>Ga0111538_10002520_pt1 | contig 25745 bp, 21 predicted proteins | sample SoiMethybrSBSTD1_FD_79669 | JGI IMG/M metagenome (GOLD analysis project Ga0111538, IMG submission 79669) | Bulk soil microbial communities from a Populus tree surrounding site in Tennessee, USA - Soil MetaG P. TD hybrid SBSTD1 (version 2)... | ecosystem: Environmental > Terrestrial > Soil >...
GCTGGTGGTACCCTCATCCAACACGCAGCGCATCCAGGAGGTGCACATCACCATAGGGCACATCCTCTGTGGTACCCTGGAGCGTCGTATGCTCAGCACCCCCCTGACGATATATCCGGACCCTGTGTCCATGGATACGATCACATAGGCATCGTCTGAGAGTGCTACTTGCCAGTGAGTATTCAATTCTATTGGTAATGGGGGACGTCAGGTGAATCCTATCCCGTTGAGTGTGTGTATCATCACCTACAACGAGGAAGAGAATCTGCCCAGATGCCTGGCTTCAGTGGCGTTCGCAGATGAGATTGTCGTCGTCGATAGTCAAAGCACGGACCGCACGGTCGACATTGCCAGGCAAGCCGGCTGTCGGGTGATTTCGCAAGCGTTTCTCGGCTACGTGGCGCAAAAAAACCTGGCCCTAGGCCACGCTTCCCACCAATGGGTGCTCTGCCTCGACGCCGATGAATGGTTGCGCCCTGGTGCGGCAGCAATCATTCAAGCGACGCTGGCCACGCGGACTCCAGATGTGGCCGGCTATAGCCTGAAGCGCCATACCTATTACCTGGGGGACTGGGTCAATCATAGTGGGTGGTGGCCAGAATACAAAATCCGTTTGTTTGATCGCCAACGTGGCCAGTGGTGTGGCGACGCCCTGCATGAGGGGATCCGGGTCGAAGGTCGTGTGGACCATCTCGATGTAGAAATCGGTCACCGGAGCTATAAGGACATGGCCCATCACTTCAGCAAGATCAACACCTATACCACGATCATGGCGAAGGATCTCTATGAGCGTGGGGCAGCGCGTGTAGGCCTTGGCACGCTTGTGCTGCATCCCGTGGCGCGCTTCGGTCGCATGTTTTTCCTCAAAGGGGGATGGCGCGAAGGCACGCGGGGCTTGATGATTGCTACGGTCGGGGCTTTTTACGTCTTTGCCAAATATGCCAAGCTTTGGGAACTCCAGCATGGTGGCCAGCAACCGCCAAAGGAGTAAAGCAGCCTAGATGGGAACCTATCGCCGCCTCTTCGGGTACGTCCGCCCGTATCGCACTCAGTTCCTCTGGTCCATCCTGTGTGGCGCTCTGCTCTCAGGCACCACTGCCCTTGTGGCCCTGCTGGTGAAGCCAGTGCTCGACCAGATCTTTGTGGACCGTGATACCACCAAGCTGTTGCTGTTTCCTATGGTGATCGTGATTCTCTATGTGGTGCGCGGCCTGCTGTCCTATGGCCACTCTTATCTGATGCGCTCCATCGGCCAGGGCATTACTCGTGACATGCGCGACCAACTTTTTGCACATGTGCAGGGCATGCCCCTCACGTATCTGCATGAGCATCACACGGGGACGTGGATGTCCCGCATGGTCAATGACATTGCCCTGATCGAACGCGCCGTGACGAGTGCCGTCAACGATCTCTTGCGGCAGGGCCTCACGATGCTCGGGCTCATCGGGGTAGCCTTCTATCGTGATTGGCTCCTGGCTACGTATGCTATCCTCATCTTACCGCTGGCGAGTCTCCTCATTATGCAACTGGCACGACAGTTGCGAGCGCTCAATCGGCGTGCTCAGGAGCACCTCGAGAAGTTGAGCGCGCTGCTTGCTGAGGTCTTCAGTAGCCTCACGATCGTCAAAGGCTTTGGCCGTGAAGCCTATGAACACGAGCGTTTTCAGTGGCGCAATGCCGCGTATTATGATGTGGCCATGCGGGCTGTACAGGCCGATGAAATTGGCTCACCCTTGATGGAATGTTTGGGCGCTGTGGGCGTGGCAGTCGTGGTCTGGTACGGAGGTCAGCAAGTCATCGCTGGGGGGACCACGCCGGGCACGTTCTTTTCCTTTTTGACGGCCATTTTCATGCTCTACGAACCGATGCGCAAGCTCAGTCGGATCAACAATACCATCCAGAGTGCGCTGGCAGCGGCGGAGCGGACATTTGTGGTCCTGGACACACCCGACGAGTGGGTCGGTGACGCACACAAGCCGGTGTTGCCGCCCATGCGACATCGCCTGATCTTTACGGATGTTGCATTGCGCTATCATGCCGATGGTCCGTTGGTCTTACGCGATATCACTCTGACCGTTGAAGCCGGCGAAGTGGTGGCTCTCGTGGGAGCGAGTGGTGCCGGGAAAACGTCTCTGGTCCATCTGGTACCCCGTTTTTATGCGCCAACCAGCGGCTGCATCACCATCGATGGGGTGGATATCGGCAGCGTCTCCCTAGCGTCGCTGCGGGCGCATATTGGCATTGTGTCGCAAGATGTGGTGCTCTTCGACGATACCTTGTGGCAAAACATTCGCTATGGGCATCTGCATGCCAGCGATATGCAAGTCCAGGCCGCTGCCCGGGCCGCCTATGCGCACGATTTCGTGATGCAACTCTCCCAGGGGTACGACACCGTCATTGGTGAGCGGGGCCTGCGGCTCTCTGGCGGCGAAAAGCAGCGCATCGCCATTGCCCGTGCGTTGTTGCGCAATGCCCCTATTCTCATTCTGGACGAGGCCACCTCCGCCCTCGACAGTGCCTCGGAGCAGGTGGTCCAGTATGCCCTCGCCAATCTCATGAAAGATCGCACCACATTTGTCATTGCGCACCGGCTGTCGACCGTACGCCATGCCAGCAAAATTGTCGTGCTGCACGAAGGTACTATTGTCGAGATCGGTCCGCACGCTGAGTTGCTTGCCAAAGATGGCTACTACAGCCAGTTATACAAGCTGCAGTTCAAAAGCCAGGAGTGAGGGAGGATCTGCGCTGTGCGGCTCCTCAGTCGTTATGTTTGTCGACATTTTCTCGGGTATTTATGTAGTGGCCTGGCTGCCTGCGCCGGGCTGTTGCTACTAGTCGAACTCTTTGACCGCATCGATACGTTTATTGGGCGTCAGGTGCTGTGGATCGATGCCGTACGCTATCTGGCCCTCAAGCTGCCCTGGATGGTGTATCAAATGATGCCGGCAGCCTGTTTACTAGCCTCTGTAGTGACCTTCAGCACCCTCAACAAACATCAGGAGACCATTGCCATACGGGCGCATGGCATCTCCCCCTTGCGTCTGACGCGTCCCCTCTTTGTCGTCGGTGGTATCGTGTGTCTCGTGTTACTTATGGCCCAGGAGTATCTATTACCCTATACCAATCAAGCATATAATCTCATCTGGCGGACGCGTATTCAACGCGTCAAGACGGATCCACGTTTGGGGTTATTTAAAAAAGGTCAGATTTGGTACCGCAGTGCCCAGCATATCTGGAGTGCCCAGACGAGTGTGCCGCTCGAGCAGCGTCTGCTGGGTGTGACTATCTACACTCTGGATGCGCAAGGCGTCATTCGCGAGCGCTACGACGCGGCAGAGGCGCGCCATGACGCACAGGGCTGGCTCCTGGTACAGGGCGTACGACGTACGTTTAACGAGGCAGGCATGTTCGCTGGCCTCCCAGACATGTTTGCCGAGCGCCGTGTGGCGTTTCCCGAACATCCCGAGGAGATCAGCGCGCTGCGCAAGGAGCCTGAAGAGATGGGCCTGCGTGAGACCCTGGCGTATGCCCACGCCTTGCAACAACAGGGGGTAGCGGATTCCCTCTACCTGGTCGCATTCCATGGCAAACTGGCGTATGCTGTGCTGTGCATCATTATGGTAGGTTTCGGCATGCCGCTGGCGCTGCACATGAACCGTAATGGTGGCCTCACCTTGGCCCTCAGCCTGACGCTCTTCTGTGGCTTTCTCTATGTGATCCTCCACAATTTTCTGCTCGCTTTGGGCCACAACGGGCGCTTACCACCAGCCGTAGCCGCATGGGCTGCGACTGGCCTGTTTGGCTGCGGAGGACTCTATATGGGCGTACGTCTGCGGTAAAAGAAATCCTAGCTTGTCGCCTCTTCTTACGCAATCAGGGCATCAACGATTCATACAAGGCGAGATGTGCCGAGGCACATGCCTCCCAGGTAAATTGTGCTGCCCGCGCACGCCCGGCCTTGCTGAACTGTTGCGCTAATGCTGGATGGGAGAGAATGGTGCGCATCGCTCTTGCCAAACCCTCGACATCGTCCGGTGCCACGAATAGGGCCGCATCGCCCAGTATTTCTGGTAGACTCGTCGTGTTACTGGCAACTACCGGTATGCCCTCTGCCATAGCCTCCAGGGGCGGCAAACCAAATCCCTCATAGTGGGATGCGAACACAAACAGGCTGCTCGCCCGTAAGAGAGCGAGGCGGGTAGCATCGTCCAGGTAATCCGTGAATACGACTTGGTGCTCTAGACCTAGAGACGCAGCGAGCCGTTGCGCCTCCGGGTACCGCGGATCGAGTTTTCCTCCGATCACCAGTGTCACCGCACTGGCACTCTCCCTCCAGAGATGCTGAAAGGCTCGAATCAAGCCGGCAAGGTTTTTGTATGGATCATGCCGACCGATATAGGAGATAATCAAGCCCTGCAAACCAAATCGGTTGCGTACGTCTTCCGCAGTCAATGTCGTCTTGCTTGGTTGCACGCCATTGTATATGCGATGCACTTTCGCCTGAGGCAGATGCAAAAACTCGAGCAGTTCCTGGCGCGAGAAATCGCTCACTGTGATGACGGCTCGGGCGCTGGCGCACTGTGTCCTAAACCATAGATTCCACAATGGGCTCAAACGCACTTTCCAGGCCCTATGGAGCATGTCCGGGCAACGATTGGGGATCAGGTCATGGACGGTCACTATCTTGGCCGTCCCTGGAGCAAACGGCGGGGCGTACACATAAGGACAGTGGTAGACTTGACAATGGAGTTCGTGCAGATAACTGGGGAGGAGGAGTAGGCCACGCACTGACCAAACTGACCAGTCGCATGCCAGCCTCTCAAGCCAGGGAGAGCCTTGTACCACCTCATCAATGAGCGCTGCGTCACCGCCGAGTACATAGATCTTTTGAGGTAGGTGCAGGGCAGCCAAACCGCTCAGCACCCCTAGTACGTATCGGCTAATCCCTGAAAGTTCTGGGGTAACACACCGGGCATCAAAGACGATCGTGGACGCTCCCACGTGGGCCTCACAATACGCCAAAAATCATCTACTTTTCCTAATAATTATGCCAAACGAGGTTGAGGCAAAACCATCGATCAGTAATTTGAGGTGGGCGTCCTGAGTATGAGCATATATTTTGCTATCATAGGGAGGCAGATCAATAAATCTATCTAAAAAATCGGAACCAACACTGAAGTCTAAAACTGCTACTTCATGATTGGCAGCGGTTAATCTCGCAGCAAGTTCTTCAAAATCACGTTTCCTAAAAAGAACTGTACCATAGTTATCAATAGTTTCTTCATCTTCTAAATAATTAAATTCCGTCGTGTGTATACTTAGCCCACCAGGAACAAGGGTTTTTAGAGTATTTTCAATAAACTGCAAGCCGTTTTTGATACTACCTAGATGCTCCAAGGCACAAGCTGACCAACAAAAATCATATTTACCTTCCAGATGATCAGGAATAGCATTCATATTAACATATTGTAAACTCACATTCTTATCAAAGAGATCTCGTGGACATAATCCTGGAAGCCAAATTTTTTCGAGGGAGGACATATTTTGATTAGTTGCTATCCAGCCTTGAGCGGCTGACTCTCCTGGGTCTAAATCTGTAGCCGTAATCGCTATATCATATGCCGCCAGTAAGCTTGGCAACGGTTCTTCCCCACAGCCAAACCCTAGCCCCTTGCGTCCAGGAGTAAGGCACTCATGCTCATAAAGTGCCTGTAAAATATAGCAAAACTCCCATAGCTTCCTATGGTAGACCACAGGAGTTTGCAGCTGTTGGCACCAGTACAAAAACCAACCACATTCAATGTCGCGTTGTTGGCAAGCTTTAGATTTTAAACCAATCTTCTGTGGTGATAGATTCTCGGGGAGAATTAACTTCTCCCGCAAACCACGAGCGTACTCATAGCCTAAACTTTTGATGTTTAGACGGACAGCATCAGCAGTAAAAAGCAGTCGCTCATTTAAAAAATTCAGATCAGGTTGATGTTGATCATTAGTGCGTTTTATATTTGTGATCACCCTTCCTTGATAATCTATATGATGATGGAGGCATTCAGCATCTTCTAACTTAGAGATTTCCACAAGTGCTGTAGTTTGCTCTAACTTGTCGTAAGGCGCCAGATTACTGCTCGAACAAGCTTGTTCTGTGGGATGAGATGAGTGAAATATCCGAGCAATTTTACTAAACCAATAGAGGCCATTAGTTCTTTTTACTCTCTCTAATTTCTTGTACAAAGCCACTAGATGGGCTGAATTTGCTTTCACTTTAGGCAGGCTATATTTAGAAAATACCACAAAAACTTCATTAGCAAATACTGGGGCTGATTTCTCAATGAATTCTCTCAGAAAAGCAATGTTGATTTCTGGAATTCTACCTTTGTGAATAACTAGCCATTGAAATCTTTTCTCTTGAGCAGGGTGCGCATATGAGTAGTCAAAGGCATAGGGAAGTTTTTCAGTGAATTCAGCAGGCACGAGCAAAACGTCCTGGGGATGCATGTGAGATTGAACAAATGCCAAGGTATTTAACCAGTATACATCTTGTTGAGGAAAAGACATGAAGCCACCCTGATAGCGTGTAAATGTACCGTTATCCGCAAAGCTGCGCGCCGTATAGATCAGGCGAGTCAAGCAGAACTGGCGCTCAGCCTTCCAGGGGTGATAAACCCGTCGCCATGACGCACAGCAGCTTCGTCCAGCTTCACGGATCGACACCGCTTTTTATAGCAGTGAGGTAAGGGGATGTCCAGCTAAAAACACCCTGCGCTGCCGGTGCAGTGGTGCACCCACTAGGGAAGCGTTCATGTGGTCGAAGTACAGCAGGCTTGCCAGGCGGTGTCCTTGCAGCGTATGATCATGCTCCATGAACGCTTCCCCGCCATTGTCACCACTACTAGCAGGAAGAGGAACCCCTCCCCAACGATATCTCTTGCGAGATATCTAAGCGATAATGGAACGTTAGAGGCACTCTCAGGAGAGCTAAGGTCATTATGTCTAAATAGGTCTATAGAACTTAGCATATTCTGGGTAGCGGCGCTGTGCGCCGCCAATTGGTAGCGATGCACACCCGTGCGCATCGCGCATGCTACCCAGAGATAGCTGGAGATACACGTGTACGAATCTCTTGTGACCTGATTTAGGCTGCACAATGAGGAACGAGAAAATATGTCGAAAGACATTATGCCAACATATTCTGGAAAAGAACTGGAGATTCTATCTTTCGCGATAAACTATTATAGGTGGATTGTCGACGCATTTGAACCATATCTTGGAGAGACTATTGCCGAAGTCGGGGCCGGTATCGGGAACGTCTCGAAGCTGCTCTTGGGCAAACGCATTAAGCGCCTATGTGCCTTTGAGCCCTCCCGTAATATGTATCCCTTGCTAGAAGAGGAGCTGCGCCAAGAAGAGCGTGCCAAGGCAATCAATGATTTCTTCAGCCCACGGTATGCGCAAGAAGGTTTCGATTCCGTTGTCTACATCAATGTTCTCGAGCACATACAAGATGATCGCACTGAGCTGACTCATGCACGAGAGATGCTCAACTCGCAGGGGCACTTACTGTTATTTGTTCCCGCACTGGCATGGCTCTATAGTGACTTCGACGAGCAAATAGGCCATTTTCGACGATATACAAAGCAGGAGCTGAGTGCTCTCGTAAGGGACGTTGGATTCATTCTTGTAAAGGCACAATACTTTGATCTAGCCGGCATAATCCCCTGGTATATTAACTTCGTTTGGCTTCGGAGCTCCATCGGCAGTGGGAGCGTGTCCTTGTACGATAAGCTGGTAGTACCAACGATGAGACTGATAGAGAGTGTAGTACCACCTCCTATAGGGAAAAACGTACTTTTAATCGGTAAAAAAGCCTAACCTTGCATATACTGCGGAGCATGTTGCGGTGCCATATGACTAGCGCACAGCTCGGCTAGGGGGTGGTACGGGTACCGAGCATCACCGAAATTTTACCCAAAGTCTTCTTCAATATCCTGCTCACCTCTCTACTCTTTATCGGAAAGGAGAGATTTTATGGAATGGTCGCAGATAAAGATAAAAATACTAAATGATAATTTAGATACATTCTCTAACATTATTAACTTTAATATAATTAAATTATTTTTTTCTAATATTTATATAAAATTACTACCTCAAGTAATTATATTTTTAGTATTTTTATTTATCTATATAATAATAGGATATTTTCCTAAAACTATAAATGGATTTTCCTATATTGCAGGAGATGAACCTCATTATTTAGTCATGACTCAAAGTATTGCAAACGATGGAGATTTTAATCTAGATAATAATTATAAGCTGGATATGCACAAAGAATTTTATAATGCTTATCTAGACAAGCATTATATTGATATCCATGGTAAAAACTATTCCCTTCATCCATTTGGCTTGCCAATTATCATGGCTCCTTTCTATAAGCTATTTGGATATAAAGGTGTATTTCTGGCTATTATCATCTTTAGTTGCTTCGGTCTTATATCAGTTTATAATATATGTAAATCTTTCAGCAATCCCAAGTCTGCGTTTGCCGCAACATTCCTTTTAGGTCTCACAGCTCCTGTGGGCATATACCTTTCCTCACAACTCTTCCCTGAAACAATAGCCTTTACTTTATTTGCTGTTCTCACTTCCATGGTATTAAGACTTGATTTCAAACATGTGAAACATTATTTCATATCAATGTTAATTACTTCAATAATATTATCGTTATTACATGTTAAATTTACCTTGCTTACATTTGGAGCAGGATTATTCTCTCTAATAATTTCTTTGAAAAATAGATCAATTAAATATGCTTTTGTATTTTGGATCTTAATAGGTTTCATGACTATCATTGTCATATATCTATTACTCTCAATAATTTATGATGGACATGTATTGGAGGCATTGCGTAAAGCCGCTCGTCCTGCAGGGGATGAATTTTCACCTTCTATGAATACTAAATATATCTTAAGAGGAGTATATTTAAATTTTTTTGAAAGAGAAAAAGGTATTTTCTGGTATATGCCAGCTTTGATTTTTTTTCTCAATCCTTTATATGTCTACAATATTATTAGATACAGATTCTTAAATTGTGAGATACAAATCTTAGGAGCGTTTATATCAAACATACCTTACCTTGTCGCCACATTTAGCTTTTTCGATTCATCGGGAGGATGGTGTCCTCCTGGAAGGTATTTAATACCTTCTATGATATTTGCTGCTATTTTACTCTCAGTATGTCTAGATATGATACCAAAATGGCTATTAAAAATTTCTATTTTTATAACATTTATATGTATTTTACAGCCTTTAATAATGTACTCTTATCCTAATAACTCCTTTGCATTTACCATATTCTACAATTCTATATCTGATTTAATAATTTCACAAAAGACAACACATTATGCTACAGCCATAGATACCTTGTCAAAAGTTAAATTTGTAGGACTCATTTTAGGAAGTATGTTTGCATCTGTGTCATACGAAATAATAATAAAAACCTTTTCACTGATTGAAATTAAGAAAAATAATGATTTTAGCAGAAGTTCTTAAAGAGAAAATTTGTTACTATCTGCATCTATTTCTTTAGCATATTCTAACAGATACCCTCTCCTAGGGGGATTATCTTATGGTTTCACCTGTATTGAGCTCCAAGAACAAGCCCGCTATCGACTCGTTGTTCATGCTGCTCGCACTTTGTGCAGGTGTTGCTACGTGGATCGATTTTGGCACTTTGCATCGATATCATAATGGGGACGCGCTAATCCCGGTACTGGTCAGCCTCTATCGCTGGACGCCTTTTTACTGGGGACAGGACCGCTTAGGAATGCTCCTCCCGCTGTTGGCGATGCCCTTTCGAAATCCGCTGACAAATCTATTGGTACAGATGGGGCTGTCGTCCTTTGCTACTCTTGTGTCGATGTGCCTTCTGGCGCGCTACACTCTGCCTCGGGGACTGTGGCAACTGGCAGCCCTGCTCAGCGCTATAGGCTTTCTCGCTCTCGCTCCTGCTTGGATGCGCTTCGAAACCTTGGCCGTTCATCAACCGTATGGCCTTTCGTTAGCCCTAGCTCTCAGTGGCCTCTCTCTCCTGGAGCACCCACATGGCTGGCAGTCGTGCTGGCGCGTCGTGACGGCATTGGTCCTCTTGCTCCTCGCCTATTGGGTCAACATCTCCGTGGCGGTACTGTGTCCTGCCCTCGTCCTGCTGCGATGGCGCATCCAGGCATCGGGGGTAGTGAGATCTGCGGCTCTTGCGGGGTTGCCTCAGCCCAGCCTTGGTCGGCGCCTCGGCAAACAATACGCGGAGCTTGTACAATCTGACGTCGGCAGAACTCTTGTACTCCTGGCCATCGCGACTGCTATCGGTCTCGCCTTAAAGTCCATCGCAGCCTCGGACAGCACTAGAATACGTTTCACCCCCCTACAGGAGTGGCCGATGGCCTGGGTCCGCTCCGCAGAATCTACCTGGCATATTTTTACATCCCGAGAGTGGCTGGTGCTCCAACTCATCACTCCTCTGACCGCTACTGCCCTTCTCATCGGCCTTCCGCGGCTCCGTGAAGCGGCGCGACCCGCACTGTACGCTGGCCTCGTCCTGGCGCTCGTAGCCCTTCTCTACGCCTGCGTCATTGCTGGCACCGACCATGTCAAGCAAAATGCCTATGCCTATCGGTATCTCATTCCATCGCTCTTGCTCTTGCAGAGTGCCAGTGCTGCCATCGCGGTCTCGCCTTTGGGGGCAGTCCTGCAGCGACAGGCCTGGGCAGTGCGCTGGCTCACTCCAATAGGTATGCTAGGACTCTGGGCAGCGGCAATCGTAGGCTTTGGGTTTCCATCCCTGACTGGCGTGCGCCAGGATATTGACCGGCAGCTCGGCCAACGCACGGCCGAGCTGCTTGCCGCCAATTGCACACACATTGCTGGCAATTATTGGGACGTCTGGCCGGCCATGTTCCACGGCAATCTCGTACTGCACGAGCGCGGAGAGATGCGCGTGCTCTGGGGACTTAGTCATCGCAGCCTCGCCACCCAAGCGCTGTGGTCACACATCCCTCTCGATAAGGTCCGCGTAGGGGTGCCGCTGCATGATAAGGAGGCAGACGGCTACCTCAAAGCGTACCAATTTCCTGCCATGGTAGAGGTGGAGCAGCACCGGACAATCGTCGTATTGCGGCCTACCTCTAGCCTCCCGATGAACGTGGCTCATTAACAGCCAGGCATTACTGGCTAGGAGTTGTCATCGAGGCAAAAGACGTTTAGAATGTTTCTCTGTCCTTGAGTATCTAGAACTGGTAATAATGTCGCGGCCACAGCTTGTTACACCCTGAAAGGGAGTCGTATGCCTCTCTCACCGCACAGCTACGATACTCGAGATCAGTCCAGATCAGCGGAAGCTGTGTTGAGCCTGCCTATCTTGTCTGTCGTGGTGCCAGCCTACAATGAGGAGGCAACCATCACCCAGGTACTCAAGCGTCTCCATGGTCTGAGCTGCCTTAAAGAGGTGATTGTGGTCGACGATGGTTCGACTGATGCCACCTGCCAGAAGGTACAGGCACTGCGTCTTCCCAGGATACGTCTCATCCGACAAGAGCGGAATGCGGGGAAGACAGCAGCAGTACGACGTGGTCTGCAAGAAGTCACGGGGGAAATTACCATCATTCAAGATGCCGATCTCGAGTATGCCCCAGAAGAGATTAGCGATATAATATGGCCAATTGTCCAGCACCAGGCTGATGTGGTCTATGGCAGCCGTTTTCGCGTCAAAAAGGCGGCCCGCGTCCTCTATTTTTACCATTATCTCGCGAACAAGTTGCTGACCTTGCTGTCCAATCTGCTCACGAATGTGAATCTCACGGACATTGAGACGTGCTATAAGGCCTTTCGTACCCCTCTCATCAAAGCCATGCCGCTCTCGAGCAGTGGCTTCGGTATGGAGGTCGAGATCACGGCCCTGATTACCAAGACCAGAGCGCGCCTGTATGAGGTGCCTATTTCCTACTATGGACGCGCTTACGAGGAGGGCAAGAAAATCCAGGCGCGTGATGGTCTCTGGGCTCTTTGGTATATTTTTTACTATAACATCTTCGCATCTCGTACGATCAGCCGCCGTCAATATATCCGTGAGGCCAACACCTTTCTGGCCTCGTTGCGCGCCTCTGCAGAAGATGTGAGCGAGACTGCAGTAGAGGATGCCACCTGCTAGGAGGGAAGTCACAGCTTACAGGCGCTTGTTTAGACGCAGAGCCGCGCATAAGCCATGAGCAACCGCTCAGCATAGTTCTCCATGCTAAAGAACTCCACCCGCTTGTACCCAGCGGTGATAAGCTGTGCCTGCAATTCCTGGTCAGCAAGCAGCTGTGCGATAGCTTCGGCTATCTGGGTCGGCTCGTGTGGATCGACATAGAGCGCGGCGTTGCCGCAGATCTCAGGCAACGAGGAAACATTTGAGGTGATAACTGGACATCCAAACCGCATGGCCTCAAGCGGTGGTAGACCAAAGCCTTCGTAGAGCGAAGGGAATACGAAGCAGGCGGCATTGGCGTATAGTGCCCCCAGCTCCCATGACGGTATGTTATCGAGCCAGTGCACCCTCTCCTCGTATCTACTCTGGGACCCGAAGAACTTCTCGGCCTCACCGACCAGCTCCTCCCACAGCCATGCCTTCCGACCAACGACCACGAGCGGCATATGGGTCTGTAGCATGCTGACGGCCCGCAGCAGCATCCGCACATTCTTCTTCGGTTCGATGTTCCCAACAAAGAGGAGGTACTCACCCTGCCGTAGACTATATTGCTCCAAAACCGCAGCGGCGAAAGCTTCACCCGGCCACTGGCGTAGGTTCGGCAGCGCCTGATACGTCACGATAATCTTTTCCTCTGGCACGTCATAGAAAGAGAGGAGATCGCGCTTCGTACACTCCGATACCGTAAAGATGAGAGCTGAGTCGCGTAGTGCATCGCGCACTGCGCTATAAAACATCCGCTTATCATCCAACGTAGCATAGGGGAGTTTCAGGGGAATCAGATCATGGATGGTCGTGACCTGCTGCGCGCCGCGCACGCGTAGCGGCAGTTGGCATGTCGTATGCCATATATCAACCTTCGACGGCAGTTTCACCCGCGTCAGTCGCCGCATGGAACGGTAGGTGGCGTCTGCTAGCCGATAGCACTGGGGCAAGTTGACGAGCGTGCTTATAGCCAACTTTTCGCCAAACCGATCATCGGGGAGTACCTTATCGATCTGCACGCGCTCAGCTCTGGGCCGCTTGAAGACACCTCGTAGCCCACGTAGTCCCGCTGTCGCTACACGCCACCAGCGTTGTCGTACCACTGGTTTTACATCGTAGATCAGCACTTCGTCGAGCTGTGGATACCGCGTCTTTGGCTTGCGGACATCCGTAAGGAGACTAACCTCCACCTGCAATCGCTGTAATGCTTCAATCAGACTCAATCCGTACGTCTTGATGCCAGTTCCTGTTGGCAGCCGTAGGTTATAAGTGTCCACCAGAATACGCATTCCAGCCAGGTCGTCTCTCGCTAGCATGCGAGGTCTCCCCCAGGGTAGTGTACAAGTGCCATGGATCAAGTCTTGAGCAACTCTCTCGTACCTGTATGGACAATTTTTTTATACTTCAGGATGAGAGAGTATCTCCTAGCTTGGAGGTTGCATAAACTATAGTGGCACTATTGTGGGAGAATATACATGCTTGGTCAAGTCTTTTGAGTCAGTTATGAGCAGGGTGAGAGACGCCTACGGCGCAATCCGGGAGAGGTCGGCATAGCCGCATACGTTGACCGCCAGGGTACGGAGGCGTATGCCTACCGCAAGGAGGCAGGCGTTGTGCCACAATTTCTCTATGTCAAGTATTGCAATAGAGCCCATGTTTCCCTATTATAGGCTCGACCGTGGCTAGTACCATGGTAAGATTTAGTATCCCCGATATGTACCTGGTCCTCTTTTCTACTAGCTGGCATGGTGATTCGGCTGGCAACTGACAGTCCCCACCTGTCATAAATGCTTGGATGGGCACCCCACGTCTCGCTTAAGGCAGGTCTGGCCCGAACGTATGAGTGAGCTGCAGAGCATGTTTAGCACAACCTGGAGTCCGCAGAGTGTCTCTTCAGTAAGGTAAATGGCGAAGAGCGGAGAGGACGTGAGCACATGGTGATGCATTATTCCGTAGTTGGTCTCGGCAAACTGGGGGCAAGCATGGCTGCCGCCATTGCCAGTCGGGGATTCAACGTGATTGGGGTTGATGTGAATCCACAGGCAGTCGAAGCTGTCAATAGCGGTCGCGCTCCGGTTCAGGAAACCGCTCTTACGGAGACCATTGCCGCTAACCGCGAACAGCTACGAGCCACGCTCAATGTCGATGAAGCGATCCTCAACTCTGATGTCACCTTTGTCATCGTACCTACGCCCAGCGATACACGCGGAGCGTTCTCGCTGCGTTACGCCGCTGCGTCCTTGGGTGCGATTGGCCGCGCGCTCGCCCACAAACGTACGTATCATCTCGTGGCCTTGACCAGCACTGTGCTGCCTGGCGCAACGCGTTACGGCCTGTTGCCAATCCTGGAACGCGAGTCAGGGAAAACCTGCGGTCCGGATTTCGGCCTCTGTTACAGCCCGGAATTTGTTGCCCTGGGAAGTGTCATCCGGGATTTTCTGTACCCGGACTTCAATCTGATAGGCGAATTTGACGCACGCTCTGGCGACTTGCTCGAAGCATGCTATAGCAATATCACCGCCAACGCCCCTCCTTGTCGCCGCATGAGCATCGAAAATGCTGAAATTACCAAAGTGGCGCTGAATACCTTTGTCACCACGAAAATCACCTTTGCCAATATGCTGGCCGATCTGTGTGAACGGCTCCCTGGCGGGGATGTGGACGTAGTGACAGGTGCCCTCGGTCTTGATAGTCGCATTGGCCGCAAATATCTCACCGGGGCTTTAGGCTATGGCGGGCCATGCTTTCCGCGAGACAATGTGGCTTTAGGCTTCATGGCTCGCGCGCTCGATACCGAGGCGACACTAGCCGAGGCAACGGACAAAATGAATCGCGTCCTGGCTACCAGAGTAGTGGCGCGCTTGCAATCCATGATTGGGCCGGGAACGACAGTTGCTGTGCTGGGCCTAGCCTACAAACCATATTCGCATGTCCTCGAAGAATCGCAGGGAGTCATCGTTGCGAAGGCACTCGCAGCGACTGGTGCCCAGGTCGTCGCGTATGACCCGCTTGTCGATCAGACAGCCTGCCACGAGATTGGTGGACACATCGCGGTGGCTGATTCGGCGGCAACTGCCTTACGACAAGCAGACATCGTCGTCATCACCACCCCCGACCCAACCTTCCACACTCTGAAAGCCGTTGACTTTCTCAAACCGGGCGGCACCATGGTCGTGCTGGATTGTTGGCGCATTTTGGCTGCTGAGTTGGCAGGCCAGCAGGGAGTGAATTATATACCGCTGGGCCGCAGCACGGATGACGCTACAAATGCGGCCCGTTTAGTTGATCTGTGGTCTGAGCCCCTGTAACTGTGCCATTTCAAGCTGGAATCGCTAAGACGTTATGTGACAACGGTTGTTGGCGGTCCCAAGGTACTGGCAGGCCTGTGGTATCATCAAAACTCAAGAGCCGATAGCCGAACTCATCAAGGACTTCAAGCATCCGTGCAGCACGCGTGTCCTGGGATTCCAGCACGGTGCCATAGATCTCGCAGAGCAAAGTGGGCTTATACCGTCGCAGTGTCTCGCGCGCACCCGCGAGTAAGGCCAGCTCTGCGCCCTCAATGTCTGCCTTAATCAGGTCAACGTGCTGCACATTTTCCTGCGCCAGTAATGTGTCGAGCGATATTTGCTCAACTTCGTGTGTCCCGGCAGATTGGATATCGTGTACGAATTCACCAAGCGTGTTTTGTCCGGCATGCTCGTCTTCTGCGAGTTTCAGAATGGTACGCCCGGTGCAATCTGACAACGCCACGGGCACTACACGGACATTTGACATGTGATTACGTGCGATATTGTTACGCAGGCACACCAACTCCCGAGGACTAGGCTCCACAGCGAGCACCAGCCCAGCGGCCCCTACATGGCGAGATGCAAACAAGGAATAAAGCCCCTCATTGGCGCCGGCATCCACGACGACCATCCCAGGTTTCAGGTAACTCGTAAGGTAATTGAATTCGTTAGGCTCATAGGAACCGCACACATACACACAGCGGCTCAAATCATTCCCCAAAATCAAGCTGAGCTTAATGCCGTCATACCAGCGCATGCGCACTGGTATCCTGAGCATGTTGGCCCGAAATATTTTCCAGAGTTCGAGGCGCCGTGCAAGTTCTGGTGCAGGATAACTTTCCTCGATGCAAAAACGCCAGCCTGGGTATGGAGCGATCGTTGGCGGTGGGGGCGCTAGCCATTCGGCTTGGGCCACCAATGCACGGTACTTGAGGTATGAAAAAAAGCCCATCCAGCCCTCGACTAAGACGATTTGAAAACCGGCTGTCGGTCAGGCAACTCCGACAGCAGTTCAGGGTTCGACAGAGGGTACTTCGACCCCACGAACACTCCCCGATAAATCAGACGGGTCTCTGGAATTATCCAGTCCGGGGTGAAGTCAGGGTAATCCGGCTGCGTGCGTGTCACATACGCCCAGCCGAAATATCTGGTCAAGGTTTGCATGATCCACGGGCGAGTGGGCCGGCATCCGATACCAGAAACCGCTTGGTTGTTCGACACGAAATCACGTATCAACTGTAATTCAGAATGCCTACCAAGGCCAACAACCGTTTCCAGGAGAAGCTGTCCGCGGCACACGGAAGCGAACTTCGCGATCGCCGCTTCAGGATTGCTTAGATGATAGAGGAGACCATAACAATAAACGATGTCGAATGTACCAAGATCATCGAGGGTACCATCCTGCTCGATATCCAGCAGAGCAGATGGCACGTTCGCTAAACGGCGCCGAATCTCACCAACGTTTTCAGCATTCCCGTCGGTAACCAGGACCTCACACCCTCGTTTGAGGAAGAATGGGGTATGCAGACCGATCCCTGCACCCACTTCGAGGACCTGTTTATGTTCAAGGTCTAGTCTGAGAGATGCCAGATGCGCCTGGCGGGCTATATTGATAGCACTCGCTTCTGGAGTAAGAAATACCGCAAACGGATCATTGTCTACAGCAGTGCCCTGTTGCTGGCTGCCATCGCTGTTACCGGTTCCGCACAGCCCGAGAGAAGGGGTGGGCTTACGGGACTTGCGCCAAAACATGGGCGGTCCTTTCGGGTAGATCGGGTTGCCTCTCGCCTATAGATAACATCTAGCATAAGAGCGGAGGCGCATGGAGTGACTATACTCAGCCACAGATGAGGACACAACATTCACCTGCCATCCTCCAACTCCACCGGGTAAGTCACCGCCTCTGGCAGTGCACGCAGGCACTGCAGTGCTTGCGTGCACTGCAGTGTGAGCTACGGTTTCTCTCCAAACGCCACATACAGATTGGCGTGTGCACGTATAGGTACACCATTGCCAAGCAATCGAGGCTTGGTTATCTACCTAACGTCGAACCCAGTGCGTGTCTTCCCCTATCAAGTATAAAGGACGTTGCTTGGATTGTTCGTAGAGCCGCCCTACGTATTCACCAATAATGCCAAGACAGAAAAGATTTATCGTGCCAAAGGCCATGATAGACAATATTAAGCTCGTCCATCCAGGGACTAATTCCGCATGATAAAACACATGCATGCAAAACGTGTACACAAGATAACTCATAAGCAGTGCCGACAGGCCAAAAGCCATCACATACGCTAGCCGGAGCGGAAAAGAACTGAACGAGACAATGGCATTCAACGCAAAGAGGAGCATCTTCCGGAAAGGATATTTGGTTATCCCGGCAATACGGGCCTTTCTCTCATACGACACTTCCGCCACGCGAAAACCAATCCACCCGACCATCCCGCGGATGAAGCGGTGTTCCTCACGCATCTTTTTCAGGGCTTCCAAGCTACGACGACTCAGCAACCGAAAATCGCCAGCGTCTTCCCGCACGTATTGGGCGCCTATAGCCCGGATAAGGCGGTAAAAAAGCTTCGCCGTCCACAGTTTGAAAACGGTTTCACCGTCCCGGTTGGCACGCACGCCATAGACCACATCGGCGCCTTCACGCCAGCGCCCGATCATCTCCAAGACAACTTCAGGGGGGTCCTGCAAATCAGCATCCATACACACCACAGCATCCCCAGTGGCTAGGTCGTAACCGCAGGTCAAGGCCGCCTGGTGCCCGAAATTCCGGGAGAGAGACAGACCGCGCACACGGGAGTCCAGCGCCGAGAACGCGCAGATCTTCTTCCAGGTGGCATCCCGGCTCCCATCATCTACCAGAATAATTTCCACGTCATAGTCTTGTCCAATGCAATCGGCCAACATGGCGAGTGCTTTTTGCAAGTACGGAAACACTTCTGCCTCATTGTAGCAGGGAACGACGATGGAAATAGTCTCTCTTCGGGCAACCTCGCCCATGGGGTCCCTCCTTGGGCCTTGGAGCACAACTCATAAAAGTGACCCGCAATTTTCGTATGGCTCGCAGGATGAGCGGCTGGAATGGACATCTTAAAGCATGTTTTTCGCGGTGTCCACCCGTTGCCTTCTGCAACTTGCGCGCCATAGGTCATACGCAGATGGCGTGCTGAGCCAGAGACAGCATCTTGCTGGAGGAATTCAGTCAATGTTACTATACCGGCACCACAGTGTTCTGGCAGGGCAATACTATGAGGCCGCTACCGATGGAGCAAAAGCAGGAGAAACGCTAGAGTCACTGTAGTACATGTGGAAGCGAGGAACATGCAGGAACGCATTGCACAATCCGCTTTGATGATCGGCGTATGCTATATAACATGCATCACAGTTTTGTACCTTGCCACTGGAGGTTTCACGACCGAGATGCTGGGCATACGTATTTCACTCTCTGGTTTAAAAAAATCCACCGTTATCACTATGGCTTTCATTGCAGTATGGCTTCTACTTTCCAAAGACGCCATAACAAAAATTGCTAAGTTAGTAGCATACGTAGAAGACCTATCTCTCGAAAGACATAAAACTATCGCATATCTCTTAGGATTAGTAGCAGCTATATATTTAAGCCTCTTAAAAGTCAAACAACATTTCGTTTTTCAAACAACTGCGTACGACTTAGGCATCCAGGCGAGCGTAGCATGGAATACTATTCATGGTCGCCTCTTTCATGAATCGCTCCAAAACATCAATTATCTCGGCGATCATTTTTCCCCTATCCATTTGCTCCTTTCCCCTCTCTATTTGGTATGGGAGAGTGCCGCCACCCTGCTGATTATCCAAAGCATTGGCATTGGTCTGGCAGCTACAGCACTATATTTATTGACTTTAGAAAAGTTACACCAAAAATGGCTTGCCATAGCAATGACCATTTTGTTTCTTTTTAATCCATATCTGCACAGAATTAGTACATTCGATTTTCATCCAATTGCCTTAGCAATCCCAATATTTCTATGGATACTGTACTGTCTGGAAAAAGGACGGCGTATCTCTGTCATTGTGTTATGCTTCCTGGCTATTACGGTTGAGGAAACCCTCCTCCCTCCCCTGATCGGGCTAGGCATTTACATGAGTATCTTTCATAAAGATTTTCGCAGGATAGGGTATAGTATCGCGATATTGGCCACTGTATATTTTGTGCTGGAGCTCAAGGTCGCCATGCCCTTCTTCCTTCAAGAAGATCACCTAACTCACATCGGCAGGTACACCAATCTTGGAGGAAATTCCTTAGACGAGATTATACGTGCCCTAGCGCGAAATCCGCTCATATTGTTCAGGGAGCTGGTGACACCCGTGCAAAAAGTGAGCTCACTTCTTCTATTATTTTTATCAGTGGGGTTCCTGCCTCTTCTCTCTCCGCAAACACTGATGTTATTGCTGCTTCCTATTGTACCCATTACGATAAGCAACTATGCTCTCCAATGGACATTGCATGCACAGTATTCTGCTACGACTCTGCCATTCCTCTTTTTTGGCTCAGTTTATGGTCTCAATCGACTACAATCCCTCCTCAAGAGGCTATGGGCGAGAGAGGGCTCTTTTTCCTGCGTATCAGCAGCACGAATTGCTTGCCTGCCGATCCTCATGCTGCTCTCCTATAATCTTTATTACTCACCTTCATACGTAGGCAAATGGTCCCGCACGCACGTAGAAGCCATCGCTAGTTTCATCAAAGAGATACCTAAAACCGCTAGTGTCTGTGCCACTCATAACATCATTCCCCATCTGATTAACCGCCAGCATGTTGTGATGTTTGGCACTCTCAATAACGGTGCCCTTGATCTGCGTAATGTCGACTATCTCCTCATAGACACGCAGAGCAGTGGCTGGCCTCTTTCAAAAGAAGCATTTCCTCAGGCGGTGGCTGAAGTGTACCAATCAAAAGCCTATACCCTCTTCAAAGAGCACGATGGGGTAGTGCTGCTGAAGAAACGCAAAACGACAAGTGATGCTACGTGAGTGCTGCACGAGAGTGAAGGTGCCCACGACGTTTGTCTACATGAACGCTGCGGGGCTCGTGATGGACCGATCCACGTGGGACTGCGTGGTAAAATGCACGATAGTGTCGAGCGCATACTCACGCAGCAGATGCTCGACTAGCGTGTGATGCGAGATATTGCCTGGGACCACGGTATGATGGGTCGGGCGACTGTTTGCTCACACGGGCCATTATAGTAGCTATGGGCTCTAAGCTCGCCTTTAAGAGGTGGCGCTGTTCGGGCGCCCTAGGCGAGATCATAGCTATTTTTCAATGTCACGGCGGAAGGTTGACATGATACAAATGCCACGTGTATTGTGTGTGCGCTTAATAGAGGCACTCTACTACGCCGCGACAGTGGATAAAATCGAGCGCCTAGGCGTAGCTCTGATCGGGTGCGATATTGTCGGCCAGGGCTTACAAGAGAATCTCGACCGGGCTATAAGCCGTGAGAGGGGTGTGCCTGTCTTGGCTTATCCGATGAGCGACCCCGAGAGGTATGGTGTTGTGGAGTTTGATACCACGGGGGAAGTGCATGCGCTCGCGGAGAAACCGCAAAAATCCAGGTCACATTATGCCGTGACTGGATTATACTCTTATAACCACCAGGTGGTGGACGTAGCGGCCAGCCTCAAGCCATCGGCGCGTGGTGAACTGGAAATTACCGATATCAATCGCACCTATCTGGCTTGTAGGCAGTTGCATGTCGAAGGCTTTGGGCGCGGCTTTGCCTGGCTGGATACAGGAACCGAAGCCACCTTACTGCAGACGGCCCAATTGGAGGCTTTCGCGTACCCCCTTGCAAACGGCTATAGTGCCTATCTACGCCGTATCGTGGAAGAATCTGTCGCATCGCGAGCAGAAACGTTGCCGACACCTGACTTGTGGAGGTAGCTGTGCCATCACACATCCCTTTTACGAAGCCCTTTATCACTGGTAAGGAACTGCCATATATCGCCCAAGCCATCTCCTCGGGTAGTCTTGCCTCAGATGGCTATTTTACCAAGCAGTGCTGTGGCTTGCTCGAGGAAAGATTCGGCATCCACAAAGTGCTAATGACGCCTTCGTGCACCGCGGCCCTCGAAATGGCCGCCATGCTCTGCAACCTCGGTCCTGGGGACGAGGTGATTCTCCCTTCTTTTACCTTTGTCTCTACAGCAAATGCGTTTGTGCAATTAGGTGCCAAGCCAATATTCGTTGATATTAGGCCTGACACTTTGAATCTCGACGAAAACCTGATCGAAGCAGCCATCACCCCACGGACGAAGGCCATCTTCCCTGTCCATTACGCTGGTGTCTCGTGTGCTATGGATCGCATCATGACGACCGCCACAAAGCATAATCTCCAAGTCATAGAAGATGCTGCCCAAGGGGTGCATGCTCTCTACGACGGCCGCGCTCTCGGTGCCATCGGTCATCTGGGGACATATAGCTTCCATGACACAAAGAACTACATCTCTGGTGAAGGCGGCGCTCTATGCATTAATACCCCCGCAATGGTCGAGCGCGCTGAGATCATCCGTGATAAAGGCACCAATCGCAGTCAATTTTTCCGCGGTGAAGTCGACAAGTACACGTGGGTTGATATCGGTTCCTCCTATGTTCCCAGTGAGATCTGTTGTGCCTTTCTCTATGCGCAGTTGGAGGCACTCGAGGTCATCACTGAACGGCGGCGCACGCTCCATGAGAGATATCATCACCAGCTGACACCGTTAGAGGAACAAGGTCTGTTGCGTCTTCCCCATATTCCAGAAGAGTGTGTCAGTAATTATCACCTGTTTTACATTTTGCTCAACAATCAAGAGACGCGTAATGCCCTCATGGCGCATCTCAAACAGCACGGCATTCATGCAGTTTTCCATTATATCCCCTTACACTCTTCCCCTATGGGGAACAAATTTGGCTACTGTGCGAGCGACTTGCCCATTACCGAGGAGTTGAGCGGGCGGCTCCTCAGGCTGCCTTTCTATTCTGATATGACTGAGAGAGAGCAAGGACGTGTTGTAAGTTCTCTAACGACGTTCTTTAAAACACGCGGACATTGAGTGTTCAGGGAGGGAAGGAGGAAACCGGCCTGGCCTGTATGACTGGTAAGGCCCCTTACCCCTGCCATGCCAGAGGCATATTTATAAAAATGCAATCGGCGTGGCTCATTTTATGAGAGCAAGTAGACATAGTTAGGAATGACAAAGTGCTTGCACCTCCAAAAGAAGTTTTAAAATTCCTTCCCTGGGACTCTGAACATTTCGGGGGGCAAGTCTCCGAGATTTCCACGCCAAACTTAGATGATGCGACTCTATACAATGTTCTGCGCTTTGCAAGACGCCATGGCATCGAAATCGTCTATTGGGCAACTTCGCTTGAGAGGCATGTGTCTCCGTCTCTGCTCTGTGACTTTTCAGGTATGTTAGTAGATCGGAAGGCAACTTTTCTGTTCGACTTGGTCCCAGTTGCTTGTACTGATCGAGATATGGCATCCTCGGTGTTGCGTATTCTCGAATATCCCTGTGCCCCTGCAACGCATCGATTACTGAGCTTGGCTGTCACTGCTGGGCACTTTTCGCGATTCAACATAGATCCGCATATTCCAAAAGAGAAATTTATAAGTTTATATCATACCTGGATGAAGAGAAGTACATTGCGAGAATTAGCCGATGTAGTCCTGGTAGTTACACCAACTGACTCTAACGATGATTGTGCTGGCATCGTCACTGCTTCAGCAGCTGATACTGTGGGAAAGATCGGTTTGATCGCTGTGCTCGATGCCTGGCAAGGGCAAGGCTTGGGGTCGCTTTTGATGGGTGCAATTCACCGTTGGATGATTGGACGAGGTGTAAAACAATCCACTGTTGTCACACAACTTGTCAATACTGCTGCATGTAAACTTTATGAGCGATTAGGTTATCACCTAATAAATGTCCAGCATTATTATCATTTTTGGCCACAAATTCAGAAGGATTAGCTCAATGAATCTTTCTGTCGTTATTCCAGTATATAATTCTTCATCAACTCTAAAGAAGCTAACACAAAGACTACTCACAGTTTTGGATAGTACTTGTATGTCTTACGAGATTATCTTCGTTGAAGACGGAAGTCATGACAATTCATGGGAAGTCTTGAGTGAGTTGCAGAAAATCTATACTGACAGGATTGTTGCAATCCAACTGATGCGTAATTATGGCCAACACAATGCCCTTATGTGCGGATTGCGCCATACATGTGGCGAGTATATTATTACCATGGATGATGATCTCCAAAATCCTCCTGAAGAAATACCTAAACTTCTTGCAGCAATCAAAAACAGTAAGCTAGATTTGGTTTACGGATACTATGGCTCAAAGAGCCATGATATGTGGAGGAATATGGGTTCAGCATTGATCACTTTCTTTTATCGAAGAGTTTTTAGATCATCTGTCATCCCATCTGCCTTTCGCGTTATCAATAGAGTTTTACTAGAAGGCATTTTTTCATATAATCTTAATTTCACATATATAGATGGGTTACTAGCTTGGAATACGCAACGTGTGGGGAAAGTATCAGTCGAGCATCATCCACGTGTTACAGGACGCTCAGGTTATTCTATAAGCAAGCTTTTATTACTAGCGTTCAATCTTTTTACTAACTTCTCATTAATACCTTTACAGCTTGTATCAGCCTATGGATTTTTGGTGGCTATTCTTGGTTTTTTTGTAGGAATATATTATTTATGCCAATATCTGTTTTCCAATATTTCTGTTCCCGGCTATGCTTCTACAATAATTGCCGTATTGGTGCTAGGAGGGACTCAACTCTTAGCCTTAGGTATCATGGGTGAATATTTGGGGCGTTTACATCTTAATGTCAACCGTAAGCCCCAATACACGGAGCGTTGTGTTCTTGGTTCGTCAGTACTTTCGCAGCAAGTGACGATAGCACGAGAATATACAAATGGCTGATGCCTTTTACCAGCAAGACACCGAGGGCATTTTTGTCCCTTACGTCCCTGTAACACACCGGGACGAAGAGTATGATCAGCAAGGCTTTGAGACATTGCTGCAGATGCAACAGGACCACTTTTGGTACCGTGGACGCCATCGCTTTTTACTCGAGGCCATGCGGAGAACACTTGGACTCCCTCAAAACGCACATCGACGGCACCTGGCAGCAGTTGACCTCGGGGGTGGCTGTGGCGGATGGATAGCTTACCTGCAGCAAAAAGCCATGGGTCTCTTCGACGAATTAGCTCTGGCCGATTCCTCAAGAAAAGCCCTGGACTTGGCAGGATCCGTTTTGCCGATGGGAACACCTCGATATCACGTCGATTTGCTCCACCTGCACTGGCGGGAGCGCTGGGATGTCATCTTTCTTCTCGACGTTCTTGAACATATGCCGCACGATGAATTGGTGATGTCAGAGATAGCCAGGGCTCTGCAACCTGGAGGAGTGCTTTTCCTGACGACGCCAGCGCTTGAACGCTTTCGTACCTGGAATGACGAGGCGGTGCATCACTATAGAAGATACGCTCGCAAGGACCTGCGACAACTCGCCAGCAAGACGGGCATGGATTTACTCGATGCCCGATACTTCATGTTTTTCCTCAGTCCCCTCCTGCTAGCGTCTCGCCTGAAAAGACCACCCCTTGCGACGATGAGTCAAGCTGACATCGCCGCCTTGGTCGCGCGCACGCATCGCATCCCTGGGCCGGTTGTCAATAGGATATGTGCCATGGTCTTTGCTGCTGAAACACCACTGGGACTCACAGTCCCATTCCCGTGGGGAACGTCTATTCTCGGCATCTACCGCAAGCGCTAAAAAGCTCCAGAGCTATAGGTAAACCTTGAAACGAGAGTCAAGAGCCCAACTCCGCTCTCTACCCTGGAGGACGGCACACTGCAACGGCACAGGAAACCAAATCAGCGCAGGGATTTTCCTGCTCCTCCCCCCGAGGCCATGATGGCCACGGCGGCACAGGAGCCTACACGGGCTTCATGCCGAGCGAGCACTCATCGTCCGCCGTGGCATCAGCCCGGCAAGCGCTGGCTCATCGAAGCCGCTGGGCTCTGCCTGGCCCCTCTCCTGGCCTTCTGGGCGATGGATTTTGTCTCTTTCTACCAGAATCATATGATTGACCCGTACGTGTACACGGGCTATATCCACAACTTCAAGGACTTAGTCGATCGCTACGGCCTCACATACTATGCGGTCCGGTTTGGGCTCATCC
>Ga0111538_10002522_pt1 | contig 25740 bp, 22 predicted proteins | sample SoiMethybrSBSTD1_FD_79669 | JGI IMG/M metagenome (GOLD analysis project Ga0111538, IMG submission 79669) | Bulk soil microbial communities from a Populus tree surrounding site in Tennessee, USA - Soil MetaG P. TD hybrid SBSTD1 (version 2)... | ecosystem: Environmental > Terrestrial > Soil >...
ACAACGATGGATCGGTATTCCGCGTCCTCACCGCTAGTAGGTTGAGCGTGAAGGAAGAGGCTCTTGTAGCTGGTGATGAGCTGGACGACATCTTCCGCGCTCCGGTCGGCAATTCGCTCGGGGGCGAGCCACAGCACCTCGCGTTCCAGAGACACAGGCACGAAGGGGCAAACGGTCCCCGAGCGGCCGAGATCGCTGTGAGGTCTAGCAGCGAAGGTTGTGGTCCAGTCTGCTACGGCGCGGAGCGCGCGCAGGTCGTCTTCCGGAAGCTGATTTGTCCGGCTCGCATCCTCGAGGTCTCCGAGCAGGAAGAGATTACTGGTCTGCGGCGGGTGGGATTGGACTGGCATGGCTCCCCCATTCTCCTCGTCCGATTTGACGACCGTGACGAGCGGCTTCCCTTTTCGACTACCTCGATGGCTGACTCCGATCCCGGGGTTCCTGACGGCGTTGGCGGGGCCTCCTCGGGTGCGGGGAGTTGCCTTTGTCACGGGGTGACCCTTCGATTGAAGACCTGGTGGTTGCCTCCGTCCAGAAATTTCAGAGACGTCGGTTTCCAGTCGCAATGTTCATCGGAGGCCCGATGTTCACTTGCCGGCAGCTCCTTCCCATTCCTTCAGGAACTGTAAGTGGTTCTCACACTTGTGCAGCCGGGCGAAGTGGGCGACCTCACTCCCGACCGACCTGAGTCGGTCGCCTACTTCGGGGGTCGACGGGTTCGCCGCTTGAATCGAATGCCCCATCCGCAGCACCGATGGACACCTGGGTCGGGACCACCCACGCGTGGAGGGATCGCCCAATGGTGCGCATGTGACTCAATGTCTCGCTCGCCCCCATGCGGCCGCTCGCGACTCCAATCAATCCGAGCATCTTTCCTTCAAACAACGTCCTGTCAGTCAGATCCAGCGCATTCTTCAGGACCCCACTCATGCTCCCGTGAATCTCCGGTGAGCCGAGGACGATGCCGTCCGCGGCACGAAGATCGGTGAGAAAACGTTCCACGCCGTTCATCGCCGCGCGCTCGTTCTCACGCCCGAGAAATGGCAGGTCGTAGGCGGAGAGATCCAGGAGCCGCGCTTGTGCGCCATCGTCCGATGCACCCATCAGGGCGTAGCGGACAGCCATGCGGGTCAAGCTCGTGGAACGGAGGCTCCCGGCCAGTCCGACGATCCGAACTTCGGCGGCGCTCATGTCTCGACAGCTCCGAGCTTGGCGCGGACGGCGGGAGCGACACGTGTACCGATCAACTCGATCGCTCCCATCAAGTCCTCGTGCGGAAGCGACGCTGCGTTCATCTGGAACGTGACGCGCGAAAGACCACCGAGGGCCTCGCTGTGCCTCATTATTTTCTCGGCCACTTCCTCCGGATTTCCGATCAGGAGTGCGCCATCGGAAGTGAGCTGGGCGTCGAAATCGCGGCGTGTCATCGGTCGCCATCCGCGCTCCTTCCCGATCTCGCTCACGGCCTTCGCGAAGCCCGGGAAGTACTTGTCGGCGGCTTCCTTCGTGCTCTCGGCCACGAAGCCGGGCGAATGCATCCCCACCCTCATTTGATCGGGCGGGTGCCCCGCTTTCTTCCACGCCTCGCGATACAGGTCGACGAGCGGCCTGAATCGCCGCGTTTCGCCGCCGATGATCGCCACCATGAGCGGCAGTCCGAGCACGCCGGCACGAACGAAGGATTGCGGCGTCCCTCCGACACCCACCCAGACGGGCAACGGGTTCTGGACCGGCCTTGGATAGATCCCCTGCCCGCTCAGGGCAGGCCTGAACTCGCCGGACCAGTGCACGGCCTCGTTCTCGCGAATCTTGAGGAGGAGCTCCAGCTTCTCCGCGAACAGCGCGTCGTAGTCCTCGAGGTCGAAGCCGAACAGCGGAAATGCCTCGATGGACGAGCCCCGGCCGACCACCATCTCCGCCCGGCCGCGCGACAGCAAGTCGAGCGTTGCGAATTCCTGAAACAGGCGGACGGGGTCGGCAGCGCTCAGGACCGTCACGGCGCTCGTGAGTCGGATGCGCTTGGTACGAGCGGCCGCCGCGCCGAGGATCACGGTGGGGGCGGAATCGAGGAACTCCCGGCGGTGGTGCTCGCCGATTCCAAACGAATCCAGGCTCAGCCGATCGGCGTGCTCGATCTGCTCGATCAGATTATCGAGGCGGTCCGACGCACTAATGGCGCGGCTGTCCTCGGTGAATGCGGCTGCGAAGCTGTCGATGCCGATTTCCATGGATGATCCACTCAACCTTGCGATGGGCCGGTTGTGCTCTTCAGTGGATGCAATATGCTTACATAAGGATGCATCATGTTGAGCTATCGAATAGTCAACGGTCGATCCATCGTTGAGAGTTTTCGGAGTACCGCGCTCCCTGCACCGATATCCCGGCGGTGGCATCCTCGATCTCCCGCAGGTCGTCGGACGTGAGGGTGACATTCTCCGCGCCGAGGTTCTCCTCGAGGCGGTGGAGCTTCGTCGTGCCTGGGATCGGCACGATCCATGATTCCTGCGCCAACACCCAAGCGAGCGCGATCTGCGCCGGCGTCGCCTTCTTCTTGTCCGCGATCCGGCGCAACAGTTCGACAAGGGCGAGGTTCGACTTCCGATTCTCCGGCGAGAAGCGCGGGACTGTATTGCGGAAGTCGGTGCTTTCGAACGTCGTAGTCTCGTCGATCTTCCCCGTCAGAAAACCTTTCCCCAAAGGACTGAAGGGAACGAATCCGATGCCGAGCTCCTCGAGCACCGGAGGATCTCCCCTTCCGGCTCTCGCCAGAACAACGAGTACTCGCTCTGGAGCGCCGTGACCGGTTGAACGGCATGCGCGCGCCGGATGGTGCGCACGCCGGCCTCGGAAAGACCGAAGTGTCTCACCTTGCCCTGTGCGATCAGATCCCTCACGGTGCCGGCCACTTCCTCGATGGGCACATTCGGATCGACGCGATGCTGGTACAGGAGATCGATGTACTGGGTTCGGAGTCGCTTCAAACTCCCCTCGACCGCGCGCCGAATATGCTCGGGACGGCTGTTCACGCCGCCGAGCGACTCTCCAGTCTCCGGGTTGACGTCCCACCCGAACTTGGTGGCGATCACCACGTCCTTGCGAACCGGCGCGAGCGCCTCGCCGACGAGGTCCTCGTTCGTGAAGGGGCCGTAGACCTCCGCGGTATCGAAGAAGGTGACGCCGCGCGCAACGGCCGTGCGAATGAGATCGATCATGTCCTGCCGGTTCGCCGCCGTCCCGTAGCCGAAGCTCATCCCCATGCAGCCGAGCCCTAGGGCCGATACCTCGAGATGGCTCCGTCCCAATGTGCGCGTCTTCATGGTTCCTCCATGGCCCTTAGGGCTTGCTACCCCGAGAGCAACCGTAGGCTCGGGTCGCCCAGTCCTCGTCCGCGATTTTACAAGGCCCGAGCTCGCCCTCGCTGTCCGATCCTTCACGCTGCCAGGGGAATCCGCATCTCCAGCGTGGCAAGTACCACGCCGGGCAACGCCTTAGCGATCCTCCTCGAATCGACCACGGGACGGACCGGGGATCCAGGTGGGCCAACCATACCCCCAGACTCCACGGCATGCTCTATGCGGAGTAGCCAACGCTATGCGTTCAGTACGTTGTCCGATCCTTCTGCTGACCGGTTGTGTTCTCCTCTCCATGGGCGCTCCATCCGCATCGGGCGCAACAATCTCCGATACCACATGCGTCGACCACGACAACGCTGCAATCCAACGTCCACCCGACGGGTCTCCGCCGACGATCCAAGGGCACTCGATGGACGCTCTCCTGTTCGATCCCCTCGCGCACGTCTTCGACGTCCCGGACAAGGTCCTGCTGATCCCGGGGGCATTCGGCGCGCACACCCCGCGGGAAGCCGTCGATGTCAACGCATACGACGAAGTGCCGAACTCCTCCTGGTTCACCAATCGAAACCATGTGCGGGCCGTTCCCGTGGCGGAGCTGCGCCAGGGGCCGGACTCGGCCGTCGTCCCGGCGAAACCCTGGACCATCGAGCATCTCAAGGGCGGGGGCATGTCGACCGGCTTCTGGATCAAGGACGCCGCCGGCAAAAGATGGCTCGTCAAGCTCGACCCTTCGGGTGGACCACAACTCAGTTCCGGCGCGGACAAGATTGCGCGGACTCTTCTCCACGCAGCCGGATACAACGTCCCCCACAATGAGCCCGTCGGGTTTCGCCGGAGCGACCTCGCTATCAGCGCCGAACTTCTCCGTGGCGCCAAGGGCAAGCATTTCTCCGATGCGGACCTGGATAGCCTTTTGACGCGGGCCCCGCAGCTTTCCGATGGAAGCTACTCGGCGCTTGCGAGCCTCGCGCTTTCGGGTCATGTGCTTGGCGCACCGAGCATGAAACACCGCCGTCCCGGCGATTCGAACGATTGGTACACGCATACGAACCGGCGCGAACTCCGAGGGCTGTACGTCATCTGCTCCTGGATCGGCGACTGGGACGTGAAGGAAGAGAATTTTGTCGACGTGTTCGAGACCGAACGGGAAGGCACGGGCTACGTCGAGCACTACATCCTCGACGCTGGATCTTCGCTCGGAGCTCAGGCGGACGGACCGAAGGACCCGCAATGGGGGTACGAAGGCGTCTTCGACCTGGGTGCCATCGGACGAAGGGTGGTGACCTTGGGCTTCACGGAGGATCCCTGGCGCCGCGCCCACCAGGAGAGTGGAATCCCTTCGGTTGGAAACTTCGGACCCCATGAGTTCAATCCGGGTCGCTTCGTCACCGAGGTGGAGGATCCGGCATTCCGGGCACTCACGGACCGGGACGCCTACTGGGGAGCCAAGATCGTGGCTTCGTTCTCCGATCCGCAGATCGCGGCGGCGGTGGAAGCCGCGGGCTATGAAGACCCGCGTGCCTCCGCCTACGTGACCCGGACACTCGAGGAGCGAAGGGACAAGGTCGTACGCTACTGGTTCGACCGCGTGGCGCCGCTGGATTTCTTCACGGTCGACTATGGAGTTGTGCGCTTTCATGACCTTGCAGTGGATCGCGGCCTGTGTCCGCCGCGTAGCTATGTCGCCGAGGCGCGGAGCCATGGCTCGATCCAGCACATTCGCCTGCCATCGCCGCAGTTGCCTCTGCAAGCGTTGCATGGGCCTGGCCCGTTCGAGGTTGAGTTGACCATCGACGGCAGCCGCGCGAAGCCGGCCCGACTCGACCTTGTCCGGACAGGTGACGCATTCACGATCAGGCGAGTCCGTCACGGATAACCCCAGGCCTACAGCGCACGGCTCCGTGCTCCCTGCTGCGTAGAACCTAGACCCCCTCCCCAAAACTTTCCGGTTGACTACAGTTGTCGACTACCGGACACTCCCATCAGTCTACAGTTGTAGTCTCACCCGAAGGGAGGACCCTTGGCCCCACGTTCCATCGGTCAGCAGGAGCTGGAGTGCCTGCTCTACCTCGCCCAAAACGGCCCACTGGCCGCCTCCGCGGTCTGGGAGGGATTTGGCGCTCCGCGCGGGCTCGCTCGCACCACCGTGCTCACCGTGCTGGAACGGCTGCGGCGCAAAGGACACCTGGGCCGGCGCCGGCACGAGGGCGTGTACGTGTACCGGGCGCTCGAGGCGCATGGAGCAACGATGCGCCGATCGGTGGGGCAATTCGTGGAGCGTGCGCTCGGCGGATCCATCTCCCCCTTCGCCGCCTACCTAACCGACCGCACCGACCTGAGCGAGGAGGAGCTGGCCGAGCTGCGACGCGCGGTGGACGCTCTCTCGGATCGCACGAGGAGGACTAAATGAACGCGCTCGCCATGTTCGAAGCGCTCGGACGCGCTTCCCTGGTGGGAGGAGTCGCCGCGCTCGCCGCGGGTGCCACGCTCACCGTGCTCGGCCGCCGTGTTCCATCCACCCTGCGAGCCTGGATCTGGTGGCTCGTCGCGGCGCACTTCGTGGTCGCTTTCATTCCCGCGCAGGCGGTCGTGGTTCCCTCCTCCACACCCGCACCGGTGCCGGCACTTCTGACCCCTGCCCGAACCGCGGCGGAGCAGACGGGTGTCCTCACCGCTCGCATGGCCGAAGACGCCGTCGCCACCGGTCGAGCACCATGGTTCGACGTTTGGGTCCCCCTCTCGATCGGGGCCTGGCTCATCGGAGTGACGGTCTCTCTGCTCCTCCAACTTCGAGGGCTGCGGCGAATCGAGCGAGCCTGGAGCGCGGCCGCCCCGTATCGACCGTCCGAAGAGGAGGCCGGCGCGCTCGAGGGCGCGAGAGGAAGGAGCATTCCCGAAGTACGCGTCACGACCGAGTTCGATGTCGCCCTCACCTTATTTGGAGGGCGTCCCAGGATCCTGCTCCCGTACACGTGCCTGGCGATGCCAACCGAATCCCGGCGGCTCGTCCTCGCCCACGAATCCGCCCACGTGGAACGTCGGGACCTCCTTCTCGGGTGGCTTCCGGCCGTGACGGAGGCTCTCTTCTGGTTTCACCCCTTGGCCCGCTGGGCGGTGCGGGAGTACGGCCAGGCGCGTGAGGAGGCGTGCGATGCGCGCGCGCTTTCAACCACTGAGGCTTCCACACGAACCTATGGAGAGCTTCTCATTCGTTTCGGGGTCGCTCCCCGCAGCATTCCCTCGACCGCCTCGTGTGGGTCTCCCACTCGAGGCGCACTCCTCCGGAGGTTGCTGATGCTCGATTCCAAATCCTCCCTGTGGGGCCGTCTCATCGGCATGACGCTCCTCGCCGCAGCGGCCCTGAGCCTCGCGCCACTCCGCCTTCAGGCCCACGGAAACGACGAATCCGACGCGAAGTCCCAGGTCCCCGCAAAGCTTGACATCAAGCGGTTTGCGTACCTCCTGGTGGAGCCTGACGGGAGGAACATGGGCGGATCGATGAGGGTGGGCAACGGCCACGACGATCCCGAACGCGCTCGCGAGGCTCAGAAGAAGCTCGGCGGAGGCCGAATCTGGTGGTTCCGTCTCGACGGAGGGAATTACGCACTCGACGATCCCGAGACGATCGCGGCCGTACGCGCTGTGTACGAGAAGGAAGACGAGTTGCAGTCGCGGGTGCTGGGCTCGTACGACGAGGGTCTCGATGCCCTGTCTCGACGCATGGAGCTCCTCCAGCCCAAGATGGAGCGGCTCGAGGCTCGGAGGCAAGAGCTCGAGAAGGAACTAGAATCCCTCGAAGACGCGCGGGACGAGGGCAAGGCGCGGAGCGACCTCGAAGCCAAGCAGCGGGAACTCGAGGCCTCGCGTGAGGAGATCGAGCGCTCCTATGAACCGATATCGAACGATCAGGAGCAGATCTCACGTGAGATGGAAAAGCTGAGCCAGGGACGTGAAAAGGCGTATCGCGAGTGGGAGAAGCAGGAGCTCGAGTACCGGTCGCAATTGCGAAGGATTGCCGAGGATGCGGTGCGACGAGGTGTGGCTCGGAAGTTCTAGACGGTTGCCTTCGCGGCGCCCGGAGCCGCTACTTCTCGCCCACGATGAGCTTGTCTTCGCCCGAACGCGCCGTGAGCTCCGGCATGTACATACTCGACACGTTCGTGGGGAGGGCGGTGAAGGCCCCGCTCATCTCGGGACGGTCGATGTACTCGATCACGGTCTCCCCCTTCTCCAGCTGATCCAGGAAGAAGAGGTTCCGATCGTCGCGCCGCTCGGCATGCGTCCCCCACGGCCACTCCGTCCCCTGCGGCAGGAGGTCGCTGACCTCGAACCCCGAGGGGCGCGGGTCCTCGATCATGATCCAGCGAAGATCGCGGTCGGCCTCGAGCGTGAGTCTCACCATGACCGGCTCGCCGATGCGAACCTCTTCGCCGGCCGCGATCGGGGTCGCCAGATAGCGCGGTCGGCCGCGGCGATCCGCGGTGAGCTCCGCGCGGAAGAACTCCCGCCTCACGATCAGCCGCTTCTCGGCCGCGGTGCTCGGGCCGGGGCTGGGCACCATCGCCCTGGCCTCCCAGGCGAAGTAAACCGCTCCGCTCCCGTCGCGCGAGATTGCGAGCCGGTTCTCTCCCTTCTTCAATCTCGAGCCGGGCAAGCGTACCGAGAATCCCCCGCTTCCGTACGCGTCCGCGGGCGTGACGGCTCGATCCATGACGGTCTCGCCATTCCACTGGACGCGCAGCCGATACTGCGACTTGAGCTCCGCGGCGTGGCCGAGGAGATACTGCGCCAGCGCGGTCACAACGGGTGCCGTGGAGCGCGTCGATCTCCAGTAGCCGCCGTGGCGCCGCCCCGCCAGCCAGCGCACGGTGGAGGGGCCCAGAGGATCCGTGGGCGCCACCGAGAGGATCGCGGCCAGCGCATAGCCCGTGTTCTCGACGTCCTCACCGAACCAGGCATAAGAGTCGGGACTGCCGGGCCAGTAGGTTTCTCCTGCTGAAGAGACGGCCTGCTTCTTCACGAGAGCCACCAGCACATTCGCCTCGGTCATGCGACCCATCTCCGCGTGAGCGCGAGCCGCCAGAGCCAGGGCGGCTGTGCCCAGACGATCCCGACGCGCGTAGATGGAATAGGCGATCATGCTGATTTCCTCGCGAAACCCCGTAGCCATCTGCTCGACATCGGTGCGAGCGTAGATCGGGGCGAGTCGCGCCAGCATGTAGCACTGGCCGTCGAGGGACCTCTCCTCCGCGAGAAGCCGGGGCGCCACTCGCGCACCCTGCCACATGGCGCCGGCGGCAGCCGGCGTGCCCACGCCCGCGGCATCCGCGCGCGCCAACGCTTCGAGGGCGAGAGCCGTGAGATAAGGATCGCGCTCACCGCCCGCCCACCATGCCCAGCCTCCGTCGGGAGACTGCAGGGCCACGAGATGATCCACGAAGGGCGCCAGTTTCTTGCCCGCGTCGCCCCAGCCGGGCGCGTCGTTCCCCAGCCGCATGCCCACTGCCCGGAGCGCGGCGCCCGCGAGGATGGCGTTCGCGGTCTGCTCGGTGCAGGAGTACGGGTAGGAGGCCAGGTAATTCGCTGCGGTCACGGCCATCGCCGCGGGGGACGGAGAGCACTCGATCGCGACCCAGCTCCCCGACGCCACGAGATCGGACGGAAGAGTCACCGTCACCCCGGTGCTCGCGCGGTCCAGCATCCCCGCGCCGCGAGACCCCAGGGGCACCGCGCGCGGCAGGACCGACGCCGAGAGCTCCAGCGCGTCGGCATCGTCCTTCCCGACAGCGCGAAACGTGAACCGCGCCTGTGCGGAGTCCCCTTCGATGTCACGCGCGATCCGGACCGGCCACGCGCTACGCGATTCACCGCTGGCGGGAAGGTCCTTGGCGCGGCTGGTTTCACCGGTGATCGTGGCGTAGCCCTCGGCGTGGATCGACTCCCTCATCCCGAGGACTGGAGTCTTGGACCGGTTGTTCACCACGGATAAAAGCGCGGACTCGTCACCCGCGATGAACATTCGCGGAAGCGCCATGCGGGCCACGATGGGCTTGGAGACCAGCGTCTTCGCGACCGCCTTCCCCACGAGCGTCGCGTCACTCATTCCGCGGCTAGTGATGCGCCAGGTGGTGAGATTGTCGGGCCAGTGCAGTGTCACATCGGCGCGTCCCTGAGCGTCCGTGCGAACCACCGGCGCCCACAGCGCCACGTCGCGAAAATCCTTCCGGACCTCACGCTCGCGGCCTTTGTCCACACCCGCGTAGTAGAGGAGCGGGAACGACACCGACGTCGTGATCCAGTTCGGGCGTTTCCCGTAGAAGACGTCGTTGGGATCCGCGGTGTCGTCGGCGCGCAGGGAGTAGATCGCCTCGTCCACGACGCCCACCGAGACCTCGGCAGGCTCCGGATGTCCCGCGCCGTCGCGCGTCTCGACGCGAATGTGAGCTTCTTCGCCCGGGCGGTACTCGGACCGATCCGTCTCGAGCCGGATCGCGAGGTCATGCTTCGGCCCCGCCACCGAGAGCTCCAGCGTCCGCGATCGCACCTCGGCCCCTCGCCGCACACTGACCGACACGAAGACGTTCGGAGCGTACTCCGCCCGGACCGGAACGCTCACCAGGCCGGTGTTCCCGACCAGAGTCACCACCTGCACCGCCTCGATCTCCTTGCCTTCCACGGTCGCGAGCACCTGCGCGTTCCGGGCGTCCGTGTTGACCAGGATGCGCGCGGTGTCTCCCGCGGCGTAGTGGTCCCGATCGAGGAACGTCTCCAGATTGGGATATCGGTAGGCGTACTGGCGCACCCCCGCGTCATAGACCCAGACGCTGCTCTCGTCGGCCACGCGGTTTCCCTTCACATCCTCGGCGCGCGCCAGAATCTTGATGTACCCCGAGCGCGCGGGCGACGGAAGGAGTGAGAGCGACCCCTTCCCGGTGGCGTCGGTGGTCACGGTGGCGGATGCGAGTGGGCGGGTGGAGCGCACATACCGATGCTCCAGCGGACTCCAGGCATCCTGGTCCAGGTCCACCTGGACGACGGCGGTCACGGGTTTCCCCAGATGATCTGCCGTACGCACCTCGATCCCGATCGCCTGTCCCGCCAGGACGAGCGCGGTCGACGGCCGGATCTGGATGGTGAAGAGGCCCCGCCCGACGATGGCGCTTCCTCGCGCGTTCACAGCGCGATTGGAGGCATCCAGGACCTCCACCTCCAAGCTGACACGGCGGTCGTAGGTCACGCGCGGCGGGGTGAACTCGATCGCCACGCGGCCGTCCACGTCGGTGCGCGCCTCTCCGGTCATGAGCACCCGCCCGTATCCGGGCCTCGGGCTCTCCACTTCCTCGTCCCCGTCCCCGTTGGCTTCCCCCAAGGAAACCTGCCCATCGAGCCTCGACTCGAACAGGTTGTAGCGCACGGTGGCCCCGAACACCGGCGAGCCGAAGAAGTAGCTGGAAGCGACGACGAACCGCACCTCGTCGCCGTTCACATAGACCTCGCGATCCGGCGTGACATCCACCTTGAATTCGGGCTTCCGGTATTCCTGGACGGCGAACGTCGCCCCGGATGTCGCGCGGCCCACGGTGCCGGAGACGCGCCAGTCCCCGAGCGCTGCATCGGCCGGCAAGACGAAGGAGCTGTCGCTGGTCCCCGACGGAGAGATGCGGGTCGACGCGATCGCGAAACTGGAGCCACCCGGACCGATCATCGCCACGCTCGCGTGACCGTCCGTCGGCATCCCGTACCCCTGACCGTGCTCCGTGCGCGCAAAGAGCTTCCAGTAGACGGTCTGCCCGGGACGGTAGATCGGGCGCTCCGTGTAGAGGTAGACGCGATCGCCGCCCTGGCGCGCACTGCCCGACACCGGTGACTCCGCCACCGAGACGCCGTGGTCCACGCTCACGGCGACGAAACGCGCGCCCGAAGTGCCAGTCCCCTGAATGTCCGCGAGTCCTCGCGGATCGGTCGTGGCGTGAGGCCGGGATGCGGCGGCGCGGACCCCGGCCGGCCAATGCGGGCCTCCACGGTCCCCGGACTCCGCGTCAGTGACATAGACCGAGGCGCCCGCGACGGGATCGCCGGTCTTGAGCGACGCGGCGGAGACGAGGGCGCGGGTCGGGGAGCGTTTGACAAGGATTCCGAGGTCCGTGACGAAGAAGATGGTGCGGCGCTCCAACCCTGCACCTCGTGCGCGCAGCAGGTACGCGCCGGGGGCGATGTCCGTGGGCAGGAGAACCTGCTCCTCGCGCCAGGCATAGGGCGGTCCCTCCGCAGGCGCATGGTTGAAGCGCTTCACGAGGGGAAGCCCGGCCGTGTCCGGAAGGTCTGCGAGCTGGCGGAAGTCGCGCTCCGGATTCAGCAGTCGCGAGGTCGGGATGGAAAAGAGCGTCAGACCCAGCGTGCTGACCCGGAACGAGCGAAGTCCCACGCGCATCTCGGTGCCCGGGACGAACGCTTCACGGTCCATGACGATCGCGAACTCCGGCGGATTGGGCGTCACGGTAATCGAGATTCCGCCGCGCGACGTGCCCTCCTCCAGCGTGTAGGTCTCGCGGCTGCGATAGCGCGCGAATCCCTCCTGGCTCAGATCCAGGCGGTAGCGCCCGCGCGGAAGACCTTCGATCGTGAACTCGCCTTCGGGACCGCTGGTGCCCACCCCTTCCGCCGGTCCCCGCGCGGTGATCGTGACGTTGGGAACGCCCGAGCCGTCCGCGAGCTGAACCGTTCCGGAGAGAGTTCCGGGCTTGACGAGCGATGCCGGAACGCTGGTCGTCTCACCCCGACGCACCGCCACCTGCCGCGATTCGGCGGTGAGGAAGCCCGGCAGATCCACGGTCACTGCCCAGTTTCCCGCCTGGATGTCCACGAAGCGCGCGACGCCCTTGGCGTCGGTGAACACCGGTGCGGGGGCCGGACGCGCTCCCTCCCACCAGCGCGCCGCGCGCTCGCTCACGATCGCCACGCGCGCGTTCGGGACGGCGGTACGACCGTTGGCGCGGGTAGCGCGCACCTCGAGCGTTCCCGCGCGATCCAGGGGGATCGCGACCTCGACCGCGCGCTGCGCGTCGGGGAACTGCCACGAATTGAGAATGAAATCCGCGTAGCCCGGAGCGCTCACGGTGAGGACGTAATACCGATTGGCAGCGATCCCCTCGATGGTGAAGGTCCCGGCCCTGTCGGAATGGGTCCGGAAGAACCCCTGCCCCGCGTTCATGTTCGCTAGCTCGACTTCGGCGCCCGCGATGGGTGTCAGCGTCCCGGCATCCAGAACCCGGCCGGTCATGCGGCTAGCGTCCGCCAGTGCCGCTCCTGGCTGTAGCGGGAGAAGGAGGAGCGACAGTGCCAGGAACAAGATGCGGGAATCATCGCGATGCATCGGATCTCTCCACTGGGTCGGACGGGGATGTGACCTCGGCCAGCACGATCACGGAAAATCGGAAGTAGCGCGCGTTCTCCTCCGAGCCTCGGATGACGCCGATGCGGCGAGCTTCATGGAGCGCCCACGCGACGGTGCGCGCTTCGCCCGGAAGAAACGCCACGCTCCCGCCGTCCGAGGAGACGAGCAAGCCGTCGCGGCCGGGGTCGACTTGTAACGGATCGGTAAGCGCCTCGAGAGGTCCGGCGAAGGAGATAACGATGCGAATTCCGGGCAGCTCCTCGCGGCGAACGGGAGGGCGCCGCCGGTCCGCCTGGAGCGACTGCACGGCGAGCGCGCGTACCGTCTCGACCAGACTTCCCCGATAAGGTGCGGCGTTACCCACGCAGGCGCGCGTGCCTTGTCTGTCCGTGAGGCTGATGTAAATCCCTCGCGGTGCGGCGGGCCAAGCGATAGCCACCGTATCCGCGCGGGAATGCCGGTCGCCCCAGTGGGCGCGCATCGTTTCGCGCGCGATGGCGAGAAGGCGCGCGCCTTGTGGCGAGCGGGCGAACATGGCGTAGGGATCCTCTCCCGGTGGACCCGACGCCGCCCCCGCCCCGCGCGGCGCGATGAGGCAGCCCGCGAGCGCCAAGCTCCAGAGGAGCTTCATCGTGTCTCCGACGCAGGCCGGCGAAGCTCCGGTGGATACAGGTCCGCATGCATCAGCTCGCGGCCCACCTCCTCGCCCGCTTCACGCCGCACGCGAAAGAGCTCCACCTCGCGTCCGGGGATCGCATCCCCTTGGTCCGCGCCGCGCTCCACGGTCTGGAGCTCGAACTCGGCACCCGACGGGCCCTCCCCCTCGACTCGCACGGTCAAGGTCGTGCCGACAATGTCGGCGCGGAAACGCACGCGTTGATCGAGGCAGTTCAGGATCTTCAGATCCTTGGCGCCCCAGACGATCGTCGCGTCCTGTGCCAGCGGTATGTAATCGACAGGGTAGGAATGCCGGTGTCGCTCCGTCGCGCGAAGCCCGGCGGTCAAGGCCGCATCGAAGAGCGTCGAGGCCACCTGGCAAACGCCCCCGCCCACCTGGACGTCGCGTGCCTTGTGAAGAATGACGGGAGCCGGCTGGTAGCCGCGCGCGAGGTTCCGCTCTCCCACTCGACGGTTGAAAGAGAGGACCTGCGCGGGCTCGAGCACCGTGCCGTCGAGAGCGCTAGCGGCGAGTCGGATGTTCTGGGTTCGGGCGGGAAGGCTGCCGATCAGCGTGGTCGAGTACGTTCCGAGAACGACGGGGAACTCGATGTCGGCGGACGGAGCGGGAAGTTCATCGGCCCAGGCGTGAGTAAGGGCGAACAGAGCCATGAAGGCCCAGGACACCACCGGAACGTTTCGCATGCTCCCCTCGCCACGCCTCCCAAAGAGTCGACGGCACTGTACCAGAACCTGGCGGCCGGTCTTTGCATACGGCGTACCCTTCGAAGGAAAGCCGGTAACGGCTTGATGCGCACCAAACTGCGGTTCCGGATCCGTCCTCTGTCGAAGAACGGCGGCGTGTGTTGTGTGTCAGCGCGAACACGTTTCGTGTGCGATCAGACACGTCCATAAGACTGGCTCGCCTCCATTCGACGTTCACGATGCGATACCGCGCGGCGATCACTGCCGTTCGAGATGCTCGTCCAGCGCTTCCAGGGTTTCGAAACGCTCCGCGCCCTTGAGAACTTTCGGCGCGCCGGCACCACCCACCCACAGAGGCATGCGGCGCGGCAGGGCGCGGCGCAGGGCACGGATGCCGTCGAGGGCCCGGCGCTTCGGGACGGCGGCGGAGATGCTGAGCGCGACCGCGCGGGCTTCGCCTTCGCTGGCGGCTGTCGAGATCTGCTCGATCGGCGTGTCCGCGCCGAGATAGACGACGCGGCGCCCTCTCAGGGCCAGGACCACACTCGCCATGAGCAGGCCGCCTTCGTGGGAATCGCCCGGGAGCATCGCGGCGATCACGCGTGGGCCGCGGGCCTGACGGTCGAAGGGCTCGCGGACGCCGCGCAGGAACCCCGCGAGACAGGCCGTCGCGAAGTGCTCATGGCGGATCTCGAGCTTCCCCGTCTTCCAAGCCGATCCCACCTCCGTCATCAGGGGTCCGGCACATAGCTCCAGAAACTGCAGCGGGCCGAGGCGTGCCCAGCTCGATCCCAGAAGGGCGATCAGGGCGCCACGGTCGAATTTCGCGACCGCCTCCAGCATTTCTGTGATCGCGGGATCGATTCCCGAAGCGCTTGCCAAGGCCGCGGGAGGGTCGAATCCTCCGCCCCCTCCCGAGAGGGACAGCAGCGAATCCAGCTCCGGCGAGGGCAGCGCCAGGATCTCCCCCGGTCGATGGCCGTGGCTCATCAGCTGGACCACCTTGCGAAGGCGCTCGACAAGGCTGGCAGGGTAGAGCCTGTGGCCGGAGGGTTTCCTCTCGGGTCGGGGAGAATCGTAGCGACGCTCCCAGGTGCGAAGCGTCTGCACCGGGATCCCGGTGGCGCGTGACAGGGCTCCGATCGACAGGAGTCCGGGACTGGGCGCACCAGGCTTCGTAGCGGCCGTTCGACGCACCATTCCGGAACATCCCTCCTTTCGGTCTCGCTTACCGTGGGGTCACCGCTCCCGCAACGTACCCTACCTTTCGATGCCTAGGTAGTGAATAGGTTCTGACCTCGTTTCACCGCCCCTCGCCGGCACACCCCCGGCCGGCGCGTCTCTGCCTATCATAATTCAATATCTACTCAAAACATATAAAAAACATGAACCCCTTCCCCGGCCCGCTTCATCCGAAGCCCCGTAGCCGCCGGGACGCCCGACGGCCGTCCGCTCTCGGGTTTCGCTGCGGGCCCGAGCCAACCCAAGCAGGAGGAACGTCATGTCGAAGTTCGCTCGCTTCACCTCGCTCGCCCTGGGCCTTGTCGCCGCCCTGGCCGTCGCCGGCTGCAACGATGACGACAGCAACCCCACGGCTCCCCCCGCTCAAGCGCACGTGATGGTGGTGCACGCGTCGCCCGATGCGCCGGGGGTGGATCTGATCGTGGACGGCGCCGTGGCCGGGACAAATCTGACCTTCCCGAACAGCACGCCCTATCTCGCGGTCTCGGCAGGAACGCACAACGTCAAGGTGAACGTGGCCGGGACCAGCACGACGGTGATCAACGCCAACCCCTCCCTGTCCGCCGGCACCGATTACAGTGTTTTCGCCTGCGATTCGGTGGCGACGATCACCCCGCTCGTTCTGACGGACGACCTCACGACCCCGGCGGCCGGGAAGGCCCACGTGCGGTTCATCCACCTCTCGCCGAACGCTCCTGCTGTCGACGTCGCGGTGCAGGCGGGTCCGGTCCTGTTCCCGAACGAGTCGTTCAAGGACTACTCGGCCTTTACTCCGGTCGACGCAGGCACGTACGACCTCGAAGTGCGCCTCGCGGGAACCACCACAGTCGTGCTGCCGCTGCCAGGCATCACGCTCAGCGCGGGCAAGATCTACACGGTCTTCGCCAAAGGCTTCGTGGGGGGTACCGGTGCGCAAGCACTCGGCGCGCAGATCATCGTCAATAACTGAGGTTCCTACTCGGTCTGGGTCGAGGACGGCCTTGCTTGGACGCGAGCGGTAGACCTGGGAAGGAGATTGAAATGAAAAACATCGACGTGATCGTTGCCGTGCTGCTGGTGGTGGGTGGTCTGAACTGGGGTCTCGTGGCGCTGGCGAACTTCGACCTCGTGGCGTTCCTCACCCGAGCCGGCGGGTTCGGGGAGAAGAACATGCTCGGAGCGGTGGTCTATGGCCTGGTCGGGATTGCTGCCATCTATCAGGCCCTGCTCTGGCGGTCGATCCAGCGCCGCTGGGCCACCGACTAGTCAACGGGAACGTGGCCGCCCGCGTGCGGTGCTCATTCAGAGTGCCGCGGGGCGGCCACCTACTTCTTCCCTCTCATCCCGATCGGCAAGGCGAGGCCGATTCGATGGCGCGACATCGGATCGCCCCGATCGAGGTGCGCCAGCATGAAGGCGGCCGCGTCGGCGTAGGACACGATCATCTGTGGCATCCAGGACGCGAACATGGGGAGAACGAGCGGCCCGGGGAGCTTGGAGGCGAACTTCGGGACGTCCACGGGCAAGACGTCGGTCGCGATCCGCAGCTTGCTCAGGCCGAGGGGCGTGTTCTCGACCATGGGTCCGGGACAGAGAAGCCGCCAGTCCAGGCCCGAGCGTTCGAGTCGCTCGAAATTGATCCGGTGCGGCCAGTACATCGATGCGACCTTCGGCAGGTCGACTCCCCTCCGGCCGGTGGGGCCGATATCGAGGAGCGCCGCGCCGGCGAGAAACCAGCACACGGGCTGCTCCGGTCCCGGCAGCGATTCCACGGCGCTCACGAGACGGTCGACGAGGTCGACGAAGACCTGGCCATCCGTGACATGGCCCGCGCAGTTGATCAGCGCATCGTGTCCGCGAACGATTCCCGCGAGATCGGCCAGGGCGATGGTGCCGAGGTCACCCTGATGCACGGAAATGCCAGCTCCAGCGCTCCGGGCTAGCTTCGACGGGGTGCGCACGAAGGCTGTCACCTCGTGGCCTTCGGCGAGTGCAAGGCGGAGCACGTTACTGCCCAGAGAACCGGTGGCGCCGAAGACGATGAGGCGTGCCATCGCCTAGTCTCCCGTTCCGGAAGAAGTGGAAGGCGCCACCTTCCCCGACGCTCCGGATTCGGCGGCCCCTCTCCACCGTTCGAGATCGGCTCGAAGCGCCCCCTGGAGGCGCTCCTGGACTCGACCGCGAATATGGAGTGGGCCCCCGGACAGCTGATCGAAGCGGAAGAACTGAACCGCGAGCAAGTACGTGCCCGTCTCGCCGGGCACGAGCGCGACGAGCTCGAACGCACCGTCCAGATAGTGGCTCGCATAGAGCTGCTTCTTCGCGACGAAGGCGGCGCCCGAAGATCCGGCTGGCGCATAGGCGACGACATGATCGAACGTGATCGTCGGGCGGAGTCGCGGGATACGAGCTTCCGACCAGTACAGCACCTCGCGCGCACCTCGAGGACGCCCCACCGGATAGGCCGTGAGATAGCGCTTCAGCTCCTCGGGGTACGCGAGCCATGCGGACATTTGCGCGGCCAGTTCCTGGAACACGTCGCGCGACCGGACGGTGCCTTTGTCCTCGAAGGTCATCATCTCGCTGTCCCCCCGCTTCCTGTACTCGCGGGCTGACCGGAGAAGGCGGTCACGCATGATGCTGTCCGCCTGCGCCTTGGCATCGGCCGCAGACCAGTCGACCTGCCGCACGAACGTCTGCATCGCGGAGGCCGGAAGCTTGAAGCGGCAGTTTCCGGGGCGACATTCTCGAAGATCACGATATTCCGTCTCATCGAACGCGACCCCGACGACGTCGGCCGGTCCTGGTGAGTCCCCGAACCTGCCGAACCCTCCGCCTGGCGGCTCCAGCGACCGGTCGACACCGAGGAAGTAGGCGAGGATCGACTCCTGGGACGCGTGAACGCGGATCGCCCCGAATGCGACGACGTCGCGATCGTTGCCCGTCGTGAGAAGCTTGACCGCAGCGTTTCCGCGCTCCGCCGAGGCGAGGAGGCTCGCATCGAGGGCGGCGCCGCGAACGTAGCGGTCCAGAGCCGGCGATGGGTCTCCCGCATGCGCCGCGCGGACAGGCGCCGCCGCAACGAGCAGCGCGGTCAAGCCCAGGCTGATGATCGCCTGCTTCACCTGCGATTCCATGCGAGCACCTCCTCGAATGCGACCTTGAGCGCGGCGGCGACGGGAATCGCCATGAGGGCTCCGGACACCCCGCCCAGCTGAGCGCCGATCGCCAGGCTGACCGCGATCGTGACGACCGAGAGCTTGACCGTCCCATGGTAGACCGCTTGCGTCAGGAACTGGTTTTCCACGAGCTGGTAGAGAACGAGCGCACCGACGACGATCGAGCAGGTTCCGATTCCACGGGTCAGCGCGACGAGGCCGACGATCACGGTGGCGAGCGCCGCCCCGACCATCGGAATCAGGTCGAAGACCGCCACGACCAGGCCGAGCGGGAACGCATACGGCACCTTCGCGATCAGAAGCACCACGGTCGCGACTGTCCCCGCGATGACGCTGATCAGGAGATTGCCCATGACGTAGCCCCCGACCGCCTTGGTGATACCGTCCCCCATGCGCCGCCACAGGCCTCGCGTCTCCGAAGGCACCACTTGGAGGAAGCCGGCAAACCACTCGGGCCCGCTCAGCAGCACGAAGAGGCTGAGGAAGGCAACGCTCGCCGCGGCGGATCCGGTGTCGAGAAATCCAATCGCAAACCGAACGGTCGGCTCCCCGATCAGGCGTGCTCCTCCGTGCTCGGCCCACCAGGCGCGAAGGCTGTCGAGAACCTGGTGCCCCTCGTCCCATGCGGCGAACGGGACGATCCGCTTGAGGTTTTCCAGGAAGCCTGGAGCATCGTGGACGAGTCGAGGCAATCCCTCTGTGATCGGCGGCACCAGCGCGTAAACGAACGCGACGGTCGCCCCGAGCAGCGTGAGGAAGGTGAGAAACACCGCCGTCGGACGCGCCACCCGACGGCGCTCCATGGCCTGGACCACAGGCTCGAGCGCGATCGCGAGCACGATGGCGGCCAGGACCTCCGCGAGAATTGTGCGGATCGCGTAAACGAATCCAGCCAGCGCGACGCCGACCAAGAAGAAGGCCACCAGGGTCGCCAGCGTCCGGGGCGCGATCGCGATGGAGCGGGCGCTTGCGGCCCGACTGCCGTGGGCCGGAGCATGGGGATCCATGATCGACTCTGGTGTCGTCGTCGGGAACGTTTCCATGAGCGGGATCACCTCCGTTTCGTTGAGGCCGGGTTTGTGCGGACCCCCGGCGACCGAGGCCGGGCTCCCTCGAGTGGGAGCCCGGCTCATCGGGTGACGGTTGTTTACGGCGCCAGCGCGGACTTCGTCAGCTCCCAGGCGTCATGCAGCTTGGCCGTACGCTCCTTGTATTCCGCGCGGGTCTGGGCGAGACGCTCGCGAAGCCTCTCCTTCCGCTCGTCGCGTGCGGTCGCGATCTGCTTCTGCAGGGACTCGATCTTGGCGTCTCCCTCCCGCTTCACCGATTCCATGCGGGACTGGAGCTCCTCCCGCTTGGACTGCAGCTTGTGCTTCGTCTCCTGAATGCTCTTCTGGATCTTGGCCTTCCGCTCGGCTGAAGACTTCTCGAGCTCGGCCTCGAGCTGGTCCAGCTCCGCCTCGTACGCGGCGATCTCTTTCGCGAACATCGCGTCCTCCACGTCAATGCGGTTCCGGCGGAAGATCCGACCGCCGAGCGCCTCCATGCGCGAATCGAGCGGCGTCTGCCAGTCCTCGTCGATCTCAGCGATCACGGCGACCTTTCCTGTGCTGAGCGTATCGGAGACCTCGTTGATGAAATCGCTGCCGACACCGGCCCGGGTCAGATCCACGGCCACCCCGGCCAGCGTTCCCGCCCCTGCCCCGATCGCGAAACCGACCGGGCCGCCGAGGATGCCGACCATGCCTCCGACGAGCATGCCGGAGAACGTGCCGAGCGGGGTGTCGTCCGGAGGCCGGAGGACCGAGATCGTGCCGGCCGGATCCTTGCGGATCACCGTGTCGGCGTAGACCGTGATCGTTCCATCCTGGTCGAGCTCCCGGATCGCCCGCGATCCTTCAAACGCTGCCTTCTCTTCGTTGAAGACCACAACCGCTACCTTGTTCATGGCACGACTCCTTTCTTCGTGAAGGGCCAAGTCCCTAGACCGGACGGGCGGCCAACTTGGCATGGTCGATCTGCCGTCCCCAACTGCGGAGTTGAAAACCGAACGCGACCTGCAGAACACCGACGGCGATCGCGAACGTACCGATCCATCCGAGCATCGCGAGTGCGCCGACTCCTGGCGCGGCGAGGAGAACGACTCCGAGTGTCACCGCGAGGAGACCCGCGAGGACCAGCCGCCACTCGCCCGTGATCTCATGACGCAGGCGGAACGCGGCGACGAGGGTCAGGATGCCGATGGCGACCGACCAGACCGCGATCGTGGCGAGCAGCGCCGTCGCGGTGAGATCCGGTCGGAGAAGCGTCATGATCCCGAGCGCGATCCCGAGGACTCCACCGATCACCAGGGCCGGCCAGCGGGGCAGGTTCCGGTGATTGGAAATGGCCCAGACGATCAGGAACACGCCGTCCGCGAAGGAGTAGGCGCCAAACAGCAGCACCAAAGCGGCAAGCGTGATGCCCGGGAGAAGCAGCGTGAGCGCACCGAAGAGGATCGACACGATCCCCCGGAGGACGACCCAGCCCCAATTTCGACTCAGAACACTCATCACTGTGCTCCTTTCGTTGTGCCCGCACCGGGCATGAGCTTCTCGACCACGTACCGGTTCATGCATCCCGTGGCCATGAGGTGGACCCCGTTCCTCGCCATTTCCCCGACCAGGCGCTCCCCGTCGCGATCGATGAACTCGACCTCGGACAGCACGACCGTGATTTCCGCAGACGGGAGGTCCTGCACGATCGAGCGCCAGTGCTGCTCGAGCAGCGGAACCCAAGAGCCGCCCAGGAGTCCGTGGAGCTCCAACCGGAAGGCGTTTCCCGTCTGTTTGGTGATCACGCGCAACATGGGTGCGACCTCGCTTGGAATGAGAACGGGACGATTGCGGCGGCACCGTTTGCCGTCACCGAGCGAGAACCGCAAGAGCAGTGCCCGATTGGAGGTGGGCGGAGGAGCGCATATATCCCGGCCTGTTCCAACGACTTGCTCGGGAGCGGATGGTTTTGGGAGCGGAGCTGCGGCGTCGAAATGAAGTCAGCTGCCTTGGGGAAGTCGCGCGGGCGCGCGGGCTGAGCTAGGATGATCGGACAGTCACTCCAGACGAGGCCTTGCGCCCCAAATCCAGTCCGAAAGACAGGTGATGGATGCCTCCGACCCGTGAGTCAGGTGAGGTTTCCCCGGCCAGCGACGCCGCGGCTCTCGCGGCGCTGGAGCGTCAGTTGCGAGCGGAGCGCGAGCACTGGCGCACTCTTCTGGAGCTGAACAACGCCGTCGTCACGATGCGCGACCTCGCCTCGCTCCTGGCCGCGATTTCCCCCAGCCTCCAGCAGATCGTCACGCACGACGACGCGAGCCTCTTCCTCGTACAACCGGGCAGCCAGCAGCTCGGGCTCCATGCCATCAGTCCCCTGGCCGAGAGATGGACCGAGGAACTGACGTCGGCGGTCCGTCCCGACTCGGAACCGTTTGCGACCTGGCTCCGGGAGCGTCGGACCGTGGACATGGACTACGAGCGGTTCGACTGGACGGGGCGCGAAGGGATCGGACGGAATCTGGCCGCAGCGGGCGTCAAGCGCGCCTGCTTCACACCTCTGGCTACGGTCCGTGGAATTCTCGGCTTCCTCGTGATGAATCGACGCTCGGGGATCCCGTTCACCCCCGAGGAATTGCGGCGCGGCTCGGAGGCTGCGGCGCAGATCGCGCTGGCCGTCGAGAACGCGCTCGCTTTCGGCGAGATCGCCACGCTCAAGGACCGCCTCGCGCACGAGAACATCTACCTCGAGGAGGAGATTCGAGGAGCGCAGCACTTCGGAGAGATCGTCGGTGAGAGCCGGGCGTTGAGACGGATCCTGGACCAGGTTCAGACGGTCGCGTCCACCGACGCGGCGGTCCTGCTGCTCGGCGAGACGGGGACCGGCAAGGAGCTGATCGCGCGCGCCGTTCACGGGGCCAGCGAGCGCAAGGGCCGGGCGCTGGTGGCCGTGAACTGCGCCACCTCGCCCGCCGGACTTCTCGAGAGCGAGTGGTTCGGCCATGAGAAAGGAGCGTTCACCGGGGCGGTCGGCCAGAAAGTCGGGCGCTTCGAGCTCGCCCATCAGGGGACGCTCTTCCTCGACGAGATCGGCGACGTGCCGCTCGAGCTGCAGGCCAAGCTCTTGCGGGTCCTTCAAGAGCGCGAAATCGAGCGCCTGGGAAGCACCCGAACCCTACGCGTCGACTTTCGGCTGATCGCCGCGACCAACCGGGATCTCGAAGCGATGGTCCGGGACCGCGAGTTCCGGCAGGATCTCTATTACCGACTGAACGTGTTCCCGATCCGGATCCCGCCCCTTCGCGAGCGTCCGGAGGACATTCCGCCGCTCGTTCTCTACTTCGTGCAGCGCTTCGCGAAGCGGCTGCGCCGCCCCATCGAGTCGGTGTCGCGCGAGAGTATGGACGTGCTGTGCCGCTGGTCATGGCCCGGCAACGTGCGCGAGCTGCAAAACGTGGTCGAGCGTGCGGTCATCCTGTCGCGTGGCCGCGTGCTGACGGTCTCACGCGCCGAGTTCGAGTCCTCCGCTCCCCTTCCGACCGAACCCGTCACGCTCCAGGATGCCGAGCGCGATCACATCATTCGCGCTCTCGAGCAAACCGGATGGGTGATCGGCGGGCCGCACGGCGCCGCGGCGCGGCTCGGCCTCAAGCGCACATCGCTCGTCTCCACCATGCGCCGTCTGGGAGTCACGCGGCCCAAGCCGCGGGCCGGAGGAAGCGCGACGACCGGGTGACTCCTGCCTTTATTTCGTCACGAACGTTCCCGGGACGTCAGCCCCGCCGAACCGGTAAGCCTCGCTAGTGGCAGCAACATAGACCCGCCTCCCGCCTGCGATTCCGATTGGACTCGAAGTTGCCCTGTGCGTGATCGAGCGCGCGATCAGGCGCTCACGGCAAAGCGATCTGGGCAAGTCGATCCATTCGAAGGAGGGCTCCATGTGCGCTCGTGATGCTTCTGGCGACATCGAGGACGGCTACCCCACTACTGGCCTGACGGCGACCCCCGAGTACAAGGTCAGAGCTCGCTTCCAGTACGGCACTCCGGAGACGGGCGTCATTCGCTTCGGTCGCGATCCGAACGGGCAGGCATGGGTCGTCGTGGACAAGCCACGGCGCGGTTCCAAGAGCGGCCGCTCGGTCCATCTCACCGAAGATGTCGCGCGCGAGATGAGGGACGCGCTGGATGCTCTGCTGGAGCGCGAGGAGTCGATGGCGGATGGCCAGATCTCGCCGCCCTCAGAAATGGACCCGTTCTAGAAATCAGCAGCTCTATACAGCTGCCTTACGTACCGGAAACGCCGAGAGCAGGCTGCCCCGATGCACTACCGTAACGATTTGAATGCAGCCCGCAGCTCGTTGGAGAAGAGCTCCGGCTCCTCCCAGGCTGCGAAGTGGCCACCCCTATCGGCCACGTTGAAGTAGGCAAGGCCGGGGTAGACCGCCTCGACCCAGCTGCGCGGGGATGCCCAGATCTCGCCGGGGAACGTGGTGAAGCCGACCGGAACGGAGACCGCGGGAGGAGCCTGGCCGGACGCAAGCGCTGCGGCCAGCGCTCGTCCGTCCTCCCAGTACGAACGGGCCGCGGACGCCGCGGTGCCGGTTAGCCAGTACAGCGTGATGTTGTCGAGGATGGTGTCCCGGGTGAGATGACCCACCGGCTTGCCGTCGACGAACGCGCGGGAGATCTTGTAGTAGCTGTCCGTGTCGTGGTCGAGCAACCAGGCCGCTAACGAGACGGGTGAATCCAGCAGGGCGTAGCCGATCGTCTGTGGCCGCGTCGCCATCTCGAGGAAGTAGCCGAAGCCGTCCTCCCTGAACGTCGCGAACGCCTTGGCTGCCGCGAGCTCCTGTTCGGATTTCTTGGGCAGGTGATCGGCGATGGCGAGCGCTGCCGTGAGCAGGTTCAGGTGGTAGCCGATCAAACCCTCGACTGCCTGGCGGCCCATCAGGTCCGTGACGAGGGCTCCCACGTCGCCGCCCTGGGCGACGTACCGGTTGTAGCCCAGCCGGTGCATCAGCTCCGCCCAGGCGCGGGCGGTGCGGCCGGAGTCCCAGCCGAGCTCGGTCGGCTCGCCCGAGAAGCCGTAGCCGGGCAAGGACGGCAGCACCAGGTGGAATGCGTCCTCGGCGGCGCCGCCGTGCGAAGTCGGGTCGGTGAGCGGGCCGATGGTCTCGAGGAGCTCGATGACCGAGCCGGGCCAGCCGTGCGTCATGATCAGCGGCAACGCGTTCTCATGCCGGGACCTGACGTGAATGAAATGGATCTCGACTCCGTCGATCTCCGTCGTGAACTGCGGAAGCGCGTTCAGTCTCGACTCGCACTTATGCCAGTCGTATTCGGTCGTCCAGTAGCGGGCGAGCGCCTGCAATGTCGCCAGCTGCACCCCCTGCGACCGATCCTGGACGAGCTCCTTGGTGGGCCAGCGGGTCGCGGCGATGCGCCGGCGCATGTCGTCGATCCGCTCCTTTGGAATCTCGATGTGGAATGACCGAATTTCGCTCGCGGTTTGGACGGTGGTGCTCATGACACCTCCATGGCGCAACGACCTGAGAACAGCACGGCTCTAGGTCGAGAAGAGGTTCGGGGTCCCGAGACTTTGTCCGGGACCTCTTCTGGTGCGGGGACCTGTATCTTCCAGGGGTTTGCCACCTCCAATTGAAGACCTGGAGTGTGGCTCCGTCCAGAAGATTTGTGCCCGGAAGCAGCGTGGTATAGTCCCGCCCATGCTGGATGGACCGGTCCATGCCGTCCCTGAGACCGGATCGAGCACGCCCCAGCCTCCGCCTCCACGCTGGAGCTTTGCCCGATGCCTGGGCTTCCGCTTCGCCTGCGTCTACCTCGTCCTCTACTCCTTCCCCTGGCCCATCGGCTGGATTCCGGGCACGGAGCGTCTCTCCAACGTCTACGACAAGACCTGGGAATCGTTTCTTCCTTGGCTCGGTAAGAGCGTCCTCCACCTGAAGGACGTGCCCGTGGCCAACACGGGGAGCGGCGACACCACGTTCAGCTATCTCATGCTGGCGTGCATGGTCGTTCTCTCGGTGGCGCTCACCGCACTCTGGACGGTACTGGCCCGGCCGAAGCAGCACGAAGTCCTGGGACATTGGCTCCGCGTCTACGTCCGGTACGTGCTCGCCAGCACGATGCTGTCCTACGGCATGATCAAGGTGTTCAAATCCCAGTTCCCCGCCCCGAGC
>Ga0111538_10002523_pt1 | contig 25732 bp, 21 predicted proteins | sample SoiMethybrSBSTD1_FD_79669 | JGI IMG/M metagenome (GOLD analysis project Ga0111538, IMG submission 79669) | Bulk soil microbial communities from a Populus tree surrounding site in Tennessee, USA - Soil MetaG P. TD hybrid SBSTD1 (version 2)... | ecosystem: Environmental > Terrestrial > Soil >...
CAGAGGAGGGCAGATGCCGCGGAGAAAAGCCAAGGCGGGTTTCGAGCGAATGCGAGCGGGATCGCGGTTGTTGATGAGCGTGAGAGGAAGGGCAAGACCAGGACGTTGAGACTCGGAATCCTGGTATCGAGACGCCCAGGTTCACGACGCCCAGGTTCACGACGCCCAGGTTCACGACGCCCAGGTTCACGACGCCCAGGTTCACGACACCCACTTTCACGACACCCAGGTTCACGACGCCCAGGGTCCCGAGCCTTACCGGCCTGGTGTTGCCCTTCCTCCACCACTTGCCAAGGAGTCGAGGCCGCCAACACACGTCCGAACACCCGCCTTTGGTTTTCTCTGCGGCCCTCCGCCTTTCTCTGCGATCTCTGCGCTGATCGGTTGCCGTACGCCCCAAGCGGAGCGTTGCCAGTCTTAGGCGGCGCGCGCGGCCATTACCGGCGTGGCCTTGCCCGTCTTCTTGCGCAGCTCGCAGGCGTGCAGGAACTCGCGCAGCAGCGGCTTGCCGTCGATGAGCGACGGGTCCTTCGGGTCCATGAACTCGGGGTGCCACTGCACGCCCACCACGAAGCTGTGGCCCTCCCAGCGCACGGCCTCGACGATGCCGTCGGGCTCGCTCATCGCCTCGGCCACCAGTCCCTCGCCGAGGCCCTTGATGGCCTGGTGGTGGATGGTGTTCACGCGCGTGGAGACCATGTTCGGGTAGAGGCGCGAGAGCCACGTGCCCGGCAGGATGCGCATCTCGTGGAAGGCGTGGTCGTACTTCGCCTCGTCGCGGTGGTGCCCTGCGCCTGGGCACTGCGTGGAAATGTCCTGGTAGAGCGTGCCGCCGAGAGCCACGTTGATGAGCTGGTGGCCGCGGCAGATTCCGAACACAGGCTTGCCCTGCGAGACGAACTCGTGGAAGAGCTCGATCTCGTAGGCGTCGCGGACCTCGTCGCCCCCCCAGAGGGGATTGATCGGCGCCTCCCCGTAGCTCTTCGGCGACATGTCGGCGCCGCCCTGGAGCAGCAGCCCGTCGAGCACGTCCACGTAGTGCTTCACCCGCAGCGACTTGGGGAAGTGCGGCGAGGCGAGGCTCATCTCCGGGACCATGAACGCGAGCACCTCGCCGGACATGATCCAGTTGGCCACCGACTGCTCGAGGTACTGGACCGACTTGGCCGGGAGGAAGGTGCGCGTCGGATCCGGGTAGAGGAGCCGCGCCGAGACGCCGATCTTGAGGGGTTCCATCAGCCTATTTTACGTTCTCCGACTCAGCCGCGCAGGTGCAGGTCGAAGAAGTCGAGCGTGCGCTGCCACGCCAGCCTGGCCGCGGCCTCGTCGTAGCGCGGGGTCGTGTCGTTGTGGAAGCCGTGCTGCGTGTTGGGATACATGCGCATGGTGTAGTCCACCTTGTTCGCCTTGAGCGCTTCCTCCAGCGCGGGCCACTTCGAATTCACGAAGTTGTCGTTTTCCGCGAGCTGGACCAGCATCGGCGCCTTGATCTTCGCCACGTCCGCCAGGTTGGGGGGAGGCGGGCCGTAGAACGGCACCGCGGCTCGCAGGTCCGGAAAGCGGGTGGCCATGAGGTTCGTGTAGAGGCCCCCCATGCAGAAGCCCACCGCGCCGACCTTGCCGTTGCATTCCGGCCTGTCCTTGAGGATGGGGTAGGCCGCCATGAGGTTCTCGATCACCTTCGGCTGCTCGAGCTTGTTGAACATCTCGCGCGCCTTGTCCTCATTGCCGGGGTAGCCGCCCACGGGGGCGAGCGCATCGGGCGCGAAAGCCACGTAGCCGGCGGCCGCGATGCGACGCGCGACATCCTCGATGTACGGGTTCAAGCCGCGGTTCTCGTGGAACACCACGACGCCGGGGGCCTTGCCCGCCTTCGCCGGCGTGACGAGGTAGCCGCGCATGTCGCCCGAGCCGGCCTTGGCGGCGTAGTTCAGCCACTGGGTCTTGATCCTCGGGTCATCCTTCTTCACCTGCTCGGCCAACGCGAAGTTGGGCGAGAGCATCTCGAGGAACCCCAGCGCCGTCACGCCGCCGACGGCATAGATCGCCGCGCGGTCGAGGAACTCGCGCCGGCTCACCCGGCCGTGCACGTAGCCGTCGAAGAGCTCCAGCACCTCGGGGGGAAAGTCGCTTGCCTGCTTCCGCTCCATCTCCGTTCTCCTTGATTTGGTATTGTTTGCTGCCATGAGGCACCTGAGCGCGCTCGACGCGCTGTTCCTGCAGCTGGAGACGCCCGAAACGCCGATGCACGTGGGCAGCCTCATGCTCCTGCGCAGCACCGCGAAGACCCGCCGCGACGCCTATCGCGCCATACGCGATCACCTGGCGTCGCGGATGCACCTCGCCCCGGTCTTCTCGCGCCGCCTCGCCTTCATTCCCGGAGACATCGCCAATCCGGCTTGGTTGCGCGCCGGCGAGGTCGACCTCGATCATCACGTGCGGCGCCTGCGCCTGCCCAAGCCCGGGACCCAGGTCCAGCTCGAGGCGGCGGTGGCCAAGCTGCACGAGCAGCTCCTCGACCGCGCCCGGCCGCTCTGGCAGGTCGCGGTGATCGAGGGCCTCGGGAGCGGCGAGATCGGCTACTACTAGAAGGTCCACCACGCCGCGCTCGACGGCCAGGGCGGCATGGCCGTCGCCCAGGCCATCCTCGACCTCGAACCGAGACCGGGAAAGAAACCGGGGCCAGGCCGTGGTCAGCTCCCGGCCCTGGCGGCGAAGCGGTTGCCGCCGAGCACGGCGAAGCTGGTGGCGTCGGTCCTGCGCCACACGGTGTCCCAGTACGGGCGGATCCTGAAGGCGCTTCCGGAAACGGTGACCGCGCTCGCGCGCGGCGCGGCCGTCGCGATCACCTCGGGTGACCTGCGCCGGCGCGGACTCAAGACGGGGCCGCGCACGCGGATGAATGCGCCGATCGGTGCGCAGCGCCTGTTCGCGACCGTGCGCATCCCGCTCGAGGACGTGAAGGCGATCGCCAGGGATCACGGCGCGAAGGTGAACGACGTGGTGCTCGCCATCTGCGCGGGTGCGCTGCGCCGCCAATACGCGCGCGAGCCGGGCGCGCTGGCGCGGCCGATGATCGCCGCGGTTCCGCTCAGCCTGCGCGCGCCGGGCGACACCGACGCCGCCAACGCCGTCACGATGCTGCTAGTGGGGCTCGGGACCGGCATCAAGGACCCGGCCGAGCGCCTCGCGGCCATCGTCGCCGCGAGCACGCAGGCCAAGCGCCTCGCCGGAAGCCTGAAGGGCGCGATCCCCACCGACATCCCCCTGCTCGGGATCCCGTGGCTCATGGCGCGGCTGGCACCGCTCTATCGAAACGCGGTCGCGGCGAAGCGCGTCCCCGTCATGGCCAACCTGGTCATCTCGAACGTGCCGGGCCCGCAGGTACCGCTCTACCTCGCGGGGATGAAGCTCACGGCCTACTTCCCGGTCTCGGCGGTCACGCACGGCCTGGGCCTCAACGTGACCATCGTGAGCTACGACGGCTCGATGGACTTCGGGCTCGTCGCCGCACGCTCCGCCGTCCCGGACCTGCGGCGCTTCGCTCGCGCGCTCGAGGCTGCCCATCGCGAGCTCATGAAGACGATCGCCGCATGAGCGGTGTCGAAAGCGACCAGATGAACGCATCCAGTGCACTTCGGGCCCCGGGACCCTTCCTGCTGGCGCTCGAAGGGCGCGCGCCGTGGGAATTCGGGGCGACGCTCGCGGCATGGCCGATCCTGCGGCAGGCGCCGCGCGGCGACGGGCACTCGATCGTGGTCTTCCCGGGGCTCGCGGCCTCCGACGTCACCACCGTGCCGTTGCGCACGTTCCTCGACAACCAGGGTTACGACGCGCACGGCTGGAAGCTCAAGTTCAACTTCGGCCCGCGCAAGGGCGTGCTCGAGGCGAGTCTCGAGCGCGTGCGCCGTTTCCGGCGCGAGAGCGGCCGGCGCGTGAGCCTCGTCGGCTGGAGCCTCGGGGGCGTGTTCGCGCGCGAGATCGCGAAGCTCCTCCCCGACGACGTGCGTTGCGTGATCACCCTGGGCAGCCCGTTCACCGGGCATCCGAAGGCGAACAACGCGTGGCGCATCTACCAGCTCGTAAGCGGCCACCGCCTGGAAGACGACGAAGCGATGGAGCATGTGCGCAAGACGCCGCCCGTGCCCACCACCTCGATCTTCAGCCGCACCGACGGCATCGTCGCCTGGCAGTGCTGCCTGCAGGCGCGGGAGAAGCAGGCCGAGAGCATCGAGGTGCAGGCGAGCCACTTCGGCATCGGCATGCACCCGGCGAGCTGGTACGCGGTGGCCGATCGCCTCGCGCAGCCCGAGGGCGCGTGGCGGCCTTTCCATCGCGAGGGCTGGCGCGAGTGGCTCTACCGGGATCCGTACCGTGCCCAAGATCGCGATTGAGGGCGGGCTCGAGCTCGAGTACGAGTCGCGCGGCGATCCGGGGCGCCCGACGATCCTGCTGGTGATGGGGCTGGGCGTGCAGCTCGTCCTCTGGCCGGACGAGCTGTGCGAGATGCTCGCCGCCAAGGGCTTCAGGGTGATCCGCTTCGACAACCGCGACGTGGGCCTGTCGACGCACCTGGACCACCACGGCATGCCCGACATCGGGAGGCAGGCGATCCGCTATTTCCTCCATCGGCCGCTCAAGGCGCCGTACCTGATCGAGGACATGGCGCGCGACACGCTCGGCCTGATGAACGCCCTGGGCCTGCAGCGCGCGCACGTGATGGGCGCCTCGATGGGCGGGATGATCTCGCAGAACCTCGCGGCGCTCGCCCCCGAGCGTGTCGCGAGCCTGGTCTCGCTCATGTCCACGACCGGCAGCCGCAAGCTGCCCCTGCCGCGGCTGCGCGCGTTGCGCGCGCTGCTGTTGCCGCCCCCGCCCGAGGGCGACGTCGAGATGGCGATCCAGCGCTTCATGCAGCTCCTGCGCATCATCGGCAGCCGCACCTTTCCGGCCGAGGAGGGCCACCTGCGCGCCGTGTGCGAGCGCCACGTGCGCCGCTCCTTCCACCCCGCGGGCGGCGCTCGCCAGTTGCTCGCCATCGCCGCGAGCGGCGACCGCACCCCGGTCGTGCGGCGCATCAAGGCACCCACGCTCGTGTTGCATGGCGACGAGGACCCGTTGTTGCGTCCCAAGTGCGGCCAGGCAACCGCGCGCGCAATCCGCGAGGGTGGCGGCACGGCCGAGTTCGAGCTCCTGCGCGGCATGGGCCACGACTTTCCCGTCGAGGTCATGCCGGAGCTGGCCAACCGGGTGGCGGCGTTTTGCGCTCGCCATGCTTGAACGCCTTGCGCCGTTCGCGGCGGCGGTGTTGATGGGCACGGCGACCGCGGGCGCAATGCCGGCCAAGAACCTCGGCTTCGAAGACTGGGATGCGAACGGGCAACCCGAAGGCTGGCGCGTGCAGGCCTCCGAAACGTACCAGGTGGCGCCCGATTGCGCGGGCGGGCGCAACGGCGGTTGCGCGCTGCGCATCGAAGCGAAGGCGGGCGCCGGTCGCGACACGTTCCTGCCGCTCGCCCAGCCGCTGGGCGCGAGCCCCGCGGCGGGCCATCGGCTGAGGCTCTCGGGGTGGATCCGGACCGCGGAGGTGATCGATGGGTGGGCGGGTCTCTGGATGCGCGCGGACGTCGAAGGCAAGCCCATGGTGCTGGACAACATGCAGCGCGAGGGCCCGCGCGGGACCTCGGGCTGGAAGCGCTATGAGATCGCGGTGGACGTGCCCGCCAACGCCACGCTGGTGTCCTTCGGCGTGCTGCTGTCGGGCAAGGGAGGCGCGTGGTTCGACGACCTCGAGCTGGCGGTCGACACCTCCGTGCAGGTGGGGCGCGCGGGCAAGAGCCAGGTGATCCATCCGCTGCGGCCGGCGCCCTCGCGCAACCTCGCGACCGACCGGGCGCTCACGCTCGCCACCACCGAGGCGCCCCCGGTCCGGCCGGACTGGCGAGCGGAGGCGCGCGCGGCCGCGAACCCGATTCGCTCGCTCACCAGCGAGGATTTCTCCGACCTGCAGTTCCTGAAGCCCCTGCTCGCAGGCAAGCGCGTCGTGCAGCTGGGTGAAAGCGCGCACGGCGTGGCCGAGTTCAACTGGATGAAGGTGCGGCTGGTCAAGTTCCTGCACCGCGAGCTGGGGTTCGACGTCGTGGCCTTCGAGGCTTCGCTCACCGGTTGCGACATCGCCGACGGACGCATCGGCCGCTCCGCGCCGGTGGACGTGATGCGCGATGCGATCGCGCCGGTATGGCATTCGACCGAGACGCTGGGCCTGTTCGAGTATTTCGAGGCCGAGCGCGCTGCCGGCCGCCGGCTCGCGCTCGCGGGCTTCGACGTGCAGGGCAGCGGACGCGCCGCGCCCGACGTCTCGCGCGCGCTCGTGCGGCAGGTCGGGCGCATCGATCCGGATCTCGCGCGCCGCATCGAGACCTACGAGGCGCAGTTGCGCCCCGGGCTGGCGCCCGAGACCGCAGCGGGCATGAAGATGGCCTATGGTGCGGCCGCCGATGGGCTCGAACGCGAGCGCGGCGCGCTGCGCACCCTCGAGTCGCAGCGGCCCGAGGTGGTCGACCTCGCGATCCAGGAGCTGCGCTCGCGCATGCGCTTCGTCGAGCAGCTGGCCGATGCGAGCGCGGTGCTCGGCAGCCCGGTGCGCGATGCGGGCATGGCCGACAACCTCGACTTCGTCCTCGACACGCTCTACCCGGGGCGCAAGGTGATCGTGTGGGCGCACAACGCCCACGTCGCGCGCCACGCCGCCGGCTCGCGCTACGAGCGCTGGATGGGCCGGCTCGTGGCCGAGCGCCGGGGACGCGAGGTCTATACCGTCGGCCTCTACATGGGCTGGGGAATCGGCGCGCTCAACGACCGCAAGCTCTACGAGATCCGTCCCGCGGCCGAGGACTCGCTCGAGGCGATCCTCGCCAGCGCCGGGTGGCGCATGTCGTTCGTCGACCTCGGCGGCACGGCGGCCTCGTGGGTGAGAGCGCCGCTCGAGGCGCGCGAGTGGGGCGCGCGCCCGATCAACATCCGCCCCGGCGAGACCTACGACGCGCTGATCTACATCGACGCCGTCACGCCGCCCGAATACCTGTAATCCAGCACGGCCTCGAAGTGCCTCGCGGCGTTCCTATTTCCCCGCGGCGGACTGGGGCGAAGCCGCGATGCCGAACTTCATCCTCTCCAGGCCGCTCTCGTGGGCGCCGACGTCGGGCGCGGCACCCTTGTAGAGGTCGTTGAAGTTCGGGATCACGATGCCCTGGTCGTGCCCGGGCGTGCCCGCGGCCAGCTCGTACCGCCCGCCTTGCTCGCTCTTCCAGCCGTTGCCGGGCGCATAGATCGGCGTGGCGATGATGGGCTTGCGGACAGAGGACCCTTCGGTGCCGTTGTACAGGTCCCAGCCGAAGTCGTTGTCGGGTCCGGCCTGGAGGGTGTCCTCCCACGACCGCACGCGGATGTCGAACGGCCGCCACGTGTGCCAGATGTTGTTGCGCGTGACCGTGTTGTGGATGCGCTCCGACTCACCCGTTCCGCTCAGCCCGGTGGAGCCGCCGAGCGTGAACTGCGAGCCTTCCTCCTGCGCCTGCAGCATGGTGTTGTGGTAGATGTAGCGCCGGCCGTCGGCGAAGTCCGCGTGGGATCCGGCCTTGAACATCGTCTTGCGATCGTCCCCGTCGGGCGGCACCTTTCCGAGCGAGCGACCACGGTTCCATACGTTGCGGAATAGGTAGAGTGGACCGACCGAAGTGATCGTCGAGGCGATCCCCGTGCTCGTGCGGTCCATGTAGTTGGCCCAGATGCGCACGTTCCGGTTGCCGCCCTCGGCCTCGATCGCGTCGTCCCAGGCGTGGCTGATCTCGTTGCCGTAGATGTCGCTGTCGGCATTGGGGAAGCCGGCGGTGGAGAAGTTCTGCGAGCCGCCGATGCCGTCGTTCAGGTAGCGACCGGTGGTGCTGAAGATCTCGTTGTGCCGGATCACGTGGTTCCCGGGGCAGGAATCGAAGGTGATTCCCTGGGGACCCTCGGGATGGCCGTCGGACCAGCTGTTGGTGTCGTAGCGCGGGTCGTGGATCTCGTTGCGCTGGATGGTGACGCGCGTGAGCGCGGCGTCGGCCTCCGAGCAGTCGGCGCGAATGGCCGAGTCCAGGTTCACGCCGAGCCCGCCGCCGCGCGTTCGGCCCCAGCCGGTGATCTCGTTGTCCTCGATGATCACGTCGGTCACGCTGGGCGAGAGGCGGATCGCATCCTGCGCGGCGCCCTTCAGGGTGAAGCCGCGCACGACCACGTACGAGGCGTCGATGTAGATGTTGTAGGGGGTCGCGTTCTTCGCGTCCAGGACGCCGGGCGCGCCCTGGTAGACCACGTAGCCGGACTTCGTGCCGCCGGAGGCGATGACCAGCATCGCGGACCCGCTCGGTACGTTGACGGTCGAAGCGACCGGGACGCGGTTGGGCCAGGTGCGAAACTGCACCAGTCGCTTCGATGCCGTGTTGCTCACCTCGGCCTCGTAGGCGATGCCGGGCGACAGGTGGACGATGCTGCCGCGGCACTCGTTCGAAGCGGCATCGAACCAGAGGTCGTGCCCCTGCTTCCACGCTCCCTGGCCGACGGGGCGGTAGCGCACCGAGCAACTGCTCGTCGTCCAACCGAAGGGCGGGTTCGTCCAGTACAGGCCCACCGACTCGTAAGTGGGCACCGCACGCACATCCGGGGAGTCTGCGTCGGCTGCGGCCGATGCCAGGAGAAGCAGGAGGGAGAGGAGGTATCGCATGCAATGAACCGTACCTGCATACGGTTACAGCGTGCGTCGCTTCACGGCGACGGTTTTTGATCTCTCCAGCCCATGCGGGCAAGAAGCCCAGCTACTTGCCGTAGTTTGGAATCCGGGGCGGTGTCGGAATCGAAAACCCGAGGTCGTGAGTCAACGGCGCGAGTCGATGATCTGTCGCGCGATTGCGACGGCTTCGCGCGGATCGTCCAGGCGGCGCAGGGGCTCGCCTCCCGCGACGTGGATGCCTTCCTCGGTCAGGAGGAAATCCATGGGGATGTCCCACGCCTGCGGATCGATCGTGTCCATGCGGCTTGCCTCGTAGGCGAGGCCGAGCGCGAGCGGCCGGGGACGAGCCGCGGCGAGCGTGCGGTCGAAGAATCCCGCGCCATAGCCCAGCCGGTAGCCGCGCGCGTCGAAGCCCACGGGAGGCGCAAGCACGGCACCCGGGACCAGCACCGCGCTGCCCTGCGGGACGGGCAGTCCCATCGGGCCCGGTGTCGTGGGGGTGTCGGGCCGCCACTCGCGGAATTGCAGCGGCTGGCCCTTTGCGACGACCACCGGCAGCGCGGTGCGCGCCCCGCGTTCGCGCAGGCGGCGCAGGGCGATGCGCGGGTCGACCTCGCCGCGGATGGGCCAGTAGAAGCCGATCGCCATTTCCGCGAGCATCGGGAAGCCCGCGAGCATGAACTCGCCGATGCGCGCATCGCTCGCGCGCCGCTCCCCGAGCGGCAGGGCTTCGCGGCGGGCGAGCAGCTCGCGCCGGCGCTCCTTGCGCCAGGCGGCGAGGTCGCCCGGCGTGCCCGCCGTCACAACGCCGCGCGGAAGATCCGCTCGAAGTCCGCGGCCTTGCACGGCTTCGGGTTGGTCTGGTGGCAGATGTCGTCCACCGCGATCTTCACGAGCTGGGGAACGTGCTCGGCCTTCACGCCCTTCTCGCCCAGCTTGGCGGGCACGCCGACGCGGGCCTTCAGCTTCGTGAGCCAGCCGACGAAGTCGCTCGCGGAGGAGCCGGCGCCGCACACGCGCGCGAGCTCCGCCATCTTCGCCTCGGCGGCATCCAGGTTGAAGCGCATCACGTGGTCGATCATGATCCCGTTGGCGAGGCCGTGGTGCATGTCTACCACCGTGCCCAGCGCGTGCGCGCACGAGTGAACGGCGCCGAGGTCCTTCTGGAACGCGATCGCGCCCATCATCGAGGACATCATCATGTCCGAGCGCGCCCGGATGTTCTTCGGCTCCTTCACCGCGGTCTCCAGCGCATGTGCCGCGATGCGCGCGCCTTCCAGGGCGATGCCGTCGCAAAGCGGGTGGTACGCGGGCGAGAGGTAGCTCTCGACGTTGTGGGTGAGGGCGTCCATGCCGGTGGCGGCCGTGACGGGCGCGGGCAGGTCGAGCGTGAGCTCGGGATCCGCGAACACGGCCTTCGCCAGCAGGACGGGGTTGAACACCACCTTCTTCACGTGCGTGGCGTCGTCCGAGATCACCGACGAGCGGCCCACCTCGCTGCCCGTGCCGCTGGTGGTGGGCAGCGCGATCCAGTAGGGCAGCGGATTCTTGATCGGCAGCACCTGCGGGTGGTCCCACGCGTACTGCAGCACGTTGCCCTCGTGCACGGCCATGAGCGCCACCGCCTTCGCGACGTCGAGCGCCGCGCCGCCGCCGAAGCCGATCACGCTGTCGGCGCGGTGCTCCTTGTAGGCCGCGGCGCCGTCGTCCACCTGCTTCTTCACCGGGTTGCCGTGGACGCCCGCGAAAACCTTCACGTCGAGCCCTTCGAGGCTCTCGGCGAAGTCGTGCAGGATCGGCAGCGTGCCCAGGCCGCGGTCGGTGACGATGAGCGGGCGCTTCAGGCCCTGCTGCTTCAGGTGGTCGGCGACGAGGTTGCGGGCGCCGGGCCCGAAGTGGATGGGGGTGGGGAAGGCGAACCTGGTGATCGGCATGGGATTGGACCCCGGCCTTCGCCGGGGTGACGACGATTAGCGGGTGAGTCGGTGGATGCGTATGGCCGCGCGGATGGCGCCGCGTTCGATGGAGGCGACCTCCAATTCCTCGAAATCGGTGTGCGCGCCCGATCCGGACGCCCCCAGGCCGTCGATGGCTGGGATGTAGGGCGCCACGAACTGGACATCCCCGGCGCCGCGCAGCGCGGGATCCATCGCGCCGATGGGGCCGAAGCCGGCGTCCTGGCTCGCCTTCGAGAACTCCTCGAGCAGCCGCGCGCCGGCTTCCGTGGGCGCCTGCGGCGGATAGGCCTCGACGAAGGTGATGGTCGCCTTGGCGTGCGGCAGGCTCGCGGCCACGATCTCGCGCATGCGCGACTTCACCCGTTCGCCCTGTTCCGGGGTGAGGTAGCGCAGGTCGCCGCTCACCACCGCCTCGCGGGCGATCACGTTGTTCTTGCCGAAAGCGTTGCCGGTGGCGCTGTCGTAGTCGTACTTCGCGTTCGTGCCGCCGGCGATCATGCCCGGGTTGAACGTGAGGTTGGGCTCGATCAGGGTGCGCCGGAACTCGTCGAGGATCCGCACCGCTTCATAGATCGCGCCGTATCCGGACGTCTCCGAGAAGACGCCTCCCGAGTGTCCTGGCCGTGCACTGACCGTAAGGGTCCAGCCGCCCGCGGAGCGCCGGGCGTAGCTCGCCATGTGGCCGCCGCCGCGACGGCGCGCGCTCGCCTCGAACGCGAGCGCAAGATCGCTCGCCTTCGCGAGCTCGACCATGGCTGCGCGCGCCACTTCCTGGGGGCTGCCCACGCGTTCCTCGTCCCCGGTGAAGATCACCGAGACCGTCGTGTTGTCGAGCGCCCCCGCCGCATGCAACGCGCGCAGTGCCTCCAGCATCACCACGTTCCCGCCCTTCATGTCGGAAACTCCCTGGCCGCGCACGCGCTCGCCGCTGGGATCCCATGGGACCACCGTGCTCTCGAGCTCGAACACCGTATCCAGGTGGCCGATCAGGAGCAGCCGCTTGCCCTGGCCGCCCTTGCGGGTGGCCACGAGGTGGCCGCCGCGCTTCATCTCCGGCGGCATCTCCACCCAGAGGGTTTCGAACCCCAGCGAATCGAGCTCGGCACGCAGGATCTTGCCGACCTCGCGCACGCCCGCCGCGTTCATGGTTCCGCTGTTGATGCGCACCGTGCGCTCGAGCAACTTGAGGGCTTCCGGTGAGCGCCCCTTCACGGCGGCCACCAGGCGAAGCTCGGCTTCCGACAGCTGTCCCCACGCCGCGGTGGCGGCGAGGAGGCAGGTTACCGCGAAGGCGCGCGCAATCAATCGGGTTTCGCTCCCGAGGCCTTCACGACCTTCTCCCAGCGCGCCGTCTCCTCGGCCATCACGCGGCCGAAGTCCTCGGGCGTGCCCGGGATCGTGCGCCCGCCCATCTCGGCGAGCTTCTCCTTCATCTTCGGGTCTGCGAGCGCGCGGTTCACCTCGGCGTTGAGCTTGTCGACGATCTCGCGCGGCGTTCCCTTGGGCACGCCGATGCCGAACCACGCGGTGGCCTCGTAGCCCGGCACGGTCTCATGCACCGTCGGAATGCCCGGCAGCGCCGCATCGGGCTCCTTCGTGGTCACCGCGAGCGCACGCAGGCGCCCGCCCTTGATGTGGCCAATCGAGGAGGGCAGGTTGTCGAACAGCACGTGCGCGTGGCCGGGGATGAGGTCCGCGATCGCGGGGCCGGCGCCCTTGTAGGGCACGTGCAGCATGTTGCAGCCCGTCATCATCTTGAACATCTCGCCCGACATGTGCACCGAGGTGCCCACGCCGGAGCTCGCCCAGTTGATCTTGCCGGGGTTGGCCTTGCAGTAGTCGATGAACTCCTTCACGGTCTTGGCCGGGAAGCTGTTGGTGACTTCCATCACGTTGGGCGACTTGACCAGGCCGGCCACGGGCTGCACGTCGCGGATCACGTTGAAGTTGAGGTTCGTGTAGAGCGTCGCGTTGATGCCGTGGGCGGGATTGACCAGCAGCAGCGTGTAGCCGTCGGGCGGCGACTTGATCGCGAGCTCGGTGCCGATGTTGTTGCCGCCGCCGGCCTTGTTCTCGATGATGAAGGTCTGGCCCATCTTCTCCGTGAGCCAGGTGGCGATGATGCGCGCGAGCACGTCGGTGGTCCCGCCCGGCGGATAGGGCACGATCCACTTCACGGGCTTGTTGGGATAGTCGGTGGCGGCCAGGGCGGCGCCGGAGAACGCGGCGACCAGCGCCACGGCGATGAAACGGCTGATTCGGTTCACGGGGCTCCTCCAGTTCTGGGACTAGGGTGATTTCACCAGCTCGCCGCCCTTCACCACGGCGGCAACGGATTCGAGCAGGGTGACGTCGGCGAGCGGGTCGCCCTTCACGGCGATGAGGTCGGCGTAGCGGCCGGCCTCGACGAGGCCCACGTCGCTGCGGCCGAGCGCCTCGGCGGCATTCACGGTGGCGGTGCGGATCGCCTCGAGGGGCGTCATCCCGTAGCGCACCATCCAGCGGAACTGGAGCGCGTTCTGGCCGTGCGGGTAGATGCCGGCGTCGGTGCCGTAGACCATCTTCGCGCCCGCCTTGTGCGCCTTGCGGAAGTTCTCGCGCTGCAGGTCGGCGATCTCGCGGTCCTTGCGCAGGCTCTCCTCGAGCACGCCGTTCTTCTTGCCCTCGGCCTGGATGTACTCGGTGTTGAAGATGTCCATCGAGAGCCAGGCACCCTGCTGCTTCGCGAGCGCGATGCCCTCGTCGTCGATGAGGCTCGCGTGCTCGATCGTGTGCACGCCCGCCCGGATCGCGTCCTTGATGCCGGCGGTCCCGTGGGCGTGGGCCGCGACGCGCATGCCCCACAGCGCCGCCTCCTCGACCACCGCCTTCATCTCGGCCAACGTCAGCTGCTGCTGGCCGGGCTCGGTGTTGCGCGAGAAGACGCCCCCCGTGGCGCAGATCTTGATCACCTGCGCGCCGTACTTGCGCACCTCGCGCACGCGCTTGCGTGCCTCGTCCGGGCCGTCGAAGTTGTACGGGCTCTTCTGCGCCATCGAGGGCGGAAAGTAGGTCGAGTCGCAGTGCCCGCCGGTGGCGCCGATGGCATAGGCAGCCGTCACGACGCGGGGACCCACGAGCTTGCCCTCGTCGATCGCCTCGCGCAGGCCGACGTCGTTCCAGTGATCCGCGCCCACGTTCCTCACGGTGGTGAACCCGGCGGCGAGCGTGCGCTGCGCGTGCGGCACGGTGAGCACCGACCAGAACCGGTCGTTGAACTTGAGTCCCGTGTAGCCCCCGTAGGTCGGATCGCTCTCGAGGTGCACGTGCATGTCGATCAGGCCCGGGAGCAGCGTGTAGCCCTCGAGGCGGATCGTCCTGGCGTCCTGCGGGAATGCCACGGTCTCGCCCTGGCGCTTCACCTCGAGGATCTTGCCGTCGCGCACGACGATGACGGGCTTCTCGAGGTAGGTGCCGGTGCGCGGGTCGAGCAGGCGGTCGGCGGTGATGACGGCGGGCGGGGCGGCGCAGGCGATGCCTGCGGCGAGGAAGGGCGCGGCGAAGGGGAGTCGGAGCATGCGGCGCATCGTATCAGGCGCAGACGTGAGCGAGGATCGAGAACGGTCCCGTGGCGCGGACGGCCTCGAGCTCCTGGTCGTTGCGCACGAAGAGCGCCCCGGTGAACGCGATCGAGTTGATCGGCACGCCCTCGAAGCGATCGCGCACCCGGGGAACGACCAGCATCCAGCCGGGGCCGATGACCATGTTGTAGCTCTGCGAGGCGCGCACGCCGGCTTTCGTGAGCAGCTCGCGGTAGCAGGCGTGCAGTCGGGCCGGCTCGAGGTCGTCCAGGCGCGCGAAGGCATGCGGGAAGGGCAAGTCCGGCGGGTCGGCGACGAGGCGCGGGGCCATCGGGATCGGCAGGTGCGGCGAGAGCGGCAGCGTCACGACCTGCAGGTGCTTGTGCGGCTGGCTGGCGCCCGAAGCGCGCCCGCCGTTGTAGAAGGCGATGGCGCGGACATCGCGGGGAATGCACGCCACGAGCGCCTCGAAATCCGCGCGATCCAGCAGCACTTCCTGGTCCACGAAGGCGCGCGTGACCGCCAGCAGGTGGTTCTCGATCACGTGGTACTTGTTGAGCATCGCGAAGTGCGTGGGCGATAGGTCCGCCACGAAAAGCCCGGGCTCGGGATCGGCGAAGGGGTTGCCGGGCTTCGACTTCGGCTGGATCGCGAGCTGGCGCGGGTAGTCGATCGCGCGGCGCACCACGAACTCGACGCCGCCGTCCTCGACGAAGAAGGGCTCGCTCTCGATGCGGTACATGACGCCGCTCGCATGCGCCGCGGCCGAGCGCTCACGCACGAGGGCCCAGAGGTCGGCGGTCACGGATCGGCGGGGGTCGGTTCCAGCGCGTCAGTCTGTCGGGGAGGGTCAGTTCCAGCGCGGCTGCAACACGAGCATGAGCCCGAGGAAGAGCAACGCGAAGAGCCCCGGCACCGCGAGCACCCACGCCAGGACCAGCGAGGCCACGGCTTGCCCGTGGGAGCGAAACCACAGGCTCCCCCCGACGCAACCCCCGACCACGGCGAGGATGCCGACCCAGAGGAGCATGTTGAACGAGGAGACCGACCCGTCGGCGAGCCCGATGAGGAAGAACACGACGAAGGTCCCGGCCACGAGCGCGCTGATCGACCAGGGAAACCAGAATTTCATCGGGCTCAGACGATCTCGAAGTAGCGCCGCAGCTCCCAGTCGGTGACGGCGTCCTGCCACTGCCGCCACTCCCACTCGCGCGTCGCCGCGAAGTGCTCGACGAAGTCGTCGCCGAACCAGTCGCGCGCCACCTTCGAGTCGCGGAAGATGCGCGTGGTCTCGATGAGCGAGCGCGGCGCCCTGGGGACGTTCTCGGCGCCGACGTTGGTCCCGGTGATGGGCTTGGTCGTGAGCTTCCTGCCCTTTTCCACGCCGTCGAGTCCGGCCGCGAGCACCGCGGCCACGGCGAGGTAGGGATTCATGTCGGCGCCCGGCGCGCGTGTCTCGAGGCGTGTGGCCTTGGGCGACCCCGGCAGCACGCGGAAGGTGGCGGTGCGGTTGTCGACGCCCCAGGTGGGCTTCACCGGCGCCCAGAAGCCGTCCACCAGGCGCTTGTACGAGTTCACCGTCGGCCAGAACATCGGCGCCATCCCCATGAGGCTGTCGAGCTGGCCCTGCAGGTAGCTCTCGAAGAGCTTGGACATGCCGCCGTGCCGGCCCTTCGGATCGTGGAACAGGTTCTTCGATCCGTCGGTGAGGCTCTGGTGAAGGTGGCCCGAGCAGCCCGGATACTGCGCGCTCCACTTCGCCATGAAGCTCGGCATGATCCCGTAGCGCGCGCCGATCTCCTTGGCCGCGAGCTTGAAGAGGATCGCGCGGTCGGCGGCTTCCAGCGCCTCGGAGAAGAGGATCGCCACCTCGTACACGCCGGGGCCGGTCTCGGTGTGCAGGCCCTCGATCGGGATCCCGAACTGCGCGGTCTCGTCCATCAGCGCGTTGAAGTACTCGCGGTTCCCGCCGGCTCGCAGCAGCGAGTAGCCGAACATGCCGGGCGTGATCGGCGTGGGCGGCTGTCCCTTCTTCTCGGCCCAGGTGTGCGGCGTCTCGGCGAAGTTGAAGAATTCGTACTCGGCGCCGACCATCGCGCCATAGCCCATCTTCTCGGCGCGCTTCAGCACGCGCTTGAGGACCTGGCGCGGGCACGCGGGATGGGGCTTGCCGTCCGCGGTGACGAAGTCGCCGAGGAAGAAGTCGACGTTGTTGTCCCACGGCACCCTGCGATGGGTGTTCAGGTCCAGGCGCGCGATGGCGTCGGGAAAGCCGTGCTGCCAGCCGGTGAGCTTGGTGTTGTCGTAGCACTGGTCGTGCATGTCCCAGCCGAACACCACGTCGCAGAAGCCGAAGCCGCTGTCCACGGCGGAGAAGAACTTGTCGCGGTGGATGTACTTGCCGCGCAGGATGCCGTCGATGTCGGAGACGGCGACCTTGACCTTGCCGACGGTGCTGGACTTGCGGATCGCCTCGACGATCGGATGCGCGCCCTTCACGCCGCCCTTGCCTGCCTTCGCCATGTACGCTCCTCCCTGGGTGCTGCGCTCAGATTACGCGATCGTTGCCGCCATCGACCGGCACCTGCGCGCCGGTGGTCTTCGCGAAGAGGGCCCCGCAGGCTTCGGCCGCCAGCTCCGCCACGTCCCGGCTCGTGACCTCGACCCGCAGCACGTTGTTCTTCTTGTACGCCTCGACCGTGAGGCCGTATTGCTTCGCCCGCTCGGCGAGCACCTCCTCGGTCCAGAGGCCGGTGTCGAAAACCGCATTGGGGTGCAGCATGTTGACGCGGATGCCGTCTCCGCCCCACTCGAGCGCGGCCACGCGTGCGAGCTGCACCAGCGCCGCCTTCGAGGCCGAGTACGCGGCGGCCCCCGGCCCTGGCGCGGGCACGTTCTTCGAGCCGATCACGGCCACGCGCCCGCCGCGGGGGGCGAGCTTGAGCAGCGGTTGGGACTCGCGCATCAGGCGGAGGTTGGCGTCGAGGTTCACGCGCATCACGCGCGCCCAGTCCTCGTCGGCGAGCGACTCGATGCGCGTTCCGCCCGGGAAGATGCCGGCGTTGAGCACCAGCATGTCGAGGCCGCCGAAGGCGAGTACGGCCTGCTCGAGCGCTTCGGCCACTTTCCGGGCGTCGGTGACGTCGCAGGCGAGGCCGAGGAAATCGGGGCGCTTGTGCAGCGCGGCCACAGCCGGGTCGATGTCGAGCCCGACCACCGCCGCGCCGCGCGCGAGGAAGCTCTGGACGCACGCCTTGCCGATCCCCGAGGCCGCGCCGGTGACGAGGGCGACTTCGCCCGCGAAGGGCGGCGGGCTTCCGCCCTTGCGCAGCTTGGCCTGCTCGAGGTCCCAGTACTCCACCTCGAACAGCTCCTTCGCCGGCAACGCCCGCCAGCCGCCGAGCTTCTCGGCGCGCTGGATGATCTGCATCGTGTGCTGGTAGATCTCGAACACCACCTGGGCATCGCCGGCACTGCGCCCGACGGTGCAGACGCCGAGCTCGGGGTCGATGACGACGCGCGGCGCGGGATCGAGCATGGTCTTGGGCTCGCGCGCCGCGGCGGAGTGCTCCGAGAAGTACGCGGCGTAGGCCCTGGCATAGGCGGCGACGTCGCGCCCGACCATGGGCACGCGCTTGGTGCGGATCACGTGGTCCGGCGTGGCGGGGCCGCGGCCCGAGATGGCGGCGACATCGGGGCGCCGCGCGAAGGCGAGGCTCGCGGGGTCGGAGTGGCAGGCGAGGATCACGGGAGCACCCGTCGCACGCGCGAGCTCCTGCCGAAGCCCCGCGACCTGTTGCCGCATCATCCCTTTCGGCGGCGAGGCGGGCGCGACGGCAACCTCCCATGCGCCTGCCTTCGCCAACGCCTGCTCGGCGCGGTCGACCAGCGCGATCATCCGTTCGTAGGACTCGCGGGCGGTGGCGCCGAACGAGAAGATGCCGTGGTTCATCAGCACCATGCCGATCGTCGCGGGCTTCGCATCACGGGCGAAGAGCTGGGCGCACACGCGCGCGAGGTCGAAACCCGGCATCACGTAGGGAATCACCACGACGGAATCGCCGTACAGCTCGCGGATGCGGCGCTCGCCGTCCGGCGTGTTGCACAGCGTCAATACGGCGTTGGCGTGCGTGTGGTCCACGTACTTGTACGGCAGGATCGCATGCAGGATCGCCTCGATCGAGGGCGTGGGTGCGTCGGCGCGCAGCATGTGGGTGCGCATCTCGTTGACCATCTGCGGGTCCGGGAGCGTCTGCAGCCCGGCGAGGGCCACCAGGTGGTCCATGCGCACCGGCGAGAAGCCCGCGGCCTCGATCTTCTCGAGGTCCCAGCCGCTGCCCTTCACGTAGAGGATCGGCTCCTCGCGACCGAGGATGTCCTTCTGGGCGATCTTGACCGAGGTGTTGCCGCCGCCGTGCAGGACGAGCGTCTTGTCCCGCCCCAGCAGGCGCGAGGTATAGACGCGCTGGGCGAGGTCTCCGTCAAACTGCGTCGCTTCGGCGTCTGTCCACAGGCTTTTCATCGCCCAATGATATCCAGCCGGCGACCGGCCTTCAGGCCTTGCAGCGCGCGGCGATTTCGAGGTAGTGCGAGAGCGGGGGCGTAGCCACCCCGGGCGCCTTGGCCGCGTCGTCCCACCGGCGCACGCGCATGGCGTCCTCGGCGTGCGGCTTGGCGCGGAAGGTGGCGAGCTCGTCGGCGGAGAAGATCCCGCCCTGCAGCGTGAGGCTGCGCTTCGAGTCCTCCGAGAGCGCCTCGTAGTAGTCGGTCTCCAGCGCGCAGAGGGCGCGCTTGGCGTCCACGTGCAGGCGGATCGCCTCGATGACGGCTGCCGGGAACAGTCCGCGCAGGAACGGGATCGCGAAGTACTGGTGCTGGTCGTCGATGCCGCGGGCGGTGGGCGTGTCGCCCTGGACGTTCAGCATGTGGCCGAGGTCGTGCAGGAAGGCGGCGGTCACGAGCTCGGGGGCCGCGCCCGCCTGCTCGGCGAGCTGCGCGCATTGCAGCGCGTGCTCCTGCTGGGTCACGCCTTCGCCCGAGTATTCGATCTGGCCGTGCTGGCGGAAGAGGCGCTCGATGTCGGGCAGCGTGAGCACGGTTACTTCAGCGGCGTCGCGAGGTCGCCGCCGGAGCCCAGGTCGGGGCGCGCCGGGAAGATGCCGGTAGATTCCGTGCTGCGCAGGCGGCTCTTGCGCAGCTTTCCCGCGGCTTCCAGGATCGGGTAGGCGGTCGAGCAGAAGAACGAGTTGATGCGCCGCATGTCGCTGATGATGTCCAGGTGCAGGGAGCTCGTCTCGATCGATTGCACCGTCTGGCCGGCGAGGCGGTCGAGGTGCGAGTCGTGGTACTTGCGCTCGAGGTCGCGGAATTTCTCCTTCTCGACCAGCAGCTGCTGGGCGCTCGAGATGTCCCCGTTCAGGAACACCGACAGGCCCAGGCGCAGGTTCACCACCAGCTTCTCGTGCAGCTCGGTGATCTCGCGCATGCCGGCCTCGGAGAACGACAGGCGCAGCGCGATCTTCTTGTCGCGCAGGTCCTGCATGATGCGCTCCATGATGTCGCCCACGTGCTCGAGGTTGATGGTGAGCGAGATGATCTCGGTCCAGCGGCGGCTGTCCCTCTCGTCCAGGTCCTCGCGCGAGATCTGCGTGAGGTAGAGCTTCACGGCCGTGTACAGGCGGTCGACGTCGTCGTCGAGCTTGATGACCTCCGCGACCTTGCGCTCGTCGTTGGTGCGGATCGCCTCCAGCATGCCGTGCAGCATCTGCTCCACGGTGTCGCCGATGCGCAGCGTCTCCCGCGCGGCGTTGGCGAGAGCGAGGGCGGGAGTCGTGAGCGCGGCCGGGTCGAGGTGCTTGGGCTCGGCCGCCTTCAGCGCGGCATCCTCGGTCGGGGGGAAGATCTTCTCCACCACCTGCGCCACGCGGCCCGTGATGGCGATGAAGAGGATCGCGATCGTGAGGTTGAAGATCACGTGGAAGTGGACGACCTGGCGGCGCGCGTCGGTGTCGAAGAGCGCGATCGCCTGGTACACGTAGGGCAGGGCGATCACGAAGATCACGCAGCCCACGACCTTGAAGGCGAGGTTGCCGAGGGCCACGCTGCGTCCGCTGCCCGCCGAACGCGCCGTCACCATCACCGCGAGCAGGCCGCTGCCGAGGTTGGCGCCCAGCACCAGGCCCAGCGCCACGGGCACCGAGATCACGTTCGAGGCGGCGAGCGTCGCCGACAGCAGCACCACGGCAAGGCTCGACCAGGACAGGGCCGTGAAGAGCGCGCCGATCAGCATGTCGAGCATCGGGTCGCCGGTGAGCGTGCCGAAGATCACCTTGGCGCCCGCGCCCTGGGTGAGGGGCTTGGTCGCCGCGACGACGAGCTGCAGCGCCAGGATGATGAGTCCCAGGCCGATGGCCACGCGCCCGACCTGGCCCGCGCGCGTGTTGCGGCGCGAGAGGAAGAAGATCACGCCGAAGGTGATCAGCAGCGGCGAGAGCCACGACAGGTCGAGCGAGAAGACCTGCGTCATGATCGCCGTGCCCACGTCGGCGCCCAGCATGATCACCAGCGCGGCCGAGAGCGGAATCAGCTTCGACGAGACGAACGAGCTCGCGATGAGCGCCGTGGCGCTCGAGGACTGCACCAGGCTGGTGACGCCGAGTCCGGCCATGAAGGCCGAGCCGCGGTTGGCCACGCTCCTGGAGAGGATCCGCCGCAGGTCCGCGCCGAACACGCGCAGGATTCCCGTGCGAACGATGTGGGTGCCCCAGACCAGCAGGGCAACGCTGGCGAATAGGTTTAGGAGTGTCTGCACTTCAAGGTTGTTTCGGCTGCCAACCCGATTATAGGGGCAAGCTGAACGTCTTCAGGTTGGTGAAGCTCTTGATCGCCTCCTGGACGCCCTCCTTGTAGCCCAGCCCCGAGTCCTTGATGCCGCCGAACGGGGTGAGCTCGAGGCGGTAGCCCGGCACCTCGCGGATGTTGACCGTCCCGACGTCGAGCTCGGCCACGAAGCGGTTGATGTAGTCCAAGCGGTTCGTGCAGACGGCCGAGGAGAGTCCGAATGCAGTACCGTTGGCGATCGCGATCGCCTCGTCGATGTTGCGGAAGCGGATCACCGGGGAAACCGGGCCGAAGGTCTCCTGCATGACCACGGTCATCTTCGGATCGACGCGGTCGATGACGGTGGGCGAGTAGAGCGCGCCCTGGCGCTCGTTGCCGACCAGCAGTCTCGCGCCCTGCGAGACCGCCTCCTTCACGCGCGACTCGAACAGCATCGCCGCGGGCTCGTCGATGACGGTGCCCATCTCGAGCTTCGGGTTCATGGGGTCGCCGAAGGTCCATGCCTTCGTCCTGGCCACCAGCTTCTCCACGAACTCGTCGGCCACCTTCTCGTGCACCAGCATGCGTTTCACCGCCGTGCAGCGCTGGCCGCTGTTCTTGTAGGAGCCCTGCGCGGCGAGCGAGGACGCCTCCTCGATGTCCGCGTCCTCCATCACGATGATGGGGTCGTTGCCGCCCAGCTCCAGCACCATGCGCCGGTATCCCGCCTTCGAGGCGATGTACTTGCCCACGGCGACGCCGCCCGTGAACGTGACCAGGTCCACGTGCTCGTTGGTGATGAGCTCGTCGGCGATCTCGCGCGGGGCCCCCGTCACGACGGTGAACATCTCGCGCGGCAGCCCCGCCTCGTAGAGCAGCTCGGCGAGGTAGTAGGCCGAGAGGGGCGTCTTTTCGGAGGGCTTCAGCACCATCCGGTTGTTGGTCGCGATCGACGGCGCGACCTTGTGCGCCACCTGGTTCATCGGGTGGTTGAACGGGGTGATCGCGCAGATCGCCCCCAGCAGTGGCTCCCGCCGCGTGTACACGCGCCGGCTCTTGCCGTGGGGCGTGAGGTCGCACGAGTACGACTGGCCGTCGTCCTTGAGGGTCTCCATCGCCGCGAACGTGAACACGTCGCACACGCGGCCCACCTCGTAGATCGAGTCCTTCTTGCCGAGGCCCGATTCCTTCGTGATGAGGTCCGAGGCTGCATCGACGCGCCCGCGCAGCAGCTCGGCCGCCTTCTGCATGATCGAGGCGCGCTGGAAGCGGGTGAGCTTCGACTTGTAGGCCCGCGCTGCCGCGAAGGCCCTGCGGACCTCGTCGACGGTCGCCATCGGCACCGTGCCCACGACCTCGTTGTTGAACGGATACCTGACCTCGATCACGCGCTGGCTGGCGGCTCTGTCGTTCATGGCATCACTCCGCCGCGGCCGTGACGGCCGCCCTGGATTCCAGGTGGTTGAGGGCAACGTCGAGGACGTCGAAGTTGCGCAGCTTGCGCCCGGCGAGCCCGGTCACCTTGCGGTTGAAGAGCAGCGGGACCACTTGCTCGGAGATGCCGCCATGCGAGCGCAGCGGCGCGTCCAGGCCCGAGAGGTCATGGCGCGAGGCGCTGGTGCCCACGACCACGTGCTTGGTGGAGACCACCACGAGGTCGCCGATGCGGTCGGGCGGCAGCTCGAAGCGCCTGGCGGCCTCGGCATTGGCGAGCACCACCTCGATTCCGTCCAGGCGCTCCAGGCGCTCCTTCACCTTGTCGCGGTCGCTGCCCTCGACGTAGATCGTGGCGAACGAGCCGAGCGCGCCGTGGTGGACCACGTACGGATCGGTGATCGGCAGGATGACGCGCGCCTTGTCCTTGCCGATCCAGCCGTCGATCGCGTCCTGCAGGTAGATCACGTTGGGCGAGCCGTCGGCCTTCTGCTTGGCGTTCATGCCGTGGTCGGCAGTGAGGGCGATCACCGCGCCCATCGCGTCCATCTTCGCGAGGTACCTGTCCATCATCGCGTAGAACTTGTTGGCGCCGTCCGTGCCCGGCGCGAACTTGTGCTGGATGTAGTCGGTGGTGGAGAGGTACATGAGGTCGGGGCGGCGCGTCTCGAGGAGCTTCACCCCGGCCGCGAACACGAACTCCGAGAGCTCGGCGCTGTAGACCGAGGGCACCGGCATGCCGACGAACTCGACCACCTTGTCGATGCCGTTCTCGGCCACAGTCGCTTCCGCGGCCTTCTCGGACGAGAAGCAGATCCCCTTCATCTTGTGCCCCAGGAGCTTGCGCAGCTTGTCCTTGGCGGTCACCACCGCGACCTTGGCCCCCGCGTCCGACAGCGCCGCGAGCACCGTGCCGGCGCGCAGGTACTTGGGGTCGTTCATCATCACCTCGGCGTCGGCGTCGCGGTCATAGAAGAAGTTGCCGCAGATGCCGTGCACCGCCGGCGGCGTGCCGGTGACGATGGAGAGGTTGTTGGGGTTGGTGAACGAGGGCACGACGCAGTCGCCCCTGAACGCCGAGCCCGAGGCGAGCACCCTGGCGATGAAGGGCGCCACGCCCGCTTTCGCGGCCTCGGTGAGGTAGTCGTACTCGCAGCCGTCCACGCAGACGACTACCACGGGTTCCTGGCCGAGCCGGTAGCGCCGGCCGTTCGCTTCGATGGTCTTCATGTCTTTCTCCGTTTTGCCGCAGCGGGTCGCGGCGCTTCGACGGCGGGCCGGGCGAGCGTGCGGTGCAGCCGCTCGCGGCTCTCCATCGCGTGGTCGTGCAGAAGGCGGGCGGCGCGTTCGGCGTCGCCACGGGAGACCGCCTCGACGATCGCCAGGTGCTCGTGCGTCGAGGTGGGGAAGCTGTCCGGGCCGTGCTCGAGCGTCACGCGCCGGTAGAGGTGCAGCTCGTTCACCAGCCGCCGGTAGGTCGCGAGCAGCGTGGCATTGCCCGTGAATTGCGCGAGCAGGTCGTGGAAGCGGACGTTCAGCGGGTAGTAGTCGTCGACGCTTTTCCTGCGGGCGGCCTTTTCCATGTCCTTGAGGAGGCGCTTCAGCTCCTCCACCTGGATGGGCGTGCAGCGCTCGGCGGCCAGGCGCCCGATGAGGGCGTCCAGCCCGGCACGCACCTCGTAGAGCTCGTCGGCTTCGAAGTGCGTGAGGCTGCGGACGAAGACGCCGCGGTTCTTCTCGTTCCTCAGCAGCCCCGCCTGCTCGAGCGCGCGGAAGGCTTCGCGCACCGGCCCGCGCGACACTTTCAGCTCCAGGGCGACGTCGGCCTCGTTCAGCTTCGCTCCCGGCAGGATGTCGCCGGCGAGGATGCGACGCTCGAGCTCGCGGCGCACGACCGTGGTGAGCGAATGGCTCTGCAGCAGCTCGATGGTGGCAGCGTGGGCGGAATCGGGCATGCGTCGAAAGGCTTGACGGGCGAGGCGTAGATTGTAAACAATCTGCAAACCCTCCGCAACCCGCCCGCCATGACCTCCCGACGCGAAGCCCTCAAGTCCGCCGCCCTCCTGCCGCTTGCGGCGCTGCCCGTGCGCGCCGCCCCGATGGTCTCGGGAACCCCGCTCGCCGGCCACTTCACGCACGACTCGGTGCGCCTCTGGATCCAGTCCACCGAGGAGGCGAAGGCCACCCTGCGGTATTGGCCGGCCGCCGGGAAGGAGGACGACGCGCGCAGCCTCGCCTTCGCGCTCGGCAAGGACAACGGCTTCTGCACCATCGCCGAGGTGGCGGGGCTGCAGCCGGCGACGGCGTACCGCTATCGCGTGAGCTTCGAGGGCGTGGCCCAGGGCGCGATGGGTACGTTCCGCACCACGCCCGCGCCGGGCTCGGCCCCGCGCGACTTCCGCGTCTACACGGGCTCGTGCGCGTATACCGAGGCCTACACGCGCGGCGGAAATCCGTACGGCGCCAACCACCACATCTTCGACACCATCGCCGGACGCATGGCCGCGGACGACCTGCCGCACTTCATGCTGTGGCTGGGCGACAACCTCTACCTGCGCGGCCCGAGCCCGAACCTCGGCGTGCCGGCCGAGTACTCGACGCCGGCGCACATGGAGATCCGCTACAAGGACGTGCGCTCGCAGCTGCAGCTGCGCAGGCTCTTCGCCGCGACCCACCACTACGCCATCTGGGACGACCACGACTTCGGGCCCAACGACAGCGACAGGACGTTCGAGCTGAAGGACGCGAGCCTGAAGCTCTTCCATGCCTACTGGCCCAATCCCCCGATGGGCTCGAAGGAGCTGCCGGGCACCTGGTGCCGCTTCACCCACCAGGACGCGGATTTCTTCCTGCTCGACAACCGTTTCTACCGCGACCCCGAGAAGGCGGCGCCCACCCCGGAGAAGGAGATGTTCGGTCGCGCGCAGATGGAATGGCTGAAGAAGGGCCTCGCCGAATCCCGGGCCACCTTCAAGCTCGTAGCGGGTGGGTCGCAGTTCCTCTCCGAGGCGAAGCACGGCGACGAGTCGGGCTGGCACGCCTACCCCGGCGAGCGCGAGCCGTTCCTCGCCTGGCTCAAGGCCAATCCGGTGAAGGGGCTGGTGCTCCTGTCCGGCGACCGCCACAACACGCAGGTCTTCCGCGAGGGCGCGGTGCAGGAGTTCTCGTGCTCGCCGCTCACCTCGAAGATCATC
>Ga0111538_10002525_pt1 | contig 25724 bp, 19 predicted proteins | sample SoiMethybrSBSTD1_FD_79669 | JGI IMG/M metagenome (GOLD analysis project Ga0111538, IMG submission 79669) | Bulk soil microbial communities from a Populus tree surrounding site in Tennessee, USA - Soil MetaG P. TD hybrid SBSTD1 (version 2)... | ecosystem: Environmental > Terrestrial > Soil >...
CGTGCCGGGCGCCGATCGCGGGCCACGCCACCCGAGGCGCGATCGTCCGTATCGCACCGGCGTCCAGAGCGCGGGCGAAGGTCCGCCGCGCGGGGTCCCCGTTCCAGAGGAGGCTCCGCTCGGACGCATTCGCGCGCTTCTCTCCGCCTATCAATCGACGGCCGTGATGCTCGCCGCGCATTCGCTCGGCGTGTTCCGGCATCTGCACCAGCGTCCTCAGAACCTCGACGATCTCACGCGCGCCGCCGGCACTGACCGGCGAGGCATGGAAGCGCTCCTCGAAGGGCTGGTCGGCCTGGGTGTGATCCATCGCCACGGGCCCACCTTTGTTCTTCCGCGTGATTTCGCTCCGTATCTCGTGCCGGGCGTCGACGGCGATGCGACCGGCATGATCGACGCGACGTCGGATTACTACATGGCGTGGCACGATCTCGCGCGCGCGGTGCGCGAGGGCACGCCGCGGCACCGCCTCTCGTCCCACGCGCTCCTCGCGGGGGATCCCGAGCGTGTGCGACGGTACGTGCGCTCCGTCCACACAGGAGGGCGCGAAGCCGCGCGGCGCCTCGTCGAGCTCGCGCCGGCTCTCCCGGGATCGAAGCTCCTCGACGTGGCAGGCGGCTCCGGCATCTACGCGGCCGAGTACGCGCGCCGCACTCCGGACCTTCACGCGACGCTCTTCGAGCTTCCGCCCGCGATCGAGGCCGCGCGCGAGATCCTCCGGGCCGAGGGGCTCGAGGATGCGGTCGAGTACGTACCCGGCGACTACCGCAACGATCCCCTCCCCGGTCCCGTGGACACGGTGCTCCTCTCCAACGTGCTCCAGACCGAGAGCGAGGAGAACGCGATCCTCCTCCTCCGGAAGGCGAGGGAAGCGCTCAAGCCCGGCGGCACGATTCTGATCCACGGCTGGATGCCCGAGGGAGGCTCCGCGGCGCCCTCCGCGGGGATGGGGCCGCTCCTCTTCTTCATGTACTTCGATCAGGGGCGCGCGTGGAGTCTCGAGCGCGTGTCCGAGTGGCTGGTTCAGGAGGGCTTCGGCGTGCGCATGAGCCGACCGCTCGGCGCTCCCTTCCAGACTCGGCTTCTGATCGCCACGCGCATCGAGTAGCCGTGCCCGAGCTTCCGTTCCTCGAGATCCTCGCCGAGAACCTCGCGTCCTCGGTCTCGGGGCGGAGGATCGAGGCGTTCGACGTGCGTCAGCCTGCGCTCCTCATGCGCGCGGAGCCCAGGCCCGAGAGCTTCGTCGGCGAGTTCGTGAGCTTCCCCCGGCGCGTGGGGAAGTATCTCGTGCTCGAGACGGAATCCTGCCGGGTGCTCGTCTTCCATCTCATGCGCCTCGGACGCATCACCGTGGCGTCCGCGGCCTCCGAACGGCGTCCCGCGCGCGGCGCGCGCGCGGCCACGGCGGCGCCCCCCAAGAACGTCTCCGCGCGGATCCGATTCGACGACGGGAGCGAGCTCCGGCTGATCGAGCACGGCACGGAGAAGAAGGCGCGGCTCTGGCTGGCCGATGACATCGACTCCGTCCCGGAGCTGGACCGTCTTGGACCCGATCCCGCCCGAGGCGAGCTGACGCCCGACCGATTTCAGCAGGCGGTGCGCGCCGAGTCGCGCCAGCTGAAGACGCTCCTCACGGATCCGTCGGCGATCGCCGGGATCGGGAACGGCCTCTCCGACGAGATCCTCTACGAGGCGCGGCTCTCGCCCATGAAGCGCTCCGACCAGCTCGACGACGCGGAGGCCGCACGCCTCCACGCCGCCGTGCTCTCCGTGGTCGAGCGTCAAGTCGCGCTCTTGCGTGAGAGCGCCGACGGAGCCCTGCCGCAGAAGGAACCGGTGGAGCATTACGTGGTTCACGATCACAAAGGGGAGCCTTGTCCCCGCTGCGGGACCGCGATCGCCTGGGTCTCGTACGCGGAACGGGACACCTTCTACTGCCCCGGCTGCCAGACGGGGGGCGTGCCCCTCAAAGATAGGCGGCTGTCGAAGCTGTTGAAGTAGACGGCGTTGACTGCCGATACTCCAAGGGACGTATCACGAACGCCGTTTCCCCGTGTACAATGGGTGACATGAGCCTGCGTCGCGTGATCTCGATCGTTCTTGTAGGCGCGCTCCTCGCCGTTCAGGCGACGCCAGCCCGCGCCGGGCAGATGCTCTGCAAGATGAAGGCTCCGTCGCGCACGGAGGCCTGCTCGCGCTGCGACGCTCCGAGGGCGAACGAAGCGAACGGATCGCTTCGGGCCACCGACTGCTGCCGCATCACGCCCCGGTCCGCCTCGGAGGCGACACCGATCGCCCCGGCACCGCGTCCCGCCTCGAGCCACGACCCGCTGCCCTCCGTGATACAGCCGACGTCCTCCACGCTCATGGCGCTCGACGCGGGTCACCAGGCCACGTGGATTCCTTCGGCCGGGCCGCCCGGCTCGGAACGCCTTTCCCGCACCACCATTCTCCGAAACTGATCCTCACCTCCCTCTAGCCGTTCGTTTCCGGCCGCCGGCCGATGTGCGCCGGCGAGCCACGATGGTCATGCGCTCTCGAGCGCCGTCCTGCCCACGGGAGGTGGGTTCCATCATGGCTGCACCCGTTCTTCGTATCGCTTGCGTTGCGCTTGCCGCGACGGCCGGCTGGTTGGCTCTGCCGGCGCCGGCATGGGCCGCTGGCTCGGGGACCACCCCGGGTCCGGCCGCGTTCGACACGCTTCTCGTCGCTCCCGCGATGAGACCGGATCTTCTGGAGCGGGCCGCCCTCCAGCGGAATCCGACGCTGGCCGCGGCGGCCGCCACGGCAGCCGAAGCCGCGGCGCGTGCCGACGCGACCGGACGATTCATGAGCCCGATGCTCGACGGGATGGTCGCCCCCCGGGCCATCGGGAACGAGGAGGTCGCGGCGCCTGGGTATCAGGTCGGTCTCTCGCAGAGCCTTCCGCTCTGGGGCACGCGTGGACTCGAGAAGAAGGCTGCGCGCGCCGAAGCGCGCGCCGCGAGCGAGGATCTCAGGACCGCCCGGCTGGATCTCCTTCGCGAGACGCGGCGCCTCTACTACGAGTTCTACCTGGTCGAGCGCGGCCTCGAGGTCAACCAGGAGCAGAAGGACCTGCTGGGCCACATCCGCTCCCTGGCGGTGCAGAAGTATGCCTCCGGTGTCGTCGGACAGCAGGATGCCCTCCAGGCCGAGGTGGAGCTCGCGATGCTCGACCACGAAGCGATCGTCCTCGCGCGGGACCGCCGCATCGTGCGCGCGCGACTCAATGCCATCCTCCATCGCGCGCCCGAGGAGTACCTGCCGGCGCCGCTCGATTCCATTCCGCCCCCCGAAGAAGGGGATGAGCCGTTCGCAGGTCCCAACGCTTCCACGTCGAGACCCGACGTGAAGCGCGCCGAAGCGGAGCGCGACGCCCGGGCCGCGGAGCTCGAGCTGGCCGGGAAGGGCCGGATTCCCGAGCTCACGCTCGTCGCGCGCTACGACGCCATGTGGGCGGAGCACGAGCTGCGTCCCACGGTCGGTGCCGAGATGAGCCTCCCGTTTCTCTTCGGCCGCGTGAGTGGATCCGAGCGGGAAGCTCGGGCCGGGCTCGCCCGCCGCGAGCAGGAGCGACTCGCGGTGATCGATCGGGCGCGCCTCGAGATCGAGGAGGCGCTCGCTCGCGTTCAGGAGACGCGCCACGAGATCCACGTCATCGAGACCGGCGTCCTGCCCGCGACCGAGCGCGCGCTCACCTCCGTCAGGACCGCGTACGAGTCGAACCGGAGCGACTTCGCCGCGCTGCTCAACGCCGAGCGGGACCTGGCGCGCGCGCGGCTGGACGGGCAGCGCGCGCGCGTTGGGTACCGTCTCGCCCTGGCGGACTACGAGCGCGCCATCGCCATCGACGCAAATCCAACCGGCGAGGCGCCACGATGAGCCGGCGCTGGGTTCTCATCGGGATCGCCATCGCGGCCGCGCTCGCGGGCTGCTCGAGGCACGAGACCGCGACCTCACGATCCACCGAGACCGTCGCGGCGGCATCGCAGCGGGTCGGCGCGTTCCAGATCTCGCTCGCAGTCCGGCCCGAACGGCCGGTCGTGGGTGACAACGCATTCCGCGTCGCGCTCCACGACTCGGCGGGGCACCCGGTGTCGGGAGCGTCCCTGGCCGCGATCGTGTCGATGCCCGCGATGGGCGCGATGCCGCGCATGGAGAGCCGGGGCGAGTTCCGCGAGACGGGCGCCGGCGTCTACGAGGCGAGCTATGGCCTCCAGATGCATGGGGACTGGGACGTCGCGATATCGATCCGTGCCCCCGGTGCTCCCGAGGCCGAGGCGATCTACCGGGTGAGCACGAACATGGCCGGTGCCTCGTTCGTCGGCGGATCACCCGCGGCGGGAGCGCCCGCGGTCGTGGACACCAGCGTCGCGGGGCCCATGGCGGAGATCACGATCGATCCGGCCCGGCGACAAGCGATCGGCATCCGCACCGAGCCCGCGACCCTGCAGGACCTCAAGGCGACCATCCGCGCCGCGGGACGCGTCACGTACGACGAGACGCGTCGGGCCGAGATCTCGCTCAAATTCTCGGGCTGGGTTCGTGAGATCCACGTCGACTACGTCGGCCGGCAGGTGAGCCGCGGCGAAGTGCTATTCACGGTCTACAGCCCGGAGCTCCTCTCCGCGCAGCAGGAGTACCTCGAAGCGCGCCGCGACCCACGGGGCGGGGACCTCACGGCCGCGGCGCGGCAGCGCCTCCTCCTCTGGGACATCGCCCCGTCGACGCTCGACGACATTGCGTCCGCCGGCAAGCCGATGGAGAAGCTCCCCATCCTCGCCCCGGTCACGGGCGTCGTGGTGGAGAAGAACGTGGTCCAAGGGAGCTCGTTCACGGCGGGGCAGACGCTCTACAAGATCGCTCCCATCCATCCGGTCTGGGTGATCGCGAACGTCTTCCAGTACGAGCTTCCCCTCGTGAAGACGGGCATGACGGCGCGCATCCTTCCGCCGTTTCCCGGCGAGCCTGCCCGGGAGGGTCGGGTCTCCTACGTGAACCCCTTCGTCGACCCGGACACCCGCACGGGGGAGGTCCGCGCGGTCGTTCCGAACCCGCGCGGCGATCTGAAGCCGGGCATGTTCGTGGATGTCCTCCTCGAGCGGGACCTCGGACGGAAGCTCGCGATTCCCGAGAGCGCCATCCTCTACTCGGGCGACCGGAGGATCGTGTTCGTCGATCTCGGGCAGGGGCGGCTCGCCCCGCGCGAGGTCACGCTGGGCGCCAAGGCGGGCAACCGCTACGTGGTCATGGATGGACTCCGCGAGGGGGATGTGGTGGTCACGTCCGGAAATTTCCTCGTGGCAGCCGAAGCGCGGCTACGCTCGGCGACGACCAAGTGGTAGCACGTTCATGATCGAGCGACTGATCACATGGAGCGCACGAAACCGGATCCTCACGATCGCGCTCGTCCTCGTCGCGACGGCAGCGGGACTCCGCGCGCTGCGGCACACTCCACTCGACGCCATTCCGGACCTCTCCGACACGCAGGTCATCGTCTCGACCGAGTGGACCGGGCGAAGCCCGGACCTGGTCGAGGACCAGGTCACGTATCCGATCGTGACCGCGCTCCGCTCCGCGCCGGGCGTCCGCTACGTGCGCGGGCTCAGCATGGTCGGCGACTCCTTCGTGTACGTGGTCTTCGAGGACGGCGTCGACCTCTACTGGGCTCGGAGCCGGGTTCTCGAGTATCTGGCCTCGCTCCAGGGAAAGCTCCCCGAGGGCGTGACCCCGCGGCTCGGGCCCGACGCGACGTCGGTCGGGTGGGTCTTCGAGTACGCGCTCGTCGACACCACCGGACAGAACGACCTGAGCCAGCTCCGCTCCTTCCAGGATTGGCACCTCCGCTACTGGCTCCAGAGCGTGGACGGCGTGGCCGAGGTCGCGGCGGTCGGCGGCTTCGTGCGGCAGTACCAGGTCGATCTCGATCCCCGGCGGCTCGAGTCCTACGGCGTCTCCATCCGCGAGGTCGCGGACGCGATCCAGGTCTCGAACAAGGACGTCGGAGGAAGCGTTCTCGAGGTCGGGGAGCACGAGAACTTCGTCCGGGGCCGGGGCTACATTCACTCCCTCGACGATCTCCGCGGCATCGTGGTGAAGATGGGCGAAGGGGGCGTGCCCGTGACCGTGGCCCAGCTGGGTGAGGTCTATCTGGGCCCCGAGCCCCGCCGTGGCATCGCCGAGCTGAACGGCCAGGGAGAGGTCGTCGGCGGCATCGTGATCATGCGGCAGAAGGAGAACGCGCTCCACGTGATCGACGGCGTGAAGCGGCGCCTCGCCGAAGTGCAAGGCTCCTTTCCCCCCGGCGTCCGCCTGGTCACCACCTACGATCGCTCCGAGCTGATCCGGGCCGCCGTGCACACGCTCCGGCGATCGCTCCTCGAGGAGATGGCGATCGTGAGCATCGTGATCGTCGTCTTCCTGCTCCATTTCCGGAGCGCGCTCGTCCCGATCCTCACGCTCCCGATCGCCGTCGTGCTCTCGTTCCTTCCCATGTCGGCGCAGGGCCTCACCGCGAACATCATGTCGCTCGGGGGCATCGCGGTCGCGATCGGGGCCATGGTGGACGCGTCGATCATCATGGTGGAGAACGTTCACAAGAAGCTCGAAATCTGGGAGGCGGGAGGCCGGGCGGGCTCGCGCGAGGAAGCCATCCTGGCGGGACTCCGCGAGGTGGGGCGCCCCGTCTTCTTCGCGCTCATGGTGATCACGATCTCCTTCCTCCCGATCTTCACCCTCGAGGGGACCGAGGGCCGCCTCTTCAAGCCGCTCGCCTACACCAAGACGTATTCCATGTTCTTCGCCGCCCTCCTCGCAGTCACGCTCACGCCGGCGCTCGCCGCATGGTTCATCCGCGGCCGGATCCGTTCCGAGCGCGAGCATCCGCTGTCTCGACGCATGGTGAGCGCCTACGGTCCGGTGGTGCGATTCGCGGTCCGGAGGCGAGGCTGGGTGATCGGCGCCGCCGCGCTCCTCGTCCTGTCCACGATCCCGGTGTTCTTCAGCCTCGGGAGCGAGTTCATGCCACCGTTGAACGAGGGAACGATCCTCTACATGCCGACCGCGCCGCCTGGGATTTCGGAGACCGAAGCGGCGACGGTGCTCCAGCTGATGGATCGCCGGCTCCGGGAGGTTCCCGAGGTCGAGACCGTGTTCGGCAAGGTCGGGCGCGCGCGCACCGCCACCGATCCGGCCCCGCTCTCCATGGTCGAGACCGTCGTCACCTTGAAGCCGGAGTCCGAATGGAGGAAGGGAATGACCTGGGACAAGCTCGTGGCCGAGATGGACGCGCGCTCCCGGTTCCCCGGCATGTCCAACATCTGGTGGATGCCCATTCAGACCCGGAACGAGATGCTCGCGACGGGGGTCCGGAGCGCGGTCGGCGTGAAGGTCTTCGGGTCGGACCTGGCCACGATCGAGCGGATCGGCATCGAGGTGGAGCGCGTGCTCCAAGGAGTGAAGGGCACGCGCGCCGCCTTTGCCGAACGCGTCACCGGCGGGTACTTCCTGGATTTCGACATCGACCGCGCCGCGGCCGCTCGCTACGGACTCAGGGTAGGCGACGTGCAGGACGTGATCGAGGCCGCGATCGGCGGCATGACGGTGTCCCAGACGGTCGAGGGACGGGAGCGCTATCCGATCAGCGTTCGCTATGCCCGCGAGTTCCGGGACGATCCGGATGCGCTCGGCCGTGTCCTCATTCCTACTCCGAGCGGGGGCCAGGTGCCTCTCGTCCAGGTCGCGCGCGTCCAGTTCCGCACGGGCCCGCCGATGCTGGTCGAGGAGGACGGACAGCTCTTCGGGCTCGTATCGGTGGACGTGGCCCATCGCCCGCTGGCCTCCTACGTGGAGGACGCGCGCCGTACGGTCGAGCGCGAGGTCTCGTTGCCGCCGGGATACCGCCTCGAGTGGTCGGGACAGTTCCAGTACTTCGAGCGCGCCCGGGAGCGCCTCCTCCTCGTGGTCCCCGTAACCCTCCTTCTTGTCTTCGGCCTCCTCTATTTCAACCTTCGCGCCGCCACCGAGACGATGATCGTGATGCTGGCGGTGCCTTTCTCGCTGATCGGGGCGGTGTGGATCCTGTGGCTCCTCGGCTACAACATGAGCGTCGCGGTCTGGGTCGGCATGATCGCGCTCGCGGGACTCGATGCCGAGACGGGTGTCGTCATGCTCCTCTACCTCAACCTGGCGCACCGGGACCGGGCCGCGCGCGGTGCGCTCCGGGACCGCGCCGATCTCGAGGACGCCATCGTCGAAGGGGCGGCGCACCGGATCCGGCCCAAGATGATGACCGTCTGCGCCATTCTGTTCGGACTGCTCCCGATCCTCTGGGGACACGGCGCCGGCGCCGACATCATGCGGCGCATCGCCGCTCCCATGATCGGCGGCGTTCTCACCTCGTTCGTTCTGGAACTCGTCGTCTACCCCGCGATCTACGCGTGGTGGAAGGGGCGTCATCTGCCGCACATGGTTTCGGGATCCATTCAAGGTAGAGTAGGGACGTGAAGACCCCGGGTTTGAAACTGGAGGTCCGGAACGACGCCCCCGCAGCCGGGACCGAGATCGATCCGGTCTGTGGAATGCGTGTCGCGCCCGAGCGCGCGGCAGGTCGCTACGACTACAAGGGCACGACCTACTACTTTTGCTCGACCGGCTGCCTCGCCAAGTTCCGGGCCGATCCGGCGCGCTACCTCGCGCCGGGGGCTATGCACGAGACGATGGCCCACGGGCCGACGGCGCCCGTCCCCTCGGTTTCCGCCGGCACGCAGTGGACCTGCCCGATGCATCCCGAGGTCCTCCGAGACCGGCCCGGCTCGTGCCCCATCTGCGGGATGGCGCTCGAGCCGATGACGGTATCGCTCGACGACGAGGAAAATCCCGAATACGCGGACATGCGCCGGCGCTTCTGGATCTCGGCGGCGTTGAGCGCGCCTTTGATCGCGTTCGCGATCGCGGATCTGATACCCGCGCGTCCTCTCGAGAACCTTGCCCGCGCCCGGCACTGGCTCGAGCTTGCGTTCGCGACGCCCGTCGTTCTGTGGTGCGGATGGCCGCTCCTCGCGCGGGGATGGGATTCGATTCGGCACCGTGCCCTCAACATGTTCACGCTGATCGCGCTCGGCGTCTCCGTGAGCTACGCCTACAGCGTCGTAGCGGTTCTCGCGCCGGGGATCTTCCCGGCCGCGCTTCGCGATACCCACGGACTCGTGCCGATCTACTTCGAAGTCACCGTCATGATCACGACCCTCGTGCTGCTCGGTCAGGTGCTCGAGCTCTCGGCGCGGAGCCGGACGGGCGCCGCGATCCGCCAGCTCCTCCGGCTTGCCCCCAAGACCGCGCGGCGGATCGGTCCCGATGGCGGCGAACACGACGTCGTTCTCGAGGCGGTCGCCGTCGGTGACCACCTCCGCGTCCGTCCCGGAGAGACGATCCCGGTCGACGGCGTCGTGCTCGAGGGCGCCTCGTCCGTCGACGAATCGATGGTGTCGGGCGAGCCGATCCCGGTGGAGAAGTCGGCGGGGAGTCTCGTGATCGGCGCCACGGTGAACGGGACCGGCTCGCTCGTCATGCGCGCCGAGCGCGTCGGCTCGGAGACCCTCCTCGCCCGCATCGTTCGCATGGTCTCCGAGGCGCAGCGAAGCCGCGCCCCGATTCAGCGTCTGGCCGACACCGTGTCGTCCTACTTCGTGCCCATCGTCATGGCGGTGGCGGCCGCCACGTTCCTGATATGGATGCTCGTCGGACCCGAGCCTCGACTCGCGCACGCCATCGTGAACGCGGTCGCGGTCTTGATCATCGCCTGCCCCTGCGCGCTCGGCCTCGCCACCCCGATGGCTGTGATGGTGGCGGCGGGCCAGGGGGCGACCGCAGGCGTCCTCTTCCGGAACGCTCAGGCGATCGAGACGCTTCGCAACGTGGACACGCTGGTCGTCGACAAGACCGGGACGCTCACGGAGGGGAAGCCGCGGTTAGTCTCGGTAGTGGCGTCGGATGGATGGAGCGACGACGAGATCGTGCGCCTCGCCGCCAGCCTGGAGCGGGCGAGCGAGCACCCTCTGGCTCACGCGATCCTCGCCAGCGCCCTGGAGCGCCGCTTGCAGATCGCGGACGTGCGGGAGTTCGAATCGAGGTCGGGCATGGGAGTCGCCGGCGTCGTGGAGGGGAAGCGCGTCGCGCTGGGGAACCGGAAGCACATGGATGATCTCGGCGTTCGCGGCGAGGATCTGTGGGAGCAGGCGGAAGCGCTCCGCGTCGACGGTCGCACGGTCGTGGCGGTCGCGGTCGAAGGGCGGTTGGCAGGTCTGCTGGCCGTGGCCGATCCCATCAAGCCGACCACGCCGGAGGCGATCCGAGCCCTTCACGCGGACGGGGTCAAGATCGTCATGCTGACCGGGGACAGCGCCGCGACCGCGAACGCGGTGGCCCGCCGTCTCGGAATCGACGAGGTCGTGGCCGAGGTGTTGCCCGACCAGAAGCTCGATTTCGTGAAGCGCTACCAGGCCGAGGGGCGCTTCGTCGCGATGGCGGGGGACGGCATCAACGACGCCCCCGCGCTCGCGCGGGCCCAGGTCGGCATCGCGATGGCCACGGGCACCGACGTGGCGATGGAGAGCGCGGACATCACCCTGATCCGCGGCGATCTCCGCGGCATCGTGCGCGCGCGCCGGCTGAGTCGCGCGACGATGGGCGTCATCCGCCAGAATCTCTTCTTCGCGTTCGTCTACAATGTGCTCGGCGTGCCGATCGCGGCCGGCGCGCTGTATCCCGTCTTCGGGCTCCTCCTGAGTCCGATCGTCGCCGCGGCCGCCATGAGCCTGAGCTCGGTGTCCGTGATCTGGAACTCGACCCGGCTCCGGGGTGTGCGCCTGTGACGCGGGTCGTACAAACGAGGAGGGTGAGCATGAGACGAGCGATCGCGCTCTCGATCCTGGTGCTTGCGGCCGCCGGATGCGGCGGCGGGAAGGCCGAGATCCCGGTTTCGGTCACCGAGAACGGCTTCGAGCCGAGCCGGATCGAGGTGAGGCACGGCCAGGCCGTCACGCTCCTCGTCACGCGCAAGACCGATGTGACCTGCGCGACCGAGATGGTGGTCCCGTCCCGCGGGATCACGCAGGAACTGCCGCTCAACCAGACGGTGCGCGTGGCGCTCGGCCCGCTCGAGCCAGGCGAGGTCGCGTTCGCCTGTGGCATGGACATGGAGAAGGGCACGATCGTCGTGCGGTGAGCGAGGAGTGCCGCCTCGCCTCGTGCGGAAGCCGCACGGGATCAGGACCGCTTGACGAAGCCGCGATTCATCACCGCAGATAGACGATCGCTTTGACGGCCCGGCCGCTTGCTCCCGAATACCTCAAGAAGTAGACCCCCGAAGGCATGGACCGCCCATGCCCATCCCGGCCGTTCCACGATCCTCGGAACGCGCCGGCCACTTGCGGGCAGGCGCCCCCCGGCATGCAGGTGAGAACCCTCACCAGCCGTCCTTGCACGTCATGGATCGCGAGCGGCCCCCAGTCGGGCGCATCGATCCGCGTCTCCACGCGGAACGGATTCGGCGACGCCTGGAGCCGGACAGCCGCCGGAGGCGTCGTCTCGGCGCCGGTGACCGTCGACCAGACGTGGGCGGTGTCGCCGGTGTTGGTCTGGAAGACGAGGAAGGACGACGCGGAGGTCCCCGATCGGATCGTGAACCGCGAGCCCGCGCTGTCGGTCAACGGGCAGGTCAACGTGGTGGGCGCGTCCCCGGTCCGGACGAGCGCCGTGGCGCCAAGCGTCGGGATCGTGGGCGCGACGGAGGTGTTGGCGACGATCGTGTTGATGGCTCCATAGGGGACCGAGTTCACCTTGCACCCCGCCTTCTCGAAGACCACCTGCCCGGACGGAAGCGGAATGCCGGCCGTGAGGACGAGGTCGGGCGTGATGCTGAACGCCGAGGCGAAGGCGGAGGTGGCGCAAAGGATGTGCGCGCCGCTCGTCCCGTTCGCCACGTTCGCCGCGAACGTCCCGAGGGTCGTGGCCAGGAGCCCGTCCTTGTCGTACACGTTGATGGTGCCGGTCGCGACCAGATCTTGGCCGGCGGCAAGCTCCTTCATCTCGACCGCCTGGATGGCCGTGTTGCCGTTGTACCCGGCAAGGACCTGGACGATCTCCATGATGTGGAACGTCTCCGCTTTCTCGGAATCGGCGAGTGCGGTGGAGGCTCCAAGGAGTAAGGCAGTGGGCAGCAAGGCGGCGAGCAGTGCAGACAGCGGTCGGCGCATGGGATCCTCCCGAAGGGGCCCGTCCAGCCCGGATCCGGGCGAGCCGACGCGGAGAGGATACTCCAAACGACGCTTCCTTGCGCTACCCTCGGTCGCTCCTCGTCACCCATCCACGTGGAAAGGAGATGCCTCGTGAAGAAGAGCACACGGAAGGTGTCACGCCGCGGCCGGGCTCCAAAGCGCGCCGCCGGGCGCGTGCGCATCACGTCCGAAATCCGGGAATACGTCCGGAAGATCGACGGCTATCGCGCCGGGCGCGCGCCGCTCCCGCTCATGCGGGTCGGTCCCGCGAAGATCGCCCGCTCGATCCAGGGGCTTCGATCGGCCCAGCTCAGGAAGCGCCCGGCGCCGGGCAAGTGGAGCATCGCGGAGATCCTCGGGCATCTCGTCGACACCGAGGTGGTCTACGGCTACCGCTACCGGCTCGCGCTCTCGCAGCCGGGCGTCCCCATCCCCGGCTACGACCAGGCCACGTGGGCCGTCGCGCTCCGGCACCGGAACCGGAATCCCGCGCGCCTCATGACGCAGATCGCGACGCTCCGGAAGATCAACCTGGACCTGATCGAGTCGATGCCGCGCCGCACGTGGGAGCGCTACGGCATGCACTCCGAGCGGGGCAAGGAGACCGTCCGTCGCACCGCCGAGCTGATCGCGGGGCACGACCTCAACCACCTGGACCAGATCCAGGCGATCAAGAAGAAGTACGGCTGGTAGGTCTCGCCCGGGCGGGCGCGTGAAAGCGGGAGCGGCGCGCGCTAGGAACGAATCGAGGCGCCGCGCGCGGCGTCGACGAAGGCGCCGACGAGGCGCCGCGTAGCGGGGGCGTCGGGCATCCGCTCCGGATGCCACTGCACGCCCAGGTAGAACGGATGGTCGGGGCGCTCGATGGCTTCGACCACGCCGTCCTCGCTCGTGGCCGCGATCCGGAACCCTGGAGCGAGCCGGTCCACGGACTGGTGATGATAGGAGTTCACGACCACGCGCTCCTGCCCGAGGACCTTGGCGAGCGTGGTTCCCGGTTCGACCAAGACCGTGTGCTCCGGCGTCTCGTCGTCCGTCTCCTCCTCGTGCTTCATGCCCCCCGGACGATCCTCCTCCAGGTGCTGGAGGAGGCTTCCGCCGAATTCCACGTTCATCACCTGGATGCCGAGGCAGATGCCGAGCGTCGGAATCCCGCGCTCCTGGGCCGCGCGCGCGAGGAAGAGATCGGATGCGTTGCGCGCCGGCGCGCCGAGCCGGTCGGGATGCCGCGTTTCCTGCCCGTACCGTGCGGATTCGAGGTCCGAGCCGCCGGAGAGCACGAGTCCGTCCACGCGCCCCACCACTTCGCGCGCCTCCTCGAGCGTCGATACGAGCGGCAGGATCAAGGGAAGCCCGCCCGCGCCGTGGATCAGCTTCATGTAGTTGGCGTCGAGGACGTAGGAGTCCCCGCGGCGCTGCTTCAGCCGGTAGTTGGGGCCGATTCCGATGAGCGGTCGCGGCATCGCGTTCCTCAGTAGCCGAGGTCGGGATCGACGCGATTGAGGAGCGGCTCGCCTCGAGCGTCCCGTCTCAAGTTCGCGCGGAAGAGGGCCATCGCGCGCGGCCAGAACCCCTGCGACAGGCCGGAGACGTGCGGCGTCAGGATCACACGATCGAGCGTATAGAGCGGGCTCTCGCGCGGCAAGGGCTCCCTTTCGTACACGTCGAGCGCGGCGGCGCGAATCCGCCCCTGGCGCAATGCGTCCACGAGCTCCGCTTCCTTCACGATCTTGCCCCGCGCGATGTTCACGAGCCACGCCCCCGGTTTCATCCGAGCGAACTGATCGCGGCCGAGCGCTCCCTCGGTCTCGGGCGTGAGCGCCGCCGAGACCACGACCACGTCGCTCATCCCGAGGAAGCGGTCGAGATCGCCGGGTCCGAGGGTCTCGGCCACAGGAGGTTCTTCGGCAGGCAGGTCCAGGGCCTGAAGGAGCTCGGGATCCCACGCGGGGGCATCGTGCACGCGGCGTCGAAGCGCGATCACGCGCATGCCGAACGAAGCGGCGCGGCGGGCCACCTCGCGTCCGATCGCGCCGTACCCGAAGAGGCCGATCGTCTTTCCATGGAGCTCGTCCGGAACCTGGTCCCCGGCCCACCAGTTCTCGCGGATCATGCCGGTCGTCGTCTGCTCGACGATCGCGGCCTTCATCCGGCGGGCGATCCCGAGGAGCCCGGCCATCACGTGCTCCGCGATCGGGATCGCGTGCGCGCCGCGCGAGTTCGTGAGCACGGCGCCGCTCGCGCGAAAGCTCGGCGTGAGATAGGAGCCCACGCCCGCGGCCGGCACGTGGAGCCACCTTAGCCGCTGGGCGCGCGCGATCACCTCGTCGCCGAACGCCCAGGAGAAGAGGATCTCCGCTTCGGGAACCGCGGCGTCCAGCTCTTCCCTCGTGCGCGTGTCGATCACGTCGACGTCGGGGAAGTCTCGCTTCAGCGCCTCGACCTCGCGCGGTGGGATGCTCCACGCGGGCGAGGCGCTGACGAGAGCCAGGACGAGTCGGCGGCGCCCCTTCGTCAGAGGATCGTGCCCTCTTGCTTCAGAAGCATCTTGCGAAGCAGCGCCACCGGCAGCGCGCCCTGCGAGAGGATGGTCTCGTGGAACTGCCCGAGATTGAAGTGGGCGCCCTGCTCGCGCTTGTAGTCGTCCCTTAGCTTCCGGATCTCGAGCGCGCCGAGCGTGTAGACGCTGTACGTCGGATCGAACGCGGCGCGTCCCGCCTCGCGCTCGGCGTTCGAGCGCTCTAGTCCCGCGTGCTCCATGAAGAACTTCGTCCCGTCCTCGAGGCTCATGCCGCGGGTGTGCACGCGGATCCCGACCTGGAGCCGGCACGCGCGGACGAGCGCCCAGCGCATGACACCGACCGCGACCCTCGGGTCGTCCTTGTGGAAGCCCTCGTCGAGGAGCCCTTCCTCCGTGTAGAGGCCCCAGCCCTCCGCGAACGCGCCCGATCCGATCGACTTCCGAACCATTGACGGGGCGCGCTTGCCGTAGAGGTGGTGGACGTAGTGTCCGGGGTAGACCTCGTGCACCGACACGGACGGGAGCGTCCAGCGGCTGAACCCCTGGAGGTGCTCTTCGATCTGCTGCTTCGGCCACTTCGGATCGGGGAGCGTGATGTTGTAGTACGCGTCGTCCGCCTTCGTCTCGAACGGGCCGGGTGCGTCGAAGCTGGCGAACGAGCGGCTCGCGGCGAACTCGGGCGTCGGGCGCACGGTGATGTGCGCGTTGTCCGGGATCTTGACGAAGCCCGACTGGATCGTGAAGGCCCGCGCCTCTTCGCACAGGGCGCGCGCGTAGTCGAGGATGCTGTCCGCCGGCGGATGATCGGCCCGCATGCGCGCGACGATCGCGTCCTGGGACGCGCTCGGGTCGACCCTCCGCATCGATTCCTTGTAGCGCGCTTCGAGCCGGTCGAGCTCGCGTTGGCCCACGGCGAGGAGGGTATCGATCGGGAGATCGATCATCTCCTCGTAGCGGAGCCGCTTCCGGTACTTGTCCTCGCCGAGGATGAAGGAGCCGTGGCTCGCGGGGAGGAGCGTCGACTTCATCCAGGCGACGTGGTCCTTCGTGGCCGCGACCGCCGTCTTCTTGGCGGCGTCGAACTCGGCGCGGAGCGTCGGGTCCGTCACCGAGGCGAACGCGCGCGTGACGTCGTTCTCGAGGAACGAGACCGTCCCTTCGAAATCCCCCATGGCGAACTGGGTGAAGAGCTGGGGCGGGTTCTTGAGATTGAGCCGCGCGTTCGCGAACTGGCGCGGCACCTGCTCGAGTCGTCGGGTGAGCGAGCGCATGCGCTGGTCGAGCGGCTCGTAATCCACGGTGATCATGCTCAGGAGCGCGCCGCCATAGTTGTACTGGCCGGGGTCGTTCTCCCAGCCCCTGAGCTCGGTCAAGTAGTTGAGGTTGCCGTTCATGCCCGTGCGGAGGAGGTCGTAATCGATCCGGGTCGCCGGATCGAGCTCCTCCCGGCGGATCCCGTCGAGCTCCTTCATCGCGTCCCGCACCCGCTCTTGCTCCGACTGGATCCGCTCCGGCGTCCAGTTCTCGAGCGAGTCGTCGTAGTCGTGGATGCCCCACGAGGTCGCGAACGACGGATTGAACGCGTACCCGGCCATGAGGTAGCGGCGGGCGAGCGTCTCGAATGCGGCCTTCTCTTGGGGACTCGGCTGCTTGGCGCAGGCGAGCGAGGTGGCCAGGGCGAGCGTCACAGCGAGGGCGAAGCGGGTCTTCGTGGTCATGGAGTTCCTCCGGACTCGGCTCCCAGGGATCGCGGGACCGTACCACGCGCGCGGCGGAAAATCATTTGGGCCGCGGCGACCAGGAGGAAGGCTCCATAGATCCGCGACAAGGTCTCCCCTCGGATGTGGTGGGCGGCGAGCGCGCCCAGGAAGCCGCCGGCCGCGCCCCCCGCCATGGTCGCCGGGATCGAGGAGCGCGCGATCCGGCCGCGTGCGGCGTAGCTGATCACGCCGGCTATGGCCACCGGCACGATGACGAGGAGGGAAACGCCCTGGGCCTCGTGCTGTCCGATCCCTTCGCCCAGGACGAGCGACGGCACGACCAGCATGCCCCCGCCCACGCCGAGGAAGCCGGCGAGCGTCCCCATCCCGAGGCCGAGTGCGACGTTCGCAGCGGCGGGCCAGAGTGAGCCGGCGCGTTCGTGGACGGGAGGGAACGCGAGGATGCGGATCGCGGTGATCGCGATCAGGACGCCGAAGCCGAGACGGAGGGTCTGTCCCGACGTGCGGGCCGCGATGGCCGATCCGAGGAGGACGCCCGGCACCGCGCCCGCGGCGATCGTCAAGGCGAGGACGAGATCGAGCCGGTCGCTTCCATAGTACTTGGCCGATGCGGCGAGCGCAGCCGTCACGATGAAGGCGAGCGACGTTCCCTGCGCCTCGTGCTGGCCCATTCCGACGAAGCGGACGAGGAGCGGCACGAGGAGGAGCCCTCCGCCCACGCCCATGAGACCGCCGAGCGTGCCCGCGAGGAGCCCAAAGGCGAAGAGGAGGAGCGTGCGATTCATGGTCGGCGCACGCTAGCACAGGTCCCGCGCGTTGACATGGGGAAGCGCCGGTCGTTAGGCTCCTTGGGCCCGGGCCAGGGCACGGATCCTCCGCCCCCTAGCCCCGCCCAGCCCGAATGTTTCCCCGCCGCCAGAACATCCGTCCGCGCATCGTGTGGACGCTCGCGTTCCTCGTCGCGCTTCTCGTGCTCGTGGACGGCGCCATCTTCTTTTCCCTGAAGACGTCCCAACAGCTCCTCGACCAGGAGCTGGGGAAGCGGCTCCAGGGAACCGCGCACATCGCCGCGCTGCTCGTGGCGCCGGAGCAGTTCGAGATGCTCTCCCTGGCCGGCGCGGACACCTCGGCCGCCGCGGACACGGCGCTCACCGACTTCTCGATGAAGATGGATTCCCAGGAAGCGGCCGATGCGGTGCGCGCGGAGTGGACGCGGCTCGCGCAGAGCGCGGGGCTCTCGAACGTGGTGCTCGTGGACCGGCACCGCCGCGTGCTCCTCCGCCTCCGCGATCCGTTCACGTACGAGCCGGACGTGGTCACACTCGACCCGGTTCCCATGACCAAGGCGCTCATCGGGCAGGCCTCGCACTCACGGCTCTATTACAAGGACGGCCAGTACCTGCGCTCGGGCTACGCGCCCGTCCTGACGCCGGAAGGCGGGGTGGTGGGAGCCGTGGCGGTCGAGGGAGGGTCCGAAGCGTTTCAGCCGCTCCAGCGGATTCGCGCATCCGTGGCGGGCGTGGTCGTGCTCTCGTCCGTGCTCGTAATCCTGATCGGCCTCGGCTTCGTGCGCACGGTCGGACATCTCTCGCGCATGGAGGACAATCTCCGGCACACGGACATTCTCGCGTCGATCGGACAGGTGTCGGCGGGCGTGGCGCACGAGATCCGGAATCCACTGGCGGTGCTCCAGGGGGCCTCGTCGAGACTCAAGCGCCACGAGACCCGTCCCGAGGAGCGGGTGGAGCTCCTCGGGATGATCGACGAGGAAGTGAACCGGATGAGCGCGTTCGTGAACAACTTCCTTCATCTGTCGCGCCGGCCCAATCTGGAGCCGCAGGAGTTCGAGCTCCGCCCCGTGCTCGAGCGGTCGCTCGAGATGCTGCGCGTGGAGCTCGACCGGGCCAGCGTCACCACGGTGGTCGAGTGGAACACGGATGGGTCGATCGTCCTGATCGGGGACCCGCTCGCGATGCACCACGTGTTCCTCAACCTCGCGCTCAACGCCCGGGACGTGATGCCCTCGGGGGGGAAGCTCATCATCCGGGTGAGCGAGAAGCGGGGGGATTTGAGGATCCAGTTCGAGGACACCGGCCCCGGCGTGCCGAAGGACCTCCGGAAGAAGATCTTCGACGCCTTCTTCACCACCCGGGCCAAGGGGACGGGGCTCGGGCTCGCCTTCGTCGATCGGATCGTATCCGAGCACGGCGGATCGGTTACAGTTGGGGATGCCCCAAAGGGCGGCGCCATGTTCGAAGTCCGGCTCCCCCTCGATGGTCCCTGAGCCCTACAATCGAAGAATCCCCGAGCCACCGGAAGGTATGGAGCATGCCCGAACGCATCCTGGTCGCTGAAGACAAAGAGAACCTCTGCCGCCTGATCGAAACGACCCTGTCCGAGCAGGGCTACGACGTCTCGATCGCTCTCGGGGGGGACGCGGCGATCCACGAGATCCAGGAGCACATCTTCGATCTCGTCATTTCGGACATGCGGATGCCGGGCGCGAGCGGCGTGCAGGTGTTCCGCGAGGCCCGCCAGCAGGTCTATCTGCCCGACGTCATCCTCATGACCGCCTTCGCCGACACGCGCGAGGCGGTCCAGATGATGAAGGAGGGGGCGACCGACTACATCATGAAGGACAACCTCCTGGAGGAGCTCCCGGTCCGGGTCCGGCAGGTCCTGGATCATCGGAAGCTGCGCCAGGAGTCGACCGTGTTGAAGACGCGGATCGAGAGCCTGCGCGAACAGATCCCGATCCATCGCTTCGACTCGATCGTCGGAACGAGCCTCCCCATGCGCGAGGCAAGGAGCCTGGCCGAGCGCGTCGCGCCCACCGACGCCAACGTGCTCCTGACGGGAGAGAGCGGCACGGGGAAGGAGGTCTTCGCGCAGGCGATCCACGCGGCGAGCCACCGCTCCGACGCTCCCTTCGTCCCCGTGAATTGCGGCGCGCTTCCCGAGACGCTCCTCGAGTCGGAGCTCTTCGGGCACGAGAAGGGGGCGTTCACCGGCGCGATTCGCACGAAGCCGGGTCGCTTCGAGGTCGCCGAGGGAGGGACGGTCTTCCTGGACGAGATCGGCGAGCTGCCGCAGAGCATCCAGGTGAAGCTGCTCCGCGTGCTCCAGGACCGCACGTACGTCCGCGTGGGTGGGGAAGACATGCGCCGGGCCGACGTGCGGATCCTCGCGGCCACGAACCGCGATCTCGAGGAGATGATCCACCACGGTCGCTTCCGCGAGGATCTCTACTACCGGCTCAACGTCTTCCCGATCCGCCTGGTCGCGCTGCGCGAGCGCCGCGAGGACATCCCATCCCTCGTGGGGCACTTCCTCCTCATGCAGGAGCGGACCATCGACGAGCTCTCGCCCGACGCGCTCGAGTACCTGCGCCACTACGACTTCCCGGGCAACATCCGCGAGCTCCAGAACCTGATCGAGCGCGCCTGCATTCTCGCCGGGCGCGGCGGCCGGATCGAGCGGCATCACTTCCCGCTCGGTCGCGCCCGTCAGGTCGCGGATCCCGCCGATCTTCTCTCGCTGGGGCTGAGCCTCGAACAGATCGAGAAGCGGCTCATCAGGGAAGCCCTCGACCGCGCGCAGGGGAACAAGACGAAGGCGGCCACCCTCCTCGGCATCTCGCGTCGCGCGCTCTACTCCCGGATGGAGAGCCACGGGATCCCCATCGGCGGTCCCGAGCCCGAGGGAAGCGAAGCCCCGGCGTTCTAGACCGGGACGCGCTCGCGTGCCCGGGCCTGCCTAGACCCCCATACGGTTCGGTACATCTGCGGTACGCACGCGTCCAGCGTGGCATGGCTGCTTTCTAGCCGGGGCCGAAACGCGCGTCGGCGGCGCGCGGCAACGGCGTGATCTCCCATCGTTTGCGGTCGACCCTCTTCCACCCCGTCTCGGGCCCCGAACGCGGCATGACGCTTGCGGTAGCCGAGGCATGCATACGCCGGATTCAGTACCCCCCCGTGATCCGTAACGCCGACCGGACCGACCAACATGGAACGTGTGCGGATCACGTTAGCGCTGGCAACCGCCATGACCCTGGGCTCTGTTTCTCCCCTCGGGGTGACGGGCCAGCGCCTAGAGACGAGGGCGGGCCGAGCGGCACCTAAGGCAACCGGCACTGCTGCTGTTTCGAACGCCGCCGGCCCTTCTTCGTCCATCTCCACGACTGACGCCCCGCTCAGCGAGTCGGAGAGCATCCGACGTGAGCTGACCCACACCGATCGCCTCATCGCGGTCCTCAAGCCCAAGATCTTTCGGACGGGGAATACCCAGGCCCAGAGCCGGTTCGGCGAGGCCGTGGCGCGCGAGAAGGACGCGCGCGACGCGTTCGGCCGGAATTTCTATGCCCGGGCCACGCGTTTGACGCGCGAGGCCCGCTCGCTCGCGCGGGAAGCCGCGGTGATGGTCGGGCCCCCCGAGGAGGACCCGGTCTGCGTGGCGCGTGCGATCGACAACGCCGAGGATGCGCTCTCGCTCGCGCGCGACGTGTTCGACCAGGGGGCGAACGGGGAGGTGTGGCGCCGCTATCAAACACTCCGTGGGGACCTTCAGGAGTCGCGGCGGCAGCTCGAAGCCGGCGACGCGCGCGTGGCCTATCGCCAGGCCGTGCAGGTCCGGGACGGCGTGCTCGATCTGTTACAGGATAGTCAGAACCTTCCGGTTCCGGCGTCGACCGCCGAGCGCGCCCTCAAGCAGGCGCAGGAAACGTACGATCGCGCGTCTCAGGAGCTGGGGACCAGTCCGAAGGAAAATGCGCTCAAGTGGAGGCGCGAAGCGCAGGGGCAGCTCTCCAAGGCGAAGAGCGCATTCCAGCACCGCGATTACCGGGACTCGATCCTCCACGCCAAGCTCATGGAGCGTAGCCTGGACGAGGCGATCACGGCGCAGCGAAACGCGGAGCCGAGGAGTAACGGAGGGGTCAGGACGGCTCGCCGCGCTGCCTGATGCGCGGGCGGACCGAGACTAGGAGCGGCGCACCGAGACGACGGTCACGTCGTCGGTCGGCTTGGGGCGGCGGCTGAACTCGCGGACCCGCTCGATCAAGGTCTCCACCATCTGCGCCGGCGTGAGCGCCCGCGCTTCCCTCAAGAACGCCATCAAACGGTCCTCGCCGAATTCTTCCTCGGCCAGGTTCCTCGCCTCCGTCACGCCGTCGCTGTAGAAGAGGAGGATGTCGCCGGGACCCATCGTCACGGTTCCCTGTGCGTACTTCGCCTCCGGCATGATGCCGAGGAGGAGCCCGCCCTCGGTGAGCGTCTCGATCTCGTTCGTTCCCGCGCGTAGGAGATACGGCGGGTTGTGGCCGCCGTTCACGTAACGGATCGAACCGTCCGCGGTGTCGATCTCCGCGAGGACGAGCGTGATGAATCGCTCGCCGCGCACGTTCTGGTAGATGGATTTGTTGAGCCGCGTCATCACTTCGAGTAGCGGACGCTCGGTCTCCACCTGCGCACGCACGCTTGCGGCGAGGTGGGTCATGAGGAGCGCCGCCGGCATCCCCTTGCCGGCCACGTCGCCCAGGCCCACCACCATCCGCCCCTCGCTGCCGTCGACGAAGTCGAAGTAGTCGCCGCCGACGTTGAGCGAGGGGATGTTCCGCCCCGCGACCTCGATCACCCCCTCCACGCGCGGCTCGTGGGGGAGGAGCGCCTGCTGGAGCGCGGCGGCGCGGCGCAGCTCTTCCTCCCGCTCGAGATCCTTCTCGTGGGACTCGGTCTCACGGATCTTGACCGCCGCGAGATGGGCGATGAACGTGAGGAGTCGGAGATCGCCCTCCTCGAAGGGAGCCGGCGCCGCCACGTTGTCGACATAGAGGAGGCCCAGCACTTCGCCGTCGTGCCAAAGCGGTGCGCACATGGCGGAGTGGATCCGCTGGCGGATGACGCTCTGCTGCTCCTTGAACCGCGTGTCGCTCTGCGCGTCGCTGGTCAGGATGGCCTGGCGCTGACCGACGGCCATGCGCGCGATGCTCCGGCTGACGATGATCTCCTCGCCGGCGCCGCGGCCGCTCTGGGACACGGCCATCGTGACCAGGTCGTCGTCGCTCGCGCGGCGGAGGAGGATGGCGGTGCGGTCCGCGCGGAGCACGTCCGCGGCGAGTCCGACCACGAACTGGAAGAGCTCGTCGAGCGGGCGGTAGGCGAGCAGCGCCTGGCCGACTCGGTCCATCGCCTGGAGGAAGTTGCCCACGCGCTCCGGCGAGAGGCTGGAGCCGAACGAGCGGGTGTCGAGCGCGACGCTCCCGCTCGAGATGTCCTCGAGCGGCACGGCGTGCACGTTGACCGGCGCCGCGATGTCCGCGACTCGGGCCGAGACGCTCGTCTCGTGGGACGGCGTTTCGCCCGCCTTGTTGAACGAGAGGTGGACGCTCCCCAGGTGGAGCTGGTCGCCGGCCTTGAGCGGGTGCGGCCCTTCGATCTTCTTGGTTCCGAGCTTCGTCCCGTTCTTGCTGCCGAGGTCCTGGATCCAGAACGATCCGTCGCGCCAGAAGATCTCGGCGTGGTTTCGCGAGATCGATGCGTCGCTCAGGAACACACGGCACTGCGGCGAGCGCCCGAGAGTGCAGGGGGCGTTCTTGTCCAGGAGGACGACCTCGGGCTCGGCGCCTGGACGTCGGATTTGAATCTGGTAGTCATCGGTGGCCATGGCGCGCTAGTCTCCGGCGTCCGGCTCCGAGTTGCAACCCGTAAGCCAAGGAGGCATATGCATCGGAACTTCCGGGTCGCTCGCGCGTGCGGCGTGGAAGCCGCACGAGACTTCCAGTGGAATGAATACGCGCCCTTCGCTTGGATCCTGGGCGCCCAGCTCCTCTTCCTCCTCCTCGCTCTGAATCTCGGAACCACGATCGGCATGGGCACGGCCGGCGCCGCCGTGAAGCTCTTCGCCGGAGACGCGCCGCTCCACTATCCGACGTTCTTCCTGTACCTGCCGAACTTCAATTCCTGGGTCGAGCTGTTCCTCTATACCTTCCCGGGCTCGATCCTGATTCCGATCTCGATCGCGCGCATCCAGGCGCCGATGGATCCCGACCTCCAGGGCGCGGGGTTCAAGGGGCGTGTGAAGAGAGCGTGGCTGCCCACTCTGGTCGCGGGGATCCTCACCCTCCTCTTGCTGGGCGTGTGGCAATGGGCCTTCAACGTGGCGCTCGTGCCGCTCATTCGCGCTTCGTTCCCCGGGCTCCAGGCGAATGCCGGGATCTGGGCCGCGAGCCTCATCGGCGCCTACTGCCTGAGCGCCCTCTTTCTTTACGTTCCCATCCTGGCGCTCCAGCCGGACACGACGCTCGTCAAGGCTCTGCGCGAGGGCTTCCGCGAGGGGCTCAGGCTCTTCAAGTGGACCATTCTCTACATCTTCATCTTCGCGCTTCCCGCGCTGCCGTTTCTCATGGCCATCCAGCTCGGGACGGCATTCATGGCCGAGCGGATGCGGCCCGAGATGATCGCGGTGGTCATCGCGATCTACGCGATCCTGATCAGTCTCGCGACCTACCTGACCTATGCCGCGGCGGCCCGTCTCCACTGGGCCTCGCAGGTGGAGGAGGCGTGAACCGGTCCCCTGGGATCACCCGCGTTTCGCGCTCGTGGCTCATCCCCGTGGCGCTGACCCTGGCCCTCTCAGGGTGCGGTGATACGTCCCTCCGCTCGACCCGGTACCGGGCCGAGCAGCTCTTGTGGCACGCCGACCTCACGGAATCGGCTGTGCTGCTCAGGGACGACTATCCCGACTCCACCACGCTCCTGGGCTTGCGCGCGCCCTACCTCGACGTCGCGAAGAAGGTCGAGGTCCCACCGCTCTCGGCGGCCACCTCGAAGGAGGAGAGCACGCTCGCCATCGATGTGATGCGCCTCGTCGGCAACTCGAACCTCCAGGCCGCGCGGCTGGCGGTCCAGGCGAATCGACCCGACCTCGGCATCGAGAACATGAAGCTCGTCCAGGCCATGGCGGGGAACGACACCCTCATGCTGCGCCGTGCGGACTTCTTCCTGGTCGGCACGCTCCGGCAGTACAAGCGCTACGAGGAGGCGGTTGCACTCATGAAGACGATGCTCGAGCGCTACCCGCCGATCACGCCGCAAACCTCGAAGGACGAAGACGCGATCCTCGCCATCCCCGAGTCGATCGTTCGCCTCTATCGCGACCTGAACGACAGCACCCGGGCCAACGCGGCTCTGAACGACGCGGGGGCGTACTATCGCCGCGTTCTCGCGACGCCGCACTCCCCGATTCTCGATGCGCAGGTGCGCGCGCGTCTCATCCGGGTGGAGCTGGAGCAGGGCGACTGGAACGCCGGGCTGCGCGACGTGGCCATTCTTCGCCGCATGGCGTCCGCGTCGCCGGCGCTCAAGGACCTCGAGCCCGAGATCCGCTATTCCGAAGCCAAGCTCGTCATGATGCACACAGGGAAGCAGAACCCGAACGAGGCTGTGGCCCTGTTCGAAAAAGTGGCGAAGGACTTCCCCAAGTCTCCGTTCGCCGGCCGCGCACTGATGGACGCGGCGACGGTGCTGGAGCTTCACAATCGCTTTCCGGAGGCCCTCAACTACTACCGGCAGGTCACCACCTCCTACGGCAACCAGCCGGACATCGCCCCGCCGGCCACCTTCCGCAGGGCGATGCTCGAGGACAGGCTCGGCAACTGGGAGCAGGCCAAGAATCTGCTCGACGGGATCCCGGTTCGCTATCCGGAGACCATGGCCGCCCTGGAAGCTCCGATCGCCATCGCCAACCGGTATGCTCGTATCGGGCAAGGGGATGCGGCCAAACAGGCCGTCCGAAAGGCCATCCAGACCTATCAGGGGCTGATCCAGCGGGATACGACGTCCGGATATACGCCGCTCTACCGGTGGAGCATCGTACGGTGCTATGGGCTCCTGGGAGACGATCAGGGCGTGCTCCGGGCGGTGGACGAGATGGTCCGCAGGGATATGGGCCATCCCATTACAGCACAGGCACTTCTGCAAGGTGCTCGAATCGCTCACCAGGCCAAGCAGGATGACCGGGCCCGGGTCTACCTTCAGAACTACGTGGTCAACTACCCCACGAGTCCGATCCTCGCGGACGTCAAGAAGCAGCTGGCCAGGATTCCGGCCCGGGGAACCGCCACAAAGACCGGCAGCTAGCCTGAAATTTCCGTTTGCAATCGTCACGTGCGTTTTGCTATAATCCTTCAAG
>Ga0111538_10002526_pt1 | contig 25724 bp, 19 predicted proteins | sample SoiMethybrSBSTD1_FD_79669 | JGI IMG/M metagenome (GOLD analysis project Ga0111538, IMG submission 79669) | Bulk soil microbial communities from a Populus tree surrounding site in Tennessee, USA - Soil MetaG P. TD hybrid SBSTD1 (version 2)... | ecosystem: Environmental > Terrestrial > Soil >...
CTCATCGACGTGCTGCCCGACGAAGCGAGCCTCGCGACGATGCTCGCGCACGAGTTGAGCCACGTGGCGCTCGGCCACCAGCTGATCGACACGAAGTTCTCGTTCGCCGATCGTCTGATGGTGCCTGACGGCCAGCTGCTGGAGGCGCTGCGGTTCCGCCGCACCCCCAAGGAGGAGGCCGCGGCTGACGAGAAGGTCATCGAGCTGCTCGGCAATTCGCCGTATCGCGACAAGCTCGCCGACGCCGGTCTGTTTCTTCGTACGCTCTCGGAGCAGGCCAAGCAATTGCCTCGGCTCATCCAGCCGCACATCGGAGACTACATGGCGGCCAACGGGCAGATGACGCGGCTTGCCGATCTCATGAAACAGGCGCCGGCGCTGAGGCCCGACAGCCTCGAACAGATCGCCGCGCTCCAGCTCGGCGCGCGGCTCGTCGTCGATGCGTGGAGCGGCAAGGTGGCGCTCGATCGCTCGCCCGCCGTCCCTCTGATGTCAGTTCGCGAGAAGGTGCCGTTTGCCGTGACGCCGCTGATGCCCGTGATCAGATATGCGGAGCCTCTGAACGTGGACGCGCCCGTCCGCACGGTCGGCGAGCTGCGGTCCAACTAGTTAGAGGCTTCGCAGGAACGCGAGCAATGCGTTCCGATCGTCGGCATTCAACGATAGACCAAACGTATGCCCTGGCACGGCGCGTTTGGTCACACCAGGCGGATTCCAGCCGTTCGGCTCGTACTCGGGTGAGGTACGCGCTGGATCGAACATCTCTTCGAGGCTCGTCACCGAGGCATCGTGCAACAGGCGCGGCCGATACCAGACGCCCCGTAACGAGGGGATTTTGTAGAAGCCGGTTCCCTTGCGTGTCTTGAGTGCGAGTCCCGGATCGGTTCCTACCGAGACGGATGCGATATCGTCGCGATTGGGATGATTGGCCGGTGGCTGCCACCCTTGGGCGAGCGTCAGCCTTCCGCTCGTGTAGTTGGGGGGCACGTGGCAGTTGACGCAACCTTCCCTGCGAAAGACCTGTTCACCACGCGCGATCAGCTCCGCCGCACCGGCATTCGGATTCTTCGCTGGCTCGAGTGACATCAGATACAGCCCGATGGCATAAAGCACTTCATCGGCGTAGCGGAACCGCACACGCCGCTGCGCGTCCGACAAGATGCGATGTGGTCCGAAGTCCATCGGATCGACGCCCGTGATAAACGCGGCATAGCGAGCGGCATCCTCAGGCCCCCGCAGTCGATGCGTGCCCGTCGCATCGAGATAACGGCTGTAGCGCAGGATGTGCAGGTCCGGAATCTTCGTTGCGTAATACGGACTGCCGTGTGGGCGATTGAAGACGCCGGGATCTCCCGCCGCAAGTCCCTGAAGTCCGCCCGCCGTCGCGTTGGTGAGACTCTCGATACGGTCGTCAAGCGCCCAGGGAACGGTCCACATTCGCCGCGCAGCCGCGGGAACTGGATCGCCCACAAAGAAACGCTGCATCGCCAACGGAGCTCCGGCGGCGATGACCCCAAGGCCGCGAGGAATCAGTGGGGGACTTCCGGGAGGCCGCGGCCCTCGTGGACCTGCAAACGCGACGGAACCATCCGTCCGTACCGTGAAGTGACAGGCACTGCAGGCTGGTGATGACAGCTTCACACCTTCTTCGGTGACTACCCAACGTGGTCCGAAGGCGGTCCCATCGGGAAGTCTGAAGACACCCTCAAACGTCTTCGGATCTCGGGCTTGCGCGATGAGAGCCTTGTCATCCGTCCGGCTCCAGAAGTTGTCAACCTCGCGAAACGCCGTTTCGCCTGCTACGATCCAGTCCGCTGCGCTTCGAATCTTGGATACGTCCACCAGCGGCTCGGGCTTCTTCTTTTGCAGCTCCTCCCAATAGCCAGGTGGCTCGCTGTTCGGAGGATAAACAGGGTAGGTTCGCAGATTGTCGCCACGGACGCTGTAGTACTCGGCCGACGAATAATGGGCTGGACGATTGTTGAGCGTCGCAACAGGCGTCGCCCACTCTGCCAACGCAGCGTCATCCCAGATTCGAGGTACTACCGCCGGCGCTTGCGCTGCGAGCGCCGCAGACAAGGCGGCGAGAACGAGAAGTTGGAGCAGAGCCCGTGCAGCCTTCATCGCACCCGACCAGACGCTATGGCCTCCAGTTCAGGAGGAGTGCCGATAGGTGGCGTCGGTGATTCTACAGGCTCATTGGCATCAACGCGCCAAATTCGAGCGGTGCATTGCGGGATTTCCTGACCGGGATGTCACCATGCGATTGCTGCTCCTGACGATCTTTGCGCTTGTGAGCGCAACCTCCACACACGCGCAATCTCGACCGTATGTTGGCGGATCAGCCGCCGTCGTCACCGAGACGCGTTCAGAGAGTTTTCAGCCAGGCGGCAGAACGTGGGGCGGCAGCGTACTGTTCGGCGTGCCGGTCTCTTCGCGCTGGAGCGTCGAATTCGAACCGATGTTCATCGGCTCGCTGGAAGACGGGGAGTACACGTATGCTCCGAGCCCGGTGCTTCGTGCGCACGTGATGACCGACCGGCGCGACACATTCTTCACCTTTCAACTTCGCGCAAAGACCCGGTTGCTCGAGCCAGTGGTAGGCGTCAGCTATGTCTACGCGGCGGCGAGCAGGCATGCCACCATCATCCAGTCCGGACTCCCCTACTTCGATGACAAGCAGTCGCAGCACGCACTCGCGCTGGCGGCCGGAGTCGATGCGGCCGTCGCGCTGACATCGCATCTTCACGTCGTCCCGACAATCCGGGTTTTCCTGGTCACGCGACCGGCTGATGACCCGATTGACGAACAGACCAGCGGAGGACCCTTCGCAATCCGTGTCGGCGTGGGAACACGCATCACCTTTTGATCGGACCCATCACCTCTTCGCCGGCGGACGCCGTGAAGCCGACATCCGTCGAATGCATTAGCGATCCCGTGTCGGCGATCCTGCAGCGAGGAGTTGAGCTGCGAGTCCTTCCGAATCTCTGGTCACTGCGGGATGCCGTCGTCGAGTCAACGCTGGCGTTCTCGATCATTCGCTGGCACAACGCATCGCCGCTGAAGGTCTGCACGTGATGATTCGTTTCGATCAGGGCAACCGCCGCTTCAACTATCGAGTCGTTGGTGTTGCCATTCACAACGATTCGGTCCTGCTGCATCGCGCCGATCACGAGCCATTCTGGACCTTGCCAGGCGGGAGAGCCGAGCACGGCGAAACCGCCGAACAGACGATCACGCGGGAGATGCGCGAGGAACTCGAGACCGCCGTTGACGTCAATCGCTTGCTCTGGGTCGTCGAGAACTTCTTCGAGTACGAAGGCTTGAGCTATCACGAGCTCGCGCTGTACTTTCTGATCCACTTCCGTCCAGGAAGCGCACCTCTTGACTCGGAAGCCTTCGACGGCTCGGAGGGGGACGTCACGCTGCGATTCAGGTGGTTTCCTGTTCGGCGTGAGGCACTCGTCGCGCTCCCGTTGTTGCCAGCGTTCCTCCCCGAAGGCCTGACCGAACTCCCCCGCTCACCGGTCCACATCGTTCACCGCGACGCTCTGCCACGCATGGACACATGAAGCTCTGCGCCAGCGACAGCAGTTCGCCGTGAGCGCTACGCGAACATGCGCCGGTAGTGGCGATACCAATTGCTCTGAAACAGTTCGCCCGGATCGTGACGCAGCTTGAGCGACAGGAACTCGCGCATCTGCGGATAGCACCGCTCGACCTGATCGCGGCGGGCCCAGCGGTGATACGTCAGGTAGTAGCTGCCGCCGTGTTGAATGCCGAGATCGATGAGCGCACGAAACGCGTCGGCGGCTGATGACACACCGTCCGGCGTGTGCTCGACGTGCAGGTTGAAAATCACGCAGGCATATGGCTTGCGCGCCCACGCCAGAAACGTCTCATCGTCCTGTTCGATGAGGCGCACCGTGCCGTAGATGACGTTCGCCTCGCAGTCGCGGAGAACCCGCCGCGCGTCGTCCATGAACGCGGTCAGCCTCGGTCGCTCGACGTAGATCTCCGTGATCATCTCCGTCGCCTTGGACGTTGCTCCGGTCGCCTCGTCGAGCGCGGCGTGGTAGTTGTCCACGTATGCGGCCGAGAGCTGTGCATCCGACCAGTAGATCTGTCCGGACGTCTTGAGATAGCGCTGCGAGTAGATGTCGAACGTCCGCCGCTTGTGAGTGTGTGAGAAGAGCGTCAGCCGGGCCCAGTCTTCCGGGTTGAACCGTGTGGGGTTCAGCGTCAGCGGCGTGGCGGGATCGACTGGCTCGTAGCAGGAGAAGACGCCGCGGCGCAGGAAGCTGTCTCGGGTGTCGTCAGTGGCAAACTGATAGTCGCCATACAGGAAGCCGCTGCGGATCCGATCGTTGAAGCGCTCGATGATGTTGCCGGTCTCGCCCAGCGCCACCACCCGTCGAACCTTGACGCGCGGACGCACTCTCAAGCGGACCCGCGTGACGATGCCAAACAGACCGTAACCGCCAATGACGAGGCGAAAGAGATCAGGATTCTGCGACCGCGAGCAGGTGCGAATCTCTCCATTGGCGTCGAGCAGGTCGAACGAGACCACTTGCTGAACGAGTGGCTTGAGCGTCAGGCCGCGGCCGTGCGCGTTGCACGCCAGCGCTCCGCCGATGCTGAGACGATCGGCACCGGTCTGCTTCTGATAGATCCCCCACTGCTTCGCCTGTCCTTCCTGAGCCGCGTCGAGCTGTTGGATCAGCTCCGGCCACTGGATACCGGACTCAACATCGATCACGCCGTTCTCTGAGTCGAGCGACAAAAACCGATTCAACGCACGCGTGTCGATGAGGACGGCGGCTTCGCCGAACTGCTGTCCGCCCATCGCGTGCCGGCCGCCCGCGACGCAGACCGATTTGCCGGCGGCACGCGCGCGCATGACGGTCGCCCGCAACTCCTCTACGGTCCGCGGCTTGACGATCGCGTCAACGCGCGTGAGGTTGAGCTGTGAGTGCAGATCGTTGACGACCAGTCCGGTTTCGACGGTTGGGATTGCCGACGCGTATGGCGACCCGACGCGCATTCCGCTGGCGCTGACACACCCGGTGGCTGGCAGCAGCGCGAGCGCGCCTGATGCGGTGAGAAAAGTCCGGCGATTCATACGCACCTCTTGGTGCAGGATCGCCGGCGCGAGTCAGGATGTCCTGACGAATCGGCTGAAGAACCCTGAAAACTGCAGCGTCAGCTCACGCTGCAAAGAATCGTTTGGCGAAATCCGGCCAGATCGTCTGCGGCGTGGCCGGCGGGCCGGCGGGATTGGCCAGCACTTTCTTCAGGAACGGCACGTAGCTGTCGCCGTTCAGCATGACCATCAGTCCCGACCGGCGTTCGGTGCATCCGGCGGTGAAGCAGTAGTAGCCAGCGTCCTGGCCGGCGTGCGTGAAGAGCACGGGAGTGCCGTCGTGCTGTTCGAGCGCCCACGCCAGCCCTTCCCACGACGTCTCGCTCTTCTTGACATGCGCGTGCAGCATGTCGGCGCGGCTGGTCTCGCTCAGCCGACCGTTGTCTGGCGGCTTCGGGTTCAGGAACTCGAGCAGAAACGTCGCGTAGTCGCTCGGCGTGGTCATCAGCATCGCGGCCGCGCCGTACAGTGCAATGCCTTCGTCCCGTTCAGACGGGCTCGGCGGCGTGATGTATTTTCCGGCGATGCGGGCGCCGTTCTCGTCGTGAGGCTTGGCGATTCGCCGCACCGAGTTCATGTCCCAGGAGATGAAGCTCGATGTCATCCCCAGTGGCGCCAGGATGTCGTCGAGCATGAATCGTTCAAACGACTTGCCGGTGATTTCGGCGACGACGGCCTGCAGATAGCGGAAGCCTTCACCGGCGTACTCATACCGCGAGCCAGGCGTGAACTGAATCGGGAGATCGTTCCCCTGCCGCCAATTCGGAAACCCGGTCGTGTGATTCAGCACGTGCCGGGCAGTGATCAGCTCGACTCGTGGATCGGTAGTGACTCGACGAGACGTGTACTTCGTCAGCGGCGCATCGAGATTCAGGAGGCGCTTCTCGGCCAGCTTCAGGACGCCGTAGGCGAATACCGGCTTGGTATCGGAGCACGCGGCAAACACCGTGTCGTTGCCCACCGGTTCGTTCGTGCCGGTGTCCTTGACGCCGAATGCGTGCCGCCATGCGAGCCGGCCGTCGCGAACGATCGCGATCGACACAGCCGGCATCTTGGATTCCTTCAGCCATTGCGGGATTCCGGTTTCCCACTGGGCGACCAGCGAGTCGAGGAACGGATCCTTCGCTGCGCTCGGAGTCGATGACGAACACGCAGAAAGCAGGAGCGCACTGCACCCGAGTGCCGCTCGGCTGCCATCGACGAGGAATTCTCGGCGTTTCACGCGACGATACTAGCCCAGGCGGCGTTATCTCGGCGCCGACCCCGCCGTGCACGAGCTCGGCTCAAGGACGAGCGGCTCTGCGCTATTCAGCGCGAAGAGCGTCCACCGGATCCACTGACGCGGCACGCCGCGCCGGGAAGAGACTCGCGAGCGCGGTGACGGCAAACAAGATCCCCGTGCCGCCGATGAACGACGTCGGATCGAGCGGCTGCACACCATAGAGCATGCCCGCGACCTGGCCGGTCAAGAGCGACGAAGCCAGGAGACCTACAACGGCGCCAAGCGCGACGGGCTTCGCCGTTCCGGCGAGGATCAGTCGTACGACCTGGATGCGCAGTGCACCGAGCGCGACGCGCACACCGATCTCACGCGTGCGCTGCGTGACGTTGTAGGCAGCAAGCCCGTAGATGCCTATCGCCGCCAGAAACGCGCCGATCATCGCCACGACCGCTGCCAGCCACGACGCCAGCCGATGTGGCAAGAGTACGATCGCGGTCAGATCGCGGAGCGTGCCCGCCCTGGCGAGCGGGAGATCTGGATTCATCTGGGCGACGAGCGCCCGCACGTGTGGCAGCAGCCTTGCGCCGTCCGTCCGTATCAGCACTCGCATCACGGCTTCGTTGGTCTGCGCCGCAGCAATGTAGACAAACGGCGACGGTTCTTCGCCGATCGTCCGGTATCTGGTGTCGCGCACGACACCGATCACCTGCAGCGGACGCCGGCTCACGCCCTGAAGCAGCAGCTGTCCCACCGGATCCTGTTGCGGCCAGGCGCGTCTCGCCATGGTCTCGTTGACGATCGCCACCTCCGGCGCGCCCGCACGATCGCGCTCGTCGAAGACGCGGCCTCGCAGCAGCGGAATCTGTAGCAGCCGGAAGTAGTCAGGCGACACGAAGTTTCGGCTGACGACGATGGCGCGGTCGTCGCCCGTCTCACCGGGCAGCCACACGCGGCCACCCTCGCGCTCACGCGTGAGCGGCACCACACGCGCGAGCGCCACCGACTGGGCGCCCGGCAGCCGCTGCACTCGCGCCATCAGCTCTTCGAAGAACGCCCGTCGCGCGGCCGGCTCGTACCCGCCAAGCCGCAGATCGAAGTCGGCGACCTCGACGCCTTCGAGCATGAAGCCGGGGTCGATCGCGTTGGCGTGCCTCAGCGATCGTCCGAGCAGCATCGCGGTCACCACTAGCAGCATGGACAGCCCGACCTGCGCCGCAAGCAGCACCTGTCGCGCACGCAGACGCTTCGGCGTCGCGCCACTCGTGTGCTTCATTGCCGACGAGAGATCGATCCGCGTCGCCTGCACCGCCGGCAGCAGACCGCAGACGATGACGGTCAGCATCGCGACAGCCACTGCGAACATCGTCACACGCCAATCGACGTGCACGTCGTAGGTCAACTCGATGACGAACATCGGCACGAGTCGTCCGAGCAGCGCGAGGCCCCACCACGCGACGAGCAGGCCAAGCGCTGCGCCGGCCAGCGCCACGACCACACTTTCGGCAATCAGCAGTCGCACGAGACGTGCGCGTGCAGCGCCGAGCGCCATGCGCAAGGACATCTCTCGCGCTCGGCTCACGCCACGAGCCAGCATCATGCCGCCGACGTTGGTGCACGCGATGAGGAGTACCAGACCGGTCAAGGCGGCGACGAGGAGTACGAATCTGGAGACCGGCGATCGGCCGTCTACGGGCAGCGCGGCGGCCGGCTCGACACCGAGCCCGTGCCGTCGGTTCTCGTCGGGATATTCGCGGGCGAGGTCGCTCGCAATGCGCGAGAGCTCGGCTCTGGCCTGCGCGACGGTGACGCCGTCTTTCAACCGGCCAATCCCCATCAGCCACTGCTGACCGCGCCGGCCAAACCTGCGCAGGTTGTCGCCGTCGGGAAACGCCGTTAGCGGCATCCAAATAGCCGTGTTGTCGATGTTGTGGCCGTCGAAGCCCGCCGCCGCGACACCGATGATGTTGAACGGCCGGCCGTTCAGTTGGATTGTTCTGCCGATGACGCTGTCGTCACCGCCGAACTGCGAACGCCACAGCCGATGGCTGAGGATGGCTACCGCCGCCGGCGCCGAGAGCGACATGTCATCGGACGCGAACGCGCGCCCGAGCGCCATCGGGGTCTTGAGCACGGAGAAATAGTCCGTGGTGACATACGCGCCCGATACCCGCAGCGCCCGCGTGCCATCGCCCAGACCGACTGGGTCGCCTGTGCGGCTCGCGGCCAGCGACGCAAATACGGTCTGACGCCGGAGGTAGTCCTGGTAATTCGGATAGGAAAACGTGCTGAAACCGTCCGCCGTGGACGGACCAGGACCCTCGACGTCGATTCGGCCGATCTCGACGAGCCGGTCGGGATCGGCGATTCCCGGCCACGGTCGGAACAAGTAGGCGTCGGCAACACCGAACACGACGGCGGTGCCACCGATGCCGATGGCCAGCGACAGCACGGCCGTCAGCGCGAACATCGGGCTACCGCGCAGGGCCCGCACGGCAAGGCGAAAGTCCATCTGCATGGGCGTTGGACGGGACTGGGCCGAGGAACGTTTGGCTTCCCGACGCGGGAAGCCCGGCTTCCCTGGACGGTCTGGGGAAGCCGCGGCAACCTCTCCACATACTTAGATCGTCTAAGGGAGGCGCGGGAGGACCCGCAGGAGGAACGATGCCCGTCAGGGACTTCGATCTCATTCAAGGCACGCTCGATCTGCTGGTGCTCAAGTGCCTGAGCAGCGGTCCCAATCACGGGTACGCCATCGCCTCGCGGATCCACCAACTCTCCGACGATGCGCTGCGGATTGAGGAAGGGTCGCTGTATCCGGCGCTTTACCGGATGGAAGAGCAGGGACTGATCGATTCGGAATGGCGCATGACGGAGAACAACCGTAAGGCCAAGTTCTACAAGCTGACGCGCAAGGGTCGCGCGGCCGCCGACGCCGAGCTCGACAGCTGGTTGCGGCTCTCGAAGGCCGTCACGCGCGTCCTCCGCGCGCTGGAACAAGGAGCCTGACATGATGACGCTTCGCGCACCACGATTCGTTCGCCGGATCCTGGCGGTCTTCACGTGGCGGACCCAGGACCGCGATATGGATCAGGAGATGGGGTTCCACATCGAGAACATGACGCGCGAATACGTGCGGGCTGGCATGAGCGAGGCCGACGCGGCTCGCGCCGCGCGGAAGCAGTTCGGCAGCGTGCTCCGCCACAAGGAGGCGGGACACGACACGCGCAGCGGACATCTCGACGAGCTTGTGCAAGACGTGAAATCCGGTCTCCGGCAACTGACGGGTGCGCCAATGTTCGCGGTCGTTGCCGCCATCACACTGGCGCTCGGCATTGGCGTTAACGCCGCCGTATTTGCCGTCGTCAAGTCCGCACTGCTCGACGCCCTGCCATATACCGACGCCGATCGGCTTGTGCGCGTGTATGGCGGCGCACGAGCGCAACTGCAGCGCGGACCGTTGAGCGCCGGCACGATCAGCGACATCCGGGAACGCCAGCGGTCGCTGGCGAGTCTCTCCGCGTTCATGGACTTCGCCATCGACGCGGTCTACGGAGGTGACAGCGGTCCGCAAGTGGCGCGTATGGCGTGGGTCGAACACAGTTTCTTTGACACTCTCGGTGTGTCCGCGGCGCGCGGACGCGTCTTCCGCCGTGAAGATGCGCTGAGCGGACTGATTCCACTCACCGGCGGAGCCTTCGCGCCCGATGCCCCGTCGGCTGTCATGCTGACCCACAGCGGCTGGACGCGTCTCTTGGGCGGCGACGAAGCCGTCTTGGGACGGGACGTGCGGGTCAACGGAATCCCGCGCCACGTGATCGGCGTGCTGCCCAGCAACTACGTGGGTCCAATGGGTGCAGTGGACTTCTACTTCGCGTTCGATCTGGCTCCGGTACGCGGCAACGCGATCGTGGTGCGCGGAGCGCAATGGCTCGGCGGCGTTGGACGCGTGAAGCCTGGAGTCGCGCACGAGGTGGCACGCGACGAGATCGCCGCGATCTGGACCGATCTGGTACGCGAGTATCCGGCCGACAACCGTGCGCTCGGCCTGGCGACAGTCCCGCTGCACGAGTCGATGATTGGCAACACGCGCACGCCGCTGCTGGTACTGATGGCCAGCGCCGGGCTCGTGCTGTTCATCACCTGCGCGAATCTCGCGGGCGCGCTATTGTCGCGCGCGTTGTCGCGTCGCAAAGAGTTTGCGGTTCGCGCCGCACTTGGCGCCGGCCGCGGCCGGCTCGTCCGGCAACTGCTCACCGAGAGCATCGTCCTTGCCGTGACCGGCGGCGTCGCCGGCGTCGTCATCGCCTCCGTCACCCTCGATCGGCTCGGCTCGGTTGCTGCGCGCACGTTGCCCGGTTATGTCACGCTCTCGCTCGATTGGGGCGTTGTGCTCGTAACCGGGGCAATCGCGATCGCCACGGGACTGCTCTTCGGAGCCGCACCGGCGATGTCCATCGAGCGCTCGCAGCAGAGCGCAGTGCGTGACGACTCGCGCGGAACCAGCGAAAGCCGGCGATCCCTCCGGCTTCGCGGCGGGCTGGTTGCGGGCCAGATGGCGCTCTGTCTGAGCCTCCTGGTCGGCGCGGGACTTCTCGCGCGCAGCCTGTGGGCGATGACAGGCCAGTCACTTGGATTCGAACCAGATGGGGTGCTGACCGCGGCGATTCAGCTGCCTCTGCGCGACTACCCGACACCGCAATCGCGTGCGCTGTTTCGCACCCGCCTGGAGGAAGAACTCCGCGGCCTGCCGGGCGTCACTGCCGTCGCGACGGCGACATCGATTCCGACGGCCGTGCGGCAACGTTCGGGAGTGACGCTCGAAGGAGCACCGTCAGGCGACGCGCCAACCTTCGTGATTACGACCGCGGTCTCGGACGACTATTTCCGCACACTCGAGATTCCGCTTCGTCAGGGACGCACGTTCGGCGCTCAGGATCTTCCGAACACGCCGACGAGACTAGTGATCAGCGAAAGCATGGCGCGACGCTTCTGGCCCGACGGCAATGCGATTGGCCAGCGGGTGCGGCTGGGACCGAACGCTCAGGCGCCGCTCAACGAGATCGTCGGCATCGTCGGCGACGTGCGTAACGATCAGGCGCGGCCCGACGCCGAGCCGATGGCGTATATGTCGACGCGGCAGAATGGGGCGCCGATTCTCACGATCCTGGTTCGCGCGCAGGGCGATCCGCTTGCGCTCGCCAGCCCCATGGAAGGCGCAGTCGCCAACCTCGATCGCGGACTTGCTCTGCAGCGAGTCATGACCATGCCCGTCGTGCTCGGCGAAGGCATCGCCGGCCGCCGGCTTCCTGTCCTCCTGATGACCGGCTTTGGAGTACTCGCGCTGCTGCTCGCGTCAGTGGGCGTCTATGCCATGTTCGCGAGCCTCGCGGCCGCACGCGAGCGTGAGTTCGGCATCCGCCTCGCGCTGGGTTCGAGTCCGGGCGCGATCGCCGCACTTGTGCTGCGGCAGGGAGCCTCATGGATGGCCGCCGGGCTCGCGGTAGGTGCGTTCGGGATCGTGCTCGTCGTACGCCTCGTAAGCGACCTGCTCTACGGCGTGTCGCCGTTCGATCCAATCACGGTCGGCGCATCAATCGCGATCCTCGGTACATGTGCGGCGCTTGCGCTGCTCGTTCCGGTCCGCCGCGCGACCCGCGTTGACGCGGCGGTCGCTCTGCGCGCGCAGTAGAGGCGGGTCTCCAGACCCGCCCGCGTCGGATCACTGCAGCGCCTGCACGTTGCCGGCGCTCAGCACGCCGTTCACCTGCAGCACGATCGCGCCCTGCGGATCGCGGACCGTCACGCTGAACGTATCGCGCCCGACACCTGGCTCACCGTTGTCCGCCGACTCGGCCACGAAGGTGTGGCCGGGCCGGCCATTCCACCAGCCAGTCCCGGAGAACTGCACCGAGTCGCCAGTAAAGACAACGCTGTCCAGACCAGCGACCACGAGCGTATTCGGCAGCGTGCGCGGACGGGTCGCGATGAACGTGAGCCACCCTCGCTCTTCTCCGCTGGCCGCTTGCTGCGCGAAGAAGGTGAACGTGACACGCGACGTGCTGCTGATCTGTCCGATGCCGATCATCGCGCCCGGCGCTTCGGGGAACGTGAAGCGCGCGACCGCGGGATCGTGATCCGAGAGACGCTCTGGACGCGTCGGATCGCTGCGCAAGACCTCGGGGAAGTCGGCGTCCACGTGCGCGTGGCCGAATCCGCTCAGCGCGGCCGAGGCTGCTCCCGACAGCAGAATGTGATCCAACGTCTGCGCATTGCCGTCGAAGCTGTACGAGTAGTCGCCAGCCGGCGCAGCGCTCACGACATTGGGATCGAGACCGAGCGGCGACCAATCGGCCACCTGCTCCGCCGGCGCCTGATCGCCGCGGATGACGCCAAGCACGTCTACGAACCCGTCGTTGACCTCGAAGGCGTTGTAGTCGCCCACTGAAATCACCGGTACACCGGGATGCGTCGTCTGCATCTCGATCAACAACTGCGCCACCGACTCGCCCTGCGCCTTGCGCTTGGCCCGTACACGGACTCCGTCGATGGGATCATCAACGCCGTTCAACGACCGCAGGTGATTGACGACAACGATGACGTGCGAAGGAAGTCGATACGCTGGCCCCTGGATCGTCGCATCGAGGATCAGCGACGGCCGGTCGTTGAGCAGCTCCGGCATTGCGGTGCGCGGGTTGATGTATGTCTCGTCCGGCCGCCACTGCTCCACTGCATGAACCGTGACGTTGCTCCGCGTGAGAATCCCGACATCGATGCCGCCGATGTCGTTGCCTTCGAGCAGGTGCGCCTGGTAGCCCGGCGCCGGCTGTCCGGCGGCCGCCGCATCAGTGTCGATTCTCGCCGCGAGATCCTGCAGCACCGTCAGGTTCTCGGCTTCCTGGACGCCGATGATGTCGGGCGCATGCAAATAGTTGCGAATGACCAGCGACGCCTTCGCCAAACGATTCGCATACGCCGTCGCCGTTAGCACCGGATCATCGGTCGCGGGATCGTTGACCGTATCGAAGAACCGCTGCAGGTTCATGCTCGCGACCTGATATTCGATCGCTTGTGGTGCTGCAACCGCCTGCGGCCCTGAGCCAGGCGCGACGACCGTCAGCGCGCCGGCATCGGGAAGCACCGTCCACGTACGGAACGCGTAATCCAACACGCCGGCGGCGATGGTGATGCTCGCGCCGGACGAGACGATCACACCCGGGAACACGCCGACTTGCCCGTCGCTGTCTACGCGGAGCCGCTCGGAGTTCCCATCGAACACGGGGATCGCACACGCGCTCGCCGCGTTCTCATCGCATGGCGGCGGCGGATCAAGGACGTCGATGCCGGCCTCACGGAACGGACGCGGTGTCCCGGCAAACACGGTGTAGAAGACACCATTGTTTGTGCCAGTGCCGTTCGGTTCGTTCACGCTGCCAGCGGTCGGCGCGATGACCGTCAACGCTCCAGGTGCGACGCGCATCCCTTCGTACTTCTCCAGCTGGAACGGTCCACCGCTCGGGCTGAGATCCGCCGCCGACAGGACGATCGGCGCAGGCAGGGGCCGTCCTATCGCCTGCACCGCAATCGTCGGCGTGACGATCTCGGTCACCGGGGGCTGGTGGAGATCGGCGCCTGGTGAAAACTCCGACACCGTACCGGTGACGATCACTTCGTCGCCGACGTTGACCGCCGACGGCGCACTCGAGGTGAAGACGAAGATGCCTTCGGACGAGGCCGGGTTGCCCTCGAGCGCGGCGACGTCATCGGGCGCCTGAATGAAGAACCCGTTGTTGAAGCGCTTCGCCGTGACGATGCCGCGCACGGCGACCAGCTGACCGACGAGCGGCGACGTATTCAGCGACCCTTGCACGTCGTGCGGCCGCACCACGGCCGGCGGCGTGCAGTCGTTCAGCGGCGACGCGCTGTTGCGCGGTGTCGGCGGCGAGGCCGTGCCAAAGTCCGATCCATTGACATCGGTGTCTACGCATCCAGCCTGGGCGCGGACCGCCGAGCTGTTTGCACCCAGAGCAGGCGCAGTGGCGCCGCCCTCGGAGCAGTTCGCGGCGCCGTAGCCAACGAGATCGACGAGGGCGCCGCCCGTTGGACACGCACCGGTAAGTGCGGTGACACTGCGCACGAGCGCCACTTTGCCGTCGCCCGCGGCCATGTTGATGGTGCCGGCCGAATCAGCGGCGGGCAGCGGCGTGGTGCCGCCCGTGCCCTGATCCTCGTGCACGAGGTGATAGCGGCCGGGCGCGACTGTGCCAGACAACGCGGTGACCGACCACGTGGTGCCAGTGCTCGACCCGTACTGCACGGACCAGCCGGCCAGGTTCACGGGATCGGGACCGGGGTTGAAGATCTCGACGAAGTCGTTGGTGAAGACCGAGCCGCTGTTGCCTCCGCCTCCGTACACCTGGCTGATGACAGCCTCCCCCTGATCGATTCCTGGTCCCGCGCAACCGGCCACTGAGGCCAGATTCTGCGGACCGCTCGGAGACGTCATGACGAAGTCGGCGGCGTTGTCACCCGTGTCGCTACCCGACGAGGGCGTGCGGGCATAGGCACGGTCGCCGTTCGTCGCGCCAAAGGCCGGAAGCCTGGTGCCTTCACCAAATGCCGACCCACTGCTCATCCCCACCTGATCGACGATCGTGTTGTCGCCCCGCGTGAGCCCGATGCCACCGTCGTCGGTGATGCCGGTCGTGTAGGTCAGGTTTCCGCTGACAGTGCCGCTGTACCCCGTTGTTGCCGTGCTGTTGACCACGAGGTAGTAGCAGCCCGGTCCAAGTGTGGTGGCCGCTGGTACGACTGCTCGATCGCCCACAGTGCCGGACGCATTCGACCCGCGGATCTTCCAGCCGCTGATATCCACTGTTCCCGACGTCGCATTAAACAGCTCGACGAATTCGTCGTTGCCGCCAAGTGGGCCGCGCGTGCGGAATTCACTGATCACGACGCTGGCACCCGATTGCGCGCCGAGACGCGCCTGATCGGCCATCGAGATGACCAGGACTGGGGCCACACACGCCAGGACAACGAGCAGTTTTTTCACGATCGGACCTCGCGGGGCGGGACAGTAGCGTACGCGGAACGCGGACGTCTAAACAACGCAATCCTTCGCCTCGCGCGCTATGATTCGAAGGATGCGTGCACTCCTGAAATTCCTCGTCTTTCTCGTCCTGGTCGCGGTTGTCGGCGTGGGCGTCGCGTGGTTCTGGGCCGGCCGGCAAGCAGGTCCGACCATCGAAATCCGTCAGCCGGGAAAATTTCTTGGACGGACCGGCACGGTTGAATTGATGGTGCAGGCGCCAGGCGGCATCTTTTCGGCCGTTGACGTCGCCGTCGAACAGGGCGGCAAGACCTTTCCGCTCTACTCGCTCGCGGGCCAGAAGCCGGACGCCGGCAAGGCCGACAGCGCCGACAAGATGTATGTGATGCGGCCGGCGGGCAAAGAGGCGATACCCGATCTTCAGGCCGGTCCCGCGCGCATCGTGGTTCGCGCGTCACGCCCGGTCGTCTATGGCCTGCGGCAGGCGGAATCGACCGCCACTCGCGACGTGCAGGTGCGACTCGATCCGCCGCGCGCGGCGGTCGTCTCGACGTTCCACTACATCAACCTGGGAGGCAGCGAGTTCGTCGTCTACCGCGCCACACCCGACGATGTCGAGTCGGGCGTTCGCGTCGGCAACATCGAGTACCCCGGATATCCCGCGAAGGGCGCTGGCATCAGCAGCGATCCCGCACTGCGCGTCGCGTTCTTCGCCGTGCTCTTCGATCAGGATCCGCGCTCCACCGTGCAGGTGTTCGCTCGCGATCCGGCTGGCAACGAGGTCGTCGTGCCGGTCGATCACCAGGTGTTCCCGAAGCCATATGGCAAGAGCACGATTCCACTTGATGACGGGTTCCTGCAGCGCGTCGTGCCGGCCATCGCCAGCAACTCGCCAAACGAGAAGATTCCCACTGACGATGTGCTGGCCGGCTTCCTCAAGATCAACGGCGACCTGCGCCGCAAAAACAATCAGTACTTGATGGAGCTCTCGAAGAAGAGCGCACCGGAGCTCTTCTTCAAGGATGCGTTCCAGCAGCTCGGCAACTCCCAGGTCGAGGCGAAGTTCGCCGACACGCGCACCTACACGTACAAAGGGAAGGACGTGGACAAGCAGGTGCACCTCGGCTTTGATCTCGCGAAGACGGCGAACGTCTCGATCGTCGCCTCACAGCGCGGCCGCATCGTGCATGCATCCGACCTCGGCATTTACGGCAACTGCGTCGTCATCGATCACGGCATGGGCGTGCTGTCGCTGTACGGACATCTCTCGTCGATCGCGGTCAAAGTCGGCGACATGGTCGAGAAGGGGCAGGAGTTGGGACGCAGCGGGATGACTGGATTGGCGGGAGGCGATCATCTCCACTTCACGATGCTCGTCGGCGGCCAACAGGTCACGCCGGTGGATTGGTGGAGCACCCAGTGGATGCAGGACCGCGTGCTGCGCAAAATCACGGCTGCCGGCGGCGTGTCATAAAATTGAAAGGTTCCGGAGTCATCGATGCATCCCATCGTTCGCGTTCTCGCGTGCGCCGCGCTGTTGACGGCGATGCTCGGCGCTGCCTGCGGCGGCGGCGCCAGTGAGGAAACATCGGCGTCGAAGACGGCGGCGCCGGTGGCCAATCCGGTCGATCCGAACACGGCCAGCGCCATCACCGGCGTGATCACGCTCCAGGGCACGCCGCCGCCAAGCCTGCCGATCAACATGAGCTCCGATCCCTACTGCATGAAGCACGGCGCGGCGCCGACGCCCACCTTCGTCGTCTCGGACGGCGGACTCGAGAACGTGTTCATCTACGTGAAGGATGGCCTCGGCACGATGAAGTTCCCAGTGCCCACGAAGCCGGTCGTGCTCGATCAGAAGGGCTGCACCTACAGCCCGCGGGTGCTCGGGGTCCAGGTCGGGCAGTCGCTCGACATCGTCAACAGCGACGAGACGCTGCACAACGTCCACGCGCTGCCGATGGCCAACCGTGAGTTCAATCGTGGTCAATCGCTGCAGGGCATGAAGTTCACGACGACCTTCACGGCGCCAGAGGTCATGCTGCCGTTCAAATGCGACGTCCACAAATGGATGAACGCCTGGGTCGGCGTGCTCGAGCATCCGTTCTACGCGGTCAGCGGCAAAGCTGGGGCGTTCGCGCTCGCGGGTCTTCCGCCTGGGACGTATACGATCGAGGCGTGGCACGAGAAGCTCGGCTCGCAAACGCAGCAGGTCACGATCGGCGCCAAGGAATCGAAAACCATTTCGTTCGTCTTTAAAGTGTGATGCGTCATCTCTACGCGGCGCTGGTCGCGGTCTCCACTGGAATCCTGATCTTCGCGGGCGGGCTGGTCACCAGCACGGAATCAGGGTTGTCGGTACCCGACTGGCCCAATACCTACGGCTACTTCATGTTCTTCTTCCCGCTCGACAAGATGGTTGGCGGGATCCGCTTCGAGCACACGCATCGACTGATCGCCAGCACGGTCGGATTTCTCATCCTGGTGTTGGCTGCCTGGCTCTGGCGATCAGAGCCGCGGCGCTGGGTGCGACGGCTCGGATACATCGCGCTTGCCGCGGTCATCACTCAAGGCATCCTCGGCGGCATCACGGTGCTCTGGTATCTGCCGGACCCCATCTCGATTGCGCATGCCAGCCTGGCGCAGATCGTCTTTTGCTTGACGATGACGATCGCGCTGGTGACGTCGCCGGGATGGACGCGGGCCTACGCAGTTGAGAAAGGAACACCGCTCAGGCGTTCCGGTAGACAGGGCCCAGCGCCGGACGATCTCATGTTGCGGCGCGTCGCGGCAGTGACGACGGCGCTGATTTACCTGCAGATCGTCGTCGGCGCGACGATGCGGCACACCGGCGCGGGACTGGCGATTCCCGACTTCCCGCTCATGTTCGGTCAGCTGATTCCGCCGCATTGGGATGCGAAGATCGCCATCCACTTCGCCCACCGCGTCGGCGCGCTGATCGCGGCGCTGGCGATTCTGGCGACGACGGGCCACGTCTTCTATCATCATCGGACGCGCAAGGAATTGACGCGTCCGTCGATCCTGCTGCTGGCGCTGCTGGTGACGCAGATTACGCTGGGCGCGCTGACGGTGCTCAGTCACAAGCAGTTCATCATCAACTCGCTTCACGTCGTTACGGGCGCGTCGGTGCTCGTGACGTCGCTGGTGTTGACACTTCGAGCTCACCGCGCACGATTCCTCTCGGACGTTCGTAGAGCGGACGCTTCAGCGTCCGCGGACACGCGTCTCGGGCGACTTGCTGGAGATCACGCGTGACGACCGCCAACGCCGCTGTCGATCGTCACGCGGTTGCGGGAACCAGATCCCGCACCGCTGATTTCGTCGCGCTGACGAAGCCGCGGCTGAACCTGCTCGTCCTCTTCACCACGCTCGCCGGGTTGTATCTCGCCTCGCCGGAAGGCGTGGCCGCATCGCTGCTCGTCCACACCCTCGTCGGCACTGCGCTCGTGGCCGGCGGGGCCAGCGCTCTCAATCAAGTCTGGGAGCGAGAAACCGATCGTCTGATGCGGCGCACGAGTGGAAGGCCGTTGCCGCAAGGACGTCTCGGCCTCAACGAGGGCACGTGGTTCGGGGTGCTGCTGACGTCGGCCGGGCTCATCGAGCTCACGTTCGGCGCGAATTCCATGGCAGCTGCCGTCGCGCTCGCCACGTCGGCGAGTTACGTGCTCGCTTACACGCCGCTCAAGAAACGCACGTCACTTGCGACGCTGGTCGGCGCGGTGCCCGGCGCACTTCCGCCGGTGATTGGCTGGGCCGCGGCGACCGGCAACCTCTCGCTGCCGGCATGGGTGCTCTTCGGCATCGTCTTCCTCTGGCAGATGCCGCACTTCCTGGCTATTGCCTGGATGCATCGCGACGATTACGCGCGCGCCGGTATTCCGCTGCTGCCCGTGCTCGAGCCGGACGGACGACGTACTGGACAACAAGCTCTGCTCTATGCCGCGGCGCTGTGGCCGGTGAGCCTGCTGCCGGCGCTAGTGGGACTCGCCGATGCGCCGTACAGCATCGTCGCCACGGTACTCGGCTTTATCTTCATCGGGCTCAGCGCGTTGTTCGCGCGCGACCCATCTATCGTCAGCGCACGGCGCCTCTTCCTTTTCTCGATTACGTATCTGCCACTGCTGTGGGGTGCGCTCGTCGCTGATCGTCTGTGGATCTGAACGTCTCGGCTCTTCCTCATCTCAACGCGATCCTCAACGCCACCTCGGCTGTTTTTCTCGTCACTGGGTATCTGCTGATCCGTCGTGGACATGAAACCGCGCACAAGCGCTGCATGATCGCGGCGCTCATCTGCTCGGCTGCGTTCCTGACGAGCTACGTCATCTATCACTTGCACGCAGGCTCTCGCCCGTTCCCCGGAACGGGCGCGATCCGTGGCATATACTTCGCAATTCTGATCACGCATGTCGTGCTCGCGGCGGTGATCCTGCCGCTAGTGATCATCACGGCCACACGCGGCCTCCGGTCGCAATTCGACCGACACGTCAGGATTGCTCGATGGACGCTGCCACTCTGGCTGTACGTCTCCGTTACCGGCGTCATCGTGTATTTGATGCTGTACCAGTTGTACTGATAACCATCCTCGTCATTTCGTCGCCAGTTTTCGTAAGCGCTCAATCGCATCTGACAACCTCAGCCGGAGCGAACATCCTTTCGGGCATTCCGCTCGCGTCGCCGGTCACGATTCATCCACGTCTGATCTCGGCGTATGCAGCACTTCTGGCTGCTGCGATGCTGAGCTTGCTCTACCTCTATCGCGGCCGATCGTTTGTCGTGTACTGGATCGGCAGTTGGCTGCTGATCGCCGCAGCGCTCGGAATCGTGGCGCGCTCGTACAGCGACGAGACGCTTCGCAGCGTGCTCACCGGACTCGCCTTGCTTTTCACCGTGTTCTCAGCAGGTCTGATGCGACTGTCGGTCGAATCGTATCCGCACCAGACCGTGCGTTGGGACGGACGACGGCTCATGGCGGTGCCCGGCGCGGCGCTCTGGTTTCTGGTGACGCCGTTCGTGTTCCCGCTTGCAGCCGTCGTCTTCACTGGCACGATCGTCACGGCGGGACTGCTGGCATGGTCCGGAGCGGGTTACCTGCAACTTTCCCGGCAAGCTCGCTCGGGCGGCGCGCTCGTGATAGGCATCGGCCTCACGCTCATCGCTGCCAGTCATTTCCTCGCCAGCCTCGTGTCGCTGGTCATCGATCTCGGCACGGGTCAGCGTCTGTCCGGCGTCACCGTGATCACCACACTGTTTGTTGCGCTCGGGATGCACATCCTCGTGTTCGAAGACATGCTCGACGAACTGCGTCTCACGAACCGACGTCTTGCCGGCGCGAATGAAGAAGTCCGGCGACTGGCGATCACCGACGCGTTGACCGGCTGTCACAACCGTCGGTTCTTCGACGAGGTCGAACGCCGCGAGGTGGAACGGCACCGTCGTTACGGTACGCCGTTGTCGGTGGTCTTCCTCGATGTGAATCACTTCAAGCGTCTCAACGACTCACTCGGTCACGACCGCGGCGATTCGGTGCTGTGGATGCTGGGGAATCTGCTGAAGGGGCAGGTCCGGCAATCGGACTACGCCATCCGGTGGGGCGGCGACGAATTCCTGCTGCTGCTGTCATGCGGGGAGGAGGAGGCGAGGACGAAGGCTGCCAGCCTGAAGGCGGCGTTCGACCGGGAGCGGATTGGGGCAGCCCTGCCCGCCTACCTGGGCATTAGCGTGGGGGTCGCCCCGGTCTCACCTGACGAGGGTCTTCGTGCCGCGATCCGTGAGGCGGACAGTCAGATGTACGGCGACAAACTCACGGCTTCCAGCGCGTAACTCCGTTCGATCTAAGATACTAGGCGCCTCAGCGTGGCGGGACGCGACGGCCCGTTTCAGGAGGACCAGAGACATGCGACTCGCTTCGCTCGCCCTTGCGACCGTCATTGCGGCTTGTCTCGCCATGCCGGCGTTCGCGCAGACGGCGAGGGCCTCCGGCACGGTCAAAGACACGGCCGGCAAGGCGATGAAGGGCGCGACGGTTCGAGCCCTGAACAAGGACGCGTATCCGCCGCAGATCGCCTCGAGCACCGACGCCAAAGGGCGCTGGGCCATGATCGGCTTGAGAACCGGTACGTGGACATTCGTCGTCGAAGCGCCAGGCTATGCGAAGCAGGAAGCGCAGTGGCCGGTGCGCGTCGCTGGCACGGTACCGATGCACTTCGTGCTCGCCCGCGAGCTGGGTCCGATTCCCGGCGCGTTGACCAAGAACATTCAGCTGCAGTTGGCCGCGGCGAATGCGCTGCGTGACAAGGGTCAGCTCGATCAGGCGCTCGCGGCCTACGAGCAGATTCGCGACCAGAATCCCAAGCTGACCGCCGTCAACCTCGTGGTGGGCAACGTGTACCGTAAGAAGGCGGCGCTCGAAAGCGATCCCGCAGCGCGGCGAGCGCTGTTCGATCGCGCGATTGCGTCCTACACCACGATGCTCAGCGACGACGCCTCCAGCGAACGCGCCAAAGCCGAGATCGAGTCCACGCGCACCGAAGCCGCAGCCGCGAAGTAACTATGCCGACTCACGCGCCGGTCCGAGCCATCCGGCGATGGCAGGCCGCGATCATCATCGCCCTCTTCTTCGTCGCGGTGGCCGGATCGGCCGCCGTCGGGTGGTGGTATGCGCGCGAGTCGCCGGCGCATCAGGGTCCGATCCTACTGATCTCGATTGGCGGCCTGCCGGCTGCGGAGCTGGCCTCGTACGGCGCCGAGCGCACTGACACGCCAGCGATCGACGCGCTCGCAACAGAGTCCATCGTCTTCGATCGCGCCTACACGCACTCGCCACAGACGCTGCCGTCGCATGCGTCCATGCTCACCGGCCAGCTGCCGCCTGAGCACGGCGTCCGCGACGAAGCAGGCTTTGCGCTCCCGGCCAGCACCCGCACGTTGGCAGAGCTGTTGCGCAGCCGCGGGTTTACGACCGGGGCGGCGGTGTCGTCGTTCCTGCTGCGTCCGCAGTCTGGACTGTCGCAAGGCTTTTCGTTCTTCGACGCGGAGATTCCCGCGCCGAGCGGCGACGAAGCCCCCGCGCTCGAGCGCGAAGGCGCGCTGACGATCGACGCCGCGGAGCGCTGGATCCAGATGCGCAGCGGCCAGCGGTTCTTCCTCTTCGTCCAGATTGATGGCCGCGACGCCGATGCCGCGGTCGGCAGGCTGTCCGCCGCACTCAAGCAGCATCGCCTCTATGACGAGGCGACGATTGTTGTCGTCGGTGATCACGGCGAAGCCGGGTCAGGGATGTCGCTCGACGACACCGCACTCCGCGTGCCGCTGATCGTCAAGCAGCCAGGCGGTGAAGGGGCCGGGCGCCGCGTGATGTCGCCCGTGCAGCACATCGATTTAGTGCCGACGATTCTCGACCTGGTTCGCGCACCTGAACCCGGCGGGCTGCGGGGCCGATCGCTGCGCCGCGTACTCGACGACAAGGAAGCGGTGCTGGCCGAGTCGCCGATCTATGCCGAGTCGTACGCTGCGTACTTCCGATTCGGCGGCACGCCGATGTTCGCGCTCACCGGTGAACACTACCGCTACGTCCGCGGCGTAAACGAAGAGCTGGTCGCGCTCACACCTCCGATTGACGAGGCCGCCGGCGGTGAATCGACCGAGGCCGGCCGCTTGCGGTCTGCACTCGATCGAATGCTCGCGTCCAGCACGGTAGCAGCACCTGCGCCCATCCTTTCTGCCGACGAAGAACGCTACGCGTTGCTCGGGTATTTGAGCGCGTTTCCGCACGCGGTCTCAGTCGAGACCAACCTCGATGCGACCGCGCAGAAATCGACGGTGGACGCCCATCGTGCGGCAGCGATCCTGATTGGCCAGAAAAAGTACTCGGCTGGCATCCGCGCACTGCAGGCCATCGTTCGCGCGCACGCGCCGCTCGCAGCCGTCCACTACCAGCTCGGGGCGCAGCTGCTGCGAATGGGACGCATCGACGAAGCGATCGAGGCGTTCGATATGGTGCGCGACCTGCGTCCTGACGCCGCGGCCGGCGCGCTGGCGCTCGCCGACGCGCTCATGCACGCAGGCCGGACGATGATGGCGCGCGAGCAGGCCGACGTCGCGATTGCGCTGGCCGAGCACGAGGACATGCGCGTGCTCGCTGCGGCGCATGAAATGGCCGCACGCGTCGCGCTGTCCGAGAAAGATCCCGAGTCAGCGACGCGTCACGCCGAAGCGGCTCATACCGCGGACGCCGCGCTGCCCGTACCGCAGTTCGTGCGCGGACGGCTGCTCTACGACGAAGGCAAGTACGAAGATGCCGCCGCGCAGTTCAAAGAGGCCGAGGCCACCCTGCGCGAGCACGGCGGCTCGATGGCCGATCTTCACCTGTATTTCGGCGAATCACTGTCACGGCTCGACCGCTACCCCGACGCCGAAGCGCAGTTCCGCGAGGAGCTGCACGCCTATCCGCGTAACGTGCAGGCGTACACGAGTCTGGCCATGCTCTATCGCGCGAGCAATCGCGACGCCGATGTCGAGGATGTGTTGAACGAGCTGGTCGCCGCGACGCCGACGCCCGAAGGCTACGCCGTCGCCGCCAAGCTGTGGACGATTCTCGGGGAGCGCTCGCGTGCCGAGGCGCTCAGGTCCGATGCGCGGGCACGTTTTCGCGGCGATCCGTCCCTGGCTCAGCGTGAGCAGGATGGGCGGCGATAAACGCCAGGCCGATTCCCGTCCACACCAGATTCCGCACCTTCCGCACGACAGCCAAGGTCACGCCCGCGACGGGCTGCACCGCCATGATCGGCGCGAGCGCGCCTGACAGTGCCTCGTCAACACCAACTCTGAACGGCACGAACTTGAAGGCGACCGTGACGACACGATTCAGCGCCTCGAAGACGATGGCCTGTGCCAGCGTCGGACTGTGGTCGCCGAGCAGCCAGCGTAACGTCAGAAAGATCTCGAAGACCGCCAGCGCGTGAAAAGACAAGTCGAGGAGAAAAACCTGGACCAGCCGCCCCGGCTGTTCGGTGGAGAACGCCAGCACCGAACGCCGCAGGCCAGCCAGCGTTTCACGCCACGGCGGCCGCGCGCCGCTTTCCTCCCGCCAGGTTCCTCGCAGAAGCCGAAGCGTGATGAGCGTGCCGATGACGCCGGCGATGAGCGCCGAAATCGCCCCCTCGCGCCATTCGAGCGAGAGAGGAACCGTCGCCAGCACGACGACAACGCCGAGCGCGACCATCGCGACGATCGACGCCGCATACAGCAGGTTGTCAGTGGCGAGGGAGGCCACGGATTCGCGCGTCGCCAGCCGATGCCGTGTGAGAAACACCTTCATCGGCTCGCTCGCCACCATCCCGAGCGGCGTCAGGTTGCCGATGGCATCGCCGGCGACGAACGCGCCGAAGGCCTGACCGAGGGGAAGACGACCGTGCGCAGGCATGCAGAGACGCCAGGCGCACGCGCGGACAAAAAAGCGCGCGCCAGCGAGTCCGAGAATGGGCAGGAGGCCCCAGCCGACCTGGCGGATGCCGTCGAGGATCTCGGCAACGCCCGCGCGGCGTACGGCGTAGCCGAAGAGGATCAGGCCACCCAGCGCCGCCAGAACCGTCAACGCATGGCGACTGCGGATGGCCATTGGGTGCGTTGTCGAACGATCAGCTCGGACGACGCGCTTCGATCTGCTTGAACGTTTCCTCGATCAGACGTTCGTTGTCTTCCTTGGTCACGTTGCGTTCAAGCAGCTTCGAGGCGATGGTGATCGACAAGTCCACGGCTTCGTTGCGAATCTGCTGCAACGCGCGCGCGGTCTCCATTTCGATCTGGCGCTCGGCGTTTTTGATCACGCCGGCGGCTTCGGACTGCGCTTTCTGCTTCAGCTCATCGCGCAGCCGGCTGGCATCCGAGCGTGTCTGCGAGAGGATTTGCTCCGCCTGCACACGCGCCTCGGCAAGGATCTTCTTCGACTCGGCGTTCAGGCGTTCCAGCTCGTGTCGGGCCTGCTGCGCATCGTCCAGCGACTTGCGGATGGCCTCCTGACGCCGCTCGAGCGCCGCCAGCAGCGGCCGCCAGGCGAACTTCGCCAGCAGCCACAACAGGATGAGGAACGTCGCGATGGTCCAGAGATAGAGCCCGGGATCGGGCTGGACCAACGGGTTATTCATGACGCGTCCCTTTCGATGTCAGCTTTTGAAGACGATCATGAGGCCGCAGACCACGGCCAGCACGGCAACGCCTTCGAGCAGGAACAGCGGCAGCTGAACGGCGCCGTTGATCTGCGCGCTCGCGCTCGGCTGACGGCCGATCGCTTC
>Ga0111538_10002528_pt1 | contig 25721 bp, 16 predicted proteins | sample SoiMethybrSBSTD1_FD_79669 | JGI IMG/M metagenome (GOLD analysis project Ga0111538, IMG submission 79669) | Bulk soil microbial communities from a Populus tree surrounding site in Tennessee, USA - Soil MetaG P. TD hybrid SBSTD1 (version 2)... | ecosystem: Environmental > Terrestrial > Soil >...
GGCATCGACATCATCAACCTCTCGCTCGGCCATCCGATCTTCGAACCGGCCGCGACCGACCCGCTCGTGCAGGCGGTGGAGAAGGCCACGAAGGCCGGCATCATCGTCGTGACGTCGGCGGGCAACCACGGTGTCAACGACGAGGGTGAGATTGGTTTCGCAGGCACCACCTCGCCCGGCAACGCGCCGTCGGCGATCACCGTTGGCGCGTCGGATCACAATGCGACCGTGACGCGCGATGACGATCGCATGGCCGCCTACAGCTCGAACGGCCCGACGTGGTACGACGGTCTCGTCAAGCCGGACGTCGTCGCGCCGGGACACTTCCTCGCGTCCGAGGCGGCGCCGGGCAGCGCGCTCTTCAAGAACTATCCGACGCTGCGCGCGAAGGGCAAGTCGGGCAAGGACTTCATGAAGCTGTCGGGCACCAGCATGTCGGCCGGTGTCGTCAGCGGCATCGTCGCCGTGCTGAAGCAGGCGAACGGCGACCTCACGCCGAACCTCGCGAAGGCGGCGCTGCAATACACCGCGATCCCGATGCAAGACGATGGCGGCGCCGTGTATAGCCCGCTTCGCCAGGGCACCGGCGAAGTGAACGCGCTCGGCGCGGTCAATCTCGTCAGCGCGATCGATGCGCGCATCCACGGCACGAGCACCCCCTGGGTGTCGATTGCGCCGTTCACGACCATCGGCGGCCAGACCTACGCGTGGGCGAAGAACATCGTGTGGGGCGACAACATCGTGTGGGGCGACTCGGTGTACTACGACCTCCCGATCTTCGGCCTCAACATCGTGTGGGGCGACAACATCGTTTCGGGCAACAAGGTTGTCTGGGGTGACGACGCCGGCAATATCGTCTGGGGCAACAACATTGTCTGGGGCGACAACATCGTCTGGGGCGACAACATCGTGTGGGGTGACAACCTCGTCTGGGGCGAGAACATCGTCTGGGGCGAGAACCTCCTGAGCCCGCTCAACGGGCTGAACAAAACGTTCAGCGACGACAACATCGTGTGGGGCAACCTGTACAAGGACAACATCGTGTGGGGCAACACCGATGGCGACAACATCGTCTGGGGCAACAGCGCCGACGACAACATCGTGTGGGGCAACCGCGCCGGCGACGACAACATCGTCTGGGGCAACCGCCAGGGCGACGACGACAACATCGTGTGGGGCAACAAGGCGTCGGGCAACACCGGAAAGGGGAGCAAGCAGTAATGGAGAAGATGCCCTACCAGGCGGACATGGATCGCCCCATGACGACGACCGCGACAATTACCAGCGACTGGCGCAACGCGCTGCCAGTGTTGACCGGTAAGAAGGTCACGCTGCGCGAGCTCGAAGTTTCGGATGCGCCGTCGCTCTTCGCGATGCTGACGCCTGAGGAAGTCTCGCGCTTCATTTCGCCGCCGCCGACCACGGTCGAGGGCTTCGAGAAGTTCATTCTGTGGGCCTGCTCGGAACGCGCAGCCGGCCGCTACGTCTGCTTTGCGGTCGTGCCGCACGGGATGGAGACCGCGATCGGTTTGTTCCAGGTGCGTCAGCTCGAGGCCGGATTCGCCACGGGCGAATGGGGCTTCGCGCTCGGCTCGGCCTTCTGGGGCACGGGCCTGTTCATCGACGCCGGCCAGCTGGTGGTCGATTTCGCGGTTGAGATTCTCAACGTCGGCCGGCTCGAGGCGCGCGCGTGCGTCGCCAACGGCCGCGGCAACGGCGCGCTCCGCAAGCTGGGCGCGGTGCAGGAAGGCGTGCTCCGCCGGTCATTCCTCAAGAACGGCCAGTTCCTGGACCAAATGCTCTGGTCCATCCTGGCCGAAGAGTGGCGGCAGACCAAGGCCGTGTGGGGCCCAGGCCTCATCCACTAACGGTCCCGCGCAGATCTGTAAATCTGGTCAAGCTGATCGGGCTGGGGTAAGCTATCCCGGCTCGAATGGGATTCCCTGAAAGTCTTTTGAAGTACTTGAACGACGTCGTGTGACGCAGCTCGGTTCTTGGAATTTTGCATGCAATTGATCGCTAGGGTCTGGCGGACGCTGGCCATGTCGCTCGCAGTGAGCGTACTGGCTGTGGCTCCGTCTGCCGCGGGCAACACCGATGATGCGGTGAAGGCGGCGGTGGCCTCGGGCCAGTCGGCGCGCGTCATCATGCAGTTTGCGACGACGGCGAAACGTGATGCCGCGTTCAAGCGCCTGCTCGATCGCGGCGCCGCGGTTCGCGCCGTCGACACGGAAGCGGGTCCGGCGCTCGTCGTCTTCGGCAGCGCGGCTTCGTTCGCCGGTGAGATTGCGCAGGCGACCCAGGTTTCTCTCGACGCCGGCGTTCGCGTGCTCGCGAACAAGCCCGCGCGGGACACCTCGGCGCGCAAGTCGACCGGGATCGGCAGCGCGCCCTCGACGATCAGCGTGTCCCGCAACGGCATCGCGGTCGCCATCGTCGACTCGGGGATCGCGCCACACGCGGATCTTCCGCTGAGCCGCATTCGCGCCTACAAGGATTTCGTCAGCGGCAGCCCTACGCCGGTCGACAACTGCGGCCACGGCACGCACGTCGCCGGCATTGTCGCGGGCAGCGGCGCGCATTCGACGAACGGTCTTTATGCCGGCATCGCACCTGACGTCGACATCGTCGCGCTGCGCGTCCTCAACGACGAGTGCACGGGCAACACCAGCGACGTGATCGACGCGCTCGAGTGGATCGCGCGCAATCACGAGACCTACAAGATCAAGGTCGTCAACATCTCGCTCGGCCATGCCGTGCTCGAGTCAATCTTCACCGACCCGCTCGTGCAGGCGGTGGAGCGCCTGTCGCGCAAGGGCATCGCGGTCGTGACCGCGGCCGGCAACAAGGGCGTCAACCCCACGAATCTGGGGCCGGGCTACGGCGGCGTCGGCGTGCCATGCAACGCGCCATCGGCGATTTGCGTCGGCTCGCTCGACACGCAGGGCTCGCCTGACCTCACCGACGATCGCGTCTCCGAGTCGAGCTCGCGCGGCCCGACGCGTTTCGATCTGCAGGCCAAACCCGATCTCGTGGCGCCGGGCGTGAACATCGTATCGCTGGCCGTGCCGGGCAGCCTCCTGTTCAACAAATTCGAGGACCTGCGCGTGCTGGGCGCAACCGGACAGCCGGAATACTTCTCGCTCTCGGGCACCAGCATGGCGTCACCGGCGGTGGCCGGTGCCGCGGCGCTGCTGCTTCGCGAGAATCACGCGCTCTCGGTTCATGCGCTGAAGATCTCGCTGCAGTTCACCGCGCGGCTCGTGCCGCTGACCGACGTCCTCACGCAGGGCGCGGGCGCATTGAACATTCCCGGCGCGCTGACGCTCGCCGACTCGATCAATCCCAACGTGCCTCGCGGCGCGAACTGGATACGCCACAGGCTGACCGCCGCGAATCGCGACGCGGCCGGCAACACGATCAACTGGAGCCGCCGGATTATTTACGGCGATCGCTTCGTGAAGCCGCGCTACGCCGAGCTGCACTTGTTCCGCTGGGACGACGATCTCGTCTGGTCGTACGACATGCTCTCCGGCAGCATCGACTGGGCGAACCAGGCCGGCGACAACATTGTCTGGGGCAACGACGACAACATCGTCTGGGGCAATGGCGACAACATTGTCTGGGGTAACGACGACAACATCGTGTGGGGCAACCAGGCCGACGACAACATCGTCTGGGGCAACGACGAGAGCGACAACATCGTCTGGGGCATCGACGACAACATCGTGTGGGGCAACGCCGCCAACATCGTCTGGGGCAACAGCGACGACGACAACATTGTCTGGGGCAACAGCCACCTGCGAGACGTCTGGGCGTCGAACGTGCTGTCCGGCTTCTGGGAAGACAACATCGTGTGGGGCAATATCACCCGCGACACGATGGACAACATCGTGTGGGGCAATGCCGGCGACAACATCGTGTGGGGCAACTGTGCCGCTGCGAACAACATCGTCTGGGGCAACAACCGCGATGCGGACAATATCGTGTGGGGCAATAAGATCGGCTCGCGCGACAACATTGTCTGGGGCAACAAGTCCGGTTCTGACGACAACATTGTGTGGGGCAACAAGATCGTCTCGGACGACAACATTGTCTGGGGCAATTGCGACAACATCGTATGGGGCAACGGGGATGACAACATCGTGTGGGGCAATAAAGTGCTGACGGGCGGGAGACGTTAATGGAGAAGATGCCGTACCAGCCCGAGCTCGAGCGCGCCGCGACCATGGCGACGCCGGCGACGGCGACGACGTCCGACTGGCGTGTGAGCCTGCCGGTGCTTGCCGGAGCGAACGTCATGCTCCGCGAGCTTCGCGCCGAAGATGCGCCGGCGCTGCTCGCCATGCTCAGCACCGAAGAAGTGTCGCGATTCATTTCGCCGCCGCCGACCACGGTCGAAGGCTTCGAGCTGTTTATTGCGTGGACGCTGCGCGAGCGCGAGAAGGGCAACTACATCTGCTACGGCGTCGTGCCGGCGGGGATGACCACGGCGGTGGGACTGTTCCAGCTGCGCGCGCTCGAGGCCGGCTTCGGATCGTGCGAATGGGGCTTCGCGCTCGGCTCGCACTTCTGGGGCACGGGCCTGTTTGTCGAGGGCGCCAAGGCGGTGCTGAATTTCGGCGTCGACGTGCTCGGCGCGCAGCGGTTTGAAGCGCGCGCGGCGGTGGCCAACGGCCGCGGCAACGGCGCGCTGAGAAAGATCGGCGCCGTGCAGGAAGGCATCCTGCGCCGCTCGTTCCTGCGCAACGGGCAGTATCACGATCAGGTGCTGTGGTCGATCCTCGCGGAGGATTGGCGGCTGCAGCGCATCGGCCAGCTGGTCGACGTCGTTCACTGAGATTTCACTCGTCACACATTACAGGCCCGGACCTCTGCCAGAGGGATCCGGGCCATACTTTTTTGTGCACGTTTCCGAATTCGATTTCGATCTGCCTGATGAGCTGATCGCCCAGGAGCCGCCGGCGGCGCGCGGCGCCAGCCGGCTCATGGCGATCGATCGCGCCCGCGGCCGCATCACGCATCTCCAATTCACCGATCTACCCACGCTGCTTCGCGATGGGGATCTGCTCGTCGTCAACGACACGCGGGTGTTTCCGGCGCGCCTGATCGGGACGCGGCTGCCCGGCGGCGGCGCCGCCGAGTGTTTCCTGATCCGGCCCACGGCCGAACCCGACACCTGGATCGCGCTGGTGCATCCCGGCCAGCGGCTGCGCGACGGGTCGCGCATGAAGTTCGCCGGCTTGAATGGCGAGATTGTCGGCAGCCATTTTCACGGGCGGAGGACCGTGCGATTGTGGACGGATGACGGCTCTCCGGTGCGCGACACCATCGATGCGATCGGGCACGTGCCGCTGCCGCCGTACATCAAGCGTCCGGACTCGATCAGCGATCGCGATCGGTATCAGACCGTCTATGCCCGCGAGCGCGGATCGATCGCGGCGCCGACGGCGGGCCTGCATTTCACACCGGCGATCCTCGAGGCGCTCCTCGACAAGGGCGCCGAGCGTGCGAGCATCACGCTGCATGTCGGTTACGGAACGTTCCAGCCGATCCGCGTCAAGAGCATCAACGAGCATCAGATGGAAGCGGAGCACTACGAAGTCAGCGCCGCGGCCGCCGCATCGTTGTCGAAAGCCAGGAAAGAAGGGCGGCGGATCATTGCGGTCGGTACGACGACCACCCGAACGCTCGAGTCGCTCACCGTTGCGCCCGACGGCACGGTCTCGCCAGGCTCAGGCGAGACGGCGCTCTTCATTCGTCCCGGTCACGACTTCAGGCTCGTCTCCGGCCTGATCACCAATTTCCATCTGCCGAAATCGTCGCTGTTGATGCTGGTGTCGGCGTTCGCTGGGCGCGAGCCGATCCTGGCCGCGTATCGAGAAGCGGTGGCGAACCACTATCGGTTCTATAGTTATGGCGACGCGATGCTTATCCTATGAAACTGCCCTACGAAGAATCCGACCTCGCCGGCATCAAGACCTACCCCCTGCGCTCGCGGCAGAGCAAGGTGAGCCTCGCCCAGTTTGCGACGCCCCATAAGGCGGGCTCGGGCATCGGCGGCGTCATGAAGTCGCTGCCCAATCTGCTGGCGGCGAAAGACTTCAAGGATGTCGTCGAAGCGATCGCCGCGGCCAAGCGCGCCGACAAGGCGATCATCTGGGGGCTGGGCGCGCATGTCTTGAAGACCGGCCTGTCGCCGGTGCTCGTCGATCTGATGGAGCGCGGGTTCATCTCCGCGATCGCGACCAACGGCGCGGGCATCATTCACGATTTCGAGATCGCGCTGTCGGGCGGCACATCGGAAGACGTCGACGCGACGCTTGGCCCGGGCACGTTCGGCATGGCGGAGGAAACCGGCACGCAGCTGAATCGCGCGATCAACGAAGGCGTGGCCGCGGGACTCGGACTCGGTCAGTCGGTGGGAAAGTATCTTGATGCCGTCAAGCCGCCGTTCGGGCAGATCTGCGTGGCGGCGACGGCCTGGCGGCTGCAGATCCCGGTGACGGTGCACGTCGCGATCGGCACCGACATCATCCATATGCATCCGCAAGCGTCGGGCGCGGCGCTTGGGGAAGGCAGCCTGCGCGATTTCAAATACTTCGTGTCGTGCGTGTCACGTCTCGAGAACGGCGTCTACCTGAATTGCGGATCGGCGGTCGTCCTGCCTGAAGTGTTCCTCAAGGCGGTCGCGATCGCGCGCAACGGAGGACGATCGCTCGACGGCTTGACGACGGTGAACCTGGATTTCCTCCGCCACTATCGTCCGCTCACGAACGTTGTCAATCGGCCGACGGCCGGCACCGGACGCGGCTATGCGCTCACCGGTCATCACGAGCTGCTGATTCCGCTGCTCGCCGCGGCCTTGATCGAACAGGGATGAACGGGCAATGCGCATGCTAGTATTTGGCACCGTGGGGCACCCCCGCCCCGGCAGATCGGTCAACGTGCGAAGTCTTGCCACGCTCGTCATCATCATCTCGCTCGCCGTTTCAGCTGTGAGTTCGCAATCCGGTCCAGCCGAAGCGGCGTTGTCGGCCGATGACGTTCTGGCATTGCTGCGCGGAGGGGCCACCGCGATCAATTCGCCATCGCTGTCAGTCGCCGTTGTGGATCGCGGCGGCCGCATTCTCGGCGTGCTCGCCCGTGCCGGTGCGCAAGCGACCGGACCCGACACCGCCGTGACGACGGCAAGATCCGCGGCGATGTTCAGCAACGCCGAGGCGCCATTGTCGTCGCGGACTGTCCGCTTCATCAGCGGCATTCATTTCCCGCCGGGTGTTGCCAATACTTCGAACGCTGCGCTATACGGCATTGAGAACACCAATCGTGGCTGCCAGCTGAATGCTGCCGACACCCATCCATTTGATCCCACTCGATCGATCGTTGGCTCGGGGCTGGGCGGCGTTCCGGCGGCCGCGTGCCGGCCATCGGATTCATCTGGATGCGCCATTGGCGGCCCAATCGCGATCAATCGTGTCGAGAATTTCCGCGCCGGGTTCTCGACCGGCAAGAACGACGTGCTCGATCTCGGGCAGCCGCTGGACGTGCCGGTGAATCCCGGCGGCTTTGCGGTTTATCGAAATGGCCGTGTCGCCGGTGCGGTGGGCGTCTCGGGCGTCGATCCCGATCAAGCCGAGTACACCGCCTTTGCGGCGGCTTCGGTCGCTGGTCTCAGCCCATTGCCGATGAACCCGCTGCCGGTTCCAGGCGCTGTCTTCATCGATGGACTGCGGCTGCCGTTCTTTGCCGATTGCATCAGCGTGGCGTGCGTTGAAGAGTCGATACGCGGCGGGCCGCCACGCGCGAGCGCGGGCACGTTTTCCGCGGCCGACATTCGGGTGCAGCCTCGCGCCGGCCGCGCGACGCCGGCTGGATATTTGATCGGTCCCATCGGCAGCGCGAACGCCGGCGGGTTGAGCGAAGCCGACGTGCGGCGAATCGTCGATCAAGCGGTGGCGCGCGCGCTCGTGACGCGCGCGCAGATCCGGCTGCCGCTGACGCAGCCGACCCGCATGGTGATCGGCGTCAGCGATCAATCGGGCGCGATCCTCGCCGTGTTCCGCATGGACGATTCGACAGTGTTCTCGTTTGACGTGGCACTCACGAAAGCACGCAACGCCTATTACTTCAGCAGCCGCGAAGGGTACGAAGTGCTGCGCGAGTACGTGAGGTCGAATCCGTACGACTCGTATGCGTGGGAGCCGGAGCCGCCGGCCGGGCAGGGATGGGCCATCACCAATCGCACGCTCGGCTACGGAGGCCAGCCGCTGTTTCCGCCAGGCATCGACCTGGAGAAACCGCCGACGCCGGGTCCGTGGTTCGACTTGTTTCTTTACGACAGCGTGAACCCCTGCACTGAAGGCCCGGGACCCAACCGCGGCGCCAATCGTTCATACCTGAACCAGAGCGGGATCATCTGGTTTCCCGGCAGTGCGCCGCTCTATAAGGACGGGCGCCTCGTTGGCGGCGTGGGCGTCAGCGGTGACGGCGTCGATCAGGATGACTACGTGACCGCGGGTGCCGTGAGTGGTTTTGATGCGCCAGCGGAGCTGCGCGTCGATCGCAGTACCATCCGTACGCGTGACGGGGTGGTGCGATTGCCGTATTGGAAATTCCCTCGCAATCCTGAACTCCGATGATCCGCCTTCCTGACGTCGTGCGAACGGCCCTCGTAACGTGCGTGGTCTGCCTCGCATACGCGATGCCGGCGGGCGCGCAGGCGCGGCGCGATTTCGTCGGGCCGGGCAAGTGCACCGACTGCCACGATCACAAGGACGAGAAAGAGTGGTCGGAGAAACGCGACGGCGACGGAAAAGGCAAGCAGCATCTGAACGCGCTCAACCAGCTATCCGACGCGAAGGCGGACGCGTATGCCAAGGCGATCGGGGTCGCTGACATCTACGATCCAAAATCAACCTGCGTCGCGTGTCACGCAACCGTGGTGAGAGGTTCGGCGGACTTCGGCGTCAGCTGCGAAAGTTGTCACGGCGCCGGCAAGGATTACTTGAAGCCGCACCAGGAGAAAGGCGCATACCAGGCATCGCTTGCGCTCGGCCTGAAGGACACGGTCAAGAAACCTGAAGCGTGGCTCAAGGAATGCGTCTCGTGTCACGTGCTGGGTGACAACCCTGGCGACGCCGCGCTGATCAAGGCCGGTCATTCCTCCGGCGCCGACTTCGATTTCGGAATGAAGTTCCAGCCGGTCGCCGGCCACTGGACATCGAAGTACACCGCCAACCAAATCGCCGCGATCGGCAACCCGCTTCGTAATGCACTCGCGCGTAAGGCCACGGCAAGCGCGCCGACCGCGGCCGCCGCACCCGCACCTCCTCCCGCGGCGCCCGCGCCTGCACCGTCTGCGCCCGCGACGGCCGCGCCTGTTCCGACCGCAACCGCCGCGCCGCCCACACCTGCCGCCACTGCCGCGTCGACACCCGCGGCCGCACCCGCTGCACCGGCATCGCGCGCCGCTGCACCTCGCGCGCCCGCGCCGCCGCCGTTACCGGCGCTGCCTCCGGCGTTGCCGCCGCCGCCGGCGCCGGTGATCGCCACGGTGCTCGATGCCCCTGCGTCGCAAACGCCGGCCAGCCTCGTCGGCGCGCTGCAAGGGCGCATCGCGCAATTACTGAGCGACCTGTTGTCGCGCGGCGTGCGGACGCCGGTCAGGTTGGCGGCGACGGCGCCCAAGACGCCGTACCGCGGCGCCGACGCCGAGCTGTTGCGGCTGCAAGAAGAAGTCATCGCGCTCGCACTCGAAGCGCTTGGCACGGCGCCACCACCGAAGACCGCGCCGCCACCAAAGTAACTGGTGTCGTGATGTCGCGTCTCGAGCCCCTCACCGCAGCGCAGTTGCGCGAGAGCCCATTGTTGCGGGACGTGCCTGCCGAAGCCCGCGAGATATTGCGGCCGCTGCTGTCGCTCGCGCATTTTGGCAAAGGCGAGCGCATCGCGCACGCCGGTGCCTATCTCGACGGCGCCTATTACCTCCTGGCCGGAACGGTCGACGTGCACATGCTGGCGGCTGCGGGTCGGCCAGGCGTTCCCGGCGGCACGATCGTGCTCGAGGATCTGCCAATCAGCGTGCGCGCCGGCGCGCGCACGTCGATCGACGCCGGCAGCATCTTCGGCGAGGGCAGCGCGCTGTCGCGATATCCGCTTGCCGCCGACTTCGACGCGGCGACCGACGTGACATGCCTTCTGATTCGCACGGCCGCGCTGCGCGCCATGTTCGATCTCCCGGAGCTCGCCGCGTTCAAGGCGGCATTCGATCGCGACTACAAGGAGCGCACGCTGCGCGCCCACTTGCAGCGCTGCGAGCTGTTCGCGAATGCCGGCGCGGCGATCATCGAGACGCTGATCAGCCGTGCCGAACTGGTTGCGTTCAAACCGGGGAAGGCGATTGCCGCCGAAGGCGAGCCGTGCGACGCGTTCTATCTCGTCCGCGGTGGTTACGTGCAAGCCACCACGCGCACCGGCGACGCCGATGTCACGCTGACCTACCTGCGCGTGGGCGATTGGGCGGGAGAAGCGGCGCTGTTGTTGAACGAGCCGTGGCCGTTTTCGCTGACGGCCGTCGAGCACGTCGAGCTGGTCCGCATCACGCAGGATGATTTGCGGCGGCTGCTGCCGGAGGTGACGCGCGATTCGCGCTTGTGGGATGGGCTCGTGCAGCGGCTGGCCCACCGCGGCCAGGTCATCGACAACCCGCTCGCCAGCAGCGTGCTGCAGTTCACCGCCGAATCGGGATTGATCCACGGCGAGAGCGTGCTGCTCATCGATCTCGAGCGATGCACGCGCTGCGACGAATGCGTGCGCGGCTGTGCCGACGCGCACGGCGGCGTGCCGCGCTTCGTTCGCGAGGGCAGCAAGTTCAGAAATTTCAGCGTCCCGACCGCGTGCTATCACTGCACCGATCCGGTTTGCATGATCGGCTGTCCCACCGGCGCGATCACACGGCCGCTTGGCACCCGCGAAGTGGTGATCGATGACGACACCTGCATCGGTTGCGGCAACTGCGTCCGCCGCTGTCCGTGGGACAACATCCTCACCGTCCCGCACGACAGTCCGAAGGTCGGCGGGTCGATCCAGCTGGCAACGAAATGTGACTTGTGCGTCGGCCGTGCCGACGGACCGGCATGCGTGCAGATGTGTCCTCAGGGGTGTGCCCAGCGTGTGAACTTCAAGGATCAGGCGCAGGTCGAGGCGTTGTTCGCGGGTGGGGAGTGATGCGGCTGCCACGCCTGCTCGCGCGACTCTCGGTCGGAACGCTCTACACCGCGCTCATCGCCACGATCAGCCTGCTCGGGTTTGCGGTGTCGGCGTGGGCGTGGCCGTGGCGGCCGGGCCGTGTGGGCGGACTGCTCTTCGGCATTCTCGCCGCGGTCCTGTTCGTGAACGCGGGGCTCTATCCATGGCGGCGGCGATGGAACACGCGCCCGCTCGGCACGGCGCAGCGTTGGTTGCAGCTGCATATATATGGCAGCACGCTCGCAACGCTGTTCGTGCTGCTCCACATCGGCTGGCGATGGCCTGCGGGCACGATGGGGTGGCTGTTGCTGCTGCTTTCGATCTGGACCACCGTCACGGGTCTCGCCGGCGTGTGGCTGCAGCGCACCGTGCCTCGCGCGATCAGCCGGCGGCTGACCGTGGAAGCGATCTACGAACGCATCCCGGAATTGATTCGCGCCCTGGTCGGCGAGGCTGACGCGTTGATGCAAGGCGCACCTGACATGCTCGCGCGTGTCTACACAGTGGAAATCCGTCCGGTTCTCGACGGACCGCGGACCAGCGTGAAATGGCTGACCGGCACGGCCCCGGCCGCGCTGGTGGCGAGCGGTTCGGTGGATCGCCTGCGCCCGTATGCCAAGGGCGCCGAACGGGAACGGCTCGACGATCTTTCGTCGATCCTCCAGGACAAGGCCGATCTCGATGCGCAACTCAGCCTGCAGGGGATGTTGCGAGGCTGGCTGATCCTTCATGTCCCGCCGGCGATCCTGCTGATCGGGTTGATGGTGGTCCACGTCGCCGCGGTGGTGTGGCACTGATGCGCGTTCGCCAGCCCGGCACGTCGCAGCAATCGCGATCGAAGGATCTGGTCTATCCGGATCGCAGCGGCCGCCTCGTGCGGATTGGCCTGATCGCGGCCGCGATCGTGCTCGTCGGTTCACCGCTCTTGTATTTGTCCGGCCAACGCAGGGTCGCGTCGCCCGGCGATGTGTCGGCGCATCACGCGCGGATCGATTTGAAGTGCTCGCAGTGCCACACCACCGGGTCGAGGGTCGAATCCCTGCGCTGTGAACGGTGTCACGATCCGGCGGGATCCGATCGCATGCAGCAAGCGGCGCACGTGTTCATGGGGAGCCGCGATCGACGGCTTGCCGACGGCGCCCACGAGGTCGCGTGTGTCACCTGTCACATCGATCATCGCGGCCGTGCATTCGTGATGAAGGCCGTGGACGATCGCGAGTGCGGCACGTGCCACCAGTTCCGCGGCTTGCCTGGCCATCCTGAGTTCGCCGCCGTGCGGGCGCAAGCCACTGCCGGCGTCGGCATCGATTTCGATCACGACCGGCACATCGTCGAGGCGCAAAAGGCGCGCGGCGAGACGTGCGCCACTTGCCATCGGCAAACTCCCGATCGGCGCGGCTTTCAGCCGCTGTCGTTCGATCGCGATTGCGCGAGTTGTCACTTGAAGAACGGGATGTTCGAGGGCGAGACCGATTTCGTGTCACCTGAGCTGATGGTGCTGCCCGCTGAAGTGCCGGCCGACGTGTTGCGCGGCAGCAATCCGACGGTTCGTACCAACCCGCGCGGCAAGCGCCAGGCCGTCGGCCTGCGTCATCGCGATCCGTGGATTCTCTACAACGCGGCTCGTCTCCGCCGCAGCATCGACCGCGAGGGTGATGAAGCGGAACGGATCGCCTTGCGCGCGCGCATCCAGTATCTGCAACAGCTCCAGCAGGTGCCTGCTCCACGCACGGTTCCGCCGGGGGAGCTCGACGCCGCCATCGCCGCGATCCAGGCTGAAATCACGTCGCTCGATGCGGTGCTGGACGAGTCCGAGAACGCCGGAGACGACGAAGCGTTGCAGCAGTTGACCGCGGCGGCGCAAGCGGTGTCGGCCAGTTTGGGTTCGCTCAATGGCGGCGCGGCGGTAGCGCCGCCACCGGCGGTAGCGCCGCCGGCTGCCGACGCGAATGATCCACAGGCGCCGGCGCGTTTGGAGCGCAGGAAAGCCGAGCTGATCGCTGTCGTGGACGCGATCGTGAAGCGTGCGCCGGGGAGTGACCTCGCGTCGCGCGCCGCGGCACTGCGATCCCAGATCGAACAACTGAACACCACCGGCAACTCCGGTGCTGCCGGGGACAACGCGGCGCTCGTCGAGAGGCTGCGACGACTCGAGGACGTCCTGAAGCCGGTGCGCAACGTACCGGATTCTGGCGTCCGCGCGGAACTCGGCGGCATCGAAGGCATCCGGCAGCTCGCGATCGAGCGCGCCGGCAATGGCTTGACGCGCGAGGAGTTCGAGGGCCGCCGTCGCGAGCTGCTCTTGCTGATCGATGCGATCGAGCAACGTGCCGGCGACCAGGTCCGTCCGCGGGTGTCGGCGCTGCGCAGCCGCGCCATGGCCTTGCAACCCGGCACCGCCGGTGACGACGACACCCGCCGCCGCCGGCGGCAGCGCCAGCGTCAGCTCGATCGACTGCTCATCGACCGCGACCTTGAAGCGTCGGCGCGCGATCGCGACGACCCGCCGGCGCAGGACGCCACGCTCGATCGCGCCGAACTGGACCGCACGATTGCCGCGGCCCGCGCGCGGCTCGACGAGATCGAGCGCGCGCCACGCATGAACGCGCCATCCACCGAAGACGAACGCGTCGAGCGGGCCAATGGTCTCGAGTCGCTGCTCGCGCCGTGCCTCAAGTGCCATGAGCTTGACGCGAGCCGATCGCGCATGGCGCCGGTGCGCATCGCGGAGCCGGTGATGGCGCGATCGATCTTCAATCACGCCCCGCACGTCACCGACAGCACCTGCGAGTCGTGCCACGCGACGGTGCGCACGAGCAAATTCGCCACGGATGTGAACGTGCCCGGTGTGGCGCAGTGTCAAACCTGTCATCGTCCGTCGCAGGTGAAGGCGACCTGCGCGACGTGTCATGTTTACCATCCGCCCTCGGCGGCGAGCCTCGCGGTGGCCACCCGATGAGCGGCCGGCTTCTCGTGCGTTACGGCGACGGCGTGCTGCAGGAATTCCCGATCCAGTCGCGTCTCAAGATCGGCTCGAGCGCGCCGAGCGATGTGGTCGTCGAGGGCGACGGCGTATTGCCGCTTCACGCCACCGCGGAGATCCGAAACAAGGACTGCTGGATCGCGGCCGTTGGGAACGGCAAGATCGCGGTCAACGGTCAACCAGCGGAGCGGCGTGCGTTGCGCCACCTCGATGTGATCACGCTGGGTGATCGCGTGCACGTGATTTTCTCGACCTCGTCCTCGGCGTTGCCGCAACCGGGCAAGCCGAAGAAGACTGCCGCGGCGCCGAACCCGGCCGTTCCCAATGTCACGCAGATGTTCAGACGCGAGGACGTCGCGGCGATGTTTACGCCGCCCCCGGACGAGCAGCCGACGCAGGCGCCGAAGACCCTCGTCGGCATACCAGTCGTGTCACCCATGCCGTCGATCGGCACGCCTCCGTCGAATACCATCGTCGGACTGCCGCCCGCTGTGACGCCGCCGTCATTTGGTGCGGAGGTCGCGCCAACCGTGGAGCTTTCAGCGGGGGCGGCGTCTTTCGTGCCGAAAGAGACGCAGTTCCTCCAGGCGCCGGCAGTGCGCCCGATCAACTCCGTGCGCCTGTCGGGCATCGCCGGAGTCTTTGAGGCGCCGCTCGGCCAGTCAGTGATCGGTCGCGGCTCGAAAGCAACCCTGCGCATTGACAGCACCGAAGTTTCAAGAGTACATGCACTGCTGTTTGTTTCCGCCGACCGCGTCACGATCGAAGACCGGGCCAGCAGCAACGGCACCACAGTGAACGGGGCGCGCATCACCGGGGAGCATGTGCTCGCGGAAGGAGATCGAGTGGCGTTCGGCACGGTTGATCTGCACGTGGATTTCGTGCGGCTTGGCGGCGGATGATGACTCAACATCCGCGCGCCCTCGTCTTCGTTCTCGTGACCGCACTCGCGTTGGTGGCCGATGCCGGGGCGCAAGCTACGCGCGCCACGATTGCCGGAACGGTGACAGACACGCGGGGCATTGCCCTCCCGCGAGTGACCGTGACGATCCGCAACCTCGAGAGCGAGGCCGATCGCCCGGCGGTGACCGCGCCCGATGGGACGTTCAGCGTCGGCGGTCTTGCACCCGGCCGTTATCGCGTCTCAATCCAGGAACCCGGTGTCGTGCCCTTCACGCGCGAGCTCACCGTGGACGCCGGCGCGCGCGCCGCGCTCGACATCGTGTTGAGTTACACCGTTCCGGATTTCGTTCCCGTTCCGGATCGGTGGCGGTTGAAGTTTCCAGAATGGATTCGCTACCAGAACCAGGATGGCGAGTATCCATTCGTGCCGAATCGCGGCTTCGATCCGTACGATCAGAACGTCCTGAAGGGCGACTTGCCCGTCGCCGGCGGCGACGTCTTCATGGTGCTGACGGCCATCTCCGAGACGCCGCTCGAATATCGCGTCCTGCCGACGCCGTCCGGCGTCAGCACCGAGTCACCATCATCGGATGCATTTTTCGGCAATGGCACTCAGTACACGGCACTGCCCAGCGCAATTTTCTCCTTCGAGTTGTTCAAGGGCAACACCGCCTTCAAGCCGCGCGACTGGGCGTTTCGCATCACGCCGCATTTCAATCTGAATTACGTGCACTTGCAGGAGCGGAACGCGGTGAATGCCACCCCGGAGGCCGGCGCGACGCGGCGCACGCAGCATCTGGCGCTCCAGGAAGCCTTTGCTGAAGTGAAACTGGCGGACGTTGGCCCGAACTTCGACTTCGTCTCGCTGCGCGGCGGCATCCAGCCGTTCAATTCCGATTTCCGCGGCTTCTTGTTCCGCGACAGCAACCTTGGCGTGCGGGCGTTCGGCAATTGGGGACAGAACCGCCACCAGTGGAACGTCGCGTATTTCGATCAGCTCGAAAAGGAAACCAACAGCGATTTGAATGAGCTCGAGCGGCGTGGCCAGCGCGTCTTCATCGCGAACTACTACCGTCAGGATTTTCTGACCCCGGGCTACACCATCTCCCCGAGCGTGCACGTGAACATCGATGACGGCGACGCGTATTTCTTCGATCGCAACGGCTTCCTGGCGCGGCCCGCGCCGATCGGCCTGATTCGTCCGCACCAGGTGCGCGCGTACTACGCCGGGATCGGTGGCGACGGCCACTGGGGCCGTCTGAACGTGACGCACCAGTTCTACCAGGCGTTAGGCACCGATGAGTTCAACGGCATCTCGGGCCAGCCGGTGGACATCAACGCGCAATTCGCCGCGGTCGAGTTCTCGATCGACAAGGACTGGTATCGGCCGCGCATCGGCGTCGTCTACGCTTCGGGCGATGACGATCCGGACGATGATCGCGGCAAGGGTTTCGACGCGATTCTCGACAACCCCAACATCGCCGGCGGGTCGTTCAGCTTCTGGGTCAGGCAAGGACTGCGCTTGCCCCAGACCGGCGTGGGTCTCGATGGCCGCAACAGCCTGCTGCCGTCGCTGCGCAGCAGCAAGTTGGAAGGGCAGGCGAACTTCGTGAATCCGGGCGTGCTCGTGATCAACGGCGGCGTCGATGCCGAGTTGACGACGAAGCTGAAACTGATCACGAATATCAACCTGCTGCGATTCCAGCACACCGAAACACTGCAGCGCCTGTTGTTCCAGGGCGAGATCGACAAGGCCATTGGTCTCGATGCCGGCGGCGGTTTCCAGTACCGTCCGGCGCTGAATGACAACTTCATCATCACCGGCGGCGTCTCTGCGCTCGTGCCGGCGTCGGGTTTCAAACAGGTCTTCACCGGCAAGGTGTTGTATTCACCGTTCCTTGTCGTGACGTTGACCTACTAATTGCGCGGGAGCTTGCTGGTGACCCACACACGCCTGTCGTCGAAGCCCTCATCGTGGCTGATGATGTCGGCACTGGTATTCATGCTGACGTTGGGGTGGAGCATCGGCGCGGTGCGCGCGGACGCCGTGCGGCAGGATCCCGTTCCGGCTCCACAAGCGGAGGCGGCCGGGCTCAACAAACAATCGCAGGCCGACGCCGATCGCAAGAGTGTCGGCTGCCTGACCTGCCACAAGCCTGATGCCGTTTCGATGCACAAGGATGGCGTGCGTGCGGGCTGTACCGATTGCCACGGCGGCGATGCGACCGCGTCGCGGGCGCCATCGATGGCCAAAGGCTCGCCGCAGTTCATCGACGTTCAACGCCGGGCGCACGTGGCGCCGGCGCTCGACATCTGGAAGACGGCGGCGAATCCGGTCAACGCGTGGTACCGCGCGCTCGACGAGCGCGCGGCCTTCATCCGGTTCGTCAATCCGGGCGATCTGCGCGTCGCCGAACAAACCTGCGGCGCCTGTCATGCGGAGGAAGTGCGCAACGTGTCGAAGAGCTCGATGCGGCACGGCGGCATGCTGTGGGGCGCGGCCCTCTACAACAACGGCTCCTATCCGCTCAAGGACACGCAGTTCGGCGAGGTCTACACCATCGATGGCCAGCCCGCGATTGTCAACACGGTACCGCCACCGACGCCGCTGATGATTCAGCGGCAGGGCCTCGTGGCATTCCTGCAGCCGCTGTTTCCATTCCAGGTGACGCAACCGGGCAACATCCTGCGCGTCTTCGAACGCGGCGGCCGCCGTCCCCTCGAAGTCGGCAATCCTGATCCGGATGAAGAACCCGGCCGTCCGAAGAACCGGCTGAGCAACCGCGGGTTGGGTACGCTCAATCGCACGGACCCGGTATTCATCGGGTTGCAGAAGACTCGTCTCCTCGATCCGACGCTCAACTTCATCGGCTCGAACGACGTCGCCGGCGACTATCGATCCAGCGGCTGCACGGCGTGTCACGTGGTCTACGCCAACGATCGATCGCCGGTGCATTCGGCGTCGTACGCGAAGGCCGGCCATCGCGGGTTCAGCCAGTCCTCGGACGAGATGATTCCCAAGAACGAGTCCGGCCATCCGATCCAGCACGTGCTGACCACCTCGGTCCCGACCAGCCAGTGCATGACCTGCCATATGCATCCGGGCACGAACATGGTCGCTACGTATCAGGGGTTGACATGGTGGGACAACGAGACCGATGGCGACAAGATGTACCCGGTCAGCAGCCGCACGCTATCGGCGAGCGAGCGGGTCGCGATCGAGAAACGCAATCCCGAAGGGAGCGCCGTGCGCGGCCTCTGGTCCGACGCCGAATTCCTGCATAACACCGGGTCTCCCGAGTTCAACAGCTCGCTCAAGCAGACGCAGTTCGCAGACTTCCACGGTCACGGTTGGCTGTTCCGCGCGGTGTTCAAACGCGATCGCAAGGGCAACCTGATCGACGGCACGGGCGCCTTGGTTGCCGACACCTCCGCCGCGGCCCTCGCCGACGCGGTGAACTACACCGACCTGCGCGCCGCCGCCGATCGACCGGCGACCGCCGCCGCCCGAGCCGCGGAACGGCGCGGGAAGGCCGTGCACTTGAAGGACATTCATCTCGAGCGCGGCATGCAGTGCGTGGACTGCCACTTCAAGCAGGACAACCATGGCACCGGCAAGTTGTATAGCGAACCGCGCGTGGCCATCGAGATCGCGTGCGCGGATTGTCACGGCACGACTTCGCGCCGCGCCTACGGCAACGATCCGGCGCCGGCGAGCTGGGCGATGCGCACGACCGGTCCCGCGGCGCCAGAGGGCGGCGGCACCAACCTGCTGTCGCTCAATACGCCGTTCGATCGACCACGATTCCAGGCCGACCCGCGCACGCGTCGCTTGATCCAGCGCTCGATGACGAACGAGGACCTGTCGTGGCTCGTGCCGCAAGTGATGGATACCATCACCCCCGGCAACCCGCTCTTCAACGACAAGGCGCGCCTCGCGAAGACCATGCAGCGGGATGGCAAGACCTGGGGCGACGGTGCGTCACCCAATCTCGCTCACGCCGACGAGCGCATGACGTGCACAACCTGCCATTCGTCCTGGGTCACGAGCTGTTTCGGCTGTCATCTCTCGCAGACCGCCAACCAGAAACGCGATGTGATGCACAACGAGATCAAGACCACGCGCAACTGGACGTCCTATAACTTCCAGGTGCTGCGTGACGATGTCTACATGCTGGGCAAGGACAGCACGGCGATGCGCGGCCGTATTTCGCCGGTGCGATCGTCGAGCGCCGTCGTCGTCAGCTCGACGGATGCGAACCGGCAGGTGATCTACGGCCAGCAACAAACCGTGTCGGCGGAAGGCTTCGGCGGCCAGGCGTTCAACACGCACGTTCCGCATACGGTGCGGACCACGGAAACAAAGACCTGCACCGATTGCCACGTCTCGGCGAACGGCGACAACAACGCGGTGATGGCGCAGCTGATGCTGCTCGGCACCAATTTCGTCAATTTCGTCGGCCGTTTTGCGTACGTCGCGACCGGCCATGGCGGCGTCGAAGCGGTGGCCGTGACCGAAGTCGAGGAACCGCAGGCGGTGATCGGCAGCGCGCTGCATCGACTCGCCTATCCAGAGCGTTTTGCCGCGCACCAGAAGCGCGGGCAGCAACTAACGACGGCGGTGCATCATGGGTCGTCGGACGCGCTCGGCGTGCAGGCGCGTGGCGAGTACCTCTATCTCGCTGACGGCGACGGCGGTTTCAAGGTGTTCGACATCGCGCAGATCAATCAGAAGGGCTTCTCCGAGAAGATTGTCAGCGCTCCGGTGTCGCCGCTCGGCCAGCGCACCAAGGTCGGCACCCGGCACGCCACTGCGGTGGCGGCGCCCTCGACGCTCGCAGTCGATCCCGCGCGCAGCCGCCGGCCGGAAAACGAGGAGCAGCCGATCCATGCGCTCTACGGCTACATCTACATCACCGATCTCGAAGAAGGCCTGGTGCTGTCGACCGCAGCCACGCTGCTCGACGGCAATCCGAGCAACAACAAGCTGCAGCGGGCGGTGGCCTTCAACCCCGAAGGACGCCTGCGCGGCGCGCGCAACCTCGCCATCGCCGGCAACTACGCCTACATCGTGTGCGATCGCGGCCTGGTGATCGTCGACATCAACACGCCGTTGACGCCGCGGATTGTGTCTGAGGTGGCGATGAACAAGCCGACCGCCGTCGCGATCCAGTTCCGCTACGCTTTTGTCACGGATGGTGACGGCTTCAAGGTGGTCGATGTGACGGTGCCCGAGAAGGCGCGGCAGGTGACCACGGCGTCGCTCGCCATCGGCGACGCACGCAACCTCTACGTCGCGCGCACGTATGCGTATCTGGCCGCCGGCGTGCAGGGCGTGGTGATTGTCGATGTCGAGCGGCCCGAACAGCCGCACATCGATCAGGTGTTCAATGCCGGCGGCGCGCTCAACGACGTCAACGACGTGAAGGTGGCGATGACGAATGCGTCGGTGTTCGCGTATGTTGCCGATGGCCGCAATGGCTTGCGCGTGCTGCAGCTGGTGTCGTCCAACGACACGGCCGGCGCGTTTGGATTCAGTCCGCGCCCGGCGCCGTCGTTGATCGCCACCTACAAAACGCACGGGCCAGCGCTGGCGGTGTCAAAGGGGCTCGATCGCGATCGTGCCGTGGATGAAAGTGGCAATCAGGTTGCCGTGTTCGGCCGGCGCGGCGGACGCCCGTTCAATGTCGAAGAAATGCGGCGGATGTACGTGCGGGACGGCGCGGTCTGGACGGTCAGCGAAAAACCGCCGGGCCCGGCCGTGACGCCGCGTCCATCGAGCGTCTTCGATCAGGTCGGTCAATGGTTCCGCGCCGTCGCGGGTTTCGGAGGCGCGGCACCACAGTGAGCGAAACCGCACGAGAAACCGAGCGCGACGGCTCGCTCATCCTGTCCGCGCCGGTGAAGTTGCCCGACGTGCTCGACGTCCTGATCGTCGGCGGTGGACCGTTTGGCACCGCGACTGCGTTTCGCGCCAAAGAGCTCGGCCTGAGTGCGCTCGTCATCGATTACGACGACCTGATGAAGCGCATCCGCGACTACGCGAAGGACAAGCAGATTCTTCCCGACTACGGCGGCGGCGATCGGATGCAGTTTCCGAAGGCCGGCCCGCTGATCAGTAAGCTGCAGTTTCCGCCGATCGACAAGGACCGGATGTGCCAGGAGTGGAAAGCGCTCTATCGCCAGCACTCCGTGCCGGCGCAGGTCGGCATCGAGCTCACCGGCCTCGAGCGCGACGGTGAGATCTGGTACGCGGTCGCCTGGAATCACAATCTCAAGGCGGAGCAGACCTATCGCGCGAAGCACGTCGTTCTCGCGTTCGGCCGCGGCGTGCCGCGCCGTCTCGACATCCCCGGCGACGTGGCGGGACTTGCGTTCGGCCTGACCGATGCCGAGAAGTACATCGGCGGGCCGGTGTGCGTGATCGGTGGCGGCACGTCGGCTGGTGAAGCCGTGATCGCCATCTCCAACGCCAAGGCGTCGGCCAACGATCCGTCGGCGGTCTATTGGTCCTACCGCGGCGACAAGATGCCGAAGGTCTCGAAGGCGCTGGCGCAAGTGTTCTTCGACGCCTTCATCGGCAACGGCAACGTCCGTTACCTGCCGAGCAGCGAGCCGGTGGCGATCGTCGAAGCCGACGGTATCGATCACCTGTCGATCCGCACCGCGCGCGTTGCCGCTGCCGGCAAGCCGGCCGAGACCACGCAGCTCGAGTTCTCGAAGATCCTGTGCATCGCCTGCATCGGCGAGGACATTCCCGAAGCGCTGCTGGCCCGCGTCGGCGTGCCGCTCGTGGCCGGCGGTCCGTCGAACAAGAGCCGGCCGGTGGTGACGCCGCTGCTCGAGACCCGGCAGCCGAACGTGTATCTTGCCGGCGACGTCCTCAGTCCCGCTTACTTCGAGACGACGGACTTCGATCGCGATCCGTCGAAGTTCATCGAGGTCAAGCGCCGCGGCAACATCAAGTCGGCGCTCCGCGACGGCGTGCTCGTCGCCGAAGTCATCAAGCAGAAGCTCGAGGGCCGCGCGCAGATCGACGTGAAGCTCGCGTTCGTGGAGCTGGAGGGCGCGCCGGCCGCCGCACCTCCGCCATCAGCGGAGCCGCCGAAGAGCCTGATGGTGCCGAGGAGCGTGGCGATGGCCGCCAGCGTGGTCATGGCCGCTCCAGAGGTCACGCAGATCAACAGGATCGTGTCGTCGTGCTCGCTCGTCTCGATTCTGCCATCCGGCGTCGAGGCCAACGAATACGCCTTGAAGCCGGACGGTCCAACCACCGTGGGCCGGATTGGCGACATTTCATTTCCCCAGGACACGACGCTTGCCGACGTGCACGTGGTCGTCGTGGCGACCGAGGGGCGATACGTTCTGCGCGACGATGACACCGAATCAGGGGCGCTGTTCCAGGCGCAGGGCGATCGTCCGGTGGACCTCGATCGCGGCGCGGTGATTCGCGCCGGACGCCAGTGGCTGGTCGTCGGCGACAACAAGAGCGCGACGACGGTCATTCACTACAACGAGGGCGGCACGCGCGTCGGCAGCTTCGAGCTGAAGCCCGGCACCATCGTGGTCGGACGAGAATCGCCGGATGTGACGATTGCGCCGACGGACAGTGCGTTGTCGCGCCGGCACTTCGCGCTCACGCTTCAGTCGAACGTCGTCTCGGTCAAGGATCTCGGCAGCGCCAACGGCACACAGATCAAAGTGTCGCGTCCGCTGCGCCTGCGCACCGGTGATCGAGTGCTGGTCGGACAGCAGGTCCTGGAATTCCGGGACGATCGAAAGATCGTTCAACCTCCGACCAATGTCTCGCTGGAAAGCAGCAGCGGCAGCGAGCGCGCAACGCTGGCGCAAAGCCAGGCCGGCAGGTCCAGGGAACCGGTGCAGGCGGCCGCTGGCCCGGGCGTGTACTTCGATCAGCTGAAGAAACTGGCGCCGTGTGCGGCAGGCCAGACGATTTGCGAGGCGGCGGAAAAAGCCGGTATCAAGCTCGAAGCCGATTGTCACCAGGGCGTGTGCGGCATGGACCCGGTGAAGGTGATTTCCGGCGCCACGCATCTCAACCCGATTAGCGGCACTGAACGCTCGACCCTCGAGGATTTGTGCTCGCTCGCTCCCGGTGAGTATCGGCTTGCCTGCATGGCTCGCGTCTCCGGACCGATCCGGGTCTCGATCGTGAAGACCTAGAATCGCGTCGGCTGGAAGAACTGGATGAGTCGGCGTCTCATAGGTGATTGCTCATAATTGTTGAGATATTATTGAAGGTTCGTGCCGGAGTAGCTCAGCTGGTTAGAGCATGCGTCTCATAAGCGCAGGGTCGGCGGTTCGAGTCCGCCCTCCGGCACCATCATTGTCGCAACGTAATCGCGACCGACGCTGATCCCCCGCCGGGCACGCGTACATCCGGGTTCGCGCTTTCGATCCGCCGGGTATGTGTCAGCGTCCCGGCGCGACCGCGGTCTTCTGCTGAATCACGTTGATCGCGTCTTCGCCGTCGATCACGACGACGCGCAACGCCGCGCGCTGGGACGCAGTTTGCGCGTCAGTCAGCATAAAGACGCTAAGCAACGAGACGAAAAGATACATGAGGCCTGCTATGCGTATGATGCCAGCTGGTCAATGACCGAATGACTCAGCTTCTCGACCGCGCGCGCGACTACGCCGCCAGGCATTCGCTCTGGACACCGCGGATGCGCGTGGTCGCCGGCGTGTCAGGCGGATCCGATTCGGTCGCGCTCGCATTCCTGCTCCGCGATCTCGCGGCGCGCGACGCGATCGTGTTCGCGGGGCTCGCGCATCTCAATCATCATGTGCGCGGCGCCGATGCGGACGCGGACGCCGCGTTCTGCCGGGCGCTTGCCGATCGGCTCGGCGTTCCCGCGGTGATGGGCGATGCCGACGTGCCGGGTGACGCGAAGACGCATCAGGTGTCGATCGAAGTCGCCGGACGCCACGCGCGACAGCGCTTCTTTCGGGAGGCGCTGGAATCGGTGAAGGCCGAGCGCGTCGCGATCGCGCATACGCGCGACGATCAGGCGGAGACGGTCATTCTTCGACTCGTGCGCGGCGCGGGGTCGAGCGGCCTTGCCGCCATGGCGCCGCGGCGCGATCACCTCATTCGCCCGCTGCTCGACATGACGCGAGCGGAGCTCCAGGGCTTTCTTCGCGCGATGGATGAAACGTGGCGCGAAGACGCGACCAATCTCGATCGCGCGATTCCCCGGAATCGCGTCCGGCACGCGGTGATGCCGGAGCTGCGCGCCATCAACGCGCAAGCCGACGCGGCGCTGGCGCGCGCCGCGGAACTCCTGCGCGGCGACGAAGAGTTTCTCGAGCGGCTTGCCAACGCGGCGTTCCTCCGCTGCGTCGAAGCTGATATCGAACACGACACGGTCACGCTGGATGCGGCGGAATTTGCGAAGCTGCCGGCGGCGCTGGCGCGGCGCGTCGCGCGCTATGCGCTCGAAACCGCCAACCAGTCCCGATCGTATGGCTTAGAAGAGGTAGATGAACTGCGGCGGGCGATGGCCGGCGGGGCCAACGGCAATATTCCGGGCCTGCGCATGGAACGTTTGGCCGCCAAAGTTGTCTTAAGTAATAGGGTGCCTAAGGTGCCTGTGGTGCCTAAGGTGCCTCAGGTGCAAGGCGCAGTAGATTCCCTCGAATTGCGATTGGACGTTCCCGGCACGGTCGAGGCGCCACGTGGCGCGTGGACCTTGAGCGCACAGGGGCCGTTTACAACGCCCGCTTCAATCGCGCGCGACACTGACGAAGTTGTGATCGATGCGAGCGGTGTCGGCTCGCATCTGATTGTGAGGTACCGGCGTCCCGGCGATCGACTCACGCCGCTCGGTGCACCGGGGCGCAAGAAAGTGCAAGACGTGCTCGTCGATCGCAAGGTCCCGCGCGACGACCGAGATCGAGTGCCCATCGTCACTACTGAGACGGGCGAGATCGTGTGGGTGGCGGGAGAGGTTTTAGCGGACCCGTTTCGGGTGACCTCGCTCACAAAGAGCGTGGTAATCTTGACCCTGAGGCGCTAGACGCGCCTGGAGGACGTGTTGAACACGACAGTAAAGAGCGTCGTTTTCTGGGTGGCCATGCTCGTTCTGGTCGGCCTGGTGTGGAACTTCTCATCGCGCTGGCAGCGCCCTGAGTCGAACGTCAGTTTCACCGAGTTCATCAACTGGGTGGACTCCGGCCAGGTCGCGACCGTCGTGATCACCGGCAACGAGCTGACCGGGCAGTTGCTGTCGAAGGAGAAATTCCGCACGACATTGCCGGCCCAGTACGAAGGCCTCGTCAATCGCCTCCTCGAAAAGAAGATCATCGTCCAGGCCAAGGAGCCGACGGCATCGCCGTGGGCCGCGCTGCTGTTGTCGTGGGCGCCCATCCTGCTGTTGATAGGTTTCTGGATCTTCTTCATGCGCCAGGTCCAGAGCGGCGGCAACAAGGCCTTGTCGTTCGGCAAGAGCAAGGCGAAGCTGTCTTCGTCCGCGCAGAAGAAAGTCACGTTCCGCGATGTCGCGGGCGCGGAAGAAGCGAAGAGCGAGCTCCAGGAGATCATCGAGTTCCTCAAGGAGCCGCA
>Ga0111538_10002529_pt1 | contig 25720 bp, 21 predicted proteins | sample SoiMethybrSBSTD1_FD_79669 | JGI IMG/M metagenome (GOLD analysis project Ga0111538, IMG submission 79669) | Bulk soil microbial communities from a Populus tree surrounding site in Tennessee, USA - Soil MetaG P. TD hybrid SBSTD1 (version 2)... | ecosystem: Environmental > Terrestrial > Soil >...
AGCCGCGTCATCAGATAGATGCAAAGTCCCGCGCCGACGAGCGGGAAGAAGGGCACGAGCGGCACCCTGAATCCGCGCTCGAGATCGGGCCGTCGGCGCCGGAGGACGATGACGCCGATGTTGACGAGGAAGAACGCGGAGAGCGTGCCGATGTTGACCAGCTCGACGATGCCCCCAAGCGGGACGAGCGCTGCCAGCACGGATATGAGGAGAGCGAGCGTCGCGGTCACACGCACCGGGGTTCCGCGCCGCGGGCTGACAACGGAGAAGAAGCGCGGAAGAAGGCCATCGCGGGCCATGGCGAACATGATTCGCGTGTTGCCGTAGAGAATCGTGAGAACGACACTCGTGATCGCGACGAGCGCACCGAGTGAGATCACCGACGCACCCCACGAGATACCCGCTCCCTCCTCGATCACGGTCGCGAGGGGTGCGGGCTTGCCGGCGAGGTCCGTGTACGGGAGAGCTCCCACCGAGACGATGGCCACGGTCATGTAGATCACCGTGGCGATGAGCAGCGAGCCGACGATCGCGATCGGCAGGTCACGACTGGGACGGCGCGCCTCCTCGCCCGAGGTCGAGACGGCGTCGAACCCGATATAGGCGAAGAAGATCACGGACGCAGCGGTCACCGCTCCGCTCACGCCGTTGGGGAAGAACGGATGGAAGTTGCCCGAGTCGAATGCAGTGAGCCCGACTCCGACGAACAGGGCGAGGACGAGCAGTTTCGTCACAACCATGACCGTGTTCGTGCGGGCGCTCTCCTTGACTCCCGCGATGAGCAGTGCTCCGATCGCCAGCACAACGGTCACGGCCGGCACGTTGACGACTCCACCCTCGCCCGGGGGGCTCGCGATCGCGTCCGGCAGCGAGACACCGAACAGGGAATCGAGGAGCTCGTTCAGATACTGCCCCCACCCGACCGAAACCCCGGCCACCGCCAGCCCGTATTCGAGCAGCAAGTCCCAGCCGATGATCCACGCGATCAGCTCGCCCATCGTCGCGTAGCTGTACGTGTACGCGCTGCCCGCGACCGGAATCGTCGAAGCGAGCTCGGCGAATGCCAGGGCTGAGAACGCGCACGTCAGGCCGGCGAGCGCAAAGGCGAGGACAATCGATGGACCGGAGTCGTCGATCGCCTCGCCGATGACGACGAAGATCCCTGTGCCGATGATCGCGCCGAGGCCGAGCGCTGTGAGGTCGAGAGCGCCCACAGCACGGCGCAGGCTCCGGCCTTCGACTCGGGTGTCGGCAATCAGCGACTCGGCCGGTTTCGTCGCCCAGATCCCTCGGCGCTCGTCCGCGGCCATGGGCGACCCTATCGCGGCCGGGCAGTCGAGAACGAGTTCGCGACCGGCGGCCTACGCCGCGGCCGGGGCTGCACGCGGAAGCAACTCCCTCAGGAACGCTCCCGTGTGACTTTCGCCGACCTCGGCGACCTGCTCCGGCGTTCCGGTCGCGATCACCTCACCGCCGGCCTCGCCGCCTTCGGGGCCGAGGTCGACGATCCAGTCGGCCTGCTTGATGACGTCGAGGTTGTGCTCGATGACGAGCACCGTATTGCCCGCGTCCACGAGCCGCTGCAGCACCTCGAGCAGCTTCTCGATGTCGGCGAAGTGGAGGCCCGTCGTCGGCTCGTCGAGGATGTAGAGCGTTTTGCCCGTCGCGATCTTCGAGAGCTCCTTGGCGAGCTTCACGCGCTGGGCCTCGCCGCCGGAGAGGGTCGTCGCCGGCTGGCCGAGCTTGATGTAGTCGAGCCCGACGTCGTGGAGGGTCTGGAGCCGCCGCCGGATCTTCGGGATCTTGGAGAAGAACTTCAGCGCCTCCTCGACGGACATCTCGAGCACCTCGGCGATCGACTTGCCCTTGAAGCGCACCTCGAGCGTCTCACGGTTGTAGCGCTTGCCGCCGCACGTCTCACACGGGACGTAGACGTCCGGGAGGAAGTGCATCTCGATCTTGATCGTGCCGTCGCCCTTGCAGGTCTCGCAGCGGCCGCCGCGGACGTTGAAGGAGAAGCGGCCCTGCTTGTAACCGCGCACCTTGGCGTCCGGCGTCTGCGCGTAGAGCTCGCGGATCGGCGTGAAGAGGTCGGTGTACGTGGCCGGGTTCGAGCGCGGCGTGCGGCCGATCGGCGACTGGTCGATGTCGATGACCTTGTCGAAGCACTCGATCCCCTCGCAGCCGAGATGCTCGCCCGGCTTCACGCGCATGCGGTGCAGGCGATTGGCGAGCGCCTTGTAGACGATCTCGTTGACGAGCGTGGACTTCCCGGAGCCCGACACGCCGGTCACGCAGACGAACTTCCCGACCGGGAACTCGACGTCGATCGACTTCAGGTTGTGCTGGCTCGCGCCGCGCACCCAGAACGAGCCGAGATCCTCGCCGCGTCGGTCGGGCACCGCGATCGCGCGCTTCCCCGAGAGGAACTCGCCGGTGACGGAGCCCTTGACCTTCTCGACCTCGTCGGCCGGCCCTTCTGCGACCACGTGGCCGCCGTGCTCGCCGGCTCCGGGCCCCATGTCGACCAGCCAGTCGGCCGAACGCATCATCTGCTCGTCGTGCTCGACGACGAGGACGGTGTTGCCGAGGCTCTGCAGCCGCTCGAGGGTCCCGATCAGCTTCGCGTTGTCGCGTTGGTGCAGGCCGATCGACGGCTCGTCGAGGATGTAGAGGACGCCGACGAGCTGCGAGCCGATCTGCGTCGCGAGCCGCAAGCGCTGGGCCTCGCCGCCTGAAAGCGTCGCGGCGGCTCGGTCGAGCTGCAGATACCCGACGCCGACGTCCGACAGGAAGGTGAGCCGCTCGCGGATCTCCTTGATGATCCGGTTCCCGATCAGCTGCTCCGTCTCCGAGAGCTCGAGCCCGTCGAGGAACTCGATCGCCCGCGTGACCGACATCTGGGTGAACTCGTGGATGTTCGAGGCGCCGACGGTCACGGCGAGCACCTCGGGCTTGAGGCGCGCGCCCTTGCAGACCGGGCAGGGACGGAAGCTCATGTACTCCTCGATGCGCTCGCGCTGGCCGGCCGAGTCCGTCTCCTTGTAGCGGCGCTCGAGGCTGGGCACGATCCCCTCGAAGGCGAGCATGTAGGCGCGCCTGCGCCCCATGCGGTTCCGATACGTCACGTAGACCTTCTCGCCGCCCGTGCCGTAGAGGAAGAGGTTCTGCTGTTCCTCGGTGAGCTCGCGCCACGGCCGGTCGACGTCGATCTCGTAGCGGTCGGCGATCGCCTGGATGACGGACTCGTAGTAGGTCGAGTTCCCCACCGACCACGGCACGAGCGCGCCCTCGGCGATCGAGAGCTCGGGGTCGGGCACGAGCAGGTCGGGATCGATCTCCTGCTGGGCGCCGAGGCCCGTGCAGCGTGGGCAGGCCCCGTGCGGCGCGTTGAAGCTGAAGATGCGCGGCTGGAGCTCCGGCAGGCCGACCCCGTGCTCGGGACACGCGAACCGCTCGGAGAACGTGAGCTCCTCGCCGTCGACGATCGCGACCGTGACGAGCCCCTCGGCGAGCGCGAGCGCGGTCTCGATCGAGTCGGTGAGGCGATGCCGGAGATCCGGCTTCATGGACAGCCGGTCGACCACGACCTCGATCGAGTGCTTGAACTTCTTGTCGAGCTCGATCTCCTCTTCGAGGAGCCGCTCCTCGCCGTCCACCTTGACGCGTGTGAACCCCTCGCCGCGCAACTGCTCGAGGAGATCCTTGTACTCGCCCTTGCGGTCGCGGACGACCGGCGCGTTGACCGTGAACTTCGTCCCCTCCGGGAGGCGCAGCACCTGGTCGACGATCGACTCGATGCTCTGCCCGGCGATCGGCCGCCCGCAGATCGGGCAATGGGGCCGGCCGACCCGCGCGTAGAGCAGCCGGAGATAGTCGTAGATCTCGGTCACGGTCCCGACCGTCGAGCGCGGGTTGCGCGACGTCGTCTTCTGGTCGATGGAGATCGCAGGCGAGAGCCCGTCGATGGAGTCGACGTCTGGCTTCTCCATCATCTGCAGGAACTGGCGCGCGTACGCCGAGAGGGACTCGACGTAGCGGCGCTGGCCCTCTGCGTAAATCGTGTCGAATGCGAGCGAGGACTTCCCCGAGCCCGAGAGCCCCGTGACGCAGATCAGCGAGTTTCGGGGCAGGCTGACGGTGACGTCCTTGAGGTTGTGCTCACGGGCGCCGTGTACGACGAGCTGCTCCGCCGCTGCCATCACCCCCAGTGTAGCCCTGGGCCTCGGACGAACATGCGTTCGCTTTCAGGGCTCTCAGCGCCACTGCACGGCCGCGGCCGAGATCGGAATCCGCACGGCTCGCGCACCTGCGTCACTCGGAAAAACCGCGACCGAGCTCTCCGTCGCGAGGGCGGCCAGGCGCTCGTCCCGCGACCACGTGATCGAGCGGGCGAGCTCGCCGTCGGCCGGCAGCGGTTGGAGGGCCGGCGAGGACCCGGTCCGGAAGAGCGTGAGCGCTCCGTCCAGACGGACCACGACGTAGCGGCCGCTCGGGCTCGCCTCGAGCGCCCCCATCCGCGCGCCCACGGAGTTGAAGAGCCGCTCCCTCCTGCCGCTCCGGACCACCTCGAGGGACGTGGCGCCGTCCGGCCCGGTGAGGACCGCATAATCGCGGACGGACAACCAGGCGACCTCGCGAACTCCGACCGGTGCGCCGGCGATGGGCCGGTCGCAGAGCGGGACGTCGTGGAGGCCTTGGAAGACGACCCTGGGGGCGGACGAAGGGCAGCGGCCGGTCCATTCCCGCAGCCGCCCGTCCCTGACGAACGTGAGGATCCCGTCCGGCCTGAAGGCGGGCGACGTGCCCGGGAACCCGAAGCTCCACCCTCCGGACGTGACCTCGATCGTGTCTGCGTTGACCTGCCGGGCGGCGATGCCCGTGTCAGCATCGCTCGGCTGGCGCGTCCACAAGCCGCAATCCGTGCTCGGCTGCTCGCGGCTCGTCGTCCACGTCAGCGTCGGGAGGCGCAGGATGAAGCGGCGGCAGTGGGCGTCGGTGATGTAGAGGACGCCTTCAGCACCGAGCTCCCGCAGCTCCGTGGCGAGGCGGGCGCGCCCGGGGATCCCGGGCGGCCCCGCCGCTGCAAGGGCTGCAGCCGGTGCAGTCGTGGCCGGCTCCGCTGCGGTACCCTCCGAGCGGAACGCGTCGCGTGCGGCGAGGAGCCCGATGACGAGCAGCGCGCCGACCAAGAACCACGTTGCGAGCGGGCGCATCCGCCCCGAAAAGTAGCTATCCCGCCAACCGGCCGATGCGCCGGGGGTCCGGCACGTACGGGATCTCGAGGTCGCCGGCGATCACCGTGCCGTAGCCGAGCAGCCGGCCGAGGAGGCCCTGTTCCACCTCCACTGGACCGACCCGTGCGAACCGCACCGCAGCCGCGCGCCGCCGCGCGACGCCGTGCACGACGAGGAGCTTTTCCGTCGTCACGACGAGCGACGTCCGGTCCCAGCGCAGTACGGCGCGAAGCGCGAGCAGCGCGCCGGCTCCGAGGAGGATCGCGCCGAGGACGCCGAGCCACGGCGGTGAGAGGCCGACGAGCACACCGCCGACAAGCGCCAGAAGGAGCGAGCGGCTGAGCGGACGAACGAGCGCGGCGGTGTGCGGCCGCGCCTCGAAGCGCACGGTCTCGCCGGGATTCAGGTAGCCGCGCATACGCAGGATTTCTGCGCAAACGCGTGGAATTCCTCGTTCTTCCGAGGGCTATCCTGGGAATCGAAACTCATGCAGGAAACCGCGCGCAGGGCTTTCATCGCTTCGCTGATCTTCGTCGCCGTCGTCGCGTCGGCGCTTGCGCTCTGGAAGCTCCGCATCGTCCTCGCGCTGCTCTTCCTCGCGTTCATCATCGCGGCCTCGATGCGGCCGAGCGTCGACTGGCTGGCGCGCAGGCGCATCCCGCGCGGTGTCGGGATCCTCCTTCACTACGTGTTGCTCGCCGGCCTCATCGGCCTGCTCCTGTGGGCGATCGTCCCGCGCGCGATCGACCAGGTCGACAAGGCTCTCGGCGGCATTCCCACGTCGAGCTCCGAGCTCGAGCGGCAGGCGAGCCAGTCGACCGGCTTCAAACACGAGATCCTCGTCCGCGTGCAGGACGGCCTCGACGAGTTGCCGTCGGGGGCCGAGCTGATCGACTCCTCCCTCTCGCTCACCTTCACCGCGTTCGAGGTGCTCGTCGGCGTCTTCTTCACGTTCGCGTGCGCGGCCTACTGGATCTTCGAGCGAGAACGCGCCGAGATGCTCGTCATGTCGCTCTTACCGCGCGACAGGCGCAGAACCGTGCGGGACACGTGGAACCTGATCGACGCGAAGCTCGGCGCCTACGTCCGCGGCCTGCTCATCCTCGTCACGTTCGTGGCCTCGGTGCTCTCCTTCATCTTTTACTTGATCGGACTGCCGTTCTGGCTCCTCATCGGGATCTTCGCGGGCATCGTCGAGATCGTCCCGGTGCTGGGGCCGATCGCGGCCGGTGCGGTCGCCGTCGGCGTCGGCTTCACGGAGTCCTGGCAGCTCGCCCTCGCCGCCGGGCTCGCGGTGCTCGGCGTTCGCCTCTTCGAGGACTACGTGATCATCCCGCGCGTCCTCGGTCACGCGGTCGGGCTGACCCCGCTCACCGTGCTCGTCTCGGTCACCGCAGTCGCGTTCCTCTTCGGCGGCTTCGCCGTCTTCCTCTCGATCCCCTTCGCAGCGGTGATCGCGACGCTCGTCGACGTCGTGGTGCGCCACCGCAATCCAGCGGATGAAGAGACCCCAGCCGTCCTCTTCCCTGCGAAGGAGAACGAGAGCTAGCTAGCGATAAAGGCCCAGGGGTTCGGCGTCAGGCCTTGCGCCAGCGGCCGAAGATGAGGCCGCCGAGGGTGAAACCGAGGCCGAAGGTGCCGACGGCGAAGCCGCCGACCGCCAGGCTCTTCCGCCACGTGGACAGGCGCTCCCAGTGCCCGAGGGCCTCTTGCTCGTCCGCGGAGAGCGGCTCGCCGCGCCGCTTCTTGCGCCCGGCCGCCCCGGCCCGCAGGCCGAGATACATGTCATCGAAGATCTCAGCGGGTTCGTCGACCATGACCAAACTATAGTGTCCCCGCCCGATGACGCCTTTACGCGTCCTGCAGGTTTCCGACCTTCATGCGGGCACGCGTGAGGAGCCCGAGGTGGAAAACGATCTGCGGGCGCTCGTCGCGGATCTGGCCCCCGAACTCGTCGTCGCAAGCGGTGATCTGACGCATCGAAACACACCGGAGCAACACGAGCGCGCCGCTGCGCTCCTGCGCACCCTCGGCCCTCCGCTCCTGGTCATCCCGGGGAATCACGACATCCCGCGCTGGCCCCCCTGGCGCTTCACGAGGACCTTCGAGCAGTTTTTGCAGGCGTGGCCGGAGACGGAGCCCGTCTACCGCTCCGAGCGGCTCGTGGTCTGCGGGCTGAACTCGGTCCGGCCGTGGAAGCAACAGGGCGGCGCGCTGCGCTCGTCGCAGCTCGACCACGTCGCCGAGACGTTCGCCGGCGCCCCCGAGGGCGCCCTCAAGATGGTCGCGCTCCACCATCACCTCCTCGGCGCGCCCTGGCGAACGGTCAAGCGCACGATCGCCAACCGCTCGACCGTTCTGGGAGCGCTCGTCGACGCGGGCGCGGAGCTCATCGTCTCCGGCCATGTCCACCAGAGCGCGATCTCCGAACGGCACGAGTTCGAGGTCGTGGAGGGCGACGTGCGCGGAACGACGGTCGTGACCGCACCGGGCCTCGGGCAGCCGCGCCCGAAGCGCCGAGGCGAGGCGCGCGGCCTCCATTTCTTCGAGGTCGAGGAGCGCTCAATCACCGTGATCACGTACTCGTGGATCGGGAGCGACTGGTGCCGGATCGCCGAACGCCGCTTCACACGCGGGCTCGGCGGCCTCGTTTCGGACGGCCGAGCGGCCGGGTAGGGTCACGGGGATGGCAGGCAGGGCACCTCTGGCGCTTGCGGCTGCCGCGGCGGCGGCTATGGCGCTCGCAGCATGCGGTGGCGGCGGCGAGCCGACGAGCTTCACGCCCGAGGTCGAGGACAACTTCGTCAACTCGTGCGTCGACTCGGCGACGACCGGGGCGACTCCCGCGGAGGAGTCGGACGCGGAGCGGATCTGCGGCTGCATGTACAACGAGCTCAAGCAGCGCATGAGCTTCGAGGAGTTCAAGGCCGCGGACGAGTCGCTGCGCGAGGGCGACCAGATGTCCGCCGACCTCTCGGCGACGCTCCAAGCGGCCGCGAGCGCCTGCACCTAGACGCTCTGCCCGCGCCGCCCCAGAACGCTAGGGTCGCCTACGCAGGGGAGCCCTGCCGCGCGAACCTGGGTAGCTCGCTGTTCAGCTGCTTGACCGATGGGAGCAGCGCGAGCGCGGGCAGAAGCGGCAGCCAGAACGTGAAGAAGCGGTAGACGAGGGCGGCGAGCAGCGCCGGCGCGAGCGGCATCCCGACCGCGTGGAGGCTGAAGGCGAGAGCCGCCTCGATCCCGCCGGAGCCGCCGCCGGGAAGCGGCAGCGCGGTGGCGACATAGCCGGTCGCGAAGGCGAGCACGAGCGCGGCGAGGACGATGCTCGAATGCGTGAACGCGCGCAGCGCCGCGTAGAGGGTCAGCAGGTGTCCGAACCAGTAGACGGCGAAGCCGAGGATCGCGGATGGGTGCGCCCGCGGGTTGAGGACGAGGTGGCGCACGACGACCACCCCGCCGATTCCGTCCGCGAACCCCTTCTTCACCTTCGACCACCAGAACGCCTTCCTTTCTCCTCCCTCCTTCACGGCCTCCGCGCGGCTGAGCCGGCCCGCTCGCTTCGGCGAGCTGACGAACGCAGCGAGGACGACGCAGACCGGCACGACGATGATCCAGCCGAGCGTCATCCCGAGCGGCGCGCCCGATCCCCGGCCGGCGAGGACGAACATCGACGCGACCGCCGCAAACGTCCCGAGCAGGCCCCATTCCAGCGTGTTGAAGCCGAGCACGCGGCGGGCCGAGTCGTGGGTGCTTGCGCCCGCGCGCCGCAGGGCCCAGAAGTCGACGGCGAGGCCGCCGGCCGCCGAGCCGAGGACGTTCGCGCCGAAGCCGATGCCGACGATGCGCGTCACCGTCCACAACGGCAGGTTCGGGCCGTCGTGCATGCGGGCGATCTCGCGGTAGCCGGCGATGTAGCCGGCGTACGCGCACACCAGGCCCGCGAGACAGATCGGGAACCACTCCCTGTTCGCGGCGTCGAGGGCCTCGACGATCTCGTCGAAGTCCGCCGCCTTGCCGATGAGGCTGATGGCGCCGACGAGCAGGATCACAGCGAGCACGAGCGTGATCAGCGCCCGTTTGGCGTCGATCCCGAGGATGTTGTCGCGCTGCGCCACCGTCGCCTGCAGCCTGCCCGTCGAGTCGGCTGCTACGCGGCCGGCTCGGGGGTCGCGGCCTGAAGCTCGCGCCGGAGCTCCTTGATCTCGTCGCGCAGCTTCGCCGCGTACTCGAACCGCAGCTCCTCGGCGGCCGCGAGCATCTCCTCCTCGAGTGTGATCACGAGCTTCTCGATCTCGTCGGGCTGCATGCCCTCGACCTTGCGCCCTCGGCGACGGCGGCCCGGCACCGTCGGCGACTCCATCGACAGGAACTCGGCGATGTCGGACACGCCCTTGACGATCGACTCCGGCGTGATCCCGTGCTCCTCGTTGTAGCGGAGCTGGATCTCGCGGCGGCGATTCGTCTCCTCGAGGGCGCCTTTGATCGCCTCGGTCATCTTGTCGGCGTACATGACCACCTTGCCGTTCACGTTCCGCGCGGCGCGCCCGATCGTCTGGATCAGCGCGGTCTGGCCGCGGAGGAAGCCCTCCTTGTCGGCGTCCAGGATCGCGACGAGCGAGACCTCGGGAAGGTCGAGCCCTTCGCGGAGGAGGTTCACGCCGACGAGGACGTCGTACTCGCCGAGCCGGAGCTCGCGGATGATCTGGATGCGCTCGAGCGTGTCGATCTCCGAGTGCAGGTAGCGCGCCTTCACGGCCGACTCGAGGAGGTAGTCGGTCAGGTCCTCGGCCATCTTCTTCGTCAGCGTCGTGACGAGGACGCGCTCGCCGGCTTCCTCCCGGCGGCGGATCTCGTTCAGGAGATCGTCGATCTGGTTCTTCGTCGTCCGCAGCTCGACCTCGGGGTCGACGATGCCGGTCGGGCGGATGATCTGCTCGGCGACGTTCGTGGAGTTGCGAAGCTCGAACGGGCCCGGCGTGGCCGAGACGAAGAGCAGCTGGGGAACGCGCTCGAGGAACTCGTCGAAGCGCAAGGGCCTGTTGTCGAGCGCCGACGGAAGCCGGAAGCCGAAGTCGACCAGCGTCTCCTTCCGAGAGCGGTCGCCCTCGTACATGCCGCCGATCTGGGGAACGGTCTGGTGCGACTCGTCGACCATGACGACGAAGTCGCCACGGAAGTAGTCGAGGAGCGTGTTCGGCGCGGTTCCGGCCGCGCGGCCGTCGAGGATCCGCGAGTAGTTCTCGATGCCGTTGCAGTAGCCGAGCTCCTGCAGCATCTCGAGGTCGTACTCGGTGCGCTGGCGAATGCGGTGCGCCTCGAGCAGCTTCCCCTGCGACTCGAAGAGCTTGACCTGCTCCTCCAGCTCGTGGCGGATCTCCCCGACCGACCGCTCGATCGTGTCCCTCGAGGTCACGTACTGGGTGGCCGGGAAGATGGCGAGGTGCTCGAGGCGTGCATAGATCTCGCCCGAGAGCGGGTCGAAGTGCGTGATCTGCTCGACCTCGTCGCCGAAGAGGGAGATGCGGTACGCCGACTCCATGTGGGCCGGCTGCACCTCGACGACGTCGCCCCGCACGCGGAAGCGCCCGCGCCCGAGGAACGAGTCGTTGCGGGAGTACTGGATGTCGACGAGCTTCCGCAGCATCACGTCGCGGTCGATCTCCATCCCGACGCCGAGGACGACGGTCTTGTCCTCGTATTCGATCGGTGAGCCGATCCCGTAGATGCAGGAGACCGATGCGACGATGACGACGTCCTTCCGCGCGAGCAGCGCCGCGGTGGCCGCGTGGCGCAGCCGGTCGATGTCGTCGTTGATGGACGCGTCCTTCTCGATGTAGAGGTCGGCCTGGGGCACGTAGGCCTCGGGCTGGTAGTAGTCGTAGTAGGAGACGAAGTACTCGACGGCGTTCCCCGGCAGGAACTCGCGGAACTCGTTGCAAAGCTGCGCCGCGAGCGTCTTGTTGTGGGCGATCACGAGCGTCGGCTTCTTCACCTGCTCGATGATCCACGCCATCGTCGCGGTCTTCCCCGTGCCGGTTGCGCCGAGCAGCGTCTGGTACTGGTCGCCCGCGAGCAGGCTGCGCGAGAGCGACTCGATCGCTCGAGGCTGGTCGCCCGTGGGGCTGTACGCCTCGGAAACCTTGAAGTCGGCCATCGTTTCGATAGTAGCCGTGCTCAACCGCCCTCTTCGATGCCGAGCTCGTCCGCGTAGGTGTCGGCATAGACGTCGCGGGCGTCAAGGACCTCATCCACGTACTGGCGGGTCTCCGGGAAGACGATCCCCTCCCCCTTCGCCCGCCATTCGTCCACGTTCGCCTGCCCGGCGTTGTAGGCGGCGAGCGCGAGCCTGACGTTGCCGTACTTGTTCAGGAGGCGCCGGAGGTAGAAGGCGCCGTAGCGCACGTTGATCTCGGGATCCCACAGGTCCTCGACCTCGAACTGCGACCCACCGGTGTGCAGCGCGATGCCCTTCGCGGTGTCCGGAAGGAGCTGCATGAGCCCGATCGCGCCCGACGAGGACTTCGCGTTCGCGTCGAACTTGCTCTCCCGGTAGATCACCGCTGCCAGGAGAGCGGGGTCGAGATCGTAGTTCTCCGCGTGGCCCGTGACGATGTGCTCGTACTCGAGCGGATAGCGCAGGCGCACGTACCAGGCCGGCTCGGACTGGATGTAGGCGAGGGCTCCTCCCGCAGCCGCGAGAAGAACGAAGACGGCCAGCAGCACCCTCATCGCGCTTCCGAGCTCAGTGTGCCGATCACGTCGGCCACGAATGCGTCGAGCTCCTCGAGCGAGCCGTCGTTGAAGAACGCGAAGTCGGCCCGCTCCACCTTCTCCTCATCCGGGATGAGACGCTGCTCGCGGTCCTGCATCGGCCTGATGCGCCTCGAGATGCGCACCTCGGGCGACGCGGTGACGACCACGACCGCATCGAAGCGCTCCTCTCCCCCGACCTCGTAGAGGAGCGGCACCTCCGTGACGCAGACCGCGGGCGGGTCGGGCAATTCGCCGAGCTGCTCACGCCAGCGGAGATAGGTGGCCACGACGCGCGGATGGAGGAGGCTCTCGAGCCACTCGAGCTCGCGGCGGTCCGTGAAGACGACGTGCGCGACCTGGTCGCGGTCGACGGCGCCGTCCGGGCCCAGCATCGACTCGCCCCAACGCTCGCGGACGGCGGCCTGCACCTCGGGATCGGAACGCAGGAGCTCGTGGACGATCTCGTCGCTCGAGATGACTGCCGCGCCGTGGCGTGCGAAAGACGCGAGCGCCTCCGACTTGCCGGCCCCGATTCCCCCCGTGACGGCAACCGCCACGGGTCGCTTCCTAGGACTCGTCGCGGCCCTGCTCGTCCGGTTCGGCTTCTGCGGGAGCCTCGGGCTCGTCCGCCGCCGGCTCCGCGGCTGCCTCGGGCTCGACGCTCGTCTCGGGCTCGACGCTCGTCTCGGGCTCGGCGCTTGCCTCGAGCTCGGGGGCCTCTTCGGCCGCCTCCGAGAAGACCTCCTCGGAGAGGCCGAGCGCGGGAGCCTCGTCGCCGAGATCGCCGTCCACCCGCTTGAGGGACAGGGACAAGCGCCGGCGCTCGGCGTCCATCTCGATGATCCGTGCCTTGACCGTCTCCCCCTGCGCGACGACCTCGCGCGGGTTCTCGACGTGGTGCTCGGCGAGCTCGGAGATGTGCACGAGCCCCTCGACCCCCGGGACGACCTCGATGAAGGCGCCGAAGGTCACGACCTTCGTCACGCGCCCCTCGACGACGTCGCCCTGCTCGTAGGTGTCGATCACCTGCTGCCAGGGATCCGACTGGGTCTGCTTCAGGCCGAGCGAGATGCGCTGGCGCTCGCGGTCGATGTCGAGCACCTTGACCTGCACCTCCTGCCCGATCTCGAGCAGCTCCGACGGATGGTTGACGTGGCTCCAGGAAAGCTCGGAGATGTGGATGAGCCCGTCGATCCCCTCGAGGTCGACGAACGCGCCGAAATCGACGATGTTGGAGATCGTGCCGGTGACGACGTCCCCGGGCGAGAGCCGGTCGAGGATCGCCTGGCGCATCTCCTTGCGCTCCTCCTCGAGCACCGCGCGGCGCGAGAGGACGACGTTGTTGCGGCTGCGGTTCAGCTCGATCACCTTGCAGCGCAGCGTCTGGCCCATGAACTCGTCGAGGTCCTGGACGCGCCGGATGTCGACGAGCGACGCCGGCAGGAAGCCGCGCACGCCGAGGTCGAGGATGAGACCGCCCTTCACGACCTCGATGACGGTGCCTTCGACGGGCTCGCCGCTCTCGGCAGCCTCCTCGATGCGCTTCCACGCCATCTCGAAGCGGGCGCGCTTCTTGGAGAGGATGAGCCGGCCCTCGGCGTCCTCCTTCGTCATCACGAGCGCGTCGATCTCGTCGCCGAGCTGCACCTCGTCCGCCGGGTTCACCGACCGCCGGATCGACAGCTCGGAGACAGGGATGACCCCCTCGGACTTGTAGCCGATGTCGATCAAGACCTCGTCCTTGTCGACACGGACGACCTTCCCGCGCACGACCTCGCCCTCGTTGATGATGGGGAAGGTCGAGTCGTAGTCCGGGATCCGCTCGCCGTCCGGACCCTGAGTCCAGACGTCGTCTTCAGACTTCTCGAGGTCTGCTTCTTCGGTAATCGTTTCGTTCTGAACCATCGGAAAGCGCGCATTATAGCGGCGAAACCTTGAGGCCCCGAGACCTCCTGACAGTCCTCGTAATCGGCGCCGTGATCGTCATCGGCGGCTTCGCGGCGGCCGATGCGATCCGCGGAAAGCCCCGCGCCGAGGCCCAGCCGGCCACGACGACGCGCACTGTCCCGGTCCAGACCACTCCTTCCCGGCTCCCGGGACCGCAGCCCCAGCCACAGGCGCCCCTGGGCTGGCCCGAAGGCGTGCTCGAGGGGACGCTGACCTTTGCGGACGCAGAAACCTGCGACATCCGCCAGATCGGGCTCGCCGGCGGGCGCGAGCGGCCGCTCGCCCACTTCGGCGGTGACTGCTCCTTGTGGGCTCCGCCCGTCGGCTCCCGCGTCGCCTACGGGCTCGGCCCGAGCTCCCAGGACGGTCTCCAGCCCTTCCGCATCGCAGATCTCGCGGCGCCCAACCGAGAGCTCGGAGGCTACCGCGCCCTCTTCGGCGTCGTCATCTGGTCGCAGGACGGACAGCACGTCGCGTGGTGTGGGCGCAGCCGCGTCGGCTTCGACCTCGAGGTCGGCGGCCCATCGAGGCGGCTCCCCCGGTGCCCAGCCGCGTACACCCCGGACGGCCGCATCGCGTACGCGGTCGGAAACCGTCTCCTCATCGAAGATACGACGGTCCTGCGCACGGACGGCGGAATCACGTACGCCACGTTCACCGAGAATGGCGACGCTGCGGTCGTAGTCGACGGCAAGCGACTCGAGCTCTGGCGCGGGAACAACGAGCTGTTCGCGCTGGCCCTGCCCCCACGACTGCAGGGGAAGACCCCTGTCATCTCGCCCCTTGGCTGTGCCGCGTTCTTCCGGCTGAATCAGCCCCCTGTCGGCGGCCTCGAAGTCCGAGACCTCGGCTGTCTGGGTGGGCCCAAGGTCCGATTCATCGGCGGACGAGACGGAGCCTGGTCGCCGAATGGAGAATGGCTCGCGAGCGCGGAGCCCGACGCAATCGTCTTTCATCGCCTGATCGGGCCTCAGGCCTCGTTTTCCTGGCCCGCGCACGCAGCTCAGATGGTCTGGCGCCCGCAGTAGCCGGTTCCACAATCCGGAGCCGGGCCCCACCGGGTATCTTCGAAACGATGAGAAGCGGCCTCCTCCTCGTCGCCCTCACGGCCGCGCTCGCGGCATCGGCCTGCGGCGGGAGCGCCGACCAGCAGGAGCGCGCCACCACGTACGGAGGGCAGACGGTCGCGGGCGGCAGCGGCCGTTTCGCCGGCGGAGAGCTGAACCCGCCTCAGCCGACACCGAATTTCACGCTCACAGACCAGTCGGGCCAGAAGGTGAGCATGGACGACCAGCGCGGCAAGGTCGTTCTCGTCACATTCCTCTACACGAACTGCCCCGACGTCTGCCCCCTGATCACGCAGAACCTCAACCAGGCCCTGCAGATGCTCGGCGCCAAGCGCGACGACGTGCGCGTCCTCGCCGTCAGCGTCGATCCGGAGGGCGACACGCCGGAGGCCGTCTCGAAGTATGCGAAAGCCCACCACCTGCTCCCCGAGTTCCACTACCTGATCGGAACGCGGGACGAGCTCACGAAGGTCTGGAAGAACTACGACGTCGCCGCCGTCGCGAGCGATCCCGAACTCGTCGACCACACGGCCTACACGATGCTCGTGGACTCCTCCGGCGAGGGCCGCGTCATCTACGACTCGAGTGTGAAGGCCAAGGACGTCGTCCACGACGTCGACGAGCTGCTCTCCTCTTAGGCTCCCGAAGGGAGCTGAGGCCGGGCTTGCACCCGGCCTCGCTCGTCATTCCTCGTGCTCCGGCTCTACGGGACTCGCGTGATGCGGTTCTGCGGTCCCGGCCCGACCGGGGAGTTGTGCTCGAAGTAGGCGACCAGCGCGTCGAGGTCGATCTCCCCTCCGAGCGGGTCGGTTCCTTCGTTGAAGACGGTGAACCCGTCGCCGCCGCTCGCGAGGAAGTTGTTCATCGCGACGCGGTAGCTCGCGTTCTTGTCCACAGCGACGCCGTCGATCGTGACCGAGCCGGGCACGACGTGGGGCGTCGTGGTCGGGGACCACGAGTACGCGAACCCGTCGGACACCTGCAGGATCCCGTTCGCGCCCGTGAACTGCTGCTCGAGCAGCCGGTAGATCATGTCGCCGGTCATCGTCTTCACCGTCATGACGTTGTTGAACGGCTGGACGTTGAAGAGCTGGTTGTAGGTGACCGGCGCCGGGCTCGCCTGGCTGCAGGCCTGGCTGCAGACGAGGTCGGCGCGGATGCCTCCCGGGTTCATGAACGCGACGACCGCACCGCCGAAGTCCGCCGGCGAGGTCGAGGCGAGCTGTGCATCGGCGATCACGTCGCCCATCGCCGTCTCGCCCGCGGGGGAGGCCACGCGCACGATGTCCGCCGACTGCGAGCCGACGATTCGGTTGGCGATCGGGCCCGAGAGGGCGTTGTACTTGTTGATGATCGCGACCTGATCGGGATCGCTCGCGACGTCGCGCGTGACGATGACGTTGTGCGCGGTCGCGCTCTTGATGTCCTTCGTCTGGTGGTCGATCCGGAGGTCGATGTCGGTGACCAGCCGGCCGAACGAGGCAGCGCTCGTCACGAGCTTGCCGTTGATGTGGCAGATGTACGGCTGATGCGTGTGCGCCGAGACGACGACGTCAACCTGCGGCGACAGCCCGTTGGCGATCGGGATGATGTCGCCGGTGAAGTTGTCGCAGCGGTCGGAGTCCATGTAGCCGAGCGGGAACGGCCCGTTCTGCTGCCCGCCCTGGTGGATCAGGACGACGAAGGCGCGCACACCCTGGTTCGCCCGTAGATCCGCGACGAGGTTGTTGATCACGCCGATCTCGGGCCGGAACTCCAGGCCCGCGACGCCGGCGGGCGTCACGATCAGCGGCGTGCCCTCGAGCGTGAGGCCGATGAAGGCGATCTTGGCGTTCCCGATCTTGCGGATCTGGTACGGCGGCAGGATCGTGTTCTCCGTGCCCTCGTAGAAGACGTTTGCCGCGAGGTACTGGAAGAGCGCCCCGCCGAACGGCGTGCCGTCCTGGCAGCCGTCGACCGGATGACAGCCGTCGCCGCCGAGCTGGTTCCCGAACTGCATGCGCAGGAGCTCGTCGATCCCTTCGTCGAACTCGTGGTTGCCCACGCTCGTGACGTCCATCCCGAGCGCGTTCATGGATTCGATCGTCGGCTCGTCGTGGAAGAGCCCGGAGATGAGCGGGCTCGCGCCGATCAGGTCGCCCCCACCGACGGTGATGGTGTTCGGATTCGTCGTCCGCAGCGACTTGATCCACGTGGCGAGGTACTCCGCCCCGCCCGCGTTCACCGTCTGCACGGATCCACCGGGAGTGAGCGGCGGCCCGACGGCGATTCTCCCGCCCGACCCCGACGGCGGCTGCAGGTTGCCGTGGAAGTCGTTGATCGCAAGAAGCTGGACTAGTGTGTCCTTGTCCTTGCCGCCCGCTGCGCCGAAGGCTGTCGGCGCCAGGGCAAGGACGAGGAACACGGCCGCGCAGAGCGCGGCAAAACGGCGTTCCATGTGTACCTCTCCCCTCAGTCGGATACGGCGCGATCCTAAACCGCGCTGGAAGCGATTTGAAGCGTCCGAGGTTCGGAGTGGTCAGGACTTCGCTTCGTTCCAGTCGTCGCCGACCCCGACGTCGACCGCGAGGGGTGGGTCAAGCGGGTACGCGCCGCACATCTCCTCCCGGAGGATGTCCTTGATCGCCGAGACCTCGACGTCCGGCGCCTCGACGAGCAGCTCGTCGTGCACCTGCAGCACGAGCCGCGAGGAACGCCCTTCCTCGCGCAACCGCGCATGGATGGCCACCATCGCCTTCTTGATGATGTCGGCCGCCGTCCCCTGCATGACGAAGTTGACCGCGAGCCGCTCCCCGAGCGAGCGCGTCTGGCGGTTGGAGGCCTTCAGCTCCGGCACCGGGCGGCGCCGACCGAAAAGGCTCGTCGCATAGCCCTCCTCCGTGCAGTGCTCGATCGTCCGCTGGATGAAGTCCTGGACGAGAGGAAAGCGGGCGAGATACGTGTCGATGTAGGCCTGAGCCTCCTCTCTCGGGATCTCGAGGTTCTCCGAGAGGCCGAAGGCCGAGATCCCGTAGATGATCCCGAAGTTGACCATCTTGGCCACGTTGCGCTCGTCCTTCGTGAGCTCGGCGCGGTCCTTGCCCAGGACCTCCGCCGCGGTCGCCGCGTGGATGTCCTCGCCCTGGGCGAAGGCCTCGCGGAGCTTCGGCTCGCCGGAGACGTGGGCGAGGATCCGCAACTCGACCTGGGAATAGTCCGCTGACACGAGCCGGTGGCCGGAGTCGGCCACGAAGGCGCTCCGGATCTCGCGGCCGAGCTCGGTGCGGATCGGGATCGCCTGCAGATTCGGGCTCGTCGTCGAGAGCCGCCCCGTCGAGGCGACAGCCTGGTTGAACGTCGTGTGCAGCCGGCCGTCCTCCGGCGAGATCAGCTCGGGCAGCGGGCCGAGATAGGTGTTCAGGAGCTTCGAGTACTCGCGCCACTCCTCGATCACGGCGACGATCTCGTGCTCGCCGCGGATCGAGCGAAGGACGCGTGAGTCCGTCGAGTAGCCGGTTTTGCCCTTGCGCCCTGCGGTGAGCCCGAGCACCTCGAAGAGGATGCGCGCCACCTGCTGGGTGGAGCCGAGCATGAACTCCTCGCCGGCGAGCTCGTGCGCCTTGGTCTCGAGCTCCTCGATGCGATCGGCGAGGCGGGCGGTGATCTCGCCCATGCGGTACGTGTCGATCTTGACGCCAGCGTCCTCCATCGCGGCGAGCACCTCGGTGAGCGGCAGCTCGACCTCGCGGTAGAGCGGGTCGAGCCCTCGCTCGGTGATGCGCTGGCGCATCGGGCCGGCGAGCCGGAGCGAGGCGGACGCGTGGCGGACGAGCGCCGCGGTGTCCTCCTCCGCGGCCGGCTCGGGCTGCAGCTCGATCCCGTATTCGGCTGCGAGGTCGTCCAGAGCGTAGGTCGCGCGCCCGGGCTCGATCAGGTACGCCATGAGGAGCGTGTCGTCGACGACGTCGAGGCGCAGCGGCTTGGCGTCGTGGGCGACGAGGTCGGCCTCGCGGAGCCTTGTCGCGGTCTCGGGGGTCCAGCCGGCGACGACGACCTCCTCCTGGGCGAGCGCGACGCGCCCGTCCTCGACCGCGATCCCCGCCTCCCCTTCCGGCGGCGGGAGCTCGCCCTCGCGCCAGGGGACGACGACCCCTTCGAGCTTCATCGGCGCGGCGGGAATCGCCTCGTCGATCACGTCGACGCGCTGGAGCAGGTTCCGGAACTCGTACTGCCGGAACATCTCCTTGAGGCGGGATCGGTCCGGGGGGCTGAGCACGAGCTCGGCCGGGTCGCACTGAAGCGGCAGGTCGCGGCGCATCGTCGCGAGCTCCTTGGACGCCCGCGCCTGGTCGGCGTGCTCACGGAGAGCCCGGCCGCGCGCCGGCGAGAGCTCGTCCACGTGCTCGAGGACGCCTTCCAGGGAGCCGTACTGGGCGACGAGCTGGCCGGCGGTCTTGTCTCCGATGCCCGGGACTCCCGGGATGTTGTCGGAGCTGTCCCCCTTGAGCCCGATGAAATCAGGCACCTGCTCCGGCGTCACGCCGTAGCGCGCGAAGACCCGTTCCGGCGTGTAGACGTGGACGTCCGCGACTCCGCGCGGGGTCATCATCAGCGCGATGTTCTCGGTGACGAGCTGGAAGGCGTCGCGGTCCGTCGAGACCACAGTCGTCTTGATTCCGGCCTCGTCCGCCCGCGCGGCGAGCGTGGCGATGACGTCGTCGGCCTCCCAGCCCTCGAACTCGAGGTTCTGGTAGCCGAAAGCCTCGACGATCGGGCGAAAGTGCGGGAACTGCTCGGCGAGGAGGTCCGGCATCGGCCGGCGATCCACCTTGTACTCGGGGTCGAGCTCTTTGCGGTGCGTGGCGCGCGTGTCCCACGCGACGGCGACGCCCTTCGGCCGGTAGTCGGCGAGCAGCTTGAAGAGCATGTTCGTAAAACCGAGCAGCGCGTTGGTCGGGAAGCCCTCGCTCGTCGCGAGCTCCTCCGGCAGCGCGAAGTACGCGCGGTAGGCGAGGTTGTTTCCGTCGACGAGGAAGAGCTCGGAGTCCCGCGCAGGGCCGTCGTCGAGCTGGAGCTCAGCCCCTGTCAGCGTCTTCGGTGACACACCCCGAGTCTAAGGCCGCCGCCATAGGCTCGCGCCTTCCGCACGGAAGGCGCGAGCCTATGGCTATACCTCGCCGAGGTAGGTCTTGCGGACCTGCTCGTTGTTGCGCAGGGACTTCGCGTCGTCGGCGAGGGCGACTTGGCCGGTCTCGAGCACGTAGCCGCGGTTGGCCGTGTCGAGCGCCATGAGCGCGTTCTGCTCGACGAGGAGGATCGGCGTTCCCTGCGCGTTGATCTCGCGGATGATCTCGAAGATCTTCTCGACGAAGATCGGCGCGAGCCCCATCGAGGGCTCGTCGAGGAGGAGGAGCTTCGGGCGGGCCATGAGCGCTCGGCCCATGGCGAGCATTTGCTGCTCGCCTCCCGACATCGTCCCGGCCTTCTGCTGCAGTCGCTCCTTGAGCCGGGGGAAGAGCGAGTAGACGCGGTCGAGGTCCTCCTCGATCTCAGGCCCCTTCTCCCGCTGGTAGGCGCCCATCTGGAGATTCTCGAGCACGCTCATGCGCGGAAAGATCCTGCGGCCTTCCGGCGACTGCGAGATGCCCATCTGGACGATGTTGTGCGGCGCGGTCTCCGTGATGTCGGTGTCCTGGAAGATGATCCTCCCCTCGCGGGGGTGGTTGAGGCCGTTGATCGAGCGCAGGGTGGTCGACTTGCCGGCGCCGTTCGCGCCGATCAGCGTCACGATCTCGCCCTCGCGCACCTCGAGCGAGATGCCCTTGAGCGCGTGGATCGTCCCGTAGTACGTGTGGATGTCGTCGAGCCTGAGGATCACGCCTTCGCCCGTCTTGACGCGCGCCGGCTCCTTGCCGTTCCCGTCCTTGTGCCAGGGGAGTCTCATGCCGTCGCCGCCGTTCCGAGGTAGGCCTCGATGACGCGCTCGTCGTGCTGGACCTCCTTGGGCGCGCCCTCGGCGATCTTCTCGCCGTAGTCGAGGACGGTCACGCGGTCCGAGATCCCCATGACCACCCGCATGTCGTGCTCGATGAGGAGCACGGTGATGTCGTGCTCGGCCCGGAGCTCGGCCACGAAGTCCGTGAAGTTCGCGGTCTCCTCGGGATTCATCCCCGCAGTCGGCTCGTCGAGGAGCAGCAGGCTCGGGCCCGATGCGAGCGCCCGCGCGACCTCGAGTCGGCGCTGGTCGCCGTACGAGAGGTTCTTCGCATAGGCGTCATCCCGTCCCGGAAGCCCCGAGAAGCGGAGGAGCTCGCGCGCCCGCTCCCGCGACTCCTCCTCTTCCTTCTTCAGCCCGGGCGTCCGGAGGATCGAGCGCCAGACGCCGCCCTTGATGCGGCTGTGCATGGCCACGAGCACGTTCTCGAGCGCGGTCATGTTGTGGAAGAGGCGGATGTTCTGGAAGGTACGTGCCATGCCGAGCGCGGTCACCTTGTGGGGCGGCAGCCCGCTGATGGGCGTCCCATCGAAGATCACCCCACCCGAGGTGGGCTTGTACACGCCGGTGAGGATGTTGAAGAACGTCGTCTTGCCGGCGCCGTTGGGGCCGATCAGGCTCACGATCGAGCCTTTGGGGATGACGAAGTCGACGTCGTTGACCGCGATGAGGCCGCCGAACTCCTTCCGCACCTGGACGGCCTCGAGGATGTTCTTGGGGGTCGTTTCCGCCATCATGCCCTCGCGTCGTAGAGCGTCGCCTGGCCCTCGCCCTCGGCGAACTCCGCCTTGCGCCGCGTGCTGGGAATGAGCCCTTCGGGCCTGAACAGCATCATGATCACGAGCAGCGCGCCGAAGATGCCGAACTTGTACTTCGCGATCGAGAAGTCGTTCGAGACGCCGGGCACGTCGCTGATCCAGGCACCGATCTTGTCGAGGCCGCGGAAGTTGAGCCACGAGATGAGCATCGCGCCGGCGATCACACCCCAGATGTTGCCCATGCCGCCGACGATGACCATGACGAGGACGATGACGGAGATCTGGAACGAGAAGCTCGTCGGAAAGATGCCGTTGATGAAAGACCCGTACACCGCCCCCGCGAAGCCGCCGAAGATGGCCCCGATCGCGTAGGCCCAGAGCTTCGTGCGCATGAGCGGAACGCCCATCGCCGAAGCGGCGATCTCGTCCTCGCGAACCGCGATCCAGGCGCGGCCCATCTTCGAGTCGCGCAAACGCAGGTTGACGAAGATCGTGATCAGCATCATCGCGAGCACGGTGAAGTACCAGGGGCGCAGCTCGAGCGACGTGTAGCGGACGGGCAGGATCCCTCCGCTCGCATCGTGGATCCTCTCGCCGAACCCAGGCCGGTCGAGCAATGTGAGCCCGCGGACGCCGTTCGTGAGGTTGTGTCCCGCGATGTCGTCTCCGTTTCTGAAGACGTCGGGGATGATCTCGCCGAAGCCGAGCGTCACGATCGCGAGGTAGTCCCCGCGCAGCCGGAGCGTCGGCCAGCCGATGAGGACGCCCGCGAGCGCGCAGATGGCGCCGGCTAGGAGGACGACGACCCAGAACGAGAGATGGATGCCGGGCAGGCGCGACGCGTTCGTGTCGAGGAAGTGCCAGTCCAGATTGGTGAAGAGCCCGGAGCCGAACCAGCCGAGCGTGTACGCGCCGAGGGCGAAGAAGGCGACGTAGCCGAGGTCGAGGAGACCGGCGTAGCCGACGACGACGTTCAGCCCGAGCGCGAGCATGACGTAGACCGACATGTTGAAGAGCGTGTCGCTGTCGATCCCGAGGCCGTCGTTGAAGACGAACGCGAGCGGGCCCTCGAGCCCCCACCAGGGATACGAGAACGCAAGGAAGACGACCGCGAGCGGGATCCCCCAGCCCAGCCACTTGTGCTCGTTGCGATAGCGCCGGTACGACGCGCGCCAGGACGAGAGCGTCGAACTGCTCCGGCTCGGCGCCTTGGGCGTCTCTGGGCTGGCCTGGTCGCTCACTGCCCCTCCGGCACCTGCTCTCCCAGGAGGCCGGACGGCCTGAAGACGAGGATCGCAATGAGCACGCTGAAGATGACGGTCGTCGTCCAGCGCGCGTCCCAGAAGCCCTCCGTGTAGGCCTGGATGAGCCCGAGGACCACGCCTCCGAGCACGGCGCCGCTCAGATTCCCGATCCCTCCGAGCACCGCCGCCGTGAAGGCGAACAGGCCGAGCCTGAAGCCGAGGTCGAACTTCGAGGTGCCGATGTAGAGCGCGTAGATGGCGCCCGCCGCGCCGGCGAGGGCGCCGCCGAGCGCGAAGGTGAACGAGATCGTCCGGTCGACGTTGATGCCCATCATCGAGGAGGCGTCCATGTCCTGCGCGGTCGCGCGCATGGCCTTTCCGGAACGGGTGCTGCGAACGAGGTAGCTCAGGGCGATGAGCAGCGGGATCGTGACCGCGATGACGATGAAGTCGTTCCAGCCGTAGGTCGCGCCGCGCCAGTGGAAGATGTTCCCCGTCGGGAGGATGTTCGGCAGCGGCTGCGGGCCCGCGTCCTTCCAGACGAGGCCGACGTCTTGGAGGATGAAAGAGAAGCCGATCGCCGTGATGAGCGGCACCAGGCGCGGCTGGTTGCGCAGCGGCTTGTACCCGATCCGCTCGATGCTCACGTTGATGACCATGCAGAAGAGCATCGAGAAGAAGAGGCACATGAGGATCGTGTAGATCTTCTGGCCGCTCGACGAGCTCGCGGTCGCGGCCGTCCCGAGCGGCAGCGCGAGCACGAACGACGTCGGGAAGAGCGGGATCTGGAACGAGCCGTCGTTGACGATCCCGTTCGTCTGGAAGGTCCCGAGCATGAAGTTGTCGCCGTGGGCGAAGTTGATGAGCTCGATGATCCCGTAGACGAGCGTGTAGCCCAGGGCCACCAAGGCGTAGATCGAGCCGTTGGTGATCCCGATGAGAGTGACTTCGAGGAAGCGGTCCGGCGACTCGACCGCGTTCTTGATCAGCCAGTAGCCGATGAGCGCCGCGAGAACGGCGCCCGCGACCCAGAGCAGGATCTGGGAAATTGGCAGGCGACGCTCGAACGATGGTCTAGATGCGGTTTCGGCGGTCGCCACAGGCGGTTGTTATGACGGAAACGAGAGGGCCGGTCAAGACCGGCCCTCTCGTTCGATTCCTACTTTCCGATCAGGGGCTACCCGAGCTGCTTGGCCTCGACGAACTTCCACGGCGGGCCGCCTGCCTCCGCCTGGAAGATCGAGATGAGGCTGCTCTTCGGGTCGCCGTTTTCGTCGAACGACATCGGGCCGACGATGCCGTCGGTGATGTTCGTCTCGAACATCTTCGCGACGACGTCCTCGCGGGAGCCGTCGGAGCGGCCGATCGCGTCCGTGAGCACCTGGGCGGCCGCCGCAGCGTAGGCCGTGTAGACCTCCGGTGCGCCGTACTTCGCCTGGTAGGCGTCGAGGAACGTCTTGCCCGCGCCGGTCAGGTCGTCCGGGTTGAGCACCGGAGCGCTCCCGTACGTGCCGGCGAGGTTGTCGGCTCCGGCCTCGTCGAAGAGCGAGTCGAGGACGAAGCCGTCCGAGACGAGCAGCTTCACGGCGTCGTTGTCGCCCACGACCGAGACCTTGTCCTTGATCACCTGGCCGCCGTTGAAGCAGGCGATGCCGCCGATGAAGATGCCGTCGGCGCCCGAGGCCTTGATCTGCGTCATGAGGGCCTTGTAGTTCTGGGCGTTGGCATCCCAGCCGGTGTGGCCCGCGACCTTGAGGCCGATGTCATTGGCTGCGATCTCGAACGCGTCCGCGACGCCCTTTCCATAGGCGTCCTTGTCGTCCAGGATGTAGACGCTGGTGACGCCGAGCGCGTCCTTCATGTAGCTCGCGTCCACCTGCCCCTGGAAGTCGTCCGAGGCGACGACGCGGGTGTAGTTCCGCGTGCCGCTCGGGTAGTACTTGTCCGGCTCGCCTTCCTCGGCGCCTGGGCCCGTGTGCGTCAGGCCGACCGCGGTGTTCGCCGGGCTCGAATACGCGAGCGAGGCCTCGTTCGCGATGGGCACCTCGATCTTGGCACAACCGGAGTTGAAGGTCCCGATCACGCCGAGAATCGACTCGTCCTCCACGTACTTCCGTGCGTTCGCCGCACACGTGGCCTCGTCCCAGGCGCCCTTCGCGGCGGTCGAGTCGTCGAACGACTCGTACGACACCGTGAAGTCGCCGGCCTTGCCGCCGATCTGCTCGAGATAGAGCTTGATGGCGTTGACCATCGTCTCCGTCTGCCCTGCGGAAGAGCCCTGCAGCGGCAGGTCGGAGACGATCTTGACGGCCTGTCCGCCGCCGCCCGTGTCGCCGCCACCGGTCCCGCCGGCCGTGCCGTTGTCGTCCCCACCGCAACCTGCGGCGAGAAGCGCCAGGGCACTGAGCACCAAGACCAGTACCGACAAAAGGTTCCGTCTTCTCAACTGCGCCTCCTCGTTCGCCCGACTTTGCTCTCGACGCTGCCCGTGGCGAGCATCCGCCGTGAAGGGATGTGCTCGAGCGGGCACGGACTCACGCCAGCCCGGGCCACTCTTGTTGGGGCGCCATTATGACGCCGTGAGGAACGTCCAGCAACTATGCGGATACCATTCCCCGTGATGCCTTCTGCCGAAGTGGCGGAACTGGAAGACGCGCTGGACTCAAAATCCAGTGGGGCTTTGCCCCGTGCGGGTTCGACTCCCGCCTTCGGCATCAGTCTCCCCTCCATGCAGCTCCCG
>Ga0111538_10002532_pt1 | contig 25704 bp, 24 predicted proteins | sample SoiMethybrSBSTD1_FD_79669 | JGI IMG/M metagenome (GOLD analysis project Ga0111538, IMG submission 79669) | Bulk soil microbial communities from a Populus tree surrounding site in Tennessee, USA - Soil MetaG P. TD hybrid SBSTD1 (version 2)... | ecosystem: Environmental > Terrestrial > Soil >...
ACGCGGCATGCCCTCGTCGATGATGCCGTATCGCTACAACGGCGGCTTCCGCATCTGGCAGTCACCGGGTGTCGTCGTGTTCGAGCTCGAAATGATTCACGACGCGCGCGTCATCTACACCGACGGCCGCAGGCATCCGGGCTCCGCCATCAAGGGGTACATGGGCGAGGCTGTTGGTCACTGGGAAGGCAACACGCTCGTCGTTGAGACGACGAACTACAAGGGTGGCCACGCGCCGATGATCAATCTGGCCGTTGTCGGCTCGCCCGCGGGCAACCGCTTCCCGCAGAGCGACCAGATGAAGACGACGGAGCGGATCACGCGCCTCAACAACGACATGTGGCTCTACGAGATCAAGACGGAAGATCCCGTCATCCTCACCGGGCCGTTCACCGTGCGCTACCCGATGAAGAACGATCCCTCCTACGAGTGGTGGGAGTACGCGTGCCACGAAGGCAACAGCATCGTGCCGAACTACACCAACACCTCCCGGCACGAGCGTGCAAACCCGGTGCAGGAGACCGCTGTTCCGGCCACAGAGCCTCCACCGCCCGGTCCCCCTGGTGCGGGAGGCACTACCGCGAAGCCGGCAAAGATTTCCGCCGACATGGCGAAGCAGCTCGCAGGACGCTGGGTTGGGCGGCCTCAGATCAAAACGATCGATTACGACATCGAGATCGAGTTCACCGCGAACCCGGACGGGACGGTGATTGGCCGTCTGATCAGGACCACCCTGCCGCAGGAGAAGCCGATCAATCAGCCATTCAGGAACTTCCGCATCGGTGGACGACAGATGAACTGGACGTTCCCCAACACGCAGGAATGGAGCTTTACGGGCCAGTTGGCCGACGATGGAAGCGCCATCACCGGCAACACGACCAGCGCGCAGGGCGGCATACCTCTGACCTTTAAAAAACGGTAGGCCTAAGGCCTAAGGGCTACGGGCTAAGGGCTGGTCGAGGGATAAGGGATAAGGAATGAGGCATGGGGCCGAAGGGGCTCCATGCCTCAACGCATGTACGTCTATGAGTGTCAGCCACAACGAAAAGGCCGATCGCTTTCGCGCTCTCCACCATGGTCCCGGCGCCTTCGTCATTCCAAATCCGTGGGATGTCGGCTCCTCGCGCATTCTCGCCGGGCTTGGCTACGAAGCGTTGGCCACGTCGAGTGCCGCCGCTGCCACTGCCCTCGGTCGAAGGGATCACGACCTCACGCGCGATGAGGCGCTGGCGCATGCGCGCCTGATCGTCGATGCGACGGACCTGCCTGTCTCTGCGGATCTCGGCAACGGATTCGGCGATGCGCCGGCGGTCGTGGCGGACACGATCCGGCTGGCAGCGGAGGTGGGACTCGTTGGATGCACCATAGAGGATGCGACCGGCAATGAAGAGAGGCCGCTCTACGATGATCAGCTGGCGGTCGAACGAATTGCCGCAGCCGCGGAGGCGGCACGTGCACTGCCGTTTCCCTTCATGCTGACCGCGCGAGCGCACAATCTTCTCTACCCCGCTCCGAGCCTCGACGACACCATCCGCCGGCTTCAGGCATTTGAACGGGCAGGCGCCGATGTCCTGTTTGCACCCGGCCTGCCGGATCTTGCCGCGGTGCGAGCCGTCTGCACGGCAGTGTCCAGGCCCGTCAACTTCATGGTGGGGATCCGCGGGAAATCATTTCCGGTGCGTGACCTTGCGGCGGCGGGAGTCAGGCGTATCAGCCTCGCCACCTCGCTCTATCGCGCGTCTATGACTGCTCTGATCGACTTCGCAGCGGTCGTCAGGACCTCAGGTGAGTTCGATTTCCTCGAGCGCTGCGTGACCATTCCGGAGCTTTACAAGCTGATGCGGATCTGACCCGTCGCGAGCGGCGAACTCTGGACCGTCGGTTGCAACAGCAGGGCGGGCAGAGGTGAAGCGCGTGCTTAAGAATCTGATCGTCCTCGCAACGTTGCCGGTTCTCCTGGTCGCCACCTTTGCCGCGGCCGAGGCGCCGGCGCAGGATCAGTCGAAGGCTCAACCGCAGATCACGACGACGGTGAAGCCGACAACGACCCTGACTGGCTGTCTGTACCGTGAGGATCAGGTGCCGGGAAGGAAGCCGGACGTCGCTGAGCGCGCCGGCATTCTCGAGGATTACATCCTCGCCGACACCACGGTCGCAGATCCGCAACAGCAGCCGAGGCCGGCGGCTGGTCCGGCGACGGGAACGTCAGGGACGGTTGCCTCGACTGGAACGATGTACAAGGTCGAGAAAATCTCTGGTGAGAAGCTCAAGACCCTCGTCGGCAAGCGAGTGGAAGTCGCAGGACACATCGATCCTGAAGGGCGCTCCCGGCTCGGCGTCGGCGGAGGTCCTCAACCTGACAAGGGCCTCGGTCCTGACACGCTGAGCCTTCCCGAGATCGAAGCCTCGTCCATTCGAGAAGTCTCTGGAAAATGTCCGGCGAGTCCGTCTCCAGGGAGGTGAGAGCTAAGGCCTAAGAGAACAACGAAGCCGTTAGTGGAAGGAATAAGGGATCCCTATTTCCTGGGAGCCTCAGACCTGCACGAAACGCGGTGGCTACAACCGAAAGCGCTCTGATTTCACGCGCCCTTTGCCGTCCCAAACCTCGAAGAGATAAAGAGCGCCTTGCGCAAGGGAGAAAGTGGGCGACTGCGGTATCTCGGCAGCAAACGCCTGATGGCCCGCAGTGAACGATGACCGGTTGGACCCAATCTGGAACTTCAGATTCCAACAGTTATTCCAGCACTCGCTTTGATTCGACAGCGGTCTCACATCCCAGACGACGACGTTGTCGGCGGTGTTTGTGATTCGAATCCTTGAGATGTCCGGAGCGATCCTGCCAAGCACGTCGATGTGAGCGATGACCTGACCATCGTGCGGTGCGTCGAAGTCGAGGGGCGGCCCTCCAGTCACGTACCAGAGTGCAACTTGACCCAATGGCACGGCGCGAGGTCCGAGCAGACCGATGGAAACAAGCAGCGCGATGCCGACCCAGAGCAGCCCTTTTTTCCCGATTGCTGCGGTTGTCGACCCGAGGTTCACGACCGTGAACATATCGGTCTCCCCAGCGTTCGATGTGGCGCTTGATTGTATGCCAAAACAATCTATGCGACGGCTGACGCCCTCTGAAGCGCTGGATGCGGGATCGACATGGATCACGAAGATGAAGGATGGTCGCACGCACTTGGCTCAGGCGGAGCATGCCGTCGATCTCGAGACTGGCGCGATCGCCGGCGTGACCGTGCAAGACGCCGATCTAGCCCTATTTCCTGGACCAGCCTGGGCCTTGGGCCTTCGGCCTTAGGCTCAACGGCGGAGCAGCTTCCGCATCTGCGCCTGCTGATCGGCAAGCGCCGGCACACCAAGTTCCCGGCGCAGCGCGTCGGACACGAGCTCGGTGTCGAACGGCGGCTGGGTCGCACCATCGAGACTGAACTGCGCTCCAAAGATCTGCCGCTGCCCGATAGAGGTCAGGTACCGATCAAGGCTGGCCGCCGCGATCCACGACGCGCTCCGGTCGCCCTTCTCCAGCGCGACGAGGGCCAAGGTGTGTGCGAACAGGTAATCGCGCGGCTCGCTGCCGTGCTGGAACACCATCGCCGCAAGCCGGAAGTCCTCGCCCGCCCGCAGTTCTCCTGTTGCCAGCAGCGCGCGCGTACGCTCCCGGCGCAGGGAGTCGTCGCGTTCGATCTGCTTCGCGTTCGCCTTAAACGACTCCAGCGACTGCCGCGCCGCCTGATCGGCCCTGTAGATCTCCCCCATCTCCGAATTGGGCTCCACGTACGGCTCCTCCAGCGGGTACGAGCGCTTCGGGTCCCAGCCTGACCACACCTTCGGCGCGCCGCCCCCGCTGTGGCGCGTGAAGGACCACGGCTCGAAGGGCGCGTCGACCATTTTCAGTCGCGCTTCGTCGGCCGTCGTCACACTCAGCTCGTATTCCTGCTTGTCGTTGGAATCCTTTTCAGCCGTCGACTCAAATCGGAGCGTCCTCTCGTGCGGGGCGTCCGTCGTCACGCGCTCGGTCGTCGTCTCTTTGCTGATGCCGGAGAAATTCCGTCCGTCGCTGGTCATCTGGCGCGGCCGCGTGAGCGTCCCGGCGTACCGTCCGTCCTCAGGTTCGAGCCTGAGGATCATGAACGGACGGCCGTCAACCGTCATCACCCACGTCCCCGCGAACCCTGCATCCGGAGCACGTCTGCAGCCGCCGAGCACGCCGGCCAACCCTAACAGAACAACCAGGAGTCTCAACGTGCCTTGAGGATACGACAGCCCGCCGCTGGTTGTGGAGTACGGCGATCGGCCATAATGCGCAGCGTGATGAAACAGATTCGCCGGACGGCGATCATCCTGTGCACGGCCGGTCTGCTCGCGCTGACCGCCCCGACACTGAGGGGCGATCAGAACGCAGGCGCGGGACGGTCGACATCCACACCCGACGCCGCCGCATATCCTCCTGTCGGCAATGTCGCGCAGCTGATGCGCGGCATCTTCTTCCCGAACTCGAATCTGATTTTCACGGTGCAGCAGCGCGATCCTGGCGCCCCGCCTGCGCCAGCGGCGTCGCAGTCAACGCCGGCGACGATGTTCGATTGGGGGCAGGGCATCTACACCGGCTGGCAGGTCGTCGACAACGCCGCCATTGCGCTCGCCGACGTGTCGCCGCTGCTCCTCGCCAGGGATTTGAAATGCGAAAACGGACGGCCGGCGCCGGTGACCGATCCCGAATGGATCAAGTACACGCAGGAGATGGTCGCGGTGTCGAAGCAGGTCTACAAGATCGCGCAGACACGCAAGCAGGACGCGGTCAGCGACGCCACGGGCGACCTCTCGGACGCCTGCGCGGCGTGCCATCGTGTCTACCGGGATGTCGGCGCCAGGGGCCGTGGCGCAGCGGCCGCTGCAGCGAACACGGCGCCGCCCGGCGGCGCTGGAGCCAACGCCAACCGCTGTCTCTCGCGTCGGTAGCGCACGCTACTTCGCCGTTCCTGATTTCGCCGCCAGTTCCTGCGGCGTCAGCACGTTGCGCGAGGCAAACCGCCAGCCCTGCGCCGTCTTGACGTATGTGTCGTCGTAGGCGCCGGCGTTGTTCGCGAGGATCGCCAACCCGTGCGCGCCACTGGCCGTCGGCTCGATGGTGACCGGCGCTGCCGTCCCACCCTGTCGCGGCGCTGCGCCCGGCTGGCAGTGACGTTCCGAACGCACCAGCTCGATCAGCTTTTCGCGCCCCTCTATGCGGCCACGGAACGTACTGAAGAAGTAGGCACCGGGAGCAAACAGCGCCGCGTAGTCCTCGGCCGCACACGCGTTCAGCGCGCGAAGATACTTTTCGCTGAGACTCTGGATCTCGGCCCGGTCGCCGTTTGAAAACGACGAGCCGCCCGGTGCCGCCCCTTGATCCATGAGCCGCTGCTGCAGATACATGAACTCGAGCGCCGTGCGCAGGGCGCGCTCGTTGAGATTCGCCGCCGCGGCGTGTCCGCCGTCGATGTTTTCGTAATACAGGAAGTCGTAGCCGTATTCCTTCAGCCTCGCCGCGGCCTTGCGCGCGTGCGCCGGATGAACCCGATCGTCCTTCGTCGACGTCTCGATGAAGACCTTCGGGTACTTCTGGCCAGACTTCAGGTTCTGGTACGTCGAATACGACATCAGCACAGCGCGCTCGGCTGGAACCTTGGGATCGCCGTACTCGCCTATCCACGACGCGCCGGCGCCAATGTGGTCGTAGGCGATCATGTCGAACAGCGGAACCTGGATGACGATCGCGTTGTACAGCTCGGGACGCTTCGTCAGCGCGACGCCCATGAGCAGACCGCCGTTGGAACCGCCCATGATGCCAAGTCGTCGTGGGCTCGTGATCTTCCGCCGGATCAGATCCTCGGAGACCGCAAAAAAGTCGTCATAGACCCGCATCCGATTCAGCTTCAACCCGGCGTTGTGCCAGCGCGGCCCGAACTCCCCGCCGCCGCGGATGTTGGCAACGACGTAAACGCCACCCTTCTCCAGCCAGAGTTTGCCGATCGTGCCGGAGTACGAAGGCGTCTGGCTGACCTGAAAGCCGCCGTACGCATAGAGCAGCGTCGGCGCCGTGCCATCGAACTTCAGATCGCGCCTTCTGACGATGAAGTAAGGGATCCGGGTGCCGTCCTTGGACGAGGCCCAGAACTGCTCGACAACCAGATCCGACGCGTCGAATCGCGCCGGCAGGCTGCGCATGCGTTGCGGATCGCCTGCGGACGCGTCGGCGATCCACTGGCTTGTCGGCGTCAGATAGCTGGTGACGTTGACAATGAGCTTGTTGTCCCGATCGGCGGCCGATGCGATGCCGATCGAGGAGTCTTTCGGCAATGCAAGCCGGGTTGATGTCCATCCTGATCGCGTGCGCGCGAAGCTCAGGATCTGACCCTTGACGTTCTCATACAGGGCCACGACGAGACGATCGTGCGTCGTTGCCACCGCTTCCACCGACTGACTCCGGGTCGGCCGCAGCACGAGTGAGCCGCGCAGCGCACCAGGCGTCGCCTTGACGTCGGCGAAATCGAAGTCGACGAGATCGCCTTCCTTGAAGCCGGCGGCTGGCCAGTCCTGTTCGAGGCTGACGACGAGGCGGCCAGCGACATATCCCTGAATCGTCGACTTCGATGGCAGGTTCAGCTTGACGACCCCGGAACTGCCGAGGAGGTGGTAACTGGAGTTGAAGAAGTCGAGTGACTGCACGAGGACGACGCCTGCGACGTGACCATCGGGTTCGCGCAGAACGACCGGGTTGACCGCCACGTCCTTCACCTGCCCGCGGAAGGTTTCCCTGGCTGCGGCGAATGGCTCACCACGTCTGACGGTCTTGACGATGTAGGGATAGCCCGACTCGGTCAGCTCGCCCTTGTTCCACTCGTGCGCCACGAGCAGCGTGTCCTTGTCCAGCCACGCATAGTTGCTCTTCGCTTCCGGAATGGTGAAGCCGCGATCGACGAAGGTCCCTGTCTGCGTGTCGAATTCACGGACGACGGCAGCGTCCTTCCCGCCATCCGAGAGCTCGACCAGACAGTAGCGGTCTTCAGGGTGGAGGCATGACGGTCCGTGCCAGACCCAGTTGGCCTTCTCGCTCTTCGCCAGGGCGTCCAGATCCAGGATCGTTCGCCACTGCGGGTTGCCGGAGCGATAACTCTCGACCGAGGTCGTGCGCCAGATGCCGCGAACGTGGCTTGCGTCCTGCCAGAAGTCGCGCAGCGTGCCATCGCCCGCGAACGAGACCGCAGGAATGCGATCGCTCGCCGTCAGGATCTGCACGGCCTCGTCGTAGAGCCCCTTGAATCGAGAGTCGTTCTCCAGCTGCGGAAGCGACCGCGCGTTTTCGGCCCTCGCCCACTCGATCGCCCGCGTCCCTTCTCTCTCCTCCATCCAGACGTACGGATCGTCATCGGAAGCCGCCGCCAGCAGCATGCTTGCGGAGAGGATGACGAGCAGAGCGCCCAGCTTCATACGTGGACGGGCCGTGCTACTTCGCGGGCGGAGGAGGCGGCGGCGCGTCCGGCGCCGGCGCGGCAGGCGGAGTTGCACCCCTCGCCGGTCCACCACCGCGCGGCGGACCGAAATTCGTCGTCACCGGCTCACCCTTGAGCTCCTGAAAGGCGACATTGATGTTGATGAGGGCACGGGATTTCGGCGTGCCGCCATATTCGAGACCTGGCAGCAGCTCTTCCTTCATGAACACGGCGAACTTCGGATTCTTCTCGAGCTCGGTCAGAGCCTGCTCCGGAGTCTCCTTGCGCGCCAGCGCTCCTTTCGCGGCGTTCAGCAGCGCACGATTGAACTCCGTGTAGGCGCGCAGACCGGCCCACGTGTTCACGTTGCCATGCCCCTCGATGACCAGGTCGACGTTCTTGATCCCTTTGACGGCCTTCTCGAGCGTGTCGGGCAGCGCGATCACGCTGCCTTTCGTCGCCGGGTCGATCAGCGGCGCCATGTTCCACGCCATCAGATCGCCGATGCACATCGCGCGCAGGTCCTTGAAGACGACGAACGCGTCGCCGTCCGTATGACCAGCGCCGAAGTAATAGAGATCGATCTGATCCTTGCCCTTGCCGAGCGTCATCTTGTCGGTGAACGTGCGGTCGGGCATCCACGCCGGTTGGGCCTTCGGGTTCTGGCTCACCCACTTCTTGGTGTTCTCGTGTGTAACGACCTGGATCATTGGCCGGGCGTTCTTGAAGTAGTCGTTGCTGCCGTTGTGATCGGGATGGACGTGGGTGTTGATGATCATCGACACCGGCCTGTCGGTGATCGTCTGCACCTGCTTCATGATCGCCTCGCCGTTGTTGGCGAGCTTGGTGTCGACGAGGACGACACCCTCTGCTGTGATGAACACAGTGGTGTTACTGCCGGCGCCGGCGATCTTGTACAGATTGTCCTTGACCTTCTCGATCGTGCCGGTCGGTGGAATTCCACCGCCGCCGCGTCCGCCGCCGCCGCGTTGTGCCGCCAGCCCGCTGACCGCCAGACCGACGACTACGATTGCTGTGAGAAGTCCCGCACGCCTCATCCAGATGCCTCCCGAAGACGCGACCACTTTACACCGAGAAGAAGCCGCGCTATATGCTCGCAGGACGTCTCTGCTTGACATTCACCCACTTCGTTCAACTCGTCGCCATCGGCCTGCAGGCGCGGATTCCGATGCACATGACAGGCTTTCCAGGTGTCGGCAAGACGGAGTTCACCAGAAGCCTGGAGGCCGGATTCGCCCGCAGCGGTCTGAAGTGCAGGGTATTCATCCTCATCGGCTCGATCCGCGAGCCGCAGGACTTCGGCGGGTTCCCGGTCTCGACCACGGATGGCGTGCGACTGCTGCCGATGGCGTGGGCGCGTGATGCGAAGGCGTTGGCAGAGGATGGTTACCTCGTCGTGATCTTTCTCGATGAGCTCACGACCGTGCCGCCGACGACGCAGGCGGCGATGCTGCGGCTGCTCACCGAAAACGTCTGCGGCGAGCTGCACCTGCCGGATTACGAGCCCGGGAAAGGCGGCGTCGTCTACCTCTGCGCCAGCAACGCCGTCGAGTGGGCTGCCGGCGGCCAGGAGATTCAGCCGCCGATGGCCAACCGCTTGTGGCACGGCGAATTCCCGATGGATCATGAAACCTGGTGCGAGATGATGGTGAGCGACTTTCCTGCTCCCACCGACCTGCCCCTGCTGCCAGCCGATTACCTGCGCACGCACCACTACCGGCAGCGCGCGCTCATCGCCTCCTACATCAAGGCCGCCGGCCGCGATTCCTGGCTCGCGCCGCCGGAGGATTCGGCCCGGCGCAGCGGTCCGTGGCCGTCAGGGCGAACCTGGTATCTCGCCTCACGCTTCCTGGCCGCCATCGAAGCGGTGTCGCCGAACAATCGCGTGCTGCAGGGTGCGGCACTCGCGGGTCTCGTCGGCGACCAGGCGCTGCCGTTTCTCGAGTACCGCGAGACCTTGAACCTGCCCGACCCGGAGGAGATCCTGAAGGACCCGCGCAGCCTCGTCCTGCCGGATCGTACGGATCGCGCCTACGCGGTGTGCTATTCCCTCGTTGGCGCTGTTCTCAACAACAAGACGCCGGAACGGTGGCAGGCCGCGATGATTGCGCTGGGCGTCGCCGCCCGGAAGAACGTAGACATTCCGACTGCCGCGGCACGCACGTTGTGCGATAAGCGGAACCGCCCTGCCAGCATCACCAGGCTTCCGGACGAGTGCCGGCCTTTCTATGAACTGCTGCAGCTGGCCAAGCTGCTGCCGAGAGAGTGAGACGTGATCGGCCGGCTCGCGGAGTTGATTCGTGGTCTCGAGCGACAAGGCGGCGGCTATTCGCGCGCGTTGCAGGCGGCGCGCGTCCGTGCGTCGTATCAGCGCGCCTACTTCGCGCCCGCCCTCTTCAACCTGGTTCCGGTCCGGACCGATCTGATTCCAAGCATGGCGGTCGACGCGCAGTGGCGCCTCTATTACAACGACGCGTGGCTGAGCGCACATACGGTGGAAGAGAACGCCGCCGTGCTGCTACACGAGGTCAGTCATCTGCTGCGCGACCATGCGGCGCGGAAGCAGGCTGCGGCCGTCCGGGACATCTCGCTCTGGAACACGGCCACCGACTGTGAGATCAACGACGACCTCACCGCCGAAGGGCTGCCGCTTCCCGACGACCCTCCTCGACCTGGCAACTACGGGCTGCAGACCGGCGAGAACGCCGAAACATACTATCGGCAGCTACTGACACCGCAGTCCGATCGATCGGCCGGCTCTCCGCGGACGACTGCGGCGGCGCCAACGGTTGTGACCGACGATTGCGGATCGGGTGCGCATGGCGAACGACGCCCCTGGGAAGTGGTCGACGACGACGGCACGCCAGGCTCGGTTCCGGGCGTGGACCCTGTGAAAGCCGAACTCGTACGGCGCGAAGTCGCGCAGAAGATACTCGATCGTTCCGGCGACGCCGGCGATGCGCCGCTCGGCTGGCGACTGTGGGCGCGCACACTGCTGACGCCCAAAGTCGATTACATGGCGACGATCCGCCACACGGTCCGCAAGGCGCTGCGCGAAAGCACGCTCGGCAGGTACGACCGCACCTACAGGCGACCACATCGCCGACAGGCGTGTTATGGCGAGTTCATCATGCCGTCATTTCACCAGCCACGGCCGCGGCCCGGATTTCTCATCGACACCTCCGCGTCGATGCACGACGCGCAACTGGCGCGCGCCGTCGCGGAGTTGGGTGGGCTGACGCGTCAACTCGGCTACAGCACCGATGTCGTCGTCGCCTGCTGCGATACCATCGTGCACGACGTAAGGCGCGTCTTCAACGCCGCGCAGGTGGAGTTGTACGGCGGCGGCGGGACCGACCTCTCCGCCGGCCTGCGCTGGTTCATTGAGCGAAAGGCAACGATCGACCTGCTGGTCATCGTCAGCGATTGTCAGACAGCGTGGCCCGACGACACGCCTCCCTTTCCCGTCATCACGATCCGCGTGGGTGATGGGGCGCCGCCCGCATGGGGAAATCGCGGCGCAAACAGGGTGATCACGATCGAAGAGCCGGCAGTACCGGTCGACCGCAAAGCGGTGTTGCTTGAGGCCTGGCGCAAAATGAACGCGCCGGAGCGGTGACAGGAGGTCGACGTGGCAGGTTGGTGGTCGATGCCGGAAATGAGCCCGTGGAAACCGCGCGGGCTCGTCTTTCCTCCGCTGTCGGCGCGCGCCTGGATTCGTCTCGCCGTCTGGGAGCTCTGGATGGGCATGCTGCTCTGCATCGTCGTCGGGTTTGGCGTCTTCCTCATCGTGACGTCGCCAACTCGCCTGATCGTCGTGCGGGACTTTTCGGACTGCTACGCGCCGGATGCCGTCGCCCTCAAGTGTGAACGGATTGCCTATTCCAGCGGCACCCTCAACGTCCTGTTCAGTGCGCTGTTCGGTGTGATCCTGCTCGGCCTCGCCGCGTGGTTGTTGTGGGAGTTGTGGAGTGCGGTGGAACCGAAACCAATCACCGACGACTTCCTGCGTCTGCTCAACGACTCATTCGGCCGCAACTGGCGCAACCCGCTGACGTGGCCGTGGGCCCGCTTCCTGTGGGCGTACGGCTTCACGGTTATCGGCGTGGCGCTGGCAGGCAGCATCGGCACCAGCATCTGGACGCAGGTCGCCACATCGGGTCCGGCCCGTGCGCCGACCGTGCAGGTTGAGACATCGCAAAGCTTCAGATTGGGCCACTAGCGGCTTTCTCCTGGCTGCCTTGACGAACTCTTAATTCCTTCATTGACAGGCCGCCGAAACGGCGCTACAGTCTGCGCGTAACTTTTAATTCCTTAAGAGTAATGCCATGGCACGAAGAACATCCCCCGCTTTGACCGACGCCGAGGCCCGCGTGATGGGCGTTTTGTGGCAGCGCAAGGCTGCAACTGTGGGCGACGTGGTGGCCGCGTTCAAAAAGCACCCTGTCACCTACAGCACGGTGCAGACCATCCTGAGGATTCTCGAAACCAAGGGCTACGTCGCGCACGACAAGGTCGAGCGCGCCTTTGTCTATCGACCAATCGTCGATCAGGCTCAGGCCCGCCGCCGCGCCTTGCGCCACCTCGTCGGCCGCCTCTTCGAGGGCTCGCCCAGCCTGCTCGTGGCAAACGTTCTCGACGACGAGAGCATCGACGCTTCAGAGCTGCAACGCCTGAAAGAGTTGATTCAACACGCATAAGGAGACGCCGTGGACGCTCTTCTGAACTGGCTGTGGCAGGGCGGCGTGGTCGCGATCGCGGCGATGGGACTGCTGCGACTGCTGGAACGCACACCGGCCGCCGTCCGCTGCGTCCTCTGCTGGGCCGGGTTGCTTCTCGTGACGACGCTGCCGGCCGCCGCACTCGTCATGTCCGCGCTGAGACCAGCGGCCCCCGCGATACCGTCCGCCGCGATTGTGACGGTGCCCAGCGCCTGGTGGACATCGACTGCGGCCATCGCAGGCGCGTGGGCGATCTGGGCAGCCGTCTGTGGCTTCAGACTCGTTCGCGCGATCGTCGTCGTGCGCCGGGCACGGGCGCGTGTGCGCCCGTTCCAGTCGGCCGCCGCACCGCGGCTGATGCACTGGCTGCGTGTCCGCACAACGGGACGTGCCGCGCGTCTCGTGATCTCCGATGGGATCCGGGCTGCTGGCGTCTTCGGCTGCGGCGAGCCTTTGATCGCCGTGGCGCCGGGGCTGGTCGAGCGTCTGAATGCAGACGACCTCGATCGGGTGATTATTCACGAATGGGCGCACGTGCAGCGGCGCGACGACCTCGCCAAGCTCGCCCAGTTGCTCGTCCGCGCCATTGCCGGATGGCACCCCGCCGTCTGGTGGCTCGATCGCCGGCTGTCGATCGAGCAGGAACTCGCCTGTGACGAGATGGTCGTCACCGCCAGCGGTGCGCCGAAAGCGTACGCGTCGTGTCTCGTCAAGCTGGCGTCGATGTGCGCGTCCCGTGCCGACGCGATGCTGGTCACCGGCGCACTTTCCTCGGGCGGTCTCCGCCGGCGCGTTGCGCACCTGCTGACGCGAAAGGAATTCGTCTCCCCCGTCTGGTCGCGCCGCGCCGCGGTCACGATGGTGACTCTCCTCTTCATCGTCGCTCTCGGTATTGCGCCCCTGAGTTTCGTCGAGGCTGCCGTGTCGACGACGGTCGCCCGCGTGATGCACCCTGTCGCGCAGGCTGCTCCGGAGGCGGGGGACGCCATCGTACAAGGGACGGGCAGTCAGCGGACGGTCGAGGCGCGCCGCGCAACCGCACGGCCCGGCACGTCAGGCGAAGCGCCGGACCCACCTCGGCGCGTTCTCATCACGCAGACTGACGCTCCGGGGCCCAGTGGCAAGGAAATCGACAGGGCCGGCGAGTCGTCGCCACAGCCCGCGGCTGCTGATGCGCCGTATCCAGGGGAGTCCGTCGCGCCCCCACTCGTCACCTCGTCTCCCCCGCTTCCGGTCGCTCCGCCGCCCGCGGTGAACGCCGGCTCCCGCCCCGTCTGGAGTTCAGCAGCGGATGCGGGCGTCGCGCTCGGCCGCAAGTCCAAGAACGCCGGCGTCGCCACCGGGAGTGCGTTCACCCGTTTCGCAAAAAAAATCACTGGCTCCTTCTGAGGACTCACAACGTGCGTGTGCATCTGGTCAATCCAAGCGACGTGTCTTTCGGGACTGCAGTCATCACGCCGCGGTGGCAGTATGTGCTCGCGGCGGCGACACCAGATCGGTACGGCGCACCGACAATTTCCGACGAAACCCTCGACCCCTTCGACGTCGACACAGTCGCGGCGGGCGATGTCGTTGGGATTGGCATCCACACCGCGAACGCCTTGCGCGGCTATCACCTGGGACGTCTGGCCCGGGAGCGAAGTGCGTTCGTGGTGTTCGGTGGAATTCACGCCACACTCTTTCCTGACGAAGTTCGTCAGCACGGCGGCGCGCACGCCGTCGTGACGGGCGACGGCGATCTCGTCTGGGCTGACGTGCTGCGCGACTGCGAACGGAGTACGCCGCAGCCGCACTACGACGGCGGCCGTGTCGGCGGCGACGACTTCCTCTCCGCCCGCTGGGAGCTGCTGCCGTCGGAGCGTTACATGTGGGCATCGGTGCAGACAGTGCGCGGCTGTCCGAAGCACTGCTCGTTCTGCTCCGTCTGGCGCACCGACGGCCAGAAGCCGCGTCAGCGCAGTGTCGGGGCGATTATCAGCGAGCTCGTGGCCCTGCGGCGCAAGGGCTTCCGTTTCATCGTGCTCGCCGACGACAACTTCTATCCGGTCACGCTTGCCGACCTCGTCGCCGCGGACCGCCGTCACGACAAGACCTCGCTTGCCGCGCTCACGGCGCTGCGGCAGGAGCGATTCGACCTCATGGCGCAGATGGCGCAGCTGCCGGAGGACATGGTCTTCTACACGCAGATCACGATGGAGGCGGCCGAGGATCCAGACTTCCTCGCCGCCATGCGTCGCGCGCGGATTCGCGGCGCCCTCGTCGGTGTGGAGTCGGTGACGCCGGAAGGGCTGAAAGCGGTCTTCAAGAACTTCAACGAGGCGGGCGAAGGGCTGGTCACCCGTCTGCAGGCGTTTCGCGCGGCGGACGTCCACGTGCTCGGGTCTTTCATCTTCGGCCTGCCGACGGACACGCCAGACACGTTTGCCGCCACAGCGGATCTGGCGCAGCGCGCCGGCGTGTCCTTTGCGCAGTTCGTGATGCTGACGCCGCTTCCAGGGACCCTCGACTTCGCGAAATGGGAACGCGAAGCGGAGGGCGTGACGACGGTCGCCGGCGTGCCGTTGACACGTTATTGGCTGATTCCGTCGGCGCAGCGGCCCAAGGTCTACGCACCGCACCCGCGCATGTCGGCCGATGAAATCCGCGCCCGCACGCAGCAGGTCTGGGATCGCTTCTACGACCTGCGCGCGACCTGGGCACGCTCGGCCTGCGTCCGCTCGCTGCGCGCGCGGGTGGCGTTCGTGCTCATCTCGAAACTGTACCGGCAGATGTACGCGAACACCGGTATCGCCACCGACAGCGCACGCGTCGAACGGTCCGCCCGCCGTGCACGCTGGCTTGCGCGGATGGCGCGACGACTGTTCGTGGCGGCACCGATGCCGCACCTGGCCGAGCCCGTGGGAATCCCGGCGCGCGGCGGGCGACGTCTCGCCGTTTCCGTCGTGCCCTAGGGTGGATGGCCCGGGTTGCCTGCGGTTGCCGCCAAGGAGTCACTATGGCGCTTCGAACGATTGGAGCCGCGCTCGCATTGGCGATCGCTGGCGCAGCGGCTGCGACAGAACGGACGAATCCAGCGCGTCACTTCCTCGCCATGGTGTTCGACGTTGCCGCATCGGACCTGGCACGCGTCGACGCTGGACGCGTCTACTCGCGAACGCTGCCTGTCCGCCATCCTCGCGAAGTGGCCACGCTGGGCGTCATCCGCATCGCCACCACTCCTCAGCGATACGTCGATCGCCTCATGAACATCGCCGCGTTCAAGCGCGACGAGGCGGTGCTGCAGATCGGAACGTTCAGCACGCCCCCGCAGCACGCCGATGTCTCCGAGCTGACGCTTGACGAGGCTGACGTGCGGCGCCTGCGTGAGTGCCGCGTCGACAAATGTGACGTGCAGTTGTCGGCCGATGCCATCGAACGCTTCCGCACCGAGCTGACCTGGCAGGCGCCTGATGTTCCACAGCGCGCGACCGAGCTGATGCGCCGGATTCTCACGGACTACGTGGCGCGATACGTCGAGCGCGGGTCAGCGGCGGAGATGGAGTACGCGGACTCACCGACGCGGCTGGCTCTGGCCAAGGAATTCTCGTCGCTGGTCTCAGCCGACACCAGCACCTGGCCGCACGTGCCCGGGCTGAAACGGCATCTGCTCGAATTCCCGGCAGCCCGAGGTGACGGGGCAACAGACCTCGTCTACTGGTCAAAGGAACGTGTGCACCGGCGGCCGGTGATCAGCGTGACGCATCTGGCGATCGTCCCGATGACCGGCGGCTCACCGGTGGTCTATGCGATCGCGTCAAAGCAGATCTATGCGATGCACTACTTCGACGCATCGCTCGGCATCACGCTGCTGATTCCCGACAGCACCGCCGCACAGCCGGCCACCTACGTCGTCTATCTGAACCGGTCGCGCATCGACCTCTTCGACGGCGTGTGGGGCGGCATCGCGCGCAAGGTGGTCAGCGGCAGGGCGCGGTCGCTCGTCGCCGAGCAGCTCGAACGCCTGCAGCGCACGCTTGATTAACGTCCGGCTGGACTCGGACTCGGTGCTGCTGGTTCGCCGAGACGGATCGCAGACACACGCGATCGCGACCGCATGCGGCGCTGCCATCCACTCGGCGTGCCGCCTGCCGCCGCATCCGCGGCCTCGAGCCGCTCGCCGCCGGCCTGTCGCGACTTCAGATACAGCAACGCAATCATGGTTCCCGTCAGCGGCGCCACAAAGACGTCGATGAGCTGATACATCGCCGAGGCCCACGACGCTCCGATCTTGAAAGCAATCTCCTTCGGCTGCCAGTTCTCATCGAGACGGAAGACAAAATCCGCATCGACGGCAGCAAACCAGACCAGCACCGGCAGGGCGAACTGCAGGGCCGTAATGATCAGGACGGTGCGCCACGATCGTCGCGCCAGCTGCCTCGCGCGTCGCAGCGCCGCGCCGGCCGGGATGTCTTCCATGATGACGACCGGCGCATAGAGGACATACGCGATCGCCGCGACGATCCCCGGCACGATGAGCAGCACCGACCAGGCGGCGGTTATGCCGACAACCAGGATCGTCGCCACGATGAGCGTCCGCCACCGGCGGCGAACAGCTGCCCAGGCGTCACCGACCGTCGCCGGACGAAGCGGAGCCACGAACGCCTGAAACACGATCGGCGTGACCAGGGCAGGTGTCACCAGGTAGCTGCCGACATTCATCGTGATCATTCCAAACACCACGATCAGACTGAGCATCGGCGACGATCCGAGGCCGCGGGCATCAAGGATCGCGATACCGATCAGAAACAGGAACAGTGGTATGTAGGCGACTGCTGACAAGCGAAGCAATACTGGAAAGCGCTCGCCGTACAGCGCAATCGCCTGCCGCAGCAGCGTGCCACTCCCCTCGGCCGCTGCGCGCAGCGCGGATGCGAACCCGCCCGCCCGCCGCGGCCGCGCCGCCGCTTCCTTTGCCAATGCCGACATCACGACCTCGGCCACGGCCCGCGGAACGTGGCGCGCGCGCCCATGCAGGGATGCTGGTGCGTCCGTCACGTGCGCTCGCATCAGCGCTGAGGCGTCGCCGACGAATGGCGTCTGGCCAGACAGCATCCGATAGGCGATGACGCCAAGGCTGTAGATATCGGAACGGCCATCCACCTGCTCGCCACGACACTGCTCGGGAGACATGTACATCGGCGTGCCGGTGATCGAACCCAGTCGCGTCAGCGCGTCCGTCGCAATGGTCGGTGTGTCAGCGATCGTGTCCGCTGCGGTCGCGTCCGCCTCCGTGCCTTCCGCCTTCAGGCGGAAGGCCACGGGCTCGGCCATCTCCCCCAGCTTGACCAATCCGAAATCGAGCACCTTGACCGTGTAACCGCCGCGCCTGTTCGGCTCGAGCCAGATGTTCTCCGGCTTGAGGTCGCGGTGCACCATTCCCTGCGCGTGCGCCTCGTCGAGCGCCGACGACACCTGTTCGACGATGTCCACGACCCAATTGACCGGCAGTTGCTCTTCTTCGGCCAGGATGTCGGCCAGCGTACAGCCGTCCAGGAATTCCATGACCAGGTACGCCACTTGTCCGCCCGCCGTTGCCGCGACACCGAAGTCCGTGACGTCAACGACGTTCGGATGACGCAGCCGTCCGGCGGCTTCCGCTTCACGTCTGAAGCGCTCGACGAACTCGCTGCGACTGGTCAGATGCGGGCGGATGACCTTGATGGCGACGGTCCGCGTCGTGTGCAGGTGTGTGCCACGATAGACCGCGCCCATGCCGCCCTGTCCGACGCGCGCCTCGATCCGATACTTCCGATCGAGCAGGTCGCCGGTGCGGAGCTGATCTTCCTCAGGCATCACCGGCGCCTCCCGGGTGAATAGTGGCTTCCATCAGGGGATTCTACGGCGTCCTAGCGGCGGCAATGGTCGTGATTCTGGCCGGCTGTGCGTCACGAACGTCGCCCCCTGCCACCAGTGCCGGTGGACCGCCGACGGTTGTTGCCGTGGAGACCGGCGTCGCCTCGTACTACGCCGACTCGTTCCAGGGCCGTTCCACCGCCAGCGGCAGTACCTTCGACAACAGAACCCTCGTCGCCGCCCATCCTTCGCTGCCGTTCGGATCGGTCGTCCGCATTACGAACCTGCAAAACAACCGATCGGTGATCGTGCAGGTCGTCGATCGCGGGCCCGCAGAGCGTGTTCGCGCCGACGGCGTCATCATCGACGTGTCTCGTGCCACCGCTGAGCGCCTGGGTTTCATACGCGCGGGCCGGACCAAGGTGCGTGTGGAAGTACTCAAGCGCGGCAACGGCCGTAAGTAAGCCGCGGCTCGCTTCCCGCTCGCGCCGCACAGGCATTATGCGTATCCTCAGCGCGACTGAGGTCACTTCATGATTCCTGGCGTTGCCCACAGACGGCAGTTCAAACACCTGTCCGAACAGCAAATCCTTGCCCTGGCAATCTCGTCTGAAGAGGACGACGCCAGTATCTACCGCTGGTACGCGCAACGGCTGCGCGCGGATTATCCGCAGTCGGCGCAGGTCTTCGACTCGATGGCGGCCGAGGAGGACCAGCATCGTGCCTGGCTGATCGACGTGCACCGCCGACGCTTTGGCGACGCGATTCCGCTGATCCGGCGTGAACACGTCGCCGGCTTCTACCAGCGACGGCCCGTCTGGCTGGTGCAGAACCTCGGCCTCGAGCGCATCCGGGAAGAAGCCGAACGCATGGAAGCCGAGGCCCAGGAGTTCTACCAGCGCGCGGCGCAGCGGACGACCGACGCCGTCACCCGCGAGCTGCTCGATCGGCTCGCCGCGACCGAGTCCGGTCACGAAACGAAATGGCGCGAACTGCTGCAAGAGCATCTTCCGCCGAACGCGCGCGCGCGAGAGGACGAAGAGGCCCATCGCCAGTTCGTGCTGACCTGGGTCCAGCCCGGACTGGCCGGACTGATGGACGGTTCGGTATCGACACTGGCGCCGATCTTCGCCGCCGCGTTTGCGACCGGCGACACAGCGAAGACATTTCTGGTCGGCCTGGCGGCATCCGTCGGCGCCGGCATCTCGATGGGGTTCACGGAAGCCGCCTCGGATGACGGCACCATCTCCGGGCGCGGGTCGCCTCTCAAACGCGGAATCTCGTCCGGCGTGATGACCGCCATCGGCGGCCTCGGGCACGCTCTCCCGTATCTGATTCCCCACTTCTGGACGGCAACCGCCATCGCGATGGTTGTCGTGTTCGTCGAGTTGTGGGTGATTGCGTGGGTGCAGAACCGATATATGGAAACGCCGTTCTGGCGAGCCGCGCTGCAGGTTGTCGTCGGGGGTCTGCTCGTGTTCGCGGCAGGCATCCTGATCGGGAGTGCGTGACGAGGGCGAAGGCCTAAGGCCCAAGGACTAAGCGAAAAACGAAGCGGTGAGTGGAAGAGCGAAGGGCAAAGGGTACGGCGTACTAGGTGAAACAGAGCCGAGACTTGATCCGGATCAACACGGCGTGAATCGCGCGTCGCATACCATCGCGCCCGTCTCATCGCGGCATGGTCGATTCGTCAGACGACGGCCCGTCATTGCGGGCAGCTTCCTTCGGACCCGGTGTCCGCGACGTCGTCCGGCTACTGTCCCCGCGCCAGCGGTCCCAGATCGCAGACATCGCCACGGTCATGCAACTGCCGTCGGGCAGCCTCGTCTATCGCGAGGGAACCAATGCCAATTCGATCTTCATCGTGGCCGACGGCGTCCTCAAGACATTTCGCGATCTGCCGAGTGGCAAACGGCGCGTCCTCGCGTTCCTGTTCCGCGACGACGCGTTCGGGCTCGCTCAGAGCGGACACTACGTCTACAGCGTGCAGACGATCAGGCCGGCCACGCTGTATCGCATCCGCGTGCCGGCGTTGATGGACATCCTCAAACACGACGCGGACCTGACGTTTCATTTCCTCTGCAAGGTCACGCACGAGCTGCGCGGCGCGTTGCGACACAACCTGATCATGGCGCGGCGCGACGCGGTGGGACGGCTGGCGATGTTCCTGCTGATGCTCGAGCAGAATGCTCGTGCCCATTCCGACTCGCGAATCGAAATCCCGATGAGCCGCTCGGACGTCGCGAATTATCTCGGACTGACACACGAATCCGTCAGTCGCGCCCTGAGCCGGCTCGAACGAAACAGCATCATCGCCTTTGCCGGCCGTCACGAGCTGCGGGTATTGGACCGAGCCCGGTTCGAAAAACTCGCCACCACGCTCTGATCGCCGGGTCCGCGCCGGTGACGGCCGGGTCCGCGCCGGTGACGGCCGGGTCCGCGCCGGGTCCGCGCCGATGGATCCGGTACGGCGCGGAACCCGGCCTACTCTTCAATGCGCGGGGGATTTGCCGGGTCCGCGCCGATGGGTCCGGTGCGGCGCGGAACCCGGCCTACAACCAATTACCGTAGGGCGGGTTCCGCCGGAGCCTGAATCCAGCGAAGGCGGACCCGCCGACAGACCCGCCGACAACACACCGCGTCGATCGCCGGAACGCGCGTTGCTGACGCAGCGACCGGCAATGTCACGCCCTCCGCGTCTGCACGGCTTCGATTACCGCGGCAGACACGTGTATTTCCTGACGTTTTGCACACACCTGCGCCGCGACACGCTCCGTGATCGATCCGTCGCGGTGATGGTAATTGAGCAAATACGGCGAGCGGCGGCTCGTTTCGAGTTCGCAGTTTTGGCGTACTGCGCAATGCCGGACCACGTGCACCTGCTCGTGCAGGGCACATCTGATCGATCAGATCTGCGTCGGTTCGCGAGACGCGTCAAGCAGGGTGCTGCGCAGCGGTGCACGCGCCAGAGGAGCGGGCCGATGTGGCAGGAAGGTTATTACGACCATGTCGTGCGACCGGAGGAGGATGTGAGCGGCATCGCACGTTACATCATTGAGAATCCGGTCAGGGCGAGACTCGTGGGCTCGCCGTCTGAATATCCGTTCATCGGATCCGACGTATGGTCCGTTGACGAGATCCTGCGGCAGGACTCGATCGTGCCGGGGCCGCGCCGCTGACCGCCGGGTCCGCGCCGGTGGATTCAGCCCGGCGCGGAACCCGGCTTACTCTTCAATCTGCGCGGGGGTTTTGCCGGGTCCGCGCCGGTGGATCCGGTGCGGCGCGGAACCCGGCCTACTCTGCGCGGGGACGATCGCCGCCGAGCCTGCGTCCTACCGGTCGTGGAGCGTTTCGCCGCGACCGTGTCGCGCACCCGCACGCTGACGCATGACGTGCGGGAACTGGAGCTGACGCTCGTCGATCCGGTCCGCATAAACTTCGCGCCGGGACAGTTCGTGTCGTTCGAAATCGATCGCCCTGCCCACCGGACTCCCGCCACCCGCGCCTATTCGATTGCGTCAGGCGCCCATCGACAGGGCGTAATAGACCTGGTGCTCAACCACGTTCCGGGCGGGCCAGGCTCGGAATATCTGTTCGGCCTGCAGGAGGGAGACAGCACGTCGTTCAACGGGCCCGTCGGCAGCTTCATCCTGCGCGACGGTCCGCGCGATCTGCTCTTCGTCGCGACCGGCACCGGCATCGCGCCCATCCGCTCGATGCTCTGGTCGCTCGCCGAGTCGCGCTCAGACCGATCAATCACACTCTTCTGGGGACTGCGCAGCGAACGCGATCTCTACTACCAGGACGAACTCGTGCAATTACGCGAGCGGCTGCCCGGGTTCTCGTTCATCACGACACTCTCACAGCCGGCGAACGGGTGGACGGGACCGGTCGGCCGCGTCACGCCGCTGGTCGAGAGCGGGGTCACGACTGTCACGAATCTCGAAGTCTTCCTGTGCGGCAACGGCGGCATGATCCGCGACGTGCGTGACGTCATTCGCCGCAAAGGGCTGTGCCCGATTCGCGTCGAGCAGTACTACGCCCCGACGATCAGGTCACGAGATTCGCGTCCCGCGTGAGCAGCCAGCGCCCGTCTGCTGGTCGTTCCACCGAAGTAACTCCACTCACCGCGGACAGTCCGACTCGAGGTCGTAGCCGAGGTACTCATAGCCGGACCAGAACGCCTTTCCGACGTAGGAGCCGTTCGTCCAGACGCCGTAGGAGATTCCTTCCGACGCGGCGCAGCGCGTGAACTGGTCTGTCCGCTTGTCGCCGTTGACATCGATGCCGTCGGCGAGTCGGTCCACGGGTCCGACAATCCCGATACCAACCTCGATCGGGCGCGACAGCGCGTAGAAGCTGAGGTCGCCACCCGCTGTCGCGGCCGCCGCGCGCACCGGACAGTTGCGCTCCGGGGTGCCGCGTCCAATCACCCGGACGTCTACCACTGACGAGCGATCGCCCAGCGCCACGACCGTCAGCGGAGTTCCATCGGTGAGCATGCTGTTCGCGATCGCGAAACATCCCGAGCCGACCCAACCGAACCGCGCGTTCACCGGCACGTCCGGCGGCGGTGCCGGCGTCCGCGCGCATGCCGATCCAAACACCGCGACGAGCAATGCTGTCAAGATTCGCATCGCCTAATGCCCGTTGTGGGACCAGTGTGGCGCATCGCTCACGAGCTTGTGAACGCCGTACGACGCGCCAACCGCATGCAACGTCGTGTTCGCATTGACGTTGGGATCGAACGATATCGCCACAACGGTCTCGTCAGCCTTCTTCACCTTGATCGTTCCGGACCACACGATCGTCATGTCGATGGCCAGGCCCTTCGTGTGGTTGGTCGTCTTCGCCGGCGGGCTCGTGCTCTGTGGCGGGGATGCGAGACCAAAGCCGGCAACCATTTCCGCAGCGCCTGCCCTGCTGGCGATTTCGTTGCCATGGTTCCAGCGGATATCGACGCCAGGCATCGGATCGGCGTCCGCCTGCTCAGCGGTCGCCTGCGACTGCGCAATCCGCCAGCACCAGTGGAACAGGTACGCACGGGCGGGGCTGCGCAGCGTGTTGATCACGTCCACCGCAGCGCCGGCGCTGTGCAGCGCCTTGATGAACTGCCGGGTGTGACTTCGGAATGGCTCTTTCAGATCGTCGAGGTTCCTGCTGGACGTCGCATGGATGTTCGCCCATGCCACCCAGAACATCCCGCTCTTCGTCGGCATGGCTGTCGCACTAACGGCACATCGCGGAGTTCGACTTCACGGTGTAGGGGCGGTATCGAGGAGAGCTCCTGTCAGTGCAACCTTCGAGATTGAGGAGTTCGATCTTCCGGAAGTCGATCGGCGCCGTCTCAGCCTGGACCGAGATGTAACCACCCGTCAGCGGCGTGCCATCAACCTTGACGGCCGGATCCACCGGCGACACTGCCCCGCCACCGATCTGCGGTTTCGAGTATTCGATGACGGTTCGCCCGTCGATGACGTGACGGATCAGTTCGTCGCCGTGCACTTCGACTTCGACGCGCACCCACTGGTCGCCGTCGTAGGTCTGCGACGTCGAGTTGGTGCAATGCTGCGTGTGCAGCTGCCCATTCATCACCACGTGAGTACCCGGCGTGCACAGGTTCGCGGTCGTCCGCGGACCGCTGCCGAGGCCGCCGAGCAGCTGCACTTCCAACGACATCGGAAAATCCTGATCCTTCAGCATCGTCCGCGGATGCGGACTGTGAAGCATGAGGCCGTTATTGCGGTTTGCCCACGCCGGGCCGCCGCTCACCTGGCTGCCGACGAACCGATATTCGACGGCAATCCGGTAGTAGGAGAACGGATCCTTGTAGAACATGTGGCCGAACTCGCCATTGAACGAGGGCCACTTGTCATAGCGCACCTTCAGCAGGCCGTCTTCAGCGCGAAACGTGTTGTAGAGGTTTTCGCCGAGGTCGTGCTTTGCGAACTTGATCGTCCAGTCGGCGAGATCGCGGCCGTTGAACAACTGAATCCAGTCGGCAGCGGCCGGAACGCCGGGCTGTTGCGCCAGCGCCGGCGGTCCGGTCGGTACGACGCTGACGGCCGTCAGCACGGCGACGGCCACCAGCAGATGGTCAAGAAGCGCACGCATACGGTCCGGGCCGGGATTGTAGTCCGATTCACCGGCGTCAGGACGCGGGAGTGCGTTACTTTCCGATGACGTTGAGGATGTTGCCGTTCCTGCCAGTGGTGCGCCTTCCGAACTCGACTACAAATCTCTGGCGAATCGGCGTGGAGCGCTCAGCGCGTACACGAGCGCTGTGGCCGCCAGTAGAACAACCAGGCCCAACAGATCCTCTCGCGAGACGATGGCAGTGAACATCGAACCGATGGCGGCGAACGCGAGCACGTGAACCGCCGGTCCGCCGGGAACGACCAGGGGTTCTCCATCCGCGCGCACGCCCCGCCGCCGCAGCCTGATCGCGGCAAGCGCCACCATCATGTAGACGAGCATGCCCGAGCTGTTCGAGATGATGAGCAGGCGCTCGAACGTCCCGCTCAGCGCCATTGCCGTGGAGCTGAGAATGCACAGGGCGATGGCGCAGTGCGGCGTGCGATAAACAGGGTGGACGGCGGCGATGCGGCGCGGTAGAAAGCCGTCGCGTGCCATCGCAAACACGAAGCGCGGGTTCGTCAGACCGGCACCGAAAAGAAAGCCGAGCATAGACACCGACGCGCCGAGCAGCATGATCGTCCTGCCGGGTTCGCCGATGGCGCTGCCAGCGGCCTCTGCCAGAGGAGTGATCCGCGTCGTACCAAGTGCAGGCCCCAGGATCCCCTGCGCCACGGTCTGCACGCAGAGATAGAGCGCGCACACGCACAGCAGCGCCAGAAACGTTGCGCGCGGGACGGTCCGCGACGGCTCGCGCACCTCGCCGCTCGGAGCGAGCGCGCTTTCGATCCCCATGAAGGCGAAGATCAAAACACCGGAAGTCGCTATCACCGCGGTGGAGTCCGGCGGCGCCGTCCACGTCAGATTGGCATGATCCACGAACGCGGCGCCGACGACGACAAAGGCGATGAGCGGCAGCAGCTTCGCTGCAGTCATGACCTCGACCATCTGCACACCCGATCGCACACCACGAATGTTGAGAACGCCGACCACTACGGATACGACGATCGTGATCGCCGCCTGCGGCGTTGCCGTCGCCGGGACCTTCGCCAACGCCAGCGCGGAGCCGGCGAACAGTGTCGTCACCACCGCCACGCCGGTCACCGCCGTGACGACGAGAAGGACCCCTGCCACCAATCCGAGGAACGGCCCGAATGCCGCCTCGACGTAGGCGTAGGGACCGCCGCTCGCGGAGACGCGGCTGCCCGCCTCGGCAAACGACGCGGCGACCAGCATCATGACGACGGCGCAGAGCAGATAGGCCAGGGGCGCAGTGGTTCCGAGCTGCGCCGCGACCGTGGCTGGCAGCGCGAAGATGCCGCTGCCGATTGTGTAGTTGAAGATTGTTGCCGCGAGCTGACGGACACCGATCGCCCGCACGAGCAAGCCGTCTGGATTTTCCTGTGGCGCAGTGGGGGACCTGGGAGAACCGACCGCGGGGGTCACGCGCGGCGAGTGTAGCTCAACCGTTCGGGCGTGTCATTCCGTCCTCCGCGCCGTCAATGGCGCGGACGCGG
>Ga0111538_10002533_pt1 | contig 25702 bp, 24 predicted proteins | sample SoiMethybrSBSTD1_FD_79669 | JGI IMG/M metagenome (GOLD analysis project Ga0111538, IMG submission 79669) | Bulk soil microbial communities from a Populus tree surrounding site in Tennessee, USA - Soil MetaG P. TD hybrid SBSTD1 (version 2)... | ecosystem: Environmental > Terrestrial > Soil >...
ACCGATTCGACGAATCATGTCGCCCGCGTTCGGCATCCCCGGTCAGCGCGTCTCACTCGACACACCGCTGACCGGCGCGGCTTCTCTCTTCTTCTCGTTCGCGCGCTCGGCGCTGAGGATGTTACGCATCGCGTAGTTGCCCTCGTGGCACGCGTACTCGAAGAACTGGTACTCGGGATGCAACGTGAACGGCAGCGCCACCTTCCACGGCCGAGTCCATGTCTTCGGGTCGTCCACCGTCGCTTCGTACTGCAGCGTGTCGGCATCGACCCGCGTCAGGCGTTCGACGAGTTTCAGATCAGGGCTGGTCAGCAGCGTGTTGCCATTGCGAGTGAGACCAACCTTCCCGTTGAAGTTGGTCGTTTCGATGACGAGCGTATCGCCGTCCCAGCGTCCGCGTGACTCGCCCATGTACTGACGGATCTTCGGACTGAGCCCGGGGCGGCCGTCGACCGGGATGATTCGCGTCTCGTGAATCATCTCGTTGCGGATCACGACGGCGCCAGGGATCTGAATGATCTGCGTGCCCATGTTGTAAGCGGTCGGCAGCATCGAGCTGAGTGTGCCGCGCGTGATGCAGCGATCGTACGGACCGAGGTCCTCGAACGTCTCGAACGGGTGCGCGACGACCGCCTCGGGAAAATCGTAGTAGTAGGTGCTGCGCGCGATGGCGAGACGCTTCTTGCCTTCTTCCGTCATCGGCGGAATGCGCCCGTTCGACGGATCGACCACCAGCGACGCCTGCCGCTGCGGCACGCCACGCTCGCCGGCGCTCCAGTGTGATGGCCCACCGATGCCGGTGCGCTGACCCTGCGGAACGTAGACCTCGCCATCGGCCTGCACCTGCTTGGCGCGCGCGGCCTGACGCTCGGCGAACTCCTGTTCGGTCAGCGTCGCGCGAGTGCCGAACGATTCCGGCCGCTCGTACGGCGTGCCTTGCATGTCGTTCGCCGGCCACAGGCCCTGAATGTCGGGATCGCCCCACGGTGTGCGCGGTACGCTCCATTTCGCCTTGGCGCCAGATGCCGACCCGCTCGCGCTTTGAGCGCCGGCCGCAACCGGCAGCGCAACCCCGAGCACGACGAGGATGATGAGCGTTTTCGACATGGCGTTCATGGGCGAATCCTCCAGAACCCGATCGCACGTATTTTAGTGGACTGTATCAACTGGAAGAGTATCGCGCACAACCAGCCTCGACCGCGATCTGCCGGCCGCGACAACGCGGGGTCCCCGCCGAGCACGCCTGCGCGGTGGGGTGCGAGCGGAGCGGCCGGTCCGGTTTGGGCAGTACGCTCCACTAGGTCTATCTCCAGATGGATGGGGGATGGCCGGCAGCGGTCGCATCGAGCAGCGCCCGAGTGTCAGCATCCAGCGCCTCACCATTGACTCCGTTCAGCAGGAGTCGGGCAAACTCAGGCAGGCCCATCATCATCGCCGACACACGCACCGTTCGGCCATCCATGAGCGTGATCGTGAACCACTTCATCGATGGCGCAAAGCGAACACGAACGACCTCGCGCCATTCGAACGTGCCGCGCACTCCAATCATGCGCCCGTAGTGCATCCCTTGCTCGCACACTTCATGTCGGGCAAATACGTAATCAGCGACCAGAGGAAGACTGAGCAGGGCGAAGCCCACGAACGTCAGCGTCGTGTAGATCGTCGTCGTCCGATTGGCGTAGACATTCGACAGAATGGCAATGCCCGCAAAGAATGTGAATCCGATCAGGCCGAGAATCAGCGTGCTCACAGGATGCCGCACCTGACGCCCTTCGGATGATGGACGCGGACGGAGGCGGCTCCTTGCCAGCCATCCCATCACGGCGGTCATGACGAGAAACCAGAGCGTCCATTGAAGCGCAACGCTCCACCAGGGTCTGTTCATGAACTGTGCACGCGATGGAGTATTGGCGCTTACGAGGAGTAGAGGTATTCGCGAATCGGTGTCGCCGAATTCTCGACCCACAGGGCCAACGCCACCCCGAGCCGATTCAGCGACGCCACATCGCACGAAATCACGAAGGCGGCCGATCGGGTTCGCAGGGGGTCGCCAGCGCTGCCCAGATCGAAACCGAGCGCTCCGTGGCCAGTCACATCAATGGTGAACGCGCGTATGAACACCCAATGCGCCCACCCGGATTCTTTCGACCCTACGTCCAACGAGACGACATCGGCGGTCTGCGGGAAAACGCGGAGACGATGCGCGAACTCGAGCAGGTCTGCGGGGTAGACGTAGAACTCCTGTTCCGCACGGTATTGCTCGTCGGCCGCGCGGACCGTCACATGCCAGGCCTCGTCTTCATACGGCCACCGAACGAACTCGATCCATCTGTCCTCGGCAACCGCCGGTCGGTGTGACGTCATGAGTGCGCAGAGACGAGTTACTCCGGGCGCATCACCATGCCCAGTTGCGCCATCATTCCGAGCTGATCGAAGCTGTTCCATCCTTCGACCAGTTTGCCGTTCTCGACCCGGACGAAGACCATGCCGGTGAACTGCGCCGGTCTGTTGGTCGCGGCAAAGCCGAGGCCGTTCCCGCGGTGGGTGGCAGACGCGCTCCATCGAGCCGCGACCAGGTCGCCCTCGGCGACGACGTCATCCACTCGGACGATGATGTCGGGAAACGCGTCCCGAAAAGTCCTGTGGAAGGCCTTGAACTGATCCCCACTCTGTGACGCCGGACCCAGTCCATGCACGATGGCGTCAGGGGCCATCATGTCGTCGATGGCGTCGGCGCGACCCTGATTCCACACCTGTTCGAACCACTTGACGACCAGCGCTTTGTTCACGCTCGACATGACGGCCTCCTGTCGGTCGCGCCCAGGAACGATCGCGACTGGCGTTGAAGTAGAGCGCACTTCCCGCCTCGCGATCAATCGTTCACTCGGATCCGCATCATCCGGTTGGCGCCTCGGCGAAACTCGTAGGGAACCGGCTCAATCGACACCGCCAGCCCTTCTCGCGACAGCTCGTCGCCTACTGGCTTGACGAACGGCGAGGGGGTGCCGTCCAACGCCAGCAGCGGGAAGATGCGGACCTCGCTCGCGACGCGGCAGAGCTCTCGAACCGCCGCTCGATGGAATGGCTCGCCCAATTGCGTCGCGTAGAGGAACAGGAAGTGCGAGCAGAGCGCGAGGTCGAAGGACGCCGTTGCGAAGGGCAGGTGCGGCAGTTCGGCCGCGACGTACCGACCCTCGCGCCGGCCCGCTTCGTAGTCGGCGAGAAACTCGTTCATGGCCGCCATCCGGACCTGGCCGAGCTCGTCGACTGATGTGATCGTCGTCCAGATGAAGTCGTCGATGTTGCTGCGCGTCTGCTCCAGAATCTTGTCGTACGTGGACGCGATACGCCCTCGAAGCTGCTCGTCGTCGTACTGATAGATCGGATCGCACGAGATCACGGTCACGCCACGACGCGTGGCCTCGGCATTGAAGCTCGCCGGCCCATCACCGCAGCCCAGCACTTTTGATCGCAGGTCATCGTCCGAGAGCGCGAACATACGTCGATACTCGTCGAACGAGCGCCCCCAGGGCACGACTTGATCGAGCGTGAACATCAGAACGTGAGTGACACGAGAGCTGCCTCAACGCGGTTTGCCAGTCATCGGCACGAACAGGACGGGAAGCGTGTCGATCACCTCCACGCCCTTCGGCGTGCGACGAAGGATCCGAAGCTCCTGGCTGCCAGAGCCCACCGGAATTGCCATCAGGCCTCCGACCGTCAGTTGCTCGATCAACGCGGGCGGCACGTCCTCGGGCGCGGCCGTCACCATGATGCGGTCGTAGGGCGCGTGTTCGGGCCACCCGAGATACCCGTTCCCGGTGCGCACGTGCACGTTGCTGTAGCCGAGCGCGTTCAACGTCGCGGTGGCCTGGTTCGCGAGCGGTTCCACGATCTCCATCGAGCGGACCTCTCTGGCCAAGGCTGAAAGGACGGCCGCCTGATAGCCGGAGCCGGTGCCAATCTCGAGCACACGATGATCGCGTGAGACGCGAAGCGCCTCGGTCATGAACGCAACAATGAATGGCTGCGAGATGGTCTGGCCGTATCCAATCGGCACGGGAGCATCCGCGTAGGCGCGAGAGCGCTCCGACTCGGGAATGAACAAGTGGCGCGGCACTGCGCGCATCGCCTCCAGCACACGCTCGTCGCGAATGCCGCGGCCGCGGATCTGGTCCTCCACCATCCTTCGTCGCTGCGCGTCCCAGTCGCGCGGATCACGTTGAAGCGCAGTGCCATCCGACGTGCATGCCAACGCACTCAAAAGCGTGGCGCACCACCACAGACGGCAATCGTGAGGATGGCTGTGCGTCATCTCTTCAGTGAATCGCCGGCGCGAACAGGAGGATCTTGATCAACGTGTTCGTGACCAGCACGACCAGGGCGAAGACCATCGCGGTGATACGCCAGCCCCACGGCAACGTCCGTTCACCCGTTCGCCAGGCGACGACTGCGCACACCAGGGCTCCAAGCTGCGTGGCGATCAAAATCAGGGTAGACGGCCACCAGATCGCGAGACATCTGTCTCTTCGGCTCAGGTCACCGCTGAGATGCGCGTTCTCCCAATTCCAGCAATTCTCCGAGAAGTAAGCAATGCACCACAACGCGACCGTGACGGCAACGTACATCAGAAGTACGGTCGTCGGCCCCCAGCGGCGGGGCATCGCACTCCTCAAGGACGAATCGTGACCTTCTTGATGGTCTGCGGCGCGAGCGGCCGGCTCATGTTGCCATCAGCGCCCGGGCCGGTCGGCGTCTCGGCAATCGCATCGACGGCGGCCATGCTCCCCGTCACCTTCGCGAAGATCACGTAGTTCGGCGGCAGCGGGTAGTCCTGGTGCATGACGAAGAACTGGCTGCCGTTGGTATTCGGCCCGGCGTTGGCCATCGCGAGGATGCCGCGTTTGTAGCCGTCGCTGTACAGCGGCGACTCCTGCTTGATCTCGTCCTCGAACGTGCCGCCCCACGCGCTCTCGCCGCCGGTACCGTCGCCCGTCGGGTCGCCGCCCTGGATCATGAAGCCTTTCACGACACGATGGAAGGTCAGCCCGTCGTAGTAGCCGTGCTCGGCGAGCAGGCGGAAGTTCTCGACCGCCTTCGGCGCGTCGGCAGGGAGGAACTCGATCTCGATCGGCCCCTTGTCTGTCTCGATCACGCCGTGCATGCCGCCGGAGCTCTTCGCTCCCGCAGGCACCTTGGGGTTACTGGCGACACCAGGCGCGCCGTCCTGCGAGTCGCACGCGCCCGCGAAAAGGAGCAGCTGAAAAAGCACACACGAACCAATCAGCCGAGCAACGCGACGAGATGCGGATGGTATGGTCACGTGACGAGAATAGGCGAACTGAAATGGGGTCGGGAGTCATTTTTCGATTTCCGTAAAATGACTCCCGACCCCATTTCTTATCTCAAGCCGATAAGAGGCGATCCTCCCAGGCGAAGTCGGGCTTCGGCCGCTGCTGCTGCTGATACCAGCGATACGTCTCGCGTAGACCGTCCTCGAGTGGCATCAGCTCCAGGCCCAGCTCCACTTCCGACCGCTCCGTTCGCACGGTGGCGAGCGGGACGTCGAGATACACGCCGAAGTAGTACGGCGCCGCGAACAGCTGGCCGCCGAGCCGTTGAATCTGCTCACGGTCGATGTGGACGAGGTCGACGTGCTTCCCGGCGATGCTCGCCAGCAACCGCACGTACTCGATCTGGGTGATCGGCGGATAGCCAGCCAGATTGTAGGCACGTCCGTTGGCGCGGCCGGTCTCGGCGGCGAGCACCGCCGCGCGCGCGACGTCACGTGCGTGCACCCACTGCATCATCCGCAAGCCGTCCCCGGGCACGACGATCGGCCGACCGGCACGGATGCGATCCCAGAAGAACGCCTCGCGGTCGAACGGATTGTGCGGCCCGTAGATGAACGCCGGCCGCAGCGTGCTCACCGGAATGCCCTGTTGACGCTGCAGCTCGAACAACGCCCGCTCGCTATCCGCTTTCTGCGCGCTGTACGCGTTCGGATGATCGGACGCCACCAGCGGGCCGTCTTCGTCAAGCTCGCCCCCTCCGTAGACGGCGACGCTGGACGTAAACACGTACCGACGCAGCGTGTCGGACGCGGACGCGATGACGGCGGCGCTCACCTGATCGGCGGTCGTGCCCCGCTGCCAGTCGTAGACGTTGTCGTAGACGACGTCGAAGCGGCTGCCGTTCAGGGCCGTACGGACCGCCGCGACGTCGTTACGGTCGCACTGGATCTGCCGAACCCGGTCGCCGAACGGCGTGGCCGCCGCGCGGTGCATGATGACGACCTCGTCGCCGCGCGTGAGCAACTGCTCCACCAGTGCGCGGCCGATGAAGAGCGTTCCGCCGATCACGAGTGCGCGTGCCATGAGCTCCTCCGCGATGCTGGCCGTTACCGTGAGCCGAATAGTTTTCCCGCCTGGCCCAACACGTCGTCGAGCATCGAGCCGTCACGATTCTGATCGACGAGCGGCGCCAACATGCCGAGGAGGCCGCCGCCTGCCGTCACGCCCGCGGGCTGCGCCGCGCCCATCTGCTGCTTCGCCAGGGAGCCCATCACGAGACTGGCCGCCACCGGGAGCAGCCGCTTCAACACGTCTTCGCCGATGCCGGTCTGCGCGGACGCACGTCCGGCGACGGCGCGGCTGGCGTCCTTGCTGCCGAGAATGTGACCGAGGATCGCGTTGCCGTCCGAGACCGTGTCGGGTTGCGTGAGCGCACCCGGATCGTCGACGTAGCGTGTGTGACCGCCGCCGGTGAGCGCACCGAGCAGCGACTCGAGCCCACCCGGTTGCGTGGCGTTGCGCTGCAGTCCCTCGGCCAACGCCGGCACCAGTGCCGACAGTGCCGAACTCGCCTGATCCGGTGAGAGGCCGACGGCACGGCCCGCTTCGCGTGCCGCCGCACCATTTTGCGCGCTGAGAATCGTGTCCAGGATGTTCATGGCTGCTCCCTGATTCGTACTGACAAGAGCATCGGATGGAGCGCCGATCATACTGCCGTCCGGGCCCGAACCACAGGGGCGGATCGCCACTGATATCCCGCCGCTGTAAAGTGAAGCTGTGCCGGCGTCAATCCCACCGCGTGTCGAGCTGCTCGGCGGCTTCCATGTGCTCGTTGACGGCCGCGCTACCGCCCGTCAACCGAGCGCGCGGCAGCAGCAGGTCATCGCCTATCTCCTGCTGCATGCGCGCGACTCGTCTGTTCAGCGTCAACGGGTTGCCGCAGCCCTCTGGCCAGAATCGACCGACGCGCAGGCATTGACCAACCTCCGCCGCGAGCTGCACCTGCTCCGCGATGCATTCCCGAAGCTCGATGCGCTGATCGACGCCGACACGCGCACACTTGCGTGGAGTGGCGCCCGGGCGACGGTCGATCTGATCGAATTCGAACGCGCCGCCGACCGCGGGCTGAACGGCGATCGCGCGGCACTGCAGGAGGCCGCGCGTCTCTACAAGGGCGATCTGATTCCCGAGTGCTCGGGCGAGTGGATCGATCCCGACCGCGATCGACTGCGTCAGCGCGCGCAACAGGTGCTCACGAACCTGGCCGCGCAGCTCGAGCAGGATCGCTCCTTCGGCGACGCGATCGAGCACCTGCAGCAGCTGCTACGGCTCGATCCGCTCGACGAGCCGGCCTGGTGCTCGTTGATGCGTTGCCACGCGAGACGGGGTCAGCGCGCGACCGCCCTGCATCTCTACCAGCAGTGTGCGGCGCTCCTGAAGAAAGAGCTGGGCGTCCAGCCGAGCGCGATGACGCGCATGACGTATCGCGAGATCCTCGATCTCGACGCCGCCGCATCGGTGACGCCGCCGACACCTCGAACCGCGGTGTATCCACTCGTCGGCCGTCACACGGAGTGGCAGTCGGTCCTGACCGCGTGGCGTGGCGCCGCACAAGGCCGGCCGCGACTGCTGCTGATTCGCGGCGAAGCCGGCATCGGCAAGACCCGCCTGGCCGAAGAGCTGACCGACTGGTGCGGGCTCCAGAACGTCAACACGGCCACGGCGCGCTGCTACGCCGGCGAAGGGCGCCTCGCCTACGCCCCGCTCGTGACGTGGCTCAAGAGCCAACCGCTGCACACGACGCTGATGAAGCTCGATGCCTATTGGACGACAGACGTCGCGCGGCTTCGTCCCGAGCTGCTCGCCGCGCGGCCCGAGGTGCCGCCGCCCGATCCACAGCTCGAGAGCTGGCAGCGTGTGCGCTTCTTCGATGCGATTGCGCAGGCATTCCGCGCGACGGCTCCGTTGGTGCTCGTCATCGACGATCTGCAGTGGGCCGACGGCGACACGATCGAATGGCTGCAGTACTTCCTCCGCGCGGCCGCTGATACGCCATGCCTGCTCGTCGGCACCGTGCGCGCCGAAGAAGAACAGGACAACCCGCCAGTGATCCGGATGCTGGGCCGTCTCGAGCGCGACGAGCGCGTGACGACGATCGCGCTCGGTCCGCTCGATCGCGCTGCCACTGCTCAACTGGCGGGAGCCGTCGCGGAGCACGCCCTCGACGAGGCCGCGGTCGCACGCACCTTCAGCGAGACCGAAGGCCACCCGCTGTTCATCGTCGAACGAGGGCGGATGGAGCTCGCGAGCGCGTCGAGTGAGGCAGCGATGCCGCAGGTGCAATCGGTGTTGGCGGCGCGCCTGGCGCTGCTGTCGGACGAGGCGCGCGCGGCTGCCGAAGTGGCATCAGCGGTCGGACGCGACTTCAGATTCGACATCCTCGCGCAAGCCAGCGATCTCGAGGAGGACGCGCTCGTCCGGGCGCTCGACGAGTTGTGGCGCCGACAGATCGTTCGCGTGCAGGACGAGGAGCGCTGGGACTTCAGCCACGACCGCATCCGCGAGGTCGCGTACACGGGCATCGGGCCCGCGCGGCGCCGCCTGATTCATCGCCGCGTCGCCCAGGGCATGGAGCTGCTGTTTGCGAACCGGCTGGACGAGGTGAGCGCGTCGATCGCGTCGCACCTCGATGCCGGAGGGCAGCCGGCGCGCGCGATTCCGTTTCTCGAACGCGCCGCGGCCGTGGCGACCCGCGTGTCGGCGAACGAGGAGGCGATCCGCTGCTTGAACTACGCGCTCGCGCTGCTGGCGACGCTGCCGGCAGGACGCGATCGGGATCAGCGTGAGCTGACGATACGGTCCACCCTTTCGGTGTCGCTGAATTCCGCGCGTGGGTACGCCGCGCCTGAGGTCGAGGAGAACCTGAATCGTGTACTGACGCTGTCGCGGGACGAGGGCCGTGGTGCCGTACCGGTGCCCTGGCTGTGGGTGGCCTTCACCATGCGGTTCATGCTGGGCGATCTGAAAGGCTCGCGCGAGGCGTCCGAGGAGGCACTCGCGCGCATCGCCGCCGATCCCTCGTCTCGCTGCGAAGCGCACCATGCGATGGGCGGTCTGCTGCAGGTCGCCGGCGATCTCGAGGCGGCACGCGAGCACTTCGAGGCGTCGCTCGCCGCCTACGATGAGGCGCATCCACAGCGTACGGCGCTCGGTTCCGATCTCGGCGTCTTCGGGCATGCGTGGTATTCACATGCGCTCTGGCTGCTCGGCGAGGAAGCCGCGGCGCTGTCGCATGCCGATCAAGCGATCGCGCTGGCGCGGCGGCTCGATCACATGTACAGCCAGGCGCTCGCGTTCGCGTATGCCGCGCTGCTGCATCAACTGCGACGAGACCCCCGGCGCGTGCTCGAAGCGGCCGAAGCAGCCGTCGCCACCTGCGAGCGCTATGGGTTGGCCTACTACGGCGAGTGGGCGCAGGCGCTGATCGGCTGGGCGCGCGGACAGGAGCAGCCGAACGAAGGGATCAGGATCATCGAGTCGGCGATCGAGCGGCTCGACGCGATCCGCGCGCGCGCGCGGCGGCCGTACTTCCTGTTATTGCTTGCCGAGACCTACAGCCTCGCCGGGCGCGCCGACCGCGCGACCTCGATCCTCGAGCACGCCATCGCACTGGCCAACGAGGGCGGCGAAGTGTGCTGGCTGCCGGCGCTCTATCTGCAGAAGGGCGAGCTCGAGCCGGTGACCGACCGCGCACGGACGATCAACCGCGCGCTCGAGGCGGCCCGGGCACAGCACAGCCGCGGTCTGGAGCGGCAAATCCTCGGAACGCTGTCGCGAACGATTTAGGAACGCCCGTCTTCATAGGCTCTCCTGCAGGAGGAAAGTCATGAAGACCACCAGTCGTTCTCTCATCGGCCTGGCATTGCTCGCCGTCGGCACGCTCGCCGGGTTCGCACCTGTCTTCGGCCAATCCGCACACGTCGTCGTGCCCGCCGACAAGGTTCAGTGGGGGCCAGCGCCGCCGTTCCTGCCGCCGGGCGCGCAGATCAGCGTGCTGGCGGGCGACCCCCATCAGAAAGGCGATGTGGCGTTGCGTTTGAAGTTTCCAGCCAATTACGAGATCGCCGCGCACTGGCACAGCATGACCGAGCAGGTCACCGTCATGTCGGGGATGTTCCACGTCGGGATGGGCGACAAGCTCGATCGCAACGCCACTCAGACGCTCGCGCCCGGCGGGTTCGTCTCGCTGCCTGGCAACATGCGCCACTTCGCCTGGACGAGCGAGCCGACCGTGGTTCAGCTGAACCTGCAGGGGCCGTTCGACATCTTCTATGTCAACCCGGCGGACAACCCGCAGAAACCCAACTCGACGCGGTGAAAGGCGAGGGTGTCATGACGATTCGAGTGGAGCAACTGCGGTCGGCCGTTCGCGGCCCCATCGTTCTGCCAGGTGACGAGGCGTACGACTCGACCCGCAAGGTCTATAACGGGATGATCGACAAGGGTCCTGCGGTCATCGTGCAATGCACCGACGTCGCCGACGTCATCGCCGCAGTGAACTACGCTCGCAGCAACAACCTGTTGACCGCGATCCGCGGCGGCGGGCACAACGGCGGCGGGCTGGGCACCTGCAACGACGGACTGGTGATCGATCTCTCGCTGATGCGGGGTGTTCGCGTCGATGCCGAGCGCCGCACGGTTCGCGTCGGCGCCGGATGCGTGTGGGGCGACGTCGATCACGCCACGCACGCGTTTGGTCTGGCGGTACCGTCAGGCTTCATCACGACGACGGGCGTCGGCGGACTGACCCTCGGCGGCGGCATCGGATACCTCACCCGCCGCTACGGTCTGACGATCGACAACCTGCTCTCGGCTGACGTCGTCCTGGCCGATGGCAGTGTGGTGACCGCCGACGATCGCCACGACTCCGATCTGTTCTGGGCGCTGCGCGGCGGCGGCGGCAACTTCGGCGTGGTGACGTCGTTCGAATTCCAGGCACATCCGGTGGCGACGGTCCATGCCGGCCCGACGTTCTGGCCGCTCGAACAAGCCACCGAGGTGATGAAGGCCTATCGCGAGTTCATCCTCGACGCCCCCGAGCACATCAGCGGGTTCTTCGCGTTTCTCACGGTGCCGCCGGCGCCGATGTTCCCCGAGCACCTGCACATGCGGAAAGTGTGCGGCGTGATGTGGGTCTGCACTGGCCCCTCGGCTCGCGCCGAGGCCGACACGAAGCCGATGCGCTCGGTCGGCACACCGCTGCTCGATCATCAAGGCGAGATGCCGCTGCCGGCCGCGAACGCCCTGTTCGATCCGCTGTATCCGCCCGGACTGCAGTGGTACTGGCGCGCCGACTTCGTCAACGAGCTGAGCGATCAGGCGATCGCGCGTCACGTCGAGCACGGCTCGGCGCTGCCGACGATGCACTCGACGATGCACCTGTATCCGATCGATGGCGCCGCTCATCGGGTCGGCAAGAACGACACACCGTTCAGCTACCGCGACGCCAACTGGGCGGAAGTGATCGTCGGCGTCGATCCCGATCCCGCCAACGCCGCGCGGATCACCACGTGGTGCAAGGACTACTTCGACGCCCTGCATCCGTACTCGGCTGGCGGCGCCTACGTGAACTTCATGATGGACGAGGGGCATGAGCGGGTGCAGGCGTCGTTCCGCGACAACTACCAGCGTCTCGCGGCCGTCAAGGGCAAGTACGACCCGACCAACCTGTTCCGCGTGAACCAGAACATTCGCCCGGCAGCCGTTGCGGTGTGAGCTGGCGCTTCGCGGGTCCTTGGTCTTGGTTCTTGGTTCTCGGCCCGTCCTTCGGCCTTCGTCCGTGCTTCGTCCCTGGTTCTATGTCCCAGCGGTCGGTCCCGCGTTACAGGGACCCAGGACAAAGATCGAGGACGGACCGAGAACACAGCGGGTGGTGACAGCCGACGGTATGCGAACTACGGCGGGCGGTATGCGGGCCCGCGTTTTGGACGTGAGCGAGTACTCACCAGACAATGTGCTTAGCCTCCGACGGCAGTTTTCGATCCGGTTCTCCCCCAGGCATCGATGTTGCTCTCCCTTCTCGTCTCCGGCGTACGCGCTTGGAGGACAGGAGGGTGAGGTGGTTATCGGGGTCTTCCGCCATCACGTAGTCTGGGTTCTTCTACTCTTCGCCGCCTCTGCATCGGCTGCCGCCGCTCAGGGGGGTTCGGACTCCGAGCGTCAATCGAGCGAGCCACAATCCGGCGAGAAAGTGCCGACCCAGCCCGAGCGCCGCACCGTCGGCACCGTGGCAGCACTGGGACGCGGGTCGATCGTGATACGCACGGATCAGGACAGGTTCGTCGTCTACGAACTGACACAGCGGACGGTGCGCACAAAGGTGGTCGAGCCGGGTGCGCGAGTCAGCATCCTCACGCTGTCGAGCGACACTGCCCCCGCGCCGCGGGCGCTCGCGATTACCGTGCTCCCCGGGAAACAAGGGCTGGCAGAGCCTGCCGAGTCTGCCGAGTCCGCCGAGATCGAGCCAACCGTTCCGCAACAGGTGCAACAGCTGACGACACAGATCGAACGGCAGGCACGACGCTTCCGTGCAGGCCTCACGGGCGGCGTCGCCATCGATCCCGAGCTGATTTCCCTCGATGCGTTCGCGACCTTCGGACCGTTCTTTACTCGGAATCTCCAGTTCCGGCCGAACCTGGAGTTCGCCTTCGGCGAGGTCACGACGCTCTTCGGTATCCACCTCGATGCGATCTACACGCTGCCCGGTGTGTCGCGAATCAGGTGGGCGCCTTACCTCGGGGCTGGGCCGAGCTTCACTTTCAGTCACCGCGGCTTCGAAGAAGTCGATGTCGACAGCGAGACCGATGAGGTAGACCGATTCAACTTCGACGACTTCCAATGGCACAACGGCTTTAACTTCATCGTCGGCGCGAGGAACCCTAACGGCGTGTTCTTCGAGATGAAATCGACGGCGTGGGGTGCCGCGAACATACGCGTGCTCGCGGGGTTTGAGTTCTGAGCCGAGCCTTATTCGTCGATGCTTCTTACACGGTCGTGCCGCCTCCCGACCTCCAACTCCCAACTCCCAACGCATTGGGAACTGGGAGTTGAGGTTAGTTTCGATTCGAACTCCGCGCCGCCGCAGCGCTCGCAGATATCGCCATTCCGACGATCGGCATCGCGCCGGACACGCTTGGCGTCGGGCCGTCCATACCGGCATGCGTAGTTAACAGGGATTCGGCTTCCTCGGATCGCTCATCCGGCACGAGCGCCTTCACGCCGCCCACGACGTTCGAATAGAGCCACATCATCGACACGATGTGCTCATCCACATCGCGGAATAGTTCGAGGGCATCGACTGGAGCGAGTCGCGGCCAAATACCACGCCCTGTCGTCTTAAACGCGCATGGGAGAACACATGAACCGCATCGGACTTGTTGCGACGTTGGTCGCGACCGCTGTCGCCACCTGCGGAATCATCACCGTGCGCGCGACGCCGGCGAACCAGGCGATAGCGGCCGACCGGGCACTCGGAAAGTGGCATTCGACGGAGCAGTTCGAGGGAGAGCCTCGTATCGCCGTTTCGTTTCGCCGCGGCGATCGTTCGATCGAAGGGTGGGCGGTGTTGCTCGGCCAACACCGGAAAGCCGACGATCGAGCGACGCTTGGGCTCTCGTTCACCGACGCGACCTGGACGGGTCAGAGCGTCCGCTTCAGCACGATCCTTCCCGAAGACGAGGGCACCATCGGCTGGGAGCTGCGCGTGGTGACGCCGACGACGGCAGTCCTGACGGCGCTTACCGAGAACGGGCAACCGATTCAGGACGAGCTGAAGTGGGAGATGATTCGCTGACGTAGAGAACATTTTGATCGATCTCGGGTCAGCGCCAGTCAGCTTCGGCCAACCAGAAAATACAGCTGCCAGGCGATAAGGATGCCGTAACGTGTTCCCGTCGGCGTATAGAAGGCATCCCCAGTAACGCGCGCCCAGAGACCAGGACCGAAGTGCAGCACAACAGCGTCGTCGCGGCGAGGCCCAATGGCACGGATTGTCCATAGAGAGTAGGCTTCGGCCTCGGTCCGATCGCTGTTTTACGGTTCGTAGACGGTCGTGCCGCCGACGACCGTTCGCACGATCGCGATGTCCTTGATCTTCTCGGGATCGATCGTGTGCGGGTCGTCGGCCAGCATCACGAAGTCGGCCAGCTTCCCCGGCGTGATCGCGCCCTTCACGTTCTCCTCTTTCGAGGCGTAGGCACCGTTCAGCGTATTCACGCGAATCGCATCCTGCACGCTGATCTTCTGATTCGCGCCCCAGATCTTGCCGTCCCAGCCCTTGCGCGTGACCATGCCCTGGATGCCCATCAATGGTGCAAACGGTCCTGGGCTGAAGTCAGAGCCGGCAGCGGCGTGCACACCGGCCTCGAGCAGCGAGTGGAACGCCATCGCTCGCGCCATCAGCGGCTCTCCGTAGAACACGAACTTGTCCGAGTTGTAGTAGGCGTAGGTGGTGAACAGCGCCGGAATTGCGTCGAGTGCCTTGATGCGTTGGACGAGGCTGTCGTTGACCAGCGTGCAATGCGTGATTTTCGGCCGGGCGTCGGCGCGAGGAAACAGCTTCTGCGCCCGCTCGATCGCGGTCAGGTACATGTCGATGGCCACGTCGCCGTTAGCGTGGCAGTTCACCTGGATTCCCGCTCGATGGACACGCTCGACCCAGGCGTTCAGCTCGTCCTGCGTCTCGGTGACGTTCCCCTTGTAGCCGGACTTGTTTCCTGGATACGGCTCGCTCAACGCCATCGTTCGTTCTGAAAACGAGCCATCGACCGTGTGCTCGGAGGTCGCACCAAGCTTGATCCACTCGTCACCAAATCCGGTGTGCAGGCCGCTGGCGATCATCGACTCGAGCACGCGTCCGCTCACCTCGTAGCTCACTCGGTGCATCAGCTCGCCGCGCGCACGAACGTCCTGAATCGCCGCGAGGTCGCCACCTTGATGGTGAACGCTCGTCAAGCCGTAGCGGGCGAACTGCTTCGAGATGTGCGCGATGCCGTCTCTCGCGCGTCGATCGGCGTCGGCCGCCGACAGCGTCGGCCGAGTCCCGACCTTGTTGAAGACGCCGCGCGCCGTATCGGTGACGCGTCCGTTGAGCTCGCCTTTCTCGTCGCGGTCGTAGGTGCCGCCGGGAACGTTCTTCGTGTCCCTGGTGACGCCCGCCAGCTGCAGCGCTTTGCTGTTGTAGTACGACGTATGGCCGCCGCGGTGCCGCACGACGACCGGGTGCTGCGCCGACACCTCGTCCAGGTCGTGCACGTTCAGCTCGCGCTTGTCCTTCACCTTCGTGTCGTCGAAGAAATAGCCCTCCACCCATGCGCCGGGCGGCGTCTGACGCGCCCTTGCACGAAGCTTGTCGACGATGCTGGCGATGGTGACGAACTCGACCTCGAACGGGTTGCCGACCAGGACCTCGTAGAGCAGCACGTCGCCACCGGCGTGGTTATGGCAGTCGGTGAAGCCAGGCACCACGGTCATCCGCTTCGCGTCGATCGTCCGGGTGTCCTTGCCGGCGACGCCGTTGACCTCGGCGTTCGTGCCGACGGCAATGAACCGGCCGTTCTTCACCGCAAACGCGTCCGCCCTCGGCAAGCGCGTATCCATCGTGTAGACGTTGGCATTGAGGACGACGAGATCGGCGTCACCCGCGTCCGCGGAGGCAACAGCCGCTACCGTCCGGCTGAACCATGGGATTTCGAACGTGGCTGCGACGGCCGCCGCGGTCCACCCCATGAACTCTCGTCGCGATTTGCGATCGTTCATTCGCATGTCTCCTCGATCGGCATCAACCCAACGCATCCTTGCCGTCGAACTTGTCGGCCTCGCTCGTCCAGCCCACCTGCCTCGCCTTGTTTCGAATCTGCACCCACCACTCGGTTCGTGACGGTTCAATCACTCGGCCGGGACAACGGGTTGGCGTTTCCACGCAGGCGCCGTCGAGGATTTTGGAGACATCGACATCCGTATACACCTTGCCGTTGAACCAGACCTTGCTGAAACCTTCGCCCTGGTACGTCAGCAAGAACAGGGTCTGGCCCGGCCGCACGTCGATCGGTCCGTCTAAGGCGATCAGGCGCTGTGGGGTATCGAATCGCACGCGTCCAGCTCGAACCGTGACAACGATACCAGTGATGGCTGTCACGGTTTCGCCGGTCCGTATGCGAAAGACGACCGGTGCATCGACGCGGCGCGCCGCCCGCACTCGAACGGTTGCACGTGCCTTCCACTCGCGATAGACGCAACCTTCGAATGGACAGGCGCCCACGTCTTCGTACGGAAGCGGCGGGGTGGCGGGGGGCTGCGCGTTCACGCTCATGACACCGCAGACCGATACTACGAGCAAAAACAGCAGTCGGCTCAGCCCGACGAACATCAGCCCACACCTTCGAGCGAGCATCGCAGTGCTAGAAGCACTGGAGCACGACCCACGCGTTTTCGAACCGTCCCGCACGAGCATCCTGCTCTCGAATCCAGAAATAGACTACTCCCGCGTCTCCCCACATCACGTCCAGGTCATCATCGCTGTCGACCTGAAGAAGTAGCCTCCAGTCGCCGGCGCCATCACGAAGTCGTTCGACCTCCGGCTCATTGGAGTGGGACGCGTCGCCGCAATAGATACCGTGCGACACCAACTCGCATTCATGCTCCATGTCGTCGTTCTGAATGACGTTCGGGAAACCGCCGACTTGATGGCAGGGAGCGTCACCGTACACCGATGCGCTCAGGTCACTGAGACGATCCGATTCGGCGTCGTTCAGGCTGAGCGCGGTGATCTCGGCGCGTTCCCAAGACGGATACGTGTTGATCGAATGAAACGAGACATCGTGCCGCGGCAGGCTCCGAGGGGCGCTCGAGCGCTCTGGCGGATTGGCGTCGTCAGCGGCGAACATTACGGCCCATCCGCCACGATCCTTCGGATCAAAGCCCCAGGGTTGCTTGTCGACATCGTAGAAGAACAAGAGACGTCCGGAGGTCGGCAACCATGCCAGTGGCAACGCGGTGCTCAACGACTGGAGATCGAGACACGCCAGGAACGTGAGCGGTGCGCCATCCTTGGTCGGCCACGTCATCGCCGGGCTGAGAGGCGGAACGCCACCCAAGTACGATCCCGATGTGCCCGGCGACTTCTGCAGCTGAACAGCCGGTCGCGCCAACGGAGACACGAGTGCGGCCACGTCGCGTATCGTCGGAGGTGGTGGGGACGCCGCGCGTCTACGGCCGAACAATCCCTTGATGATGTTCACGACACGACGTGGCGCCGACGCGCCCTTAGCGCCCGCTGGCGCGTCTGAGGATCGCCACCAACTCCTTTCCACCTAACGCCGTCTTCGCGACGGTCATGCCGTATCTGCCAACTCGCTGCGTTTGACGCGACATGACGACATCGTAGCGCCAAACTCATCATCGAGTGGGCGGGAGTGCAGCGTCGTGCACCGGGTGTCCGTGGCGGATCACGGAGTGAGCAACGGGAAGTGATAATCTAACCGCCGATCTCGTGCGCGGCGATGCGACCGCGCGAGCCGCCGAAGTCCATTGAGCGACTCCGCCCCGAATCGACCTCAGCCCGACCTGCCCGCTGCCGAATTGGAGAGCCGCGATCGGTCCCTGTTCGACGTCAGCCCCTTCCCGGCGGTCATCAGCCGTCTACGCGACAACACCGTGCTCGCGATCAACGAGCGCACGGCGGAGATTATGGGGGTGTCGCCGCAGGCTGCCGTCGGGAGCGTGGTCACCGATTACTACGTGGACCCGTCGCAGCGGCAGGCACTGACCGAGCGTCTGCAGCGCGACGGTCGCGCCGACGGTCTTCGCTTCCATCTCAAGCGCGCCGGCGGCGACACGCTGTGGGTCCTCGCCTCGTTCCGCCTGGTGACCTGGGACGGCGAGCCGGCAGTGCTCTCGGTGTTTCACGATATCAGCGCACAGTACGCCGCCGAGGTCTCGCTCAAGGCGAGCGAACACCGTCTGGTGACGCAAAGCGACGCGCTGACGACGCTTACGGCGCGCTACACCGACCCAAGTGAATGGTTCGACGAACGCTTGCGGGGCATCCTCGACATCGCCGCCCGCGCGTTGGACGTCGAGCGTCTGAGCATGTGGCGGTTCGATCCGGAGCGATCGGCGATCCGGTGCGCGGGCATGTACCTCCGCACCGGCGGCCAGTACGAAACCGGAGCCATCCTCCGGCGTCAGGACGCACCCAGCTACTTCGAGGCGCTCGAGCACTATCGGGTCATCGCCGCGAACGACGCCAGCACCGACCTTCGCACCTGCGAGTTCCTCGGCAAGTACCTCGTCCCGTATGGCATCGGCGCGATGCTCGATGTGCCACTGCGCTACGACAATCGGACGGTGGGCGTCCTGTGCGCCGAACACGTCGGACCGGCGCGAACGTGGACGCTCGACGAGCAGAACTTCGCGATCTCGGTCGGCAACCTCGTCATCGTCGCGCTCGCGGAGGAGGAGCGCCGCCGCGCGCTCGCCAGTCTCGTCGAGAGCGAGACTCGTGCCCGACTGATCGTCGACACCGCGCACGATTGCTTCGTCGGCATCGATTCGGCCGATCGCATCATCGCGTGGAACGCGCAGTCCGAGCGGACGTTCGGCTGGACGCGCCACGAGGCGCTCGGGAGAACGCTGGCCGAGACGATCATTCCGCCCGCGTTCCGCGACGCGCACAAGAGCGGCATGACGCGGTTCCACGCGACCGGCGACGCCCCGGTGGTCAATCAACGGCTCGAGCTGACGGCGCTGCATCGATCCGGCCGCGAGTTCCCCGTCGAGCTCACCGTCACCTCGCCGATGCGCGTCAGCAAGGGGTTCTTCTTCGGCGCCTTCCTGCGCGACATCTCCGACCGGCGCGAACGCGACGCCGAACTGCGGCGCGCCAAGGAATCGGCAGAGGCGGCAACCAAGGCCAAGAGCGAGTTCCTCGCCAACATGAGCCACGAGCTGAGAACGCCGCTGAACGGCGTCCTCGGGTATGCGCAGCTGCTGCAGCGCGATCGCAGTCTGAATGCGACCCAGCTCGAAGCACTCGAGGCGATCTCGAAGTGCGGGTCGCAGCTGCTCGATCTGATCAACGACGTGCTCGATCTTTCCAAGATCGAGGCAGGACGCCTCGAGATCGAGGAGGCGCCGACGGACCTGTCGAGGCTGGTCGCCGACCTCAGGTATGTCGTGATGGAAGCCGCCGAGCGCAAGGGATTGCGACTGGCGATGTCCATCGATGGCGAGGTGCCTGGAGCGGTCGTCCTCGACGCGCGACATCTGCGCCAGGTGCTGCTCAACCTGGTCGGCAACGCGATCAAGTTCACACGGGCCGGCGACGTCCGACTCGCCATCACGCGAGCGGACAAGGAACACCTGCTGTTCGAGGTCGTCGACACCGGGGTCGGCATCGAGTCGGATGCGCTGACCGCAATCTTCGCCGCGTTCGCCCAGACGAAGACCGGCACCGCGGCTGGCGGTACCGGTCTCGGCCTGACGATCTCCGATCATCTGATTAGCCGGATGGGAGGCACGCTGCAGGTCGAGAGCGTGGTCGGTCAGGGAAGCCGTTTCTTCTTCAGGCTTCCGCTCGTTCCGGCACACGAGCCGGTGCGCGCCGAACATCACGACGAGACGATGCCGTCGCTCGACGCGCGGCTCGCGCCTGGACAGCAACTGAGCGCCTTGGTGGTGGACGACAGCCTGGCCAACCGCCACATCCTCGCGAGTCTTCTCGAGAGCGCGGGCGCAACCGTCATCACCGCCGGTGGCGGGCTCGAGGCGATCGAGCTCGCCCGCACGCATCGTCCTCAGGTCGTCTTCATGGATCTGAAGATGGACGATCTCGACGGCCTCGAAGCGACGCGCCGCCTGGCGCGAGACCCGTTGACGGCGGCGATTCCGGTCATCGCCGTCACGGCGAGTGCGCTTGGTGACGCTCGTCAAACGGCGCGTGAGGCCGGCTGCGTCGACTATCTGTCGAAGCCGATCCGCGTCCAGCTGCTCTTCGGCATGCTGCAGACGCACCTCGGCGTGCGATTCGTCAGCCAGGCGGAGCACGTACCGGCCGGCGACGCGCGCCCGATCGACGCCGACCGTCGGGCCGAGGTGGCGGCGCGGCTTCGCAGTGCCGTCGCGCTTGGCGACATCGGCGAGATTCAAGACCTGGCGCGGCAGCTCATGGAGGGCGAGGCCGCGGAAGCGGCGTTCGGCGAACGAATCACGCGGCTGGCGATGAATTTCGATTTCGCCGGCCTGAGCGAGCTCGCCGATTCGTTGACCGTGAGGTAACGACAGTCGAGCGACGCGCCACCGAGGCAAACAGGTCAGAACGACGTGACATCAGAGAAAGCACACGCACCGCAGATTCTGTTGGTCGACGACAACCCGACGAATCTTCAGGTGCTCTACCAGACGCTCGAGGGCAACGGCTACCGGCTGCTCGCCGCCAGGAGCGGCAAGGACGCGATCTCCATCGCGGAGCGGGCGGCGCCGGACCTGATCCTGCTCGACGTCATGATGCCGGACATGGACGGCTTCGAAACCTGCGCCCGCTTGAAGGCGGATGCGCGCACTCGCGATTGCGCGATCATCTTCCTGTCCGCGCTCACCGAGGCTGGCGAGAAAGTGCGAGGGCTCGAGCTCGGCGCGGTTGACTTCGTCAACAAGCCGTTCCAGGGCGAAGAGGTCCTCGCTCGAGTCAGGACGCACCTGACGATTCGCGACCTGCAGAAACAGCTCCGCCGGCGCAACGAGGAACTGGAGCACGAGCTGACGGTCGCGCAGGAGCTGCTCCGAGAAGCGAAAGATCGCACGGACGGTGTCCTGCTTGGTTCGAGCACGGTCGCCTTGCGCCTGCGCGAGGACGTTCAGGACGCGGCGAAGTCCGATGCCACGCTGCTCATCAGCGGGCCTGCGGGCAGCGATCACGAAGCTATTGCACGCGCGGTGCACCATCTGTCACGACGGAGCTCGCGCGCGATCATCTGCGTCAACTGTCTCGCGATGGCGCCCGGCGTCTCGCCGCCATCAGGGCGGCCTGGCATTGCGGACGACCTGCTCGACAAGTTTGCGTTGGCGGGCGGCGGCACGCTCTACATCGAAGGCATCCAGCACCTGTCGCACGACATACAGCGAACGCTGGCCGACAAGCTTCGCTCGATCGAGGAGACCCGGGCGGCATCGGGGACGGCGGTGCCGGATGTCCGTGTGATCGTCTCGACGACGCGAGACGTCGACGAAGAGCTCGCCGCGGGACGTCTGAGTCCGGCGCTGCATCGTGCGCTGCCGAAGACGATCGATCTTGCGCCGTTGCGCGCGCGGCTCGACGATCTGCCGGCGCTCGCCCCGTTCATCCTCCGTCGTCAGGCCGAACAGGCCGGGCGGACGGTGCCGTCACTCTCGGAGGAATCACTGCAGCGGTTGAAGAACCATCGGTGGCCCGGCAATCTCCGCGAGCTCCGACACGTCTTGGGATCGGCGCTCGCCGCTAGCCCGGGTCCGGTCCTCGAGATCGGTGACCACCTGCTGAACAGCGCGGTCCGCGTCGGCAGCTACAGCTTGATCGAGCAGATCGGATCGGGCGGGATGGGTGAGGTCTGGCTGGCACGGCACCAGCTGCTCGCCAGGCCTGCGGCGATCAAGATCGTGCGGGACGCATCAACCGGGGCTGGCGAGGAGGGCGGGTCCGTTCGACAGCGCTTCGCACGGGAAGCACAGGCGACGGCGGATCTGCAGTCGCCGCACACGGTGCAGCTGTTCGATTTCGGCGTCACCGATAACGGAAGCTTCTTCTATGTCATGGAACGGCTCCGCGGCATGGATCTGCAGCGGATGGTGGAGCGCCACGGTCCGCTGCCGCCGGCGAGAGTCGCGTTCCTCCTGAAGCAGGCGTGCCTGTCGCTCTCTGAAGCGCACGCGCTCGGACTGGTCCATCGCGACATCAAACCGTCGAATCTCCTCGTCTGTCGCCTCGGACCGCAGCACGACTTCCTCAAGGTCCTCGACTTCGGCGTGGTGTCGCGGCGCGGTCGTGGCCCGACACAGCCGATCACCGAAATCGGGATGATTCTCGGCACGCCGGCGTTCCTGGCTCCCGAACTGATCTCGGGTCAGGGTGCCTTCGATCGGCGCGCGGACATCTACGCGCTCGGGTGCGTCGCCTTCTGGCTGCTCACCGGTCGCACGCCGTTCGAAGCCGACGACGTGATGACACTCCTCACGCTGCATTCAACGACCGCGCCGGTGCCGCCATCGTCGATGTCGGAGGAGCTCATTCCACCTGACGTGGATGCACTCGTGCTCGAGTGCCTGTCGAAGAAACCAGCCGAGCGTCCCGCCAGCGCCGAGGTTCTGCACGAACGGCTCGACACGCTGTCGGTGGCGCGGCAGTGGGATCAGCGATCGGCGCGCACCTGGTGGGAGATGCACGAGCCCGATCTCGTCGCGTGAATGTAGTGTCCGGCTTTAGCCGGACGTGTAGTGTCCGGCTTTAGCCGGACCCTGTCGCCTCGAGCAACTCCAGGCGATTGCCAAACGGGTCGAACACGTACACGCGCTCGAATCCTTCCAGCGGCTCATCCGCGACCACTGTGAATCCAGCCGCTTTGCACCGAGCCGCGAGAGCCGTCAGTCCGATCACGAGCACCGCCGGGTGCGCTTTCCTGGCGGGCCGGAAATCGGGATCGACCCCGAGATGCAGCCGCAGCGTGCCCGCGCGGAACCAGACACCACCGCGTACCGCCAGGTTCGCTGGTTTGGGTTCCTCGGCAAGACCCAGAACATCGCGGTAGAACGCCCGCGCCTGCGCCTCCTGCCCGGCGGGCATGGCCAGTTGCACGTGATCGAGGGCGAGAATCTCACTCACAAGTTGATCGACGTTACGCCGCGCAATTCGGCCGCGTGCACGCCATTGACGGCAGCGCTTTCCGATAGAGCGCTGACGTAATCGTCAATCGTTGATGTGACCGGGGCGGCACCGTGACGTGCATATCCAGGAAACGGCACGCATCCACTCCCCAATCCAACCATCAGCCTTCACGGGACCGCACCTTGCAATTGCCCGCCCTTTGGACGACGGGAGCCAGGTCCATCTGGGACCGAGGAGTAACACATGACAGCAAGACTCGCGTGCGCGACCATTCTCACGATCGCTGTTGGGTTCGGCAGCGCCTACGCGCAAAGTACGCCCTCCAGGTCCACGCCGAAGCGGCCGGCGGCGCCTTCGGCGCCAGTCGACACTCGGCGCACGCAGCCGGCGGCGCCGCCGATGGACACACATCTCTTCGTCGTGCAGGCCGCGCTGTCGAACATGGCCGAGATCCAGCTCGGACATGTCGCGACGATGAAAGCGCAGCGTGCCGACATCAAGAAGTTCGCACAGGTGTTGATCGAAGACCACGTCAACACGCAGAAGGGCCTCGCCGAGGCCGCGTATGGCGCCGGAATCAAATGGCCGACGCAGATCAACGACCAGCAGCGGCAACTGAAGCAGCGGCTGTCGATGGTCAAGAACGACCAGTTCGACCGTGAATACCTCAGAGCGATCGTCAACGAGCACCGCGACATCGAGCGGATGCTCGCTGAACAGATGAACGAGAACGCGAGGGCGACCGATCCTGCCCTGGCCGTCAAAGTGAACCAATGGGCAGTGACAACATTGCCGGCGGTGCGGGCCCGCCTGAAGCTCGCCGAACAGATGTACGCTGAGCTCGACAGAACCGACCGCTCTGCCAGACGCTGAGCTGGCGGAGACACGCAAGGGCGCGATCCACATTGGATCGCGCCGTCATTCACTTCGCCCCGCCTCACACTTCTTCACAGCCTTCATTCCACCGCGCTTCATTCACGTTCGGTGGCGAACCGTCGAGCGTTGAATTGATCGAAGCGCGGAGGAATATATGACTGCCACTTCGACGATCGACGGAAGGTTGGCGCCGTCCGTGAACACGATCATCGCCGGTTGCGATGCCCTCAAGGACGCGGCCGAGGACGTTGCGGCCGCGGGACGCTCCATCGTGGAAACGTGCCGAAAGGTGTCGGACGTGATGAGCGCCCTGGGTGTGGATGCGCTCTCGGATCGATCCAGCTTCGGCGCCGTGCCGATGGCCATGAAGGCCATCGTCGCGAGCGCGAGCAAATACGTCGACGCCAAAACAGGCGTCTCGTTGAAACAGTGGGCAGAGTTCGTGAGCTCGGCCCAAACATGCTTCGATCGCTACCTCGACAACCTGAATCAGATCGCGGCGGCAGCCGAACGTCATGAAGGAGCGGCACTCGATCCCGAGCAGCTTCGCAAAGACAAACGCATCATCGAGGACACGCAGCTGCAGACGAAGTTGTGGCGACCGATGATGACCCGGTTACCCCAGTTGAGCGGCGTCGTCGAAGCCCTACTCGCATCGAAGAGCGAGCCGGCGCCAAAAGACGAGCTGTCCGACGAGAAGCAAGGATGGGGCAGCAAGCTCAAAGGGGCTGTCGACAAGGTGAAGGAACACGTGGTCGACGAACACGGCGAAATCCTGCGATCGCTGCTCGGCCCGGTCTCCGATCTGCGCCACCGTATCAGCCAGCTCCACCAAGACGTGGAGCAGATGTCGACCTGCATGTTCGAGCTCGAGGACTTGCTCGAATTGCAGGCGACCCAGATCCAGATCACGCTCGGGGACATACAGGGCCGCCAGGCGGAAATTCTGGGGCAGCGAATCACCGTGGCCATCGTCATTCCCCGTCTTCGCAAGCGGCTGACGCGAGCGAGCCAGCAGGTCGACCAGTATCAGGGCTATCTGCAGAAGCTGGAGGCGATCCGTCCACGAGCGGGTCTCAGTGAGACGGTCTACTCCGCGCTGTCATGCGAGTACGAGGCCGCTCTCGAGTCGGCTGCCGTGGCGGTTCGAAGCTGCAAGGCGGAGGTCGCGAGCTGGCGAGTCATTGGTCGCCAGCTGCTCGAAGCGAATCAGACGTGGCTGCACGAGGAACGCGCCGCGGTGACGGCCCGGGAAATGATCGGACAGCTCCCTGCGAATCAGGCGCGAGAGCGATTGGCCGGGATCGGTCGGGAGCTGCGCCGCACCGAGGAGGCGAGGCGACTGCTGGTCGATGCGTGAACGCGAGGCACGACTGATCCCGGGCTGAAGCCCGTTAGAATGGCGCCACCGCGGCGGCACTCGCTAACTTCCGGAATCGCATTAGTAGCCGCTACGGCGTTACACGGGACCTACTCTCGCCGCATGTGCTTAGGGGGCGTGACGACCGCCAGAGCGCTCTCCCGGACGACTGTCCAGCGAGACGGCGCGCCCACGAACCAGCCAAACAAGCACGAGAAGACTCGCAGCGAGGTACACCAAGGGCGGGACTCGAAAGACGAC
>Ga0111538_10002535_pt1 | contig 25672 bp, 13 predicted proteins | sample SoiMethybrSBSTD1_FD_79669 | JGI IMG/M metagenome (GOLD analysis project Ga0111538, IMG submission 79669) | Bulk soil microbial communities from a Populus tree surrounding site in Tennessee, USA - Soil MetaG P. TD hybrid SBSTD1 (version 2)... | ecosystem: Environmental > Terrestrial > Soil >...
GCAAAACCGGGCAAGTCAAAGCAACTCCCGGGAAGACGCGAAGCTTCAGTCCATCTATTTTTGCGCATTATGAATAGCACAAAAACCAGATGTCTATTAGCTTTGAGTCTTTTGATCCTGATCGTGTTTGCCGTGGCGATGGCGCAATCGCCAACGCCTGCTGTAAAGGTGAGCATTGCCACCACCAATGGGTTCCTTGGGCCAACTGCCACGCGCTACAAAGTTGGTGAACAGATTCCGGTGACGATTACGATGACCAACACTTCGCAGGACGCGCTATACACCTGCATCTCGTCAGACGTGTACCAGGATCTTCCAAAGCTCACGCGCGACGGCAAGGTTGTGCCTTACGCGAATTCTCTGTCGTACGAATCGGTAAATGCCACACGCAATCATGTTTGCGAGGAGGAGAACCTGCCGGAACCTGTGCTATTAAGACCGAACGAACCGCGAGTGGCTGATTGGTTCCTGCTCGTTAACGAACGTACGAACGAGGATGCTGATGCATGGTACGACGTGTTGCCTCCGGGAAAATATGAACTCACGATTCAACGGCGACTCGCGTGTTGTGATGGTCCGATGGTCGACTCAAACAAGATAAGTTTCGAAGTGGTGCAGTGAGGATTCACAGATTACGCAGGTTTATCTGCGTAATCTGTGGATGCCTCTGATCAGTTCAAGGCCACCATCACTGTTTCCGGCGCGACCTCGTTCTTCGCCATTTCACGTCGAAGCGTGCGCTCTTCGTGCGAAGGATTAAGTTCTCGTCCCACCGATTCTCCCGCAGTCACAACTTCTTCAAGGAAATAGCTGTCACCATAACGGTTAAAGACTAAAACGTTTCTGCGCGGTATCCGGCGCACATCCTCCGGCTCAGTCTCAAAAACTACATGCTTGCGTTTGTCGCGAATGTTTCGCATCAACAGACCAACCGGTTCGTCTCCGATCCGTGTGATCGTGTATTCACCTGCGGGAAGTGTTATTCCCCGCACGCTGAAATCAAACGGAATCGACGCCCGAAGTTCCGTCCCCGGCAGTTGTGCATGAACACTTCCCACTAGCGACAGACTCACAAGACACACAACGGCGATAGCACTCAAAAGCTTTTTCATGATTTCTCCTCGCTGAATCAATAATTTCTCAACCCGATTGCAGATTAAGGGAATTGGCATGCCAATGAATTGGACCACGGCATCAGCCCCAATGGCAGACCCACAGTTGAGGCTTTCTTTCTTTGACAGGCAAAAAGTCCACACACGCGGCGCGCGTGTTAACTGAAAGACCGAAGCAGAAACGATTTCGCGGTTGGCATGATCATTGCGCTCACAACGGCTGAAGAGACTTTTGACTCTTCAAGAAAAATACAAAGAGGAGAACAGCAACTGTGAAGCAGTATCAAGGAACGAGCAGTAGCGAGCGCGACCCCCAGGGCGCCACCTCGGCACAACCGCCGGCACCACCGCATAAAGAGGCTCCAAACCGCAGAGGTGAAGGACAGAAAAAGGCCAAGACAAGCAAACCGAATAAATAGCCACCTGCGGATTCACGCAGAAAAACGCCGATCTGAACTCTTATTCAGACCGGCGTTTTTCCGCGTAAATCGGAGTTCTAAAAATCCAACCGCAACGCAGCCAATAGCTGGCATAGGAGTTGACGAGTAAGATGTAATTAAGCGAAGGAGGCATTTTGGGGTGAGACATGTGTGGCGTTTTGGGCTCGCGGTCGTCACTGTTGTGGCGGCATTGCTCATCACCACGTCGCTGCAGGAATACACGGACATCACTCCTCTCTTCTATGCCGCCATCGTTGTCAGCGCGTGGTTTGGAGGACGAGGGCCGGGACTCCTGGCGGTGGTCCTGTCCGAACTGGCGATCGACTATTACCTGGTCGCGCCGTATTACTCGCTGGGTCTGGGGCTGAAACCCATTAGCTTTCTGGTCGTGTTTGGACTTCTGGCGCTGCTGACCAGTTGGATGAGTACCCAGCGGAAAGAGGCCGAAGCAGCACTGCGCCAGGCACGTGATGAACTCGAAATGAGAGTTCAGGAACGAACGGCAGCGTTGCAGGAAGTTCAATCGGAGCTGACGCACGTCACGCGCGTGATGACACTGGGTGAACTAACTGCATCGATCGCACATGAAGTAAACCAGCCACTCGCCGCGATCGTTACGAACGGAAATGCGACTCTGCGTTGGCTGGGCGGCGCAACTCCTAACCTGTCCGAAGCACGACAAGCCGTCGAACGTATTATCAAAGACAGTTACCGCGCGAGCGCAGTCATCTCGCGAATTCGCACGCTTGTAAAGAAGACACCGCCACGTAACGATCTGGTCGATCTCAATGAAATGATTGTCGAGGTATTTGCGCTTGCACAACACGAAGCGCGTCGCAATCGTGTTTTTCTTAAGCAGCAACTCAGGCACGACCTTCCTCACGTGCGTGGCGATCGAGTTCAATTGCAACAGGTGATTCTGAATTTGATCATCAACGGTTTGGAAGCGATCGCGAAGAGTCAGAACGGGACGCGTGAGTTGTTGGTCAGGTCCGATCAGGATGAGGGTAATAACGTACGTGTAGCGGTGAGCGATTCGGGTGAAGGTCTTGATACAGCAAATCTCGAGCGTGTTTTTGATGCGTTTTTTACGACCAAGCCGGACGGCATGGGGATGGGACTGGCCATCAGCCGTACTATTATCGAGTCACATGGCGGACGTCTTTGGGCAACGTCAAACTCGCCACATGGCGCGGTTTTTCAGTTTACTTTGCCGACGAACGCGGAGAGAGCATCGTGAAAACGCAGGCTGAGGCAATGGTATTCGTCATCGATGACGACGACTCAATACGCGAGGCGCTGCACAGTCTTATTAGATCCGTGGGGCTCGGCGTTGCGACGTTTGGATCGGCGCACGAGTTTCTGCAAAGCAAGCGCCCGGACGTGCCTGCGTGTTTGATACTCGACGTGCGAATGCCGGGTCTCAGCGGTCTCGATCTTCAACGCGATCTCACCGAGGCAAACATTCATATTCCCATCATCTTCATTACCGGTCATGGCGATATTCCGATGTCTGTGCGAGCGATGAAGGCGGGTGCGGTCGAGTTTCTGACTAAGCCATTTCGCGATCAGGATCTGCTCGACGCGATTCAACAGGCGCTCGACCGCGATCGACGCGCGCGGTCGCAGCAAGCGGACAGCGCCGACCTTCGCAATCGTTTTCACTCCCTGACGCCACGCGAGACCGAAGTCTTCGAGCTCGTGGTAAAAGGACTGCTTAACAAGCAGATCGCTCTCCAACTCGGCACCAGCGAAATCACCATCAAACTCCATCGCCGCCAGGTAATGGAGAAGATGCAGGCCGACTCCCTCGCCGACCTTGTACGCATGTCGGAAAAGTTGCCACAAAAAGGCACATAAAACACAAAATAAAGAACAAAGAACGAAGAACTAAGAACTAAGAATTAAGTTCGTTACCTATACGAAGGTATAGGTGCCGGAAACGTTCGTATAATAGATTTCTCGCCTCCTACGCTCGTAATCTCACCATGCAATGAGAAGCACACCTGCACCGAGCGAGCCGGTAGAAATGCCGCTGATTTCAATTGTTGACGATGATGAGGGGATTCGTCAGGCACTGAAAAGTCTGATCGACTCGGTGGGGTTTCGGGCTGAGGTGTTTGACTCCGGGGAGAAGTTCCTAAATTCGCCCTACTTGTCGCAGACGGACTGCCTGATTGCTGACGTCCGAATGCCCGGAATGAGTGGACTCGAACTTCAGGACCGGCTGAGTGCCGCTGGCCGTTCCATTCCGATTGTCTTCATCTCGGCCCATGACGATAACGAAGCGCGAGCCCGGGGCCTGCGGGCAGGTGCGATTGATTTCCTGCAAAAACCATTCAGCGAGGATTCGCTGTTGGGAGCAATCAGCGTCTGTCTTGATAAGAGTTAACGAAAAGAGATATGCAATGTTACAAACTGCAAGTAATCTGAATTATCAACCTTTGCCTGTTCGACCCGTGCAGTCGCTCAATCACGGTCGAACAGATTTTGCGAAGCGTTCTGGTAACGATCTTTCAGTTCTCTTTCCCCAGTCAGTACTGAGATCGAGTGATTCAACTGGTTGGCAAAATGTGCGTGCGATACATTTCTGCCACACTTCAAGAGAAGCCGTAATTCCCGCCTCCGACGACCACTGCATCGTGAAAAATCTTGGTGAGGCTTCGTTTTTCATGCAAGTCTATCCGTGTAAACGCCGCTTCGAAGGAAAGATGCTGGGTGGCGAAACGGCGATCATTCCGGCGGGGTCATCATGGGCCTGTCGAGCTGAAGGAGCGGAATTACCTCCCATGCTGCTGCTCTATTTGCGGCCGCTGTTTGTACGCTCGGCTGCAAGCGAATTGAACGCCGGACAAAGCGAGATTGGTCTGACGCCGCAAATCGGTTTCAAAGATAAAAACATCTGTCACGTGGCGATGTCGCTCCTGCATGAGCTGAACGAAGCGAATGTTGTGGGCCGGCTCTATGCCGATTCACTCGCAGCCGGACTCGCCATACAACTCATGAGGCGTTACAGTTCGTTGAAAGACGTCCACGTTGGTCACGGCGGTATGGCACCGCACAAACTACGACAAGCGATCGCGTTGATCGATCATCATCTTTCCGATGAAGAGGAAGGACGCGTGGCACTGCGCGGCGTCGCGCTTGCCGTGCGCATGAGCTACTTTCACTTTTCGCGTGCCTTTAAACAGTCGATGGGAATGACAGCGACGAATTACATCGCGGGACGCCGTATCGAGCGTGCGAAGCGGATGCTGGAGGAGACGGAATTGCCAATCTCGGAGATTGCCCTGCGTTCGGGTTTCTCCAGCCAGAGCCACTTCACAACGGCGTTCCGCCGGCTGGCGGGTGCGACACCCAAAGCATTTCGAGCGGCATTGTAAATGTCAAAGCATCCACAGATTCCACCGATTACACAGAAACATCTGCGTAATCGGTGGATGATTTTGTATTTACTGCGGCCTCATCGCGCAGTGCTTCTGCTCGCGTTCCTTGCGGTAGTGGGCGAGGCCGGTACCGATCTGCTCGAACCGTGGCCGCTGAAAATCGTCTTCGACTACGTCTTCGGAACCAAGCATCTGCCATCGTGGCTGACGGGACTGCTGAGACCAACTTTTGGTATCAGTAAAGTCGGCATCCTTCACTTCGCGATTCTCGCGGTGATCGTCATAGCCGTTGCCGGTGCGCTCAGCGCCTACGCGGAGAAGTATCTGACCACGTCAGTCGGTCAATGGGTGATGCACGACCTGCGGCGCGTTCTTTATCATCACATCCAACGCCTTTCGCTTGCATATCACGATCAAAAACCCACCGGCGATCTCATCAGCACGGTTACCGCCGATATCGACTCGATTCAGGATTTCATCTCGCAAGCGTTGCTGGGGATCCTCGTGAATGTGCTGACACTCGTCGGCATGTTGCTGGTGATGTTTTACCTGAACTGGCGCTTTACGTTGATTGCGCTTTCAGTCACGCCATTCCTGTTTGTCGTTGTCTACACATACACGCGGCGCATCAAGCAGGCATCTCGCGCGTTGCGGAAGAAAGAGGGTGAAGTGGTCTCGGTTGTTGCCGAGGTGCTCAGTTCGATCCGCGTCGTCAAGGCGTTTGCGCGCGAGGATTATGAAGAGGCCCGACTGGCACAACAGAGTCTGGAGAATGTTGAGATCGCGCTCCGCGCGCGCAGTCTCAAGGCAAAGCTGGCGCCCGTGGTCCAGGTGATCGTCGCTGTGGGAACGTGTCTCGTACTCTGGTACGGCGTCAATCTTGTGCTCACTGACCAGATGACGTCAGGCTCACTGCTCGTCTTTCTGCTGTATCTCGGCAAGATGTACAAACCGATGCGCGACCTTTCAAAAATGACTGACACGATGTCGAAAGCGGCGGTCGGTTATGAGCGTATTCACGACGTGATCGAGACCGAAGACACCGTACGCAATCTGCCGGGCGCGAAGAAAGCACCGAACTTCAAAGGCGAAATCGAATTCGATCACGTGTATTTCGCCTACAACGAAGGTTATCGCACTCTCAACGACCTCAATTTGCGTGTCGAGCCGGGTCAGCTTGCGGCGCTTGTTGGTCCAACAGGCGCCGGAAAGACGACGATCGCAAGCTTGATCGGCCGTTTCTACGATCCGACAAAAGGTATAGTAAAGATCGATGGTAATGATGTGCGCAGCTACAAACTGAAGTCGTTGCGACAGCAGATGAGTTTCGTCTTACAGGAAACACTTCTCTTCCGGGCGACCGTCTGGCAGAACATCGCCTATGGCCGTCCGGAGGCTTCGCGCGAGGAGATCCTGCGCGCAGCAGAACTTGCTAATGCGGATGAGTTCATCCGTAAAATGCCGGAGCAATACGACACGATGGTCGGCGAAAAAGGTGTCACGCTTTCGGGCGGTCAACGCCAGCGCATCGCGATCGCGCGCGCAATCATTCGCAACGCTCCGATCCTCATCCTCGACGAACCGACTTCAGGTCTCGACGCGGCTTCGGAAGAGTTAGTGTTCGAAGCACTGGGCAGATTGATGTCCGATCGAACGACAATCGTCATTGCCCACCGCCTCGCGACTGTTCGTCGCGCAGACGTGATCTTTGTAATTGAAAACGGAACCATCGCCGAACGCGGCACGCACGACAAGTTGCTCACCACAGGCGGACTCTACTCACGACTCTACGAGATCCAGTTCCGTCATGAGGATGAAAATAAGTCGTCGTATAATGCAACAAATATGCAACCAAACTTCTAAAAATATTTATTGACAGTGGACCAACACGAATCTATGATGCGCCGCGGTGACTAAAGTTAATAGTCTCTTTCGCTTGACCTCATTACCTTGCATGGTCTTTTCTGCCGAGACTTAAGCAGGGTCCAAATTAGCCCAACGTCAAACGATAGAACTCCACGCCATAATTGCGGCAAGGATTGTCCGCACTAAAGGTTCACGTGTGTCTCTCGCTGTCGCCCACGCGATGAGTCGAGAGTGGAGTATCTACAAGTTTTTATCGACGCCGAATCCCCTTCGACGTAATGGAAAGACTCTACTCGTCAGACCAGTTACTCAACATTGATTGCTAATGGAGAACACCATGAAGAACTCGTTCCGCCCCGCTAATTCCTTTTTGACATGGCGTACGGTGACCGTTGCGTTGCTGTTTTTGTTCTTAGTAACCATGTCCCGCTCGGCTAACGCCCAATGGACCACGACCGGAAGTGATATTTACAACTCGAACAGCGGCAACGTCGGTATTGGTACCGGTGGGGCGCCGAGCGCAGGTTCATTGCTGGAAGTGAAGAAAAGTCAAAGCGCAGGAACGGTTATTTCAATTGATAATCCCTTCACCACTGCAAGCAACTCCGCCTATTCGGGAGTGCTTTTCAAGCAAGCTGGAGTTAACCGGTTACTTGTTTCGTCGGTGAATGACAATCACAGCTTTATCCCGGCGGGAACCGCCCAGTTCTGGAATTTTGCTAATGCGCCAATAGTTTTCGCCACGAATAGCACAGAACAGATGAGGATTAGCTCTACTGGTTTAGTGGGCATTGGCACGACGAATCCGCTGTCTCAACTTCACTTTGGCACTTTGTTGAACGCGGGACTAAAAACCTACACAGCAAGCCCTACCAATCATGGTTTCTTGTTCAGTAGTTACATGGACACGACCAGCCCTTACCGCCGTTACGCTGACATCGTAGCAATGTCGAACCAAGATGGGATTAGCGGCGGCAGCACTATTCGCTTTCTGACCAATCCGCACAACTCTTTTACAGCCTTGGAACGAATGCGCATCGACTATCTCGGCAATGTCGGCATCGGCGCGACTGCTCCGACAAATCTGCTCCACATCAATTCAGGAGCCTCCCCTAGCAGTCAATTTCGAATCACCGCCAATAGCGCTGGCTCGCTTTCGGGTCTGGCGTATTCACCGGACAACGCCGCCCTTGGATTTGATGTTGATTGGAACGGTGTCGGCTGGATTGCGCGACACAGCACGCTCGCGGCGCTGTATAAAGTGGGAGGCAAGTTACAAGTACTTGGCTGGACCGGCGCCACCGTCGGCAGTCCCATACCTGATTGGACAGTCTACACGAGCTTGGATCTCATTTCGGGAAAGTTCGGCATCGGCGTTGCCAACCCCGCTTACAAATTGGACGTGCAGAACGGTCAAATCAATTCATCAGGCGGGCTATGCATTGCCGGCGATTGTAAGACGACCTGGTCTGCGGTAGGTGGCTCCCAATGGACCGGCTCGAGTTCGATTTATTTCAACACCGGCAATGTGGGTATCGGGACTGCCGCGACTCCGACGCGGAAGCTGGAAGTGTTGGGGGGAAACATCTTTCATGAATTCAGCACGACCACTGGTTCGGAATACGGCTTCTATACAGCACTTAGCAACAATCACTTCACCTCCAATCTCTCTTTTGACGGGCAGTGGAAAATGATCGGGACCGGGAAGGGCTCTCTTATTGTAACGGGGCCAAACAATGGTAACAACGCCTTCGCCGTTTACTCTGACAACACTTCGCGCGCTGCCAACGCGGCTGCCACTCTCACGCAATTAGTAGCGGTGACAATGGATGGCAACATGGGAGTAGGCCTCAATGCGACTCCCGCCAGCGAAAAGCTTGAGGTCAGCGGCAACATCAAGGTTTCCGGCACCGGAAATATCACTGCAGCCGGTACCATCGAGGGCACTAACGTTAAAGCAAGGTACCAGGACGTGGCTGAGTGGGTTGATTCTTCACAAGAGCTCGCGGCCGGAACAGTCGTAGTCCTCGACGCCAATGTATCCAACCAGGTGATTGCCTCCACTCACGCATATGACAGTGGCGTTGCCGGCGTGATCTCGCTTCAACCAGGCATCGCGCTTGGCGAGCACGGAGAGGGTCGTGTCCTGGTAGCGACAACGGGACGAGTCAAAGTGAAGGTCGACGCTAGTAAGGGCCCAATCAAGATCGGTGACTTGCTGGTGACGAGCGACAAGGAAGGCGTCGCGATGAAATCTATTCCGATCGAGGTCGGCGGTGCGCGTATTCATCGTCCCGGCACGTTGATTGGGAAGGCGCTGGAACCTCTGGCAAGAGGAACCGGTGAAATCCTGGTACTCCTCAGCCTGCAATAAAATTTGTGGTCAACAATTCGCTGCGTTCCGGAGAAAAGACAATGAGAGGTGTAATTGATCCGCTGCTGTCACGAGTTCGCCGAGTGCTGAAGTTAAGAAAGTTAACGACGCCTGCATCTACGTTGAAGAATCGCAGGCGAATGATTGCGCTGGCGTTGGCACTGGCACTTCTGATTGCGGTTACTCCGCCAGTTCCCCGTGCTCACAATGTCATTGGCCGCCACTCGGAGGTTACAAATCAGCAACTGACGAAGACCACGTGGTTGCCTGATGTAAATGTAGGCAACAGTATTCGCTCGCTTGCAAGTTGGCTGGTAGGAAAGGTGCGTGGCAAATCTCCGGAGCGTGTCACGCCCCGGGTTAACGCTTACTTAGCGCCCTTGCCGCCATTCCTGAATGCGCCGAGCAATCTGACCGTCACGTCTGCATCGAGTTCGTCTATTGCATTAAGCTGGACTGCACCGGCAGGCTCGGTGGATCATTACCAGATCGAACGTAGCCAGAACGTTCAGGGCCCTTTTCTATTTCTCGCAAATACCAGTAACACCACGTACCCGGACAACAACGTGACGCCGGGTAATGCGTATCTGTATCGAGTTCGAGCGATTGGCAGCGACGGCATTTTTTCCACTCCGAGCAACATGGCACTGGGCGCAACATTCTCGTTCGGAGCACTGCAAGGCCAGCTCATTCAGAAACTGCACGTCTATGACATTCGTACTGCCGTGAACGCTGTACGCTCAGTTGCGAATAGGACCGTCGTTTCCTGGGCAATACCAGACCTCAGCGGCGCACTGGTGCAAGCAAGTGTCGTTCAGGAAATGCGTGACAAGTTAGACGAGGCTCTGCAGGCTCTCTATATCAGTCCGGGAGGATACGACGATCCAATCCTTGCAACCGGATCCAATGGCACGCTGATTAGAGCCATTCACCTCGAGCAACTGCAAACAAGATCGACTCGCGGTAGTAGCAGCAGCACAGGACCCATTGATACTGACACCTCAACGGCTCGTTTGGACCCGTCGAACGCAACCGGCGGCGGGAGTGACAACCCGTTATCTCGAAACGTCAATTGGAATCTACCGCTCGTCAATTTACCGGGACGCGCGGGTCTGAATCTTGGCCTTAAACTCTCATACAATTCTCTCGTATGGACCAAGGTCGGAAACTCCACGATGTCATTCGACGACGACCGTGGATTTCCGGCTCCGGGTTTCCGTCTTGGCTTCCCGACAATTCAGTTGCCCTTCTTCAACTCCGAGACTGGTCAGAACGCCTATCTTCTGATCGACTCCGACGGTACTCGTACAGACTTGCGACAGACGACTGATCCCAACCTCTTCGAGTCGGCGGACTCAGCTCATGTACTTTTAGATGTGACGCTATTAACAGACACGGCTAATCCCAGGATGATCTTGAAGAGCATTAACGGTACACAAATGACGTACAAGCTCATCGGTCAATCGTACGAATGTACCGAGATTAAAGATCGCAATGGGAACTACATCACCGTCAACTACAACACCAGCGGCGCCGCAGTAGGACGAATCGCAAACATCCACGACACGCTCAATCGCGTCATCACCTTTAATTACGACAATGGCCTGTTAACCAGTATTACCCAGGAATGGAAGAAACAGCCGCCAAATCAAACGCAGGTGATAACCCACACCTATGCGAGCTTTGCCTATACCGATCTCACGTTCGACACGAACTTTGCCACCGGTTTGAGTGTTGTCGGAGTGGTGAATAACTCAGCTAAAGTTCTTTCCAAAGTGACCCTCGCTGACAACTCAGAGACGTTGGCAAATAACTCGCATGTTGATTTTTCATACACTCCATTCGGACAGATTTGGAAATTCAGTAAATCCGCCGCCGATGCCGATCATTTGCTCAATCACCGTGCGTACAGGCTACCAAAGTCACCGCTTTGGACGAACTCGCCAGTACAGGATGAGTGTCCGCGTTTCACCGAGCGGCGAGATTGGGGGCAGTGGGCCAATGGTGATACCGATAAAACGCCGGTTGCCGGCGAGGAAATCGTGACGACATTTAGCGAGACATCTTCGGCAAATTGGACCATGCCCGATGGAATTCAACACGCCGGTGTTTCGGTTCAGGTAACAGCACCCGACGGAACCTTTCAAAAGATCTATTTCGCAGATACGGTGGCTAGCGTAGCCAAGCGATGGCTCCGCGGGTTACCGGAGTTGGTTGAAAGCTTCGACGTCGGCGGCACGGTCGCCGTGCGACAAGTCTTTACCAGTTGGGAGCAGGACAACGAAACCTTCTCCTACGAGCTAAACCCGCGAGTAAAGGAGACCAATATATACGATCCGGCACTCGCGCATCCGAAACGCACCCGCATCGCTTATCAGTCGTTCACACCACCCGCTGGCTCGAGTTACAAGCTGCCACGAGACCTCTTTGAATATGATTCGGATGCTACCACCGTCTTGCGCAGCACGCGGACGGATTATGTCGATGGGGACGACGCACTCAAAGCGCCTTACCTGAGCCGGCGGCTTTTTGGATTATCGAAAGAAAGCAAATTATACCAGGGTGATGTAACGAACGGCGGAACCCTCGTGTCGCGGCTGGGGTATACCTTTGACGAGAGTGGCTCAATTCAGGGCTCTGACTCACCAGTGCAACACGACGACAGTAACTATGCGGCCAGCTTCGTGACTGGACGCGGCAATATATCGACGGTTACGCGTTACGATGTGCTGATCGCCAATGCCTCCACGTCTGTAAAGATGAAATACAACACTGCGGGCTCACTGGTGTCGTCGAAAAATGCTCTCGATAAGGAAGTCAAAATCGATTACGCAGATTCATTCTCAGACAACAACAACTCCCGCGGGACGTTTGCCTATCCCACCACGATTACCGATCCCGACAACTTCTACTCAACAACGAAATACAACTTCGATTTCGGTTCAGTTACGTATAAACAGACGCCGCCGCCAAACGCTACGACACAGGCGACTCCCTCGCCGACACCGGTAGGGCCAGCTCAAACCTTTACTTACGATAATCTGGGACGTCTCGAAAGGACGACCAATCTCGTCAACAATGCTTATACGCGTTATCAGTATCCGGCCGGCAAGATTCGAGTGGAGACGTTTAGTACCCTCGTCGCAGATAAGGGTGAAGCCTACTCGTTTACGATTCTCGACGGTTTTGGACGCGCCATTGCGAGGGCTTCAGATCATCCAGCTACGACTGGTACGACTGCTCGCTTTGATGCTGAAAGGACGGTCTACGACCTCATGGGGCGAGTTATCAAGACTTCAAACCCCACCGAGACAAGTGCGAGCGGAGACGATCCCGCGGAGTGGCAACTGGTTGAAGGCGATGCAGGATCCAGTTGGTACTACACGCAATACACCTACGACTGGAAAGGACGTCCGAGGGTAACAACGAACACCGATGGCACGACCAGGTCGGTGACGTATGAGGGTTGCGGCTGCGCCGGCGGAGAGGTTGCAACGCTGACCGACGAAGGGACGATTGTGAATGGCGTAACCAAAACCAGGCAGAAGAAAATCTATAGCGATGTGCTCGGACGAACCGTTAAGACAGAAGTATGGAACTTCGAGGGCACAGGTCCAAATGGAACGGGTCGCTCACTTTACGCAACCACAGTAACCAAATACGACGTTCTTAATCAGGCTCTCCTCGTGCGCCAGTATAAAGGGGCACCTCCCACGAATTACTTGACTGATCTCAGTTGCCCGACAGGCACCTGTCAAAAATCCGAGTTCACTTATGACGGGTATGGACGCATGCAGACGAAACATGTACCCGAGCAAAGGCAGGACCCGTATGCCGTAACCAGTTGGACTTATAACGCCGACGACACCGTGAACACCATCACCGATGGCCGCGGCGCAGTAACCACATACGGGTACGGTACATCCGGCAATAATCGTCGTTTAGTAAAAAGCATTGGCTACACGCTAACCGGAAGTTTGCCAATCGACGTGACCTTCAGTTACGACACTGCCGGTAACCGAAAGTCAATGTCGCATAGCATCAACGGGGTAGAGCAAGACAGATGCGATTACACCTACGACCAATTGTCGCACCTGACATCTGAAGCGCGACATATCAATGCGCTCAGCGGGTCAGTGACTGCGGGTGACTATACCATCGGCTATGGGTACACGCTTGGAGGACAGCTAAGCAGTGTCACCGACCCATTCAGTTCAACTACAAATCTGAATTACGATGCGATTGGCAGAACCGAAAGTGTGAATGGATCATATGCCGGAACAAGCTACACATACGCCAGCGATCTCGAATATCGAGCCTGGGGCGCAGTCAAAAGGCACGGAGCAGAAACCACCTCTTACAACAATCGAATGCAGCCGACGCAGTTTCGGAATGTTTCTTATCGTTACGATTACTACTACCACCCCGACGGACAGTTGAAGCACTTGATCGACCTTGACGACATGGTAGGACAGCCGAGTCTGGTGACGTTTCATTATATGTCGCGCGATTACGGGTACGACCAGGCAGGACGACTCAATCGAGTCGATGGAACTGACAATCCCCTCGTCAATGGGGGGATCGTACCGGCTCCTTTTGTCGCATACTATGGGTACAACGAGTTCAATAACATGGTTAGCCGTTCCGGCTACTATGCCCTGAATACTAACACCAGCGATTCCGCGCCGTATGTTGACAACAAGCGGACGAATACAGGCTGGACTTACGACGCAGATGGACGAGTGCTGACTAGTGCCGATACGGCAACCGGCACCAATCAGACCTGGACTTACGATGCCAGCGGCAGACAAATATCAATAACCGACGGCACCTCAGGACATGTGTCTACAAACACGCTAAGTTATGACGGTAATGGCGACTTACTTTATGAGTCAGTTACGACGCCTGAGACTACGAAGGCTGATTATTTGATTCGATCGTCGGTATTAGGAATGGTACTGACGAAGCTCGATGCGATCGGTAACAAGGATATTACCTATGTGCCGACAAACGGTTTAACTTTCCACATGCAAACCAAAGACTTCCAGGGTAATCCGACTGTCTCCGGAATGCCACGAGATGCCACAGGCTTGCAGGAGGGCTCGTACGCCGTCGATCCGTTTGGCGCCAGGGTATTCAACGTGCAGCCACCCAACTCAAATCAACAAATGGCAAATCAGCATGTTTTTGGGCCACCTTATAGTGGTTCGGGGTGGTCTACGTTTACCGACGCGAATAACTTCTCAACCGGCTGCACATTGGATGGCGTCCGCACGAATTGCGCAAATGCCCTGGCCCAGGTGTCTCATGGTAATGCCTTCGTGACCAGCCTCTCAACAACCGGAACCTTGGCTGAGTTTTACAACATGGGGTTGGGCGGATTGATTGCGGCGACTCAATCAGGCTATACAGGCTATAAAGACGATAAGAAATATGGACTTATCACTTCCGCTCCCCTGAGACCACATGTCCTCCGTACGACTACTGCTTATTTCCTCCCAAACAGTGCGGGAGAGTGGGCGGATGTTGCCTGGACTCCTGCGAATTTCCTTATCGTGGACAACCTGAATCTTGGCCCTGCTTTCGGTCAAGATCCGCAGGACGAGGGGCGGAAGCCAATGGACACCAGCGAGACGGAAAAGCTGTTTACTGGAGACTGTCTTGATTTTCTCAACCGTATGCTGGGTCAATTAAAAGATCCGTACAGCAAGGACATTCGTGAGGTCCTAAAAAAAGCCAAGGAATACCCTCTCTACACCAAGCACATGACAGCCAAAGAATTGAAAGAAGGGTTGGGCGGAACAAATTTGAGAGTCGGCGATCCCGCCTTTTATATCTACCTCAACGAATCCTCATATGCGAAGGACCCGTTCTTGCTGATCCATGAGCTATTTCACGCTGCAGATGGTGTCGGCACTGGATATAATCATACTGAGATGGCGAAGGCGGCAATTAATGCAGCTTTAGCTGACCCCGCTTTCATGAAGTATATAAACAGACATGGCGGTATGCCGACACCCAAAGCGGTAGACTACTCATCAAAAGACTGGAAATCGAGAGATGATTGGCCTAACGCACAGATTTTTGATTCCATTATGAAGCTCAATTGCGCACACCCAATTGACTATTACTGGTAGGTAAGGGTGCCAAAAATGATTCGCTTAAGTTTTCTCATCGCTAGCCTCATCCTTTTTGGATCCGAGCAACTGCCTTCAACAACGAATTGGCGAGGCTTGTCTCCGTTAAAATCGACTCGCATGGATGTCGAACGAACGCTTGGACGTCCCGACCAGAACCTGAACAACGAGATGCTGACTTACCGTTTTCAGGGCATGGAGGTGGACTTTTACTTTACTACTAATCCGAAATGTCAAAAGCAACTGCCTTCCACGTCGTGGAACGTGCCGTCTGACACAGTCACTGCGATAGACGTCACTTTCAGACCCCAGCCACTGGTTGCAGACACCGGTATCGATCTGACCGAGTTCAAAAAAATCGAAGCAGGCGGTGACTTACTCAAACGTTATCTCTACTTTAGTGCGGATGATAGTTTCATAATCGAGGTAGGAAGCGACTACCTGGCGGGCTATCATTATCGGCCCGGGACAGGTCATAAAGATTTGCGCTGTGAAGCTACGAAAAAGAATTAAACTTTAATCATTTGACGAGTTGTTTTGGCGTCGGAAGAGATGCCTGGTTCCAGCCGCCGCCGAGGGCTTTGATCAGTTCTACGCTTGCGGTCATCTGTTGCATCTGCAGATTCACTGCGATGCGTTGATTGTTCAGGAGCGTGGTCTGTGCAGTGATTACGTTCAGGTAGCTGTCGATGCCGGACTTGTAGCGTTCCGTGGCGACTGACAGCGCTCGCTGAGACGAGGCGACGGCATCGTTCTGTTCGTCCAGTTCGCGGGAGAGGATTCGGAGCGCGGCGAGATTGTCTTCAACTTCCTGAAACGCGGTCAGAACTGTCTGCCGGTAGCTCGCAACTGTTCCGTCATACTGCGCGCGTGCAACTTCCGTTGCAGCTCTGCGTCTGCCTTTATCGAAGAGTGTTTGACTCAGCGTCGGTCCAAGTGAAAAGAAACGCGCGGGCCATGTGAACCAGCTCGCGATCGATGTGCTCTCGAGTCCGGCCGTTGCGCTTAGCGTGAGCGATGGGAAGAAGGCGGCTCTCGTGACGCCAATCTCGGCATTCGCCTCGGCAACTCGCCGTTCAGCAGCAGCGATGTCAGGGCGACGTTCGAGTAGTTGCGACGGCAAACCAACCGGAATCGCGGGCGGCTGTGCGCCCGCCGGCGCGGCTGCCAGCGACAACGTGGCAGGTGGTTGACCGGCCAGCACCGCAATGGCGTGTTCAAACTGCGCCCGTGCGATGCCGAGATCGGTCGCTTGTGCTTCGGTTGTTTTTAACTGCGTTTCTGCCTGCGCGACGTCTTCATCGGATGCGATACCGGTTTGGAAACGGACGCGCGTGAGATCGAGCTGTTGTTGATACGCCGCGATGGTCGTGTCGAGCAAACGCTTTTCGGTGTCAAGTGAGCGAAGCTGGTAGTAATCAAACGCGAGCTCGGCTTCGACGCTCAGTCGCACGTTTTGGAGATCTGCCGCGCTTGCTTGTGCTTCGGAAGCGCTCGCCACGACAGTGTTGCGGATCCGTCCCCAGAAGTCAGGTTCCCAGGTAGCGTCAAATGGGAGCGTGTAGTTCACGCTTTGTCGTCCCGGTGAAACGTTCGCATGCGTGGAAGCTGCCGATTGTCGAGAGACGATGATTGATGGGCTCGTCGTTACTGTTGGGAAATATTGTGAACGAGATTCTTTGACCAGGGCGCGGGCAACGCGAAAGTTTGCGTCGGCGAGGGCGATGTTCTGATTGGCCGTGTTCAACTGCTCCTCGAGACTGTTGAGTTGCGGGTCGTTGAACATCTTCCACCATTTTCCGCGAATCACAGCATCATTGGGCCGCGCGAATTTCCAGTCGTTTGTTTCCTTGAAGGTGTCGGGCGTGAGTTCTTTGTACGCGGGCGGCGTTGCGACCGACGGCTTCGCGTACTTCGGCGCTTTGTCACATCCCTTGAACAGAATGAGAGCGATCAGTGTTAATCCCAATATTTGAAAATGACTAGGCACTTTTTACCTCTATCCGTGTCATCCGTGGCTTGCTGAACCATGCACGCAGGCGATCCAGGTACAAATAGACCACCGGCGTCGTGAACAACGTCAGCATCTGACTCACAAGCAATCCACCAATTATCGAAACCCCCAGCGGCCTTCTAAGCTCCGAACCCGTGCCGGTCCCCAACGCGAGCGGCAACGCGCCGAGTAACGCGGCCATCGTCGTCATCATGATGGGCCGAAACCGCAACATGCACGCCTGAAAGATCGCGTCGCGCGAGCTCTTCCCTTCACCGCGTTCCGCCGCAAGCGCGAAATCGATCATCATGATCGCGTTCTTCTTCACGATGCCGATCAACAAAATGATCCCAATCAATGCAATCAAGCTGAGATCCATGTGCGTCAACAAAAGCGCCAGCACAGCACCAACACCCGCCGATGGTAACGTCGACAAAATCGTGATCGGATGAATATAGCTCTCGTAAAGAATCCCGAGCACGATGTACACAGCCACCAGCGCCGCTGCGATTAGAAACGGCTCGCTTGCCAGCGACGATTGAAACGCCTGCGCGGTTCCGGCAAAACTGCCATGAATCGTCGCCGGCATTCCCATGCTCTGTTCGGTCAGATTAATCGCCCGCACGGCATCACTGAGCGCAACACCCGGCGCGAGATTGAACGAGAAAGTCACTGCTGGAAACTGTCCCTGATGGTTCACTGCTAACGGCGCGGTTGCCGGCGAATAATGCGCAACCGCACTCAGCGGCACGACGCCACCGTTCGACGAATGAAGATAGATCTCCTTCAATCCTTCCGGACTCTGCCAGTATCGCGGCTCAACCTCCATCACAACGTGATACTGATTCAACTGCGTGAACATCGTCGACACCTGCCGTTGTCCAAACGCATCGTAAAGCGTAGCGTCGATCTCTTGCGGCGTGATTCCCATCCTCTCCGCGGTTGCGCGATCGTAATCAAGCGACGCCTGCAAACCGCTGTTCTGCTGATCGCTGTTCACATCAGTCACGACCGGCACTTTGCGTAACTCCTGCAACAGCATCGGTCCCCACTTAACCAGATCATCCAGATTCTCACTCTGAATCGTGTACTGGTACTGCGCGTTACCACCGCGACCGCCAATGCGCAGATCCTGTGTAGCCTGCAGGAAGAGCGACGCGCCTTCCACGGTTGCGACTTGCCGGCGCAAGCGACGAATGATCTCGTCAGCGCTAACCTTGCGCTCATTGAGTGGTTTTAGTGAGATAAACATCCGACCGGTGTTTGTCGTCGTCCCGCCACCGCTACCGGTGAATGCAACGACATTCGCCACACCCGGATCGGCCTTCACGATGTCGACAAACCGAACCATTCGTTGCCGCATCGCCGTGAACGACGAGTCCTGCGCGCCCTGAATACCACCAGCAAGCCTGCCGGTGTCCTGCTGCGGGAAGAATCCTTTCGGCACTATCACGAGCAAATAAATATTCACGCCAATCGTAATCAGCAGCACTAACAACATCGGCGCAGGATGCCGCAGCACCCACGTCAAACTGCGTTCATACAAACTCAGAACGCACGCAAACACTCGTTCGCTGGCCCGATAAAGTCGCCCATGCTCTTCCTTCTCTTTCAAGAGCCGCGAACACATCATCGGCGTTGTCGTCAACGAGATGACGAGCGAAACGAGAATCGCCACCGAAAGAGTTACCGCAAATTCACGAAACAAACGCCCGACGATGCCGCCCATCAACAGCAAAGGCGTGAACACAGCGACGAGCGAAATGCTGATCGAGAGCACTGTAAAACCGATCTCTTTCGCGCCGAGCAAAGCGGCCTGGAGCGGCCGCATTCCCTGTTCGAGATGGCGCGTCACGTTCTCGATCACGACGATCGCATCGTCGACCACAAATCCCGTCGAGATCGTCAAAGCCATCAGCGACAGATTGTCGAGACTGTAGTGACAGAGGTACATCACGCCGAAAGTCCCGATGAGAGAGACAGGCACTACGACTGCGGGAATGATGAGCGTGCGTGGGTTCCGCAGAAAAACAAAAACCACCAGGATCACAAGACCGATCGAAACGATCAGCGTGCGTTCCACGTCTCTTACCGACGCGCGAATGGTAGTCGTCTGGTCCGTTACTACGGTGAGATCGATTGCTGAAGGAATGGACGCCTTCAATTCCGGCAGCGCGGCGCGAACACCGTCAACCGTATCGATGATGTTTGCGCCGGGCTGGCGAAAGATGATTACGAGTGCGCACGGTTTTCCATTCGCGAGTCCAGCGGAGCGAAGGTTCTCGACGGAGTCCTGCACGTTCGCGATGTCTGACAGTCGAATTGCGGCGCCATTCGTGTAACTGACGATCAACTGCCGGTAGTCGGCGGCTTTTAGGAGTTGATCGTTGGTTGCTACGTCGGCAGTCGTGCTGTTGTTTGCGAGTTGACCTTTTGCGATGTTCGCATTTTGCTGCGCGAGCATGTTGCGAACGTCTTCGAGACCAAGCCCCGTTGCGTTCAACTGCGTCGGATTCACATCGACTCGCACCGCGGGCAACGAACTCCCGCCCACTACTACCTGGCCCACGCCCTGAATCTGCGAGAGCTTCTGCTGCAGAATCGTAGACGCGGCATCGTAAAGCTTGCCCTGGTCGTAAACGTCGGACGTGAGCGCCACGATCATGATCGGGGCGTCCGCCGGATTCACTTTTCGATACGTGGGATTGTTTGGCAGATTGGCAGGCAAATAACCTCGCGCAGCATTGATGGCGGCTTGAACATCGCGTGCCGCGGCATCGATATCTCGATTCAACTCAAACTGCAACGTCACACTCGTCGAGCCGAGATAACTTGCAGACGTCATTTCGGTCACGCCTGCGATATGGCCCAGTTGACGTTCGAGTGGCGTAGCCACGGACGACGCCATGATCTCAGGACTCGCCCCCGGCAGATTCGCCTGCACCGAGATCGTCGGAAAATCGATCTGTGGCAGAGGTGAGACCGGCAACAGCTTAAACGCCACAGCACCGGCAAGCGCAATCGCAGCCGTCAAGAGCACGGTCGCCACAGGTCTATGAATAAATGGCGACGAAAGACTCATAACCCATTTATGGCCACAAAGAAGCACAAGATACACAAATGATTTTGGTTAACCCTCTTGAGCAATTTGTGCTCCTTTGTGGCTAGAAAGCTTCTTTGCGGCGGCGTCGAAGAAGAGATAGATCACGGGTGTGGTGTACAAGGTGAGCAGTTGGCTCAACATCAGACCACCAACAAGCGTGATTCCCAGAGGTCGCCTCAACTCAGATCCGGTTCCCGAACCAAGCGCCAGCGGCAGAGCACCCAGCAGCGCCGCCATCGTCGTCATCATGATCGGACGAAAGCGCAGCAAACACGCCTGGTAGATCGCTTCTTCCGGCTGCTTGCCGTGATTGCGCTCCGCGTCGAGTGCGAAGTCGATCATCATGATCGCGTTCTTCTTCACGATACCGATCAGCAGGATGATGCCGATGATCGCGACCACCGTAAGTTCCGATCGAAATAACAGCAGCGCGAGAATCGCACCGACACCCGCTGACGGGAGTGTCGATAAAATCGTCAACGGGTGAATGTAGCTTTCGTATAAAACACCCAGCACGATGTAGACGGTGATGATCGCCGCAAGTATCAGGATTGGCTCGTTTGTTAATGAATTCTTGAAAGCCTGGGCGGTGCCCTGAAACGAACCCTGAACACTTGCAGGCATATTCAACTCTTTTTCAGCGCCTTCAATCGCGCTCGTGGCCTCACCGAGCGATGCTCCATGCGCAAGATTGAATGAGATCGTAACGACCGGAAATTGTCCCTGGCGGTTTACGGCGAGAGCTGTGGTTCCCGGTTCGAAATGGCTGAAAGTGCTGAGCGGAATTGACATCCCGTTTGCCGAACGCACGTAGATGTCCTGCAACTTTGCAGGATTGTTTTGAAAGTTTGCCAGGGTTTCGAGGATCACGTGATACTGGTTTGATTGCGTAAAGAGCGTCGAGATCTGTCGCTGCCCGAATGCGTCGTAAAGCGTTTGATCGATTGCGAGCGGCGTGATTCCGAGACGGGAAGCGGTTACGCGATCTATTACAAGCGTGACTTCTGCGGCGCTCGTTTGCTGATCCGTAGCAACATCCTGGAGCTGCGGCAGCGTTTTCAACTTCGCGACGAAGCGCGTAGTCCACGTATTCAACTCATCCGCGTTCGGTGATTCCAAAGTGTATTGATACTGCGTGCGGCTTACGCGATCCTCTACCGTCAAGTCCTGCACCGGTTGCATGTAGAGCATGATGCCATCGACTTGCGCGAGTGACGCTTGCAGTCGATTCATGATCACAGTGGCACTGATCTTTCGTTCGTCGAGCGGCTTCAGATTGATGAGAATGCGACCGCTGTTGAGCGTTGTATTCGTGCCATCGACACCGATGAACGACGAAAGACTTTCGACCGCCGGATCCTTGAGAATGATCTGTGCCAACTCCTGCTGCTTTTGTGCCATTGCGGGAAATGAAATTCGCTGCGACGCTTCCGAAATGCCTTGAATCACTCCGGTGTCCTGCACCGGAAAGAAACCCTTTGGCACAACGACGTAAAGCCAGATGGTGAGCACAAGCGTTCCCACCGCAATCAGCAATGTGATCGCGCGAAACTTGAGCACCCAACGCAGAGTCACGCCATAGAAGTCAATCACTGCCTGAAAGACTCGCTCCGACGCGCGATAGAAACGACCCTCTTCTTGATGCGATCGTTCGCGGAGCAGTCTCGAGCACATCATCGGAGTGAGCGTGAGGGAAACAACTGCCGACACGAGAATCGTCACACTCAACGTGATCGCAAATTCGCGAAACAGCCGACCGACAATGTCGCCCATGAACAACAGCGGGATCAGCACCGCGATCAGCGAAATCGTGAGCGAGACGATCGTGAAACCAATCTGCTCTGCGCCTTTCAACGCCGCCTGCAAAGGCTTCTCACCTTCTTCGAGATAACGAACGATGTTCTCGATCATCACGATCGCATCGTCGACGACGAAACCGGTCGCAATCGTGAGTGCCATGAGCGTCAGGTTGTTCAGGCTGTAACCCGCGAGGTACATCACTGCCAGCGTTCCCACAAGGGAAAGCGGCACTGCGACGCTCGGGATAATCGTCGCCGGAATGTTTCTGAGAAAAAGAAAGATCACCATGACCACGAGCGCCACAGTCAACAGCAGCGAGAACTGCACGTCTTTGACTGAAGCTCGAATCGTGACGGTTCGATCGGTCAATACTGAAACCTGAATCGAGGGTGGTAGTGTGGTCTGGAGTTGCGGAAGCAGCGCCTTGATGCGATCGACAACCTGAATGATATTGGCGCCGGGTTGTCGCTGGATGTTGACGATCACGGCCGGCACGTTGTTCATCCACGCCGCCTGCTTCACGTTTTCCGCGCCGTTTACGACTGAAGCCACGTCTGACAGCACAACCGGCGCGCCATTGCGATAAGCAACGACGATCTTGCTGTAGTCCTTGTCGGAAAGGATCTGATCGTTGGCGTCGATCTGATACGACTGTTGTGGTCCATCGAAATTGCCCTTGGCCTGGTTGACACTCGTTTGCTGAAGCGCGGTCCGCACGTCTTCCAGACTGAGTCCGTACGACGAGAGCGCAGTCGGATTTGTCTGAATCCGTACCGCAGGCTTCTGCCCGCCGCTAATACTCACGAGGCCGACACCGGGTAATTGCGAAATCTTCTGCGCGAGGCGTGTGTCGGCAAGATCTTCAACCTGCGTTAACGGAATCGAGTTTGACGTCAACGCGAGGGTCATTACCGGCGCATCAGCCGGATTCGATTTGCTGTAAACCGGTGGCGCTTGCAAGTCGTTGGGGAGAAAGTTTGAAGCCGCATTGATTGCTGCCTGAACTTCCTGTTCCGCGACATCGATGTTCAGGTCAAGCGCAAACTGGAGTGTGATGATGGAAGCGCCACCCGAGCTGGTCGACGTCATCTGGTTCAGACCAGGCACTTGTCCAAATTGTCGTTCAAGCGGAGCGGTGACTGCTGACGCAACCACATCAGGGCTTGCGCCCGGATAAAACGTAATCACCTGGATGGTTGGATAGTCGACTTCGGGCAAAGCAGAGACGGGCAGTTGCCGGTACGCCACGATACCGGCCAGCAGGATCGCAGCCATCAACAGCGACGTCGCGACGGGCCTGAGAATAAATGGCCGTGACGGGCTCATGGAGCGGTCCTCCGGCCCGGCGACATTGTCGATTGCCGATTACCAATTGCCGATTTGTCAGGCGATTTGTCGGACGAGCCGCGAACAGAAACCTTCACTCCGTTTTGAAGCTTGTCGAATCCATCGACGGCAATCACGTCGCCGGCTTTTATGCCTTCAACCGCGGTGACGTTTCCATCGGTCGTGCCTACGGTGACAGTTTGCATCGCCACCGTTTGATCGGGCTTCATCAGGTACACAAACGAATCCTGCGCGTTACGTTGAATTGCAACAGTCGGAATGAGGATCACTCCGCGTTGAGTCGAAAGCAGCAAACGCGCATTGACGAATTGGTTCGGAAACAGCGCGCTGTCGTTGTTGGGAAAAACGGCCTTGAGTTTGATCGTGCCGGTGGTTGTGTCGATCTCATTATCGAAAGTAAGCAGTGTGCCTGACGAGAGCTTCGTCTGCTGCGTGCGGTCAAACGCGTCGACCGTGAGCCGGTTACCACGATGCAACTGCTGCCGGATCTGCGGCAGATAATCTTCAGCAACGCTGAAGAGGACGTTAATCGGTTGGAGTTGAGTGATGACGAGCATGCCGTTGGCATCAGCGGCATGGACGATGTTGCCCGGATCGACCAGGCGCAAACCGACCCGTCCGGTGATAGGCGAAGTGATCCGGCAATAAGCAACTTGAACTTTGGCGTTGTCGATCTGTCCCTGATCGATATTTACGACGCCCTCGTATTGATGGACTGTAGCGACTTGCGTGTCGAGTTGTTGTTTTGGAATCGCATTCTTGCTGTAAGCGATCTGGTAACGATTGAGATCGATCTTTGCGTTTTCAAGCAGCGCTTGATCGCGTTGAATCTGTCCTTCGGCCTGGGCCAGTTGTGCTTCAAATGGACGCGGATCGATCTGGGCCAGCAAGTCGCCCTGCCTGACCATCTGACCTTCGCGGTAATTGACACTCATCAACTGACCGTCAACACGGCTTTTGACAGTCACTGTATAAAGAGGCGCCACAGAACCGAGTGCATTGATGTAGACGCCGATATTGCCCTGTTCGGCAACCGCAGTGGATATCGCGACACCCGATGGCGCTGGCGGCGTTTTGGCCGCAGCCACAATTCCCTTTTGTCGATGTTGAGCAATTAGAAAACCGATTAGAACTGCGAGGAGAAGCAGAGCGAACATAAGCCACGGCTTTCGACTTCGCCTGCGAGGTTGGTCCACCGGAGCGGGTGGCGGTGCTGCATCATCCTCTTCAACAATGGGCTCATCCATTCACGAGATGTTACGGAAAACAGCCACATTCTTCTTTTAGCTCTTTGCTCCCCTTGTCACCTTATTGCCACACGAAGATAGGGGCCACAAAAAAGCACAAAATCCACAAAAAATTTCTCTTGTGAATTTTGTGCCTTTTTGTGGCTAAAAAAGGAGCGTGGCTGGGACCATCATGGAGCCCGTAATTTTGGTCCCAACCACGCTCGAAACACAGGGATGTTTCCCCCCTCGCTTGATTATCAACCCTGTGTGTATGAAGAAGGTCTCTAGTTACAACGTGTGTGCATTCTAGTCTCTCGCAAATTCTGATTCTTTCAGTTTGTTGTCACTTTTATCAGCTATTTGCGGTAGCGAGAGTCCGAGGTCGAGGTCCTCATAGAACTCCTTTTCACCTCCTTCAAAGTGATGACCACTGGCTTTCACCGCATAGAAATGTTTTGCGCCCGGTATCACGTCGTAAAGCGACTGCGCTTCACGGAATGGCGCGTTCTTGTCGCTGGTTGCATTCAGAAAAATGATCGGTGTTTGTTTGAGCGACTTCAGAAAGGGGTGAATATCAAAAACTTTTTCGTGTGGCGTTCCGTGTGTAAAGTAGATGATGGAATCTGCGGGTCTCCACGCGAGCTCGCCATAGATGGGAAGACTGATCGCGACGACGCGACTAACCGGCAAGCTGAACTCCGGTTGCGACGCTGCAATCACGCTGTAGCCCGCGCCAAGGGACCAGCCTGCCAGAACCAGCGGCGCTTTGGTATCGACACCCGGTTGAGCGATCGCCTGTTTGGCGATTGCGTCGTAATCACGCGTCAGTTCCTCGATCGAAAGCGGTTTCTGCGGCGTCGCAAAACTCACGAGATAACTCTTCGC
>Ga0111538_10002536_pt1 | contig 25670 bp, 22 predicted proteins | sample SoiMethybrSBSTD1_FD_79669 | JGI IMG/M metagenome (GOLD analysis project Ga0111538, IMG submission 79669) | Bulk soil microbial communities from a Populus tree surrounding site in Tennessee, USA - Soil MetaG P. TD hybrid SBSTD1 (version 2)... | ecosystem: Environmental > Terrestrial > Soil >...
AACGTTCGCGACGGTCATCTGATGGTGGCGACCAATCTCTCGAGCGTCAGTTTAGCTATCCTGGCGATGCTCGCCATTCTCGATCGTGAAGGCTTCGACGACAGCGCCAACTAGGTTGACGGCGCCCACTACCTGTTTCGCTCCATCGATTTTCGCATCATGCGTTCAGTGCACTTTTTCGGAGGCATCCGTGCCATCTCAGATTGTCTGCTTGCCCGAAACGACGCTGGCCACCTTGCTTCACGATCACGGCGGTGCACGGTCGTATGGCTTTGCCATCCGTGACCTGAAAGCCATAGAGGGCCGGCTTTCCGACGGCAGCCACGTACTGCGCGTCCACATCGATCCGCTGGTCCACTGTCCACAGCTGCGAGATCATATCGTCGACGATGTCTATGCTCTGGTGCTGACCTCGGGCGCTCCCGGCGCCTTGCAGCCTGCCCCCGCCCCACTCTCTTGCGGCTTGGTCCTTCACATCCTGGACCAGGCTGAGGCAGCTTTCCAGGAACTTCCCGCTCTTAGCGGTCATGAGCATCTCGCGATTGCCAATGCGTTTCGGCATGCGCGAAGTGCTCAACCGCTGGCGCGCTCGCTGCGCCGGCGGTCGCCGGCGAACACCTATGAATCGGCGCTCCTGGCGCAGGCCATCGAGATCCAGCACATCATCGCGCCATCGATACCACGTCTCAACAGACGCTTGGCTGGTTACGAGGCCCAGCTGCGGGCCAGCGGACTTCAGGCAGGCGTCACGCGCCTTGGGATGCAGGCGGAACTTGGTCTTCGTCTCCGGGTCGATCGTGCCGGAAGTGCCCTTACGCCGCGTCTCTTCGGCAAGACGCGGCGTTGCGGGCTCGACAGCCTCATGCGCACCACTTTCAACCAGCTCGGCGCTTTCCAAAAGATGGCAGAGGCCATTCACAGCGAGTCGATCACGGGGACAAGTTGGGCAACGATGGAAACGCTCAAGGGCTTGCATGCGGACCTGTTGAGCACCCTGCCCGGCCTCGAGAGAGCCGGGCGGCTGCGCACACAGGAGATGCGCATCCGCTCGCCTTTTGACGGTCACGTGACGGTCCTTGAAATGCCTGGGCACGCGGTCGAGGCGGCTTTTGCCGACTTTGCCGGTGCATTCGACAAGACACTCTGGCGCGAAATCCACCCGGTGATTAGGGCCTCGCTGGCGCATGTAGAGCTCGCACGCATCCACCCCTTCTCGGACGCGAATGGGCGGCTGGCACGGCTCCTGATGAGCGGTCTTCTGCACGAAGATGCCATCCCCCTACTGCCGCTGGAAGCCGTCTTTGCCTGGAGCCGTCCTGCCTATCTCGATGCCGTTGAGCGTGCTGTGCGCCAGCATGACGCGCTCGGGTTCGTTCACCTCGTTCTGAAAGCGATCGACCAGGCGATCGCGGCTGGATGGCATATGATCAGGGTCCTGAAACCGCACTGCGAGCAGGTCCGCGAGTCATTCCTCGCTCTCGGCGTCGGCGGTCGCCTTGCTCTAATTGCCTCAGAACTTGCCAGCTCCATGGTCCTCGGTCCCGATCCACAGCTGATCGCCCGAACGCTTCATGGCATCGAGACCGGCTGGTACCTGAACGATTCACCGCAGTTCGACGCCATCGATGCGAGGTCGCTCAACTTCGCCGCCAGCGGGTATTTCTGCGAGACAGCCTATTCGTCACCGGTCGCGCGCTCGCTCATGTCCACCCCTCTGACGGCAATATGAGCAGGACTCTACCTGCGTAGCTGCTTCTCGAGACGCCCCGCACGGCCCTAGCTCTGAGCGAAACTTCTTGTCACCCAGAGCCAGGGCCGGCCGCGGCTCACGGGCAACAACGTCAACCCACCCTTTATGAATGCCACTCGGAGCAAGTCATGTCCACGCAGATCATCGAAGTTCGCGATGCACTGTTCATGTCTCTTCTTCGCAACCAAAATACTATTCAGCATGAACTCTGGAATGCCGGCCTTGATACGGTGAGGCGCTGGCGCGATGCCATGCCGAAGAGCATTCTCATCGACGCTAACATCAATCGTTACGGCCTCGGCCATCGTCCCATCCTCCAAGACAGTGTTATAGCGGTTGCCATCGTCCGCAGAGGCGTAACGCCGTGCATCTGGCCGAGACCGCTTCCTGACGACGTGACCAACCAGCTGTTCGATGCCTTGGAGCCCATCATGTGCTCCATCGAGGATCTATCTGCGCATCAACGCTTGGAACTTGCTGCGGCATTCGCGTCTGCGCGGCAAGCTCCGGCGGTCGGCGCCGAAACGCCGATGTCGATTCCGCCACGGACGACGCGCCAGCGGAGATTGCGTGCGCGCGGCTTGCAGTTGTCCAAGACGTTTCACAACGAGCTGTTGGCGCTGGATGCGCAAGTCAGCCGGTATGCACATGACGTACGTCGAACCGACCTCGAGGAGTGCATTGCCGCACTTGCGAGCCACAGCGAACTCGGCATAAGGCTTCGCCTGCGGCCAGGCTCCGAAAGTGGTGATTCGTACGCCAACCTTCTGACCATCAGCAGACGGCCGAGTTTCGAAACGCTGATGGAGACGGTCGCGGGCCTGAGCGATGCGACTCTGCACGCCCTCGCTATTCATGCACCGCATTCTGCTCGCTATGACGCGGCGATCAGCATGACAAGCCTTGCGCATATCCAGTCCATCGTCACAAACGCTGCGCATCGGCAAACAAGAAACCCCTGGCGCAGCTATGACGGAGCGGACGCCAGCGCCTGCCGTGGCGCCACTCTCGACTCGCCGGTACCTTCGGTAGCTGTACTCGATGCGGCCAACCGATGGATAGCCGAAAGTGATCGCCATCGCTGGGTCGGCGTGCACCCTTTGGTCTCGGCCACAATTCTCCATGTCGAGTTCATCCGGACGAGGCCGTTCGAGACCGGCAGCGGGCGGGTTGGCCGCATTCTGTTTCAAACTCATCTCCATGCATCCGGCTGGCCAATTCTGCCATGGTCTTTCGCTTTCGAGCGGCTCTACGACGAGTATCAGGCAGCCCTTCAAGCATCGCTCAAGCAGAAGAGCTACGCGCCATTCCTGAAGTTTGCGATCGAGGCATGCGAGGTCGCTCTCGCCAAGGGCGAGGCCATGGTTTCGGCCATGCAGCGGGAGCGAGAATTGCTGATTGCGGCGATCCGCACAGATCATGATGTTCATGCTGACGATGCGCGGCTATATGCCGAGGCACTGCTGGGCAGTGTTGTGTTGGAAGGATTCTCCTCGGAGCGCGGAATCCAAAACGATCGAGAGCTGCTGCGACGGCTACATTCAGCGGGAGCTATAGACCGCGTTCGTACCCCTATCGGCGCGGTCTTTAGCTCGCGCATCTCCCGTGAACTCATGAAAACACAGGCGATCCCAACGGAGATTATCGAGGCCCATTCCTGATCGATGAAGGTCTCGAATTGCCACGTCGGATAGCCGAGTGGGAGATCGAGACACTTTTGAACGGTCCGGCCACTCGTTGAGTGGGGTGACCGCATGACGGTGCCGATCGGGCTTGAGCAATGCGAACTTGTTCGAAGCAGTGCGCCAACGCCTCGACATACAGCGCAGATCACAGTCGTGATTCGAACCGATCGAAGCCGTCGCCACCTTCGGTCAGAGGTCGGCGCAAACGCTTCCTCCCGTGGATGACAACGAAAAAAAACGCGCAGCTTCGAGCCGCCGAAGCGGATCGGAACAATATCCGATTCAGGAACACGATGACGACGCTCTGGAGTAATGAGAATGGCGAAGCAAGACCGCGTACCGTCAGCCGCATGGCCGGCACTGATGAGCGATGTCAACGCCGCTCGATACCTGGACTTCGCGGAATCCACATTTCATGCGCTGGTAAAGGCTGGTCGCCTTCCCGCAGGCACGAAGGTTTGGGGAACGGAGCTGGTTCGCTGGCGCCGCGAGGCACTGGACGTGGCAATTGGTCTCGAGTTCGAGCTCCCGGCAGACAATGCAGTCGCTCCAGTCGCAGCCGGCGATGAATGGATGGAAGCGATCCGTGCGAATTGAACTGAAGTATATCTGGAAGCCAACGGCGAAAGGCCGAACCTACACGTACTACCGTCGGGCCGGTCAGAGGATTCGGATCGCGGGAGAGCCCGGCTCCGCCGCATTCTTACAAGACTATCAGCGGATCCATGCGATCTTCGAAGCCCCTGCCAAAACCGCGCCGGCCACGAAGCCTGGCAGCCTCGCGGCCGTGATCCAAGACTATCGCGCGGATGATAAATTCACGCAAAACAAGGAAAGCACGAAGAGCGACTATACGAGATACCTCGGCATTCTCGAGACTAAATATGGAAATCTGCCTGTGGCTACGCTGCATCGTCCAGCTGTTATGGCAATCAGAAAGACGTTCAGAGGCAAGCCACGGACCGCGAACTTTGTCGTCCAGATCATCAGTATCCTGATGCAGCACGCGATCGACATGGGGCTTCGCGAGACGAACCCAGCGCTGAAGATCGAGCCGCTCAAGGGCAAATATAAGCATCGGCCCTGGGAAGAGGACGAGATTGCGGCCTTCCGAAAGGAATGGCCGTTCGGCACCGTTGAACGAACCGCGTTCGAGCTGGCGCTGAACACCGGCCAGCGCGGCATCGATATCGTCCCGATGGAGCGCAAGCATATCGGAGACGACGGGATGATCTCCGTCGTGCAGGAGAAGACCGGCACCCGCGTCTGGGTGCCTATTTCGACCGATCTGAAAGCCGCCCTGGATGCGTGGAATGCTCGCCAGGCCGCGTGGATCGAAGATCGACTGAACCGCAAAAAACCACGTCCGATTCCGATCGACGCAACCCGAATGATCCTCACCGGCGAGAAGGGGCGCGCCCTGACGGTCGATGCATTCCGTCACGTGCTGATCGACGCGTTCCAAAAAGTCGATGGCCTGAGCTCCGGCATGAAGCAGGGCGGCGTCACTACGCATGGCCTTCGCTTCACTGCCGCCACTCGCCTCCGCGAGCTCGGCTGCGCATGGGATGTGATCGCTTCCATCACCGGTCACGACACGGCCGAGATGGTCGAGCACTACACCGAACAGAAGCGCAAATCGAAGATTGCCGTCGCGAAACTCAACGCCGCGACCGCCAGCGCGGCAGAACAGAATCAGATCGAAAGTGTAAAACCGGTTCTGGAAAACTGTAAAACCGACGAAACGCCGGTTTAGCGCAGGCCGAAAAATCCAACTGTTACCGGCGGTTAGTGGTGGGCGCAGCAGGACTCGAACCTGCGACCCGCTGATTAAGAGTCAGCTGCTCTACCAACTGAGCTATGCGCCCGCCGTATGGAGAGGCGGGGGGTATAGCAAACGCGCCACGCCCTTGTCGATAGCCAAATTGGGTGGGATTTATCCCGTCCGGCCAAGGCCTTGGAACACTTTCCGCCGGCCTTGAAGCCGGTTCGGCGCAGAAAGAGGCGGCCATTGCTTTGCGCCGGCGTCTAATCCTCGCCGGAGGTGCGCCGGCCGACCCGGAAATCACGCTGTATATAGACCGCCATCAACAAGCCGAATCCGACCATCACCGTCATCATGGCGGTGCCGCCATAGGAGATGAGCGGCAACGGGATGCCGACGACCGGGATGAGGCCCATCACCATGGCCGTGTTGATGAAGAAATAGAGGAAGAGGTTCATGGTGACGCCGAAGGCCAGCAGCCGCCCGAAATGGCTGCGGGTACGGAGCGCGATGGCAAAGCCATAGACCACCAGCAGCGAATAGAGCGTCAGCACCAGCAGCCCGCCGACCAGGCCCAATTCCTCGCCCAGCATGGTGAAGATGAAGTCGGTCTGGCGCTCGGGCAGGAAATCCAGCTGCGCCTGCGAGCCCTGCATCAGCCCCTTGCCCCAGACGCCGCCCGAGCCCAGCGCGATCTTGGACTGCGTGATGTGATAGCCGGCGCCCAGCGCATCGTTCGCCGGGTCGAGGAAGGTCACGAGGCGCGCCTTCTGATAATCGTGCAGGAAGCCGGAGTTCCAGGCGCCGACAGAGCCTGCGATCCCCAGCGCGAACACGATCGCGAATTTCCACCAGCGCACGCCGGCGACGAAAAAGATGCCCGCGCCCGCCAGCAGCAGCATACCGGCCGTGCCGAGATCGGGCTGCTTCAGCACCAGGCCTGCCGGCAGCACAACCAGCAGGGTCGGCACGATCAGGACCCAGGGCCGGCCGATCTCCTCATAGGTGAGGCCGTGGAAATAGCGCGCCAGGACCAGACACAGAGAAACCTTCATCAGCTCCGAAGGCTGGAGCTGGAAGAACTTGAGATCGATCCAGCGCTGCGCACCCATGCCGATCTCGCCCAGGAATTCGACATAGACCAGCAGCACGAACGCAACGGCGTAGAGCGGATAGGCGATTTTCGCCAGGCGCTGCAGGTCGACCATGCCGATCGCCAGCATGATGCAGACGCCGGCCGCGAACCGCACCATCTGCTTGTTCATCCATTGATCGGCGTTGCCGCCGGCAGCCGAATAGAGCATCGCGAAGCCGATCGAGGCCACCATCGCGATGAGGATGACGAGGCTCCACGGGATCTGCCGGATGCGCTGCGTCATCCGGAGGCCCGGCGCCGATCCCACGCTATGGAGTTCGATACCCATCCCGGCTCCGTCTCAAGGCATCTCGCGCCGGCCGCCTTCGGCGTTCGGATTGCGGCGCGAAGGATCGCGCCGCTGGCATTCGATCAGGATGTCACGCGCGATCGGTGCCGCGACGGCCGAGCCGCCGCCGCCATGCTCCACCACCACGCAGCACGCATAGCGCGGGGCATGGACCGGCGCAAAGGCGACGAACAGGGCGTTGTCGCGCTGGTTCCACGGCAGGTTCTCGTTCTTGATCACGCCGCGCGCACGCTCGGCCATGGTGATGCGCCGCACCTGGCTGGTGCCGGTCTTGCCCGCCATTTCCATGCCGGGAATGTCGATGCGCGACCGGTAGGCGGTGCCACGGTCGCCGTTCGTGACAAGGTCCATGCCGTTGCGCAGGACTTTCAGATAGTCCTCCGGCACCTCGATGCCTGGGAATACCGGGTTCCCCTCATCATTCTGCGAACCGTCGCTGATACGCCGAACCAGCCGCGGCTTGACGGCATAGCCGCCATTGGCGATGCGCACCGTCATGACGCAAAGCTGCAGCGGCGTCGCGGTGATGAAACCCTGCCCAATGCCGGCGACCAGAGTCTCGCCCGGGTGCCAGACATCCCCGAAATAGGCTTTCTTCCAGGTGGTATCGGGGATCAGCCCCGGCTTCTCGCCCGGCAGGTCGAGGCCTTCGGCGCTGCCCAGGCCGAACATGCGCGCGGTCTCCGCGATCTTGTCGATGCCGGCGCGGCGCGCGATTTCATAGAAGTAGCAGTCGCAGGAGTTCTTGATGCCAAGTGCCATGTCCTGCGAACCGTGGCCTTCGCGCTTCCAGCAATGGAAGCGCGCTGAGCCGAGGACGGTGACGCCGCTGCAATAGACGCGATCGTCGGGGCTGACGCCCGCCCGAAGACCAGCCAGCGCCGTCATCATCTTGAAGGTCGAACCCGGCGCGTACTGGCCGGCAACCGCCTTGTTGGTGAGCGGGCCGTAGATGTCGTTGCTCAGCTCCTGCCACTCGTCGGTGGTCAGGCCGCGATAGAATGCGGTCGGATCGTAGGACGGTGTCGACACCAGCGCGAGCAGGTCGCCGGTATAGACGTCCATCACCACGGCGGCGCCCGCCATCTCGCTCGAGATCCGCTGATGTGCGAATTGATGCAGGCCGACATCGAGCGTGGTGACGAGATCGCCGCCCGGCTGGCCCTCCTGGCGCGCCAGTTCGCGGATCACACGGCCGAAGGAATTGACTTCGAGCTGGCTTTCACCGGCGCTGCCGCGCAGCGGCGAATCGTATTGCCGCTCCAGGCCGTTCTTGCCGACGCGGAAGCCGGGCTGCCTCAGCAGGGGATCGGTGTCGTTCTCGATATCCTTTTCATTCGGAACGGCGACATAGCCCAGGATGTGCGCGGTGATGCCGCCGAATGGATAGACCCGCTTCTGATCGATCTCGATCGAAATGCCGGGCAGGTCCGGCAGGTTCAGCTCCACCGCATTGACGTCATCCCAGTTGAGATCGTCCTTCACGGTGATCGGCTTGAAATCCTGGGTGTGCTGCCGCTCCTTCATGGCGCGCGCGATATCGCGCTCGCTCAGCGGCACGATCGCGGAGAACGCTTCGAGCGTCGCCTGCAGGTTCGGCGTCTGCTCGGCCACCAGGATGGCGCGGTAGCTCGGCGAATTGGTGGCAAGCGGAATGCCGAAACGATCGACGATCAGACCGCGCGGCGGGAACAGAATGCGGTGATTGATGCGATTCTCGTCGGACAGCAGCCTGTATTTCTCGCCCTCGATCACCTGGAGGTAATAGAGCCGGCCGGCCAGCGTGGCGACCATGGCGACCTTCAGCCCGCCCAGAATCGCCAGCCGGCGGCTGAAAACCTTCTGCTGGCTCTGTTGCTGCTGCTGCTTGATCCGGCCCATCGGGTGCCCCTTACTAGTCGAACGTGCGCTGCAAGCGCCCGCACAGCAGGGTCAGAACGGGATAGAGCGCGACGTTGACGATGCTCTGCAGCGCGATCGGCCACGGATCCGGCCATTGCTCCAGGATCAGCGCCGCCAGTGCCCAGGCGATGAAGAACGTCACCAGCGACGTCGCCGCGAAGGACAGCCACACCATGAAGAAGGAGGCTTCCTCCAGTTCCCGGCGCCAGAACTGCGCGCTGCCGCAGACGATGAGGGCCAGGAGCATGCTGAGCCCAAATGGCGAGAGTCCCAGCACATCGCTCGCGAGGCCGACCAGCGCGGCAATCCAGGGCGTCATCGCCTCGGGCTGATAGATGGTCCAGTAGAAGATCGAGGCCGCGACCAGAGACCCGCCCAGCGGCGCATCGAACGGGCGCCACGGCGCGACGCTGATGAACAGCAGCAGCAACGAAACCAGGGCTGGCGTCGCGAGGCGCAGCCACTCCCCGAGTTGTTGCTTGATGCTGAGTCCGATCACTCCGTTGATCCTTCAGCCGGCTTCAATTTCGCCGGTGTGGTCACGAGGGGCTTTGCAGGCTTCGACAATTGGACGGGGGCCGCGGCCGGCCTCGCGACCTGCTGGCTCCCTGCATCTACGCCCAGATCCTCGCTCAAGACGCCGGGCAGGCCATAATCCACCATGCGGATGAATTCCAGGCGGCCCAGATCCGCGAACGGTTGCACATAAATCTTGCCATCGACGATCTCCGCCACTTCGCCGACCGGCAGGCCAGGCGGAAACGCGCCGCCGACGCCCGATGTTACCACATGATCGCCGACTTTGATGTCGGCGTCGCGCGGCAGGTAGTTGATATCCGGCTGATCCGAGTTGTTGCCGGCCAGCACCGCCTGATCGCGCGTGCGCTCGATCAGGATCGGCAGGCGGCTGTTGATGTCGGTCAGCAGCATGACACGCGACACCCGCTCGCCGACATCTTGGACCCGGCCGACCATGCCGTTGCCGACCATCGCGGCCTGCCCCTTGCCCACACCGTTCGCGCGCCCCGCCAGGGCGATGACGCCGCGCACGAAGCCGGAGGATGCATCAGCGATGACCGGCGCGCTGATGAAGGTGACGCGCGGACTGGGCGTCATCTTCAGCAGCGCGCGCAAGGATTCGTTCTCGGCCCTGAGGTTGCGCGCCTGCTGCTCCCAATCCTGCAGCGCCTGATTCTCGCGCTGCAGGGCTTCGACCTGCTGTTTCAGCGAGAAATAGGATTGCACGTCGCTGGCGGTGTCGCGGGCGGTCTCGACCGGCGTGGAGACGGCATGGATCACCGGGCCGACGCTGTCGGCGACCCAGATGCGCAGCCGCGACAGCATGACCGTATCCGCCTTGCCGATCAGCAACACCCCGAAGGCCGCGATGGTCAGCAGGACGAAAGAAAACCGCTGGAACCAGACCTTCAGGGACGAAGTGGCGCCGATCGCACTAGAACGCTGTCTCACGTCCCGCCCTCCGGGAATTCACGGCGGCCGTCAAGGCCTTGGAATCCCGTCCCTTCTGCAATTTTTCCACAGGCTGACCATTGCCGCAAAGGAAAACTGCGGCAAAGCTACCCGATCATGGTTAATACATGCTGATCAAGACGTGGCGATGCGCCTTGATGTCCTCCAGGCAGCGGCCCGTTCCGAGGGCCACGCAGGACAGCGCATCGTCGGCCACCGAGACCGGAAGGCCGGTCGCGTGGCGGAGCACGTAATCGAGGTTGGCAAGCAAGGCCCCGCCGCCGGTCAGGACAATGCCCTTGTCGACGATGTCGCCCGCCAGTTCGGGGGCGGTGTGCTCAAGGGCGACCTTGACCGCCTCGATGATGGCGCCGACCGGCTCGGCCAGCGCTTCGGCCACCTGGCGCTCGGTGATCACCAGTTCCTTCGGCACGCCGTTCATCAGGTCGCGGCCCTTGATCTCCATGACCTTGCCCTCGCCGTCTTCCGGCGGGCAGGCGGAGCCGATCTCCTTCTTGATGCGTTCGGCCGAGCCTTCGCCGACCAGCAGGTTATGGTTGCGGCGGATATAGCCGATGATCGCCTCGTCCATCTTGTCGCCGCCGACTCGGACAGAGCGCGAATAGACGATGCCGCCGAGGGAAAGGACCGCGACCTCGGTCGTGCCGCCGCCGATATCGACGACCATGGAACCGGTCGGCTCGGTCACCGGCAGGCCTGCGCCAATTGCCGCGGCCATCGGTTCTTCGATTAACCACACTTTGCTTGCGCCGGCGGACTCAGCGGATTCCTGGATGGCGCGGCGCTCCACCGCGGTCGAGCCGGACGGCACGCAGACGATAATCTGCGGCCGGGCGAACGACCTACGGTTGTTATGCACCTTGCGGATGAAATGCTTGATCATCTCTTCCGCGACCTCGAAATCGGCGATGACACCGTCCCGCAGAGGGCGGATTGCCTGGATATTTCCGGGGGTCCGGCCCAGCATCAGCTTGGCCTCGTCGCCGACAGCTAAAACGTGTTTTTTTCCACGATTATCGGCGATGGCAACGACAGAGGGTTCGTTGAGGACGATTCCGCGGCCTTTGACATACACAAGCGTGTTCGCCGTCCCCAGGTCGATCGCCATATCGGACGAGAACATACCCACCAGCTTAGAAAACATCCAAATTCACCCGTCTCACTCAGTCCCCAGGGTATCCACTCAACCGACCCGCGTCTTGCCTGCTGAAGGTTGCCGTACGACGCTGGGCGACTGAGCCCGTTCTGCAAAGCCGCGCTGCTTTCGGGGGCGGCAGGCTGATGCGCCGCGGCACAGGAGACCGCGTGAGAAATGCCGAAGAGGCCCGCCTGTTCGCGACTCAGCAGGTCGTTCCCCGGCTGGCCGGGTATGCTTTTACCTCTCGCTTGCAAGCCAAGACAAGAGTGAAATTGGCACGCACGAAGCGAGTGTCGAACGCATCATCGACACTCGCTTCTAAGATTCAGTAAACGTCGTCGCAGATCAGTTCTTGGTCTTGTCGACCAGGCGATTGCTGGCGATCCACGGCATCATGCTGCGCAGCTTGGCACCAACCTCTTCGATCGGATGATCGGCACTGCGGCGGCGCATCGCCTTGAAGCTCGGCTGGCCGGCATTGCATTCCTGCACCCAGTCGCGCGCGAAGCGGCCGGACTGGATATCGTCCAAAATGCGCTTCATTTCGCGCTTGGTCTCTTCGGTCACGATGCGCGGACCGCGCGTATAATCGCCATATTCGGCCGTATTGGAGATCGAATAGCGCATATTGGCGATGCCGCCCTCATAGATCAGGTCGACGATCAGCTTGACCTCGTGCAGACACTCGAAATAGGCCATTTCCGGGGCATATCCCGCCTCGACCAAGGTTTCGTAGCCGGCCTGGATCAGGGCGGTGAGGCCGCCGCACAGCACCACCTGCTCGCCGAACAGATCTGTTTCGCATTCCTCGCGGAAATTGGTCTCGATGATGCCCGACCGGCCGCCGCCGATCGCGCTGGCATAGGAGAGACCAAGCTCCAGCGCGTTGCCCGAGGCGTTCTGCGCCACCGCGACCAGGCAGGGCACGCCACCACCCCTCATATATTCGCTGCGTACGGTGTGGCCGGGACCCTTGGGCGCCACCATCAGCACGTCGAGATCGGCGCGCGGCTCGATCAGCTTGAAGTGGATGTTGAGGCCGTGCGCGAACGCGAGCGCGGCGCCCTGCTTCATGTTGGCGGCGAGGTCTTCGGTATAGAGCTTCGCCTGCAGCTCGTCCGGCGTCAGCACCATGACGAGGTCGGCCCACTTGGCAGCATCCGCCGGCGTCATCACCTTGAGCCCGGCATTCTCCGCCTTCTTGGCGGTGGCGGAGCCGGCGCGCAATGCCACCCGCACCTCTTTCACGCCGCTGTCCTTGAGGTTCAGCGCGTGGGCATGGCCCTGGCTGCCGTAGCCGACGACGGCGACGTTCTTGCCTTTGATCAGGTTCACGTCGGCATCGCGATCGTAATAGACTCTCATGTCCGTCTCCTTGACTTCGAATTCATCGAGCCTTCGCCCCCAAGGGGCCTCGGCCCAGTGTCACCGCGACAGCGCGAGCTTCACGCCCAGAGCCGTCAGAAATCCCCCGAACAGCAGATCAAGGCCGCGCTTGGCGTTGCCATAGATCCGCTGTGCCCGCGGCGCCGAAAGCACCACGGCAACCAGCCCATAGAACCCGAATTCGTTGATCCCGAGGATCGCCAGCGCAGCACCCTTGACCCAGAGCGGCGCAGCGGCCGGCAACAAAGTCACGAAAATGGAGCCGAAGAAGACCGCCGCCTTCGGATTGGAGAGCTGCACGCCGAGAGAGCGCAAAAAGGTCCGCTGGGCGCGTGGCACCGCAGCGGCCTCCGTCGATGATTTGCCGCCGCGCCATGCGCTGCGCAGCATGCCGAGGCCGAGATAGATGAGATAAGCCGCGCCACCCAGGCGCAATGCGTCATAGAGCCATGGCGCCTGCGAGAACAGCACGTGCAGGCCAAACAAAGTTGCCACCGCCCAGATCAGCGCACCGGTCGCCATAGCAGCGGCGGCCACCAGGCCGGCGGAGCGAGACGTGCTGATGGCCGTGCGCGACACTGCCAGGAACGCCGGTCCCGGGCTTGCGACCACCAGCAGATGCACGGCGAACAAGGCGGCCAAGGCCGAAACTTCCCGCGACAGGCTGAAATCCGTCATGGAAGTTCCTTCAGATCGCTTCCGGGCCGCGCGAGATGGCAACGACGCCAGTACGCGACACCTCGACCAGGCCGAGCGGCTGCATCAGGTTGATGAAGGCGGTCAGTTTCTCGGTCGACCCGGTCATCTCGAACACGAAGGATTCGATGGTCGAATCCACCACCCGCGCCCGGAAGATGTCGGCGATACGCAGGGATTCGACCCGCTTGTCGCCAGTGCCCTTGACCTTCACCAGGATGAGCTCGCGCTCCAGCGACGGGCCCTCGACCGTCAGGTCGGTGACGCGGTGCACCGGCACCAGGCGGCGGAGCTGATTCTTGATCTGCTCGATCACCATCGGCGTGCCGCTGGTGACGACGGTGATGCGCGAGAAATGCCGCTCCGCATCGACCTCGGCGACGGTCAGGCTTTCGATGTTGTAGCCGCGGCCGGAGAACAGGCCGATGACGCGCGCCAGGACGCCGGCCTCGTTATCCACCATCACCGATATGGTGTGACGCTCGGTCTGCTGCTGCTGCTGCACCCCTTCAGCCCCCTTCTTGCTGATGTCGCGCCGACGCAGTGGTTGCGCGCGCGTCACACCAGCACCATCCCTTCCTCGGACACCGGGCTCGCCTGCTGATCGTCGGGGCCCAGCAGCATTTCGTTATGCGCCGCGCCCGAGGGGATCATCGGGAAGCAGTTCTCGCGCTCGTCAACCGCGACGTCGACGATGACCGGACCTTCCGTCTCGATCATGGTCTTGATGATGCCGTCCATCTCCGCCGGCTTGGTGGCCCTGAGGCCGGTCCAGCCGAATGCATCCGCCAGCTTCACGAAATCCGGCAGCGATTCGCTGTAGCTCTCGGAATAGCGTCCGCCATGCAGCAGCTCCTGCCACTGCCGCACCATGCCCATCCAGCGATTGTTCATGATGAAGACTTTGACCGGAAGGCGGTACTGGGCGGCGGTCGACATCTCCTGGATGTTCATCAGGATCGAAGCCTCGCCCGCCACGTCGATGACCAGCGCCTCGGGATGCGCGATCTGCACGCCGATCGCCGCCGGCAGGCCGTAGCCCATAGTGCCGAGACCGCCGGAGGTCATCCAGTGGTTCGGCTTCTCGAACTTGATGAACTGGGCGGCCCACATCTGATGCTGGCCGACCTCGGTGGTGATGTAGTAATCGCGGCCCTTGATCGCTTCATAGAGCCGCTGGAGCATGTATTGCGGCTTGATCACCTCGTTGGAGGGGCGATAGCGCAGGCACTCGCGGCCGCGCCACTTGTTGATCTGGTCCCACCAGGATGCCAGCGCCTTGCCATTCGGCTTCACCTGGCGCGCCTTCCAGATCCGCAGCATGTCCTCGATCACATGGCCGACATCGCCCACTACGGCGAGATCGACGTGGACGTTCTTGTTGATCGAGGACGGATCGATGTCGACGTGGATCTTCTTGGAGCCCGGAGAGAATGCCGTCAGCCTGCCGGTCACGCGATCGTCGAACCGCGCACCGATGTTGATCATCAGGTCGCAATCATGCATCGCGTGGTTGGATTCGTACATGCCGTGCATGCCGACCATGCCGAGCGACAAGGGATCGGAGGCTGGGAACGCGCCAAGCCCCATCAGTGTCTGGGTGCAGGGAAAGCCGGTCAGGCGCACGAACTCCGTCAGCAATTGCGAAGCCGCAATGCCGGAATTCACTACGCCGCCGCCGATATAGAACAGCGGCCGTTCCGCCTTCGCCATCATCTCCACGGCGCGCTCCACCAGCGCGCGGTCCGGCTTCATCTGCGGGTTGTAGGAGCGGTGCCGCTGATTGGCGTGATTGACGTACTCGTGCTTGGCCTGCTGGATGTCCTTGGGCAGGTCGACCACCACAGGGCCCGGACGGCCGCTGCGCGCGACGTGGAACGCCTCGTGGATCACGCGCGACAGGTCGCCGATCGATTTGACCAGGTAATTGTGCTTGGTGACCGGGCGGGTGATGCCGGTCGTGTCCGCTTCCTGGAAGGCATCGTTGCCAATCAAATGCGTCGGCACCTGGCCGGTCAGGCACACGATCGGCACGGAATCCATCAGCGCGTCGGTAAGGCCGGTGACCGCATTGGTCGCGCCGGGGCCGGAGGTGACGAGCACCACGCCGACCCTGCCGGTCGAGCGGGCATAACCCTCGGCGGCATGGACGGCCGCCTGCTCGTGCCGCACCAGGATGTGACGAATCTGGTTCTGCTTGAACAAAGCGTCATAGAGCGGAAGGACGGCGCCACCGGGATATCCGAAAATAACCTCGACGCCCTGATCCACCAGGGCCTTAATGACGATCTCCGCGCCTGAAACCGGTTCCGTCGCCATGGCAAGCGCTCCTTCCCGCGCTCAACGATGCAAGAATAAAAATGCAGCCGCCGCGCGACCTTTTCCGCCACGGGCCGGCGGAACCTAGTGGCTGGTCACCCACTGGTCAACAGGAAATTGCGAATTTTCTGGCTGATTCCTGCATAGGAACTTTCTGAAAATTGCATATCAGGCCGCTCGGGCGTTATAAAATTCCCAGTCGGCATCTGGTTACGAAACCAGGTTCCCTGCCGCTTGGCATAATTCCGGGTCTGTTGCTGCGCCGCAGCAATAGTCTCGCCAGAGATCTCCGAGCTTTCCGCGACGTGCCGGGCCAGCCCCCAGAAACCGAGCGCCTTGGCGCCGCCCTCCGGCGGGGCGCGATCAGGCCGATAGAGGCCGGAATAGCGGTCGAGCACGGTCCGCACCTCCGCCAGCGCGCCGCGCCTCAGCATGGCGAGGAAGCGCTGATCGCATGCCTGATAGAGAGCAGCGCGCTCCGGCAGCAGCACGAGCTCGAGAAACCGCAAATCGGCCGCCGGCGTCGGTGGCAATGTCTGCCAGTGCGACAGCGGGCGGCCGGTCGCCTGCAGCACTTCCCAGGCGCGCACGATGCGTTGCCGGTCGTTGGCGTGCAGCCGCGCCGCGCTCACCGGATCGCCGATGGCCAGCCGCTCGCGCAGCGCGGCCGATCCGATCTTATCCAGCAGATCGCGCGCCGCCCGGCGGACCTCGGCGGGCACATCGGGGATAGGCGAGAAGCCCTGCATCAGCGCGCGCAGATAGAGTCCGGTTCCACCGCACAGGATCGGCAGCTTGGCCGCGCCGTGCACCGCATCGATCTCGCGCCGCGCGAGGGTGGCCCAGCGTTCTGCCGAGCAGACGTCGTCGAGGCCGAGGAACCCGTAGAGAAGGTGCGGCACCGCGCACATATCCGCGTCGCCCGGCTGCGCGGTCAGGACCGGCAGATCGCGATAGACCTGCATGGAATCGGCATTGATGACGACGCCGCCGAATTCCCGCGCCAGCCGCACCGCGAGGGACGATTTGCCGCTCGCGGTCGGGCCGGCCACGATCAGCACCGGCTTCGCTTCGCGCTTGTGCCCTAGCGCCGCCTCGCCTATATCCGCGCTCGCCATGATGTTCGTATTGTCGCTCATTTGCGCTCCCGACGCGGCGGAGCTTACACCGGCTCTGCTCGAGCGGGTCAATCACGGTCTCGGCGCCGCCGGTGCGCGCGCTGAGCCGGCTGTCTGGCTCGATCCCGAGCGCGCGGCGGAGATCGCCTTCCAGGGCGACGCCGCCACCGTACTGGAGGAGCTGAGGCGCCGCCTCGTCGACGTGCCGGTCGACGTGAACGTGCTGCCCGCTGCGGGGCGTCGCAAGAAGCTGCTGCTGTCCGATATGGACGCAACTGCCATCATTGGCGAGACGCTGGACGAGCTCTCCACTTTCACCCCGCACAAGGCCGAGATCGACAATCTCACGCGCCAGTCGGTCAACGGATTGATGAGTTTCACCGAGACTTTGGTCGCGCGCATGGCGCTGATGCGCGGCCTTCCCGAAGAAGCGTTGGCCAAGACCTGGGACAAGGTCGAACCCACCCCCGGCATGACGGTCGCGATCGCCACCATGCGCGCCAATGGTGCGTACACCGCGCTGGTCTCCGGCGGCTTCACCTATTTCACCGGCCGCGTGCGCGACCTCGTCGGCTTCGATTGCGATGTCGCCAACGATCTGGAGCTGGTGGACGGGCGCCTCACGGGCCGTATCCCGCTGCCGATCATCGATCCCGCCGGCAAGGTCGCAGCGCTGCGGCGCCTGAGCACGGAACGTGGCATCGCCTTGGATCACACGCTGGCGATCGGCGACGGCTCCAACGACATCCCCATGCTCAAGGAAGCCGGCCTCGGCATCGCCTTCTGCGGCAAGCCCAAGGTCAAGCAGTCGATCCCGGTGTGGCTGGACTATGCCGGGCCGACAGGGCTGCTCTATCTGCAGGGGTATAGGCGCTCGGAGTTTGTCGAGAGCTAGGCTCACCCAACCCTGTCATCCCAACGCTTGGCCTTGGGATCCACGAGTTTGCAGGAAGCAACGCAGTCTCGCCCAAAGAAATTCGTGGATGGCAAGGCCAAGCCTTGCCATGACGAGGAGACAGAAGCGTTGGCGAATCCCTATTTTGTGATCTTCAGCGCGATCCACTGGAATTCGCCGCCGCGGTTGACCAGCAGCGTGACGACCCGATAGCCGTTGTCCTGCGCCGCCTTCACACGCTGGCTGACATCCTCGGGCGAGGTCACGGCCTTCTGGTCCACTTCCGCGATCACGTCTCCAGCGCGCATGTCCTTCTCAGCCGCCGGTCCGGTCTGCGCCACGTCCACGACGACGACACCGTCGGCATCGTCGGGAATCTGGAACTTCTTGCGCAGCTCGTCGGTCATGCTGGAAAGCTTCAGCCCCAGCAGGTCGATGGTGGCCGACGCGCTCGGCGCCGGCTCGACGCTGGCCAAAGTCTTCTGCTCGGCCTCCTCGGTCAGTTCGCCGACCGCGACCTTCAGCGTCACTTCCTGGCCTTTGCGCCACAGCACCACGTCCGCGACCTTGCCGGTCTCGGTCTCCGCCACGATGCGCGGCAGACCGCGCATCTGCGTGATCTCCTTGCCGTCGAATTTCAGCACCACGTCGCCCTGCTTGATGCCGGCCTTGTCCGCTGGGCCATCCTTGGTGACGCTGGCGACCAGCGCGCCCTTGGGATCCTTGAGGCGCAGCCCCTCCGCCAGCTCGGGGCTGACGGTCTGGATGCGTACGCCGAGCCAGCCGCGCCTGGCCTTACCGAACTGCTTGATCTGCGCGATGATCGGCTTGGCGAGGTTCGAGGGAATCGCGAACCCGATGCCGACCGAGCCGCCCGACGGCGAGAAGATCGCGGTGTTGATGCCGACCACCTCGCCATCCATGTTGAACATCGGGCCGCCGGAATTGCCGCGATTGATCGAAGCATCGGTCTGGATGTAGTCGTCGTACGGTCCGGAATTGATGTCGCGCTGGCGCGCCGAGACGATGCCCGCAGTGACCGATCCGCCGAGGCCGAACGGGTTGCCGATCGCCATCACCCAGTCGCCGATCCGCAGCACTTCGGAATCGCCCCAATTCACCGCCGGCAGCGGATGCTTGGCCTCGACCTTCAAGAGCGCAAGGTCGGTCTTCTCGTCGCGGCCGACGATGGTCGCCTTCAGTTCTTCGTTGTCGTGGGTCAGCACCATGATCTCTTCGGCGTCTTCGATCACATGGTTGTTGGTGACGATGTAGCCCGCCGGATCGATGATGAAGCCGGAGCCGAGCGAGGTCCCGCCGCGCGGCCTCTGGTCCGGCTCGCCCTCGCGACGGTCCAGGAAGTCGCGGAACATCTCGTCCAGATCCTGCTGCTGCTGGTTCTGGGGCACCTTCTGGGTGCTGGAGACGTTGACCACCGCCGGCAGCACCTGATCCACCAGATCGGCAAAGCTCTCCGGCGCCGATCGCGCAAAGGCCTGCTGCGCCCACAGCAGCGCCAGCACGGTCAGCGCCGCGCCGACCGCGAGCCTCAGCCAGAGTCGCGCTTGTGCGGTTGCGTTCTCAGCCACCGCCCGCGCCGCGGCGCGGCTCTTGTTGCGGTGGGCCCTGATGGTGTTGGCGTTCAAAGTTTCCTCCGCGCATATCAGTCAGGCGCTGGGCCGGAACATTCCGGCGCGATATCGCCCGATCATAGTCCTCAAATCACAGCCAATCGACCGGTCTTTCGGATCACAAACCCGTCATCCGGCCTATTGTTTCGGCGGCTCGGGCGCATCCGGGTCCTGCTCGAAAAACCGGAAGAAATCGCCCTTGGGCGTGCCGACAAAGGTCGTGTTGTTGCCGCCGAGGCCGGTGCGCATCGCCTGCAATGACCGATAGAGATCGAAGAATTTCGGATCGCGGGCGAACGCCTCGTTGTAGATCCTGGTCGCTTCCGCATCGCCTTCGCCGCGCAGGATCTGTGCCTGCTGCTGGGTGTCGGCGAGGAGGACCGTCCGGTCCCGGTCGGCCTCGGCCTTGATCTCCTGCGCCTTGGCCTGGCCTTCGGAGCGGATGCGGGTCGCCTCCTGGGCGCGCTGCGTGCGCATGCGGTTATAGACGGCTTCGCTGTTCTGCTGCGGCAGATCGACCCGCTTGAATCTGACGTCGACGACCTCGATTCCGAACACGTCGCCCGCTGGCTTCAACACCGATGTGACCTCGGTCATCAGGGCGGCGCGCTTGTCGGACAGGATGTCGCGCATCTGGACCGAGCCGATCTTGTCGCGCAGCGTCTCGTTCAGCGCGATGACCAGCCGGCGCTCCGCCGTCTGCTCATCGCGGGCGGCGCGATAGAACTTGCTTGTATCCACGATCCGGTAGCGCACATAGGCCGAGACTACCAGAAACTTCTGGTCGCTGGTCAGCAGCTCGAACGAGGGCGCGTCGATATTGATGACGCGCCGATCGATATAGGTGACATGATCCACGAACGGCACGCGCCAGTGGAGGCCTGGATCGTTCTCGACGATGTCGACCAGTTTGCCGAAGCGGACCACGACCGCATTTTGCGCCTGGTGGACAAAGAACGTCGCCGAATAGCCCACCACCAGCAGCAGAACAACGACGACGACGGATACGGTGAGACCCCTATTCATCAGTTGGTGCTCCCCGAGGTCGTCGTGCCCGTGCCTGAGCTCGCGGACGGCACCGGCGTGGTGACCGGTGGTTGCGCCGGCGCCGGTTGCGGCGGTTGCTGACGCAAGAGCTGGTCAAGCGGAAGATACGGCACCGCGCCGCCTTGGCCGGTGTCGATGAGGACCTTGTTCATGTTTCCCATGATCTGTTCCAGCGTCTCGAGGTAGAGACGGCGGGACGTAATGGCGGGGTTCTGCTTGTACTGGTCATAGACCGCGACGAACCGTTGCGCATCGCCGGTCGCCACCGCGATCTTCTCGGCCCGATAACCTTCGGCCTGATTCTTGATCTGGCTCGCCTGGCCAAGCGCCTGCTGAGTCACCTGGTTCTTGTAGGCGGTGGCATCGTTCACGGTCGATTGCGCGTCGGCGCCAGCGCGCACAACGTCGCGGAACGCGTCGGCCACTTCCTGCGGCGCATAGGAGCGCTGGAGCGACAGCCGCTCGATCTTGATACCCGAATTGTAGGTATCGAGAATGTGCTGCGCCAGTGCCTGGGCCTTCTTCCCGACCTCTTCGCGGCCTTCGCCGGTGATGACCACTTCGAACGGCGACTGGCCGATGGTCTCGCGGATCGCGGCCTCGGCCGCATTCTTCACCGTGTCCTGCTTCAGGGCGTCGGGCGACAGCGACTCGTTCGGATCACGGATCGCGAACAGGTACTTCTCCACGTCATCGATGTACCACTGCACCACCGCCTCGACCTGGATGATGTTCTCGTCTCCGGTCAGGATCAGGCTTTCATCGTCGAAGCTGGTGTTGCTGGTGCCGGTGCTCCTGAATCCGATCTCGACGGTGTTCTGGGCATCGACGTTCGGCGTCAGCACGCTACCGATCGGCCCCGGCCAGTTCCAATGCAGCCCGGGCTCGGTCAATACCCCGGTGAACTTGCCGAAAATCAGCGGTACGCCGCGCTCGGCCGGCTGGACCTGGTAAAGGCCGCTAGCCGCCCACAGCAGCACCGCCACGATGGCGATCAAAGCACCGACCTTGCCCGGGCCCATGCCGCCGGGAACCAGGTTCTTCATGCGGTCCTGGCCGCGGCGCAGCATCTCCTCGAAATCGGGCGGCTGGCCGCCACCACCGGGGCCGCGCGACCACGGGCTCTGCCCGCCGCCCTGACCGCCGCCACCGCCCCACGGGCCGCCTTGATTGTTCCAAGCCATGATAACTCCAGCCAATTCCTGGAAAATTTATGTTTCTGAAGCGGAAACCTGCGTTCCCGCTATGATCCTCCCGGTCGGCCGCAATCTATGAATTGCATCGCCGACCCGCGGCCTTATATGACAGGGGCGCGCCGGTCGCGCAACGTGGGTAAACCCTCCTTGGACCTCTGCCTTGGATGCCGCGTAGGCGGGCCCGACGGAGCCGCCTATCGCATATCGTCTGCCACTAAAGGTGTTTCAAGCATGGCCCTGACCGAAACCCAGATCATGGACGCACTGCGCGCCATTCGACTGCCGCAAGGCGGCGATATCGTGGCGGCCGGGATGGTCAGCGGCCTGATGCTGCGCGACGGCCATGTCGGCTTTGCCATCGAAGTCGACCCGGCGCAGGCCCCGGTGATGGAGCCGGTCCGCAAGGCCGCCGAAAAGGCGATCATGGACCTGCCCGGCGCGCTGAGTGCGACAGTGGTGCTGACCGCTCATCGCGCCGCGCCGCAAACCGCACAACGACCAACCGGCCCAGCCAAGCCGCAAGCGCATGGTCACGCTCAGCCGGGCGGCGGCCGCCTCTCTCTGCCCGGCATCAAGCACATCATCGCGGTGGCGAGCGGCAAGGGCGGGGTCGGCAAATCCACCACCGCCGTCAACCTGGCGCTGGGGCTGCATGTCAACGGGCTCAAGGTCGGGTTGCTCGATGCCGACGTCTATGGTCCCTCGCAGCCGCGCATGATGGGCATCACCGGCAAGCCGACCAGCAAGGACGGCAAGGTGATGGAGCCGATGTCCAATTACGGCATCAAGGTGATGTCGATGGGCTTCCTGATCGATGAAGAAACGCCGATGATCTGGCGCGGGCCGATGGTGATGAGCGCGATCACGCAATTGCTGCGCGACGTCGCCTGGGGCGAGCTGGACGTGCTGGTGTGCGACCTGCCGCCCGGCACCGGCGATACCCAGCTCACCATGTCGCAGAACGTGCCGCTCTCCGGCGCCGTCATCGTCTCGACCCCGCAGGACATCGCGTTGCTCGATGCCAAGAAGGGCCTCAACATGTTCCGCAAGGTCGATGTGCCGGTGCTCGGCATCATCGAGAACATGAGCTATTTCTCGTGCCCGCATTGCGGCGAGCGCACAGAAATCTTCTCCCACGGCGGCGCCCGGCGCGAAGCCGAGCGGTTCGGCGTCGAGTTCCTGGGCGAGATCCCGCTCGACATCGCGATCCGCGAAACCTCCGACGGCGGCCAGCCGATCGTGGTCAGCCAGCCCCAGTCACCCCACGCCGCCGCCTATCGCGAGATCGCGCAAAAACTCTGGGCCAAGCTCTCCGGCGCCCAGCAGCGCCAAGGTCCGCGCATCGTCATTCAGTAAGCGCTTGAATGCTAATCAACGCTGCCAAGCTGGCCGCTCACCATTCTTGAGCGCGCCGACTTCGCGCGCGGCCAGCCAGCGGAACAGGCGGTCGCCGGTCAACCGGCCGAGGAACAAGGCCGAATAGCACAGCTTCACCGCGTGCTCGTCCTCGTCCGCCAATGCCCTGCGCAGAAGCTCGGGCCAGGCCGGCGTTTCGGTCGCGCGCCAGACTTCGATCGTGTCGGCTTCGGGAATGGCGGGACGGCCGATCGCGACATAACCAGCAGCCATCGCCTGCCACAGCCATGGAAGAATGACCTTCGGTTCCTGCACGTACGGCAGCAGCACCAGGACCGCTTGCGTGCCGGTGACCGTGTGCAGCGCCGTGAAATCGCCGGTCGCGGCATAGAGCGCGCCGGCTCCGCGAGCCAGATCGGATAATTTGCACGCCGCAGGATCCAGCCAGTGAATCACCTCGCCGAACCCGCCCAGCGCGCCGGCCGCGAGCAGCGCATCGTCGATCAGGTCCGGCGCCTTCTTGGGATCGAAGACGAAGCGCGCATCGGTGTGCAGCCGCGCGAGCAGCGCGATCGGATCGGCCGACGGCGGCACCTCCGCCGGCGCGCTGAGCGTGACGCCAAGCCGCTGCCAATGCGCCGCCCAATAAGCGAGGCCGGCGGCGATTTCGCCCTCGTGCCTGCCCACCACGCCCATCGCGGTGCGGATCAGCCCGTGAAAAGCGGCCGCCGATATTCCGGGCGCAAGCTCGGGCAGCAGCGCACGCACCACCGCTTCCCAGCCATCGCGCGCGATGCGCTGCCTGAAATCGGCCTGCAGATCGTTAAAGGCCGCATGGTCGGCCTTGCGGAACGGCCAGGCGCCCGCCGGCGCCGTTGCGCCGGCCGGCAACGTCTCCAGCCGCGAGACATGCGTGCGCCGATATTCGTTCAACCGCCCGGGCGTCGCGCCCATCTGGTCCAGCGCCACCAGCGCCATCGGCAGGTGGTTGCAAAGACCGCCGCCATATTCGGGGTCGTAGACCTCGGACTCGGTCAACAGTTTCGCGAGGATCGACATTGAGCGCCCCTCAAAATAAAGAAGCATATATGTTTTTATATTAGCGGCGCCGGAAATACAATCGCCCTACCAGCGCCCATGCCGCCTGTTCCAGGCGAACAGACGGTCGGCGAATCGATTGTAGCCCCAGCGGGCGAGCGGCCGGATGCCCGGCAGACCGACCAGCCAGCCGAGCCAGCGCCGGCCCGGTGTCATTGCCCAGACGGCGATCGCCACATCGGCACCAACCAGCAGGCGGCCATCGGCATCGACCATATGCAGGCTGTGGCGGATTTGATCGACGCTGCGGTCGATCTCCACGGCCGCTTCCGGCGTCGCGGCGATGTCGCACCAGGCGATGGCGTCACTGCCGTCGGGTAGCGTCTCGTCCATCTTGGCGCGCTGCTGCTCGATGCCGGTGCGGCAGACCGGGCAGGCGGAGTTGTAATAGAGCTTCGGCTTGTCGCCCAAACTACTCCTTCAGGAGCGCCTGCAACTCGTTCCATTCGCGCTTGCCGAGGCCGCTCGCTTCCTGGGTGACGGTTTCGCCGTTCAGCATACGCTTGATCGTGCCCCAGGCGGACTTTGACAAAGTGACGCCGTGCAGCCGGTGCTCGATGAACGCCTCGGCCGTCAGCGGCACCCAGCGCTTCATGAGATCGACCATGATGTCGGCATAGACACGGATCTCGTATTGCGCGTGCGCATCGGCGCGTAGGCTGAGGAAATGCATCAGGTTGTGCAGGTCCACCTTCCAGTACCATTGGGTATAGAAGTTGAGCCCCAAATTCATGCGCGCCAGCTCGCGCGCCAGGCCCTGGCGCGATTCGTCGATCTTCTGCCCGTCCTCGCTCTCGTTCAGCATGGCGAGGTAGTGGTCGTAGACGTGGGTCGCGTCGGTGCGCAGCAAATCCAGCACCTGCGCCGCCTCCGATCCCGTCAGCACATCACCCCTGCCCTGCCGGTTGCTGACCGACTGCGCCGCCAGGTTCTCCTCCGCCGGCACATAGAATTCGCGGTCCAGAATCGAATAGCGCGCGGAATATTCGTTCACATTGGCGGTGCGGTGGCGGATCCATTGCCGCGCCACGAAGATCGGCAGCTTCACGTGGAACTTGATCTCGCACATCTCGAACGGGGTCGAGTGCCGGTGGCGCATCAAATAATGGATGAGGCCCTTGTCCTCCGACACCTTCTTGGTCCCGCGGCCATAGGACACGCGCGCCGCCTGCACCACGGCCGCATCATCGCCCATATAATCGATGACCCGGACAAAACCGTGATCCAGCACCGGAAAGGCTTGGTAAAGAACCTCTTCCAGGCCTGGCGAGACAGCCCGCTTGGTGGCGGCGGTTTCGGCACGTTGGCGGTCGATTTCGGCTTGCTGGTCGCGGGTCAGGGGCATGGGAATCGGGCTTGAATCCGGAGTTGAGACAGGTCCGCCTTATGCCCTCTTTCCGGCCGCCACACAACGCACCAGACCCTCGTGTTAACTCTTTTGATTTGCCTCAAGAGTCCTTATATTTGGAGGGTCGGGAAACCGACTATGGCGATAAACGCCTTATGGAATAAGCGTTGCGGACCCGGGGGCGGTACCCGGCGCCTCCACCATTCCCGTCCAGCCGCTCGTGCTGGCCGGTTCATGGGGGCGAAATAGGATCGACGCGCGTGGTAAAGGTAAGGTTTTCGCCCGGCATGGTATCCACCGTTATCGGGCCAACCTAGAAGTGCCAACGACAATAGCCGTTTGGCTCTCGCTGCCTAATAGGTAAGCGCGGTCCGGGGGGCGCCGGGCAACAGAAAGCCCCCCAC
>Ga0111538_10002538_pt1 | contig 25660 bp, 22 predicted proteins | sample SoiMethybrSBSTD1_FD_79669 | JGI IMG/M metagenome (GOLD analysis project Ga0111538, IMG submission 79669) | Bulk soil microbial communities from a Populus tree surrounding site in Tennessee, USA - Soil MetaG P. TD hybrid SBSTD1 (version 2)... | ecosystem: Environmental > Terrestrial > Soil >...
CGGGACCGACCTCCGCGCGTGGCTCGCAGGGCTCCTCCCGGACGAGGAAGGCTCGCGGGCCGTGCTGCGGAAGCTGCTCCAGAGCCTCGTGACGGCAGGCCGAGCCCGTCTATCCGAGGACGCGCAGGGGCCGGCGCTCGACGAGGCCCTCCGGCGCCTGGAGGTATTCATCGGGCTACGCCAGGACCTCGACCGGAACGTCAGCCCTGACCTGGTCCTCGAGCGCGTGCTGCGAGCCCTGCGCCGCGGTGCCTGAAAAAGGCGGATCAGATGGCGGGGGACGGCGTCCTGAAATTCGCTCAACTTTTCGAGCCGTACGGCCGAATAAATGGTCGTATGACCGCAGCCGAGAAGTTTCGGAACCTTCTTGCGACCGACGAGCGGTACGACGCCGAGGCCTATAACTTCATCTACGAAGCCCTCGACTGGACGCTCAAGAAAGTCTCGAAGAAGGACGGTCGAGGCAGCCAGCACGTCACGGGCAAGGAGCTCCTCGAGGGGATCCGCCAGTACGCCATCGAGCAGTTCGGCTGCCTGGCGAAGACGGTCCTCGAGAGTTGGGGCGTCTCGACGACGGACGACTTTGGCGAGATCGTGTTCAACCTTGTCGAGCACGACCTCATGGGCAAGCAGGACTCGGACACGAAAGAAGATTTCCACGACGTGTTCGAGTTCGCGGAGGTATTCGACCTCTCGCCCGTCTTCTGCTACGCCGCGGACCGCGACGAATGGAAGGCTGCGTACGTCTCCAAGTCGCACTTGAAGAGCCGAGCCTGATCCGAGCTCGATCCGCCGGAGCGGGGCCTACTTGTTGAGGCCTTCCTTCACGTCGAGCGAAGCGTACCTCGGATAATCCTGCGGCCGTTCGCCGAGCTTCGAGAGCACTTCGAAGATTGCTCGCTGGAGGGGCAGATCTTCCTGGATGTCGCAGGCGAACTCTTTTCCCCGCTCGTCCTCGAGCCGGCGCCGGACGTGATAACGGATGAGGCTCCGCACGTCGTCGGTGAGTGCGGTCGTTTCCAGAGCTTTGTAGAGGGCGTCGAATTCGGGGTACTTGCCCGTGTCCCGCGCGTCGCCTTCCGTGAAAAGCTCGCGGATCTGGCCCCAATTCTTGTCCACGTAGTCGAGAAGGAGCGGATTGGAGCGGAGGCGCTCGCGCTCTTCGATGCGCCAGCCGGGGAGCTTCTCGTCGGCGACTTCGATGTCGGGCTCGACGCCGCCTTCCTCGACGATGGCCCCTTCCGCGTTCCGGATCGTGTGGATGCAGCGCCCCAACGGCAAAAAGTAGTACTGCACGGTGAGGCGCAGCTGCGCCTCGCCGCCGAGAGCTTTCTGCGCCTCGCTCGAGAGAGAGATGAGGCGCTGGACGCTCCCTTTGCCGAAAGTCCGCTTACCGATCAGCGTGGCCCGGCCGAAATCCTTCAGGGCTCCCGAAACGATCTCGGACGCGCTCGCGCTGCGCCCGTTGACGAGAATCATGAACGGATAGTTCGTCCGCGCTCCCGGCCGCGCGTACGTTGCGACCTCGCCCGAATCGTTCTTCTTGCCTCGGCCTTTCTGGGTGACGATCGGCATCTTGTTGTCGCTCACGAACTCGTCGACGATGCGAATCGCGGCGTCGAGGAGGCCGCCGGGATTCCCGCGCAGGTCGAGAATCAACCCCGCCATGCCCTGCTTCTCCAGGTCGTCCAGAGCCGTCACGAACTCCTCGGCCGACCGCTCGCCGAACTGCGTCAGCTGCAGGTAGCCGATTTTGCCTGGCATGATCTCGTAGTAGACGGAGGGGACTTCGACCATCCTCCGCTCCACCTCGAAAGTCCTGGGGGCATCCCAGCCGCGGCGCGCGATGCGAAGCGTGACGCGAGATCCTGGAGGGCCTTTCAGCTTCTGGATGATCTCGTCGATTCCGATTTCGTCGACGCGCACGCCATCCACCTCGAGCACTCGGTCCCCGGAGTGGATCCCGCTCTTGTACGCCGGCCCGCCGTAGACGGGCCGCAATATCTCGAGGGGGCCCTCGGCGGATTTGCCGACTTGCGCGCCGATCCCGAAGTACTCGCCGGAAATGCTCTGCTTGAAGGACTTCGTGTCGTCGGCGTCCATGAATGACGAGAAATCGTCGAGGGAATGGACCATACCGCGCAGCGCGTTAAGGATGAGCTTAGCCCGCTCGGTCTTCGCCTCGTCGACGTAGGACCTCTGGATCACCAGGATGACCTCGTCGAGGACGGCATCCATGGGAGTACGCGATCCCAGAACGAGCGGGCTCTTCTGTCCCCGCTCGAGGCGGTCCTCCAGCTCCCGGATGCGCTGCTCTTTCAGCTTGATGAGTTTCTCGGCGTCGGTCCCCTCGAGGACGACTTCGCCTTTTTCGAGGCCGCGGTCGATCTGACGGCTCAGGCGGAGAATGCGGTCCAGGCTCGCTGCGCGGCGCCCCTCGGCGGTCGGATCCCGCTTCAGGGTGCGGAGCACCTCGCGGACATCGCCCTCGAAATAGTCAGTCTCGGCGAGTGCCAGCGCCGCCTCACGCTTCACGTCGACGTCCTGGGAGCCCAGGAGCGACACCAGCCGGTCCCGCGCTTTCGCCACGCGGTCGACGTCCCACAGGACGCGCGCCAGCGGGATGACGACGGTGGGATCGACCGAGTCATCGAAGATCTTCTCGAGGACGGGCAGCACTTCATCCGGGTCGCCGTTCTCCCCGAGGATCTCGATGGAGGCGACTTTCACTGCCTTGTCGGATGCGCTCCGGGCGAGATCCTCGAGCGCCGCAATGGCCTGGGCCCGATCGTCGACGTCGCCCAGGGAGAGGAGCGTCTTGGCGCAGGCGACGCGAACCTTCTCTTCGGCTTTGAGCTTCCCGCGGAGCGCCGGGATGGCTTCCTTGCCCAAGCCTTCCAGACTCCCGGCGAGGGACCAGAATTTCTGCCCTTCGCGCTGTACGAGCTGCGAGCAGACTTTTTCTACCGCCTGCGCAGTCTGCCCTCCGACCGCTGCCTCATCGGCAACGACCGTACCGAGCAGCCCGAACACCAACACCGCCGCCGCGACGGGAAGCCAGCGCGGGCTTCCACAGGTCCGAGTTCGCGCCATCCTGTCAGTGACTCCTTGCCTCGACGACTCCTTGCCTCAACGTCCGTTTGCATCGACTTGAGGCGCGCGGGAAGAAAGGTCCCCTCGCTCGCAGTGAACGTGGTACCGCATCGTAACACTGCAATAAAAGCCCGGGCAAAGTTTTCCTTTTCGGGCCCAGGCGACAGCCCGTAACATTCGCTGCGCCTGCCGGACGGCCGTCCGCCACCGCGCCGAAGCCTTCGATCTCCCTGCCAGCAAGGCTTCCATGTGCGCGACGCAACCCACCTCCGCGCCGAGCGACGCTCGCTGCGCGAGCCTCGTCCGGATCTTGAGCGGCGATCACGTCGGCATCCAGGGGCGCACCGTGGAAGTGCAGGTGGATGTCTCATCGCGCGGCGCCCCGGGCTTCACCGTGGTCGGGCTCGCTGGAAAATCGATCCGCGAGAGCCGCGAGCGCATCCGCTCGGCCATCTCGAACTCTGGCTTCCGCTTTCCGTTCCAGCAGCGCATCCTGGTCAACCTCGCGCCTGCGGCCGAGGAGAAACAGGGCTCCGGGTTCGATCTGGCCATCGCGATCGGAATCCTGCTCGCCAGCGGCCAAGCGCCGCTGCTGCACGACCACCTGGGACCGAGCGGCATCCTCGCGGGCGCGGGCATGCTGGGGGAGCTCGGCCTGAACGGCGAGGTGCGCCCAGTTCCCGGAGCGCTACTCGTGACCGACGCCCTGAAGGCCTGGGGGGCGTCGACGGTGATCGTGCCCCGCGGCAACGCCCCGGAATCTTCGCTCGTCCGCGGCGTGCGCGTCCGCGCTGCGGCGGACCTCCACGAAGCACTCCGCGCGCTCGCCGGTGACGGAGAGCAGGGCTCCGCCTGCGCCGAGAGTCCGGGGCTCAACGAGGAGAGCGACTCGGACGCCGAGGCAAGAGCTTCCTCGCTCGAGCTCTCGGACGTGCGCGGGCAGGAGACCGTGAAGCGGGCGCTGGCCGTCGCAGCCGCCGGCGGTCACAACCTGCTCCTCTGTGGGCCCCCCGGCGCGGGCAAGACCATGCTCGCGCGGCGCCTCCCGGGCATCCTGCCGCCGCTCACGTTCAGCGAGGCGATGGAAGTGACGCGGATCCTGAGCATCCTCGGCGGCGAGTCTCCCGGCGGGCTCGCGTGCGAGCGCCCATTCCGCTCACCGCATCACACGATCAGCTACGCAGGGCTCGTCGGAGGCGGCAGTCGATTGCGTCCCGGAGAAGTGACCCGCGCTCACTGTGGAGTGCTCTTCCTCGACGAGCTGCCCGAGTTCCACCGGAGCGCGCTCGAGGCGCTCCGCGAGCCGCTCGAGGAGGGGCGGATCTCGCTGGGGAGAAGCTCGGGATCGACCACTTTTCCCGCCCGGTTCGTGCTCGTGGCGGCCATGAATCCATGCCCCTGCGGCTACCTCGGCCAAGCGCGGCGGAGGTGCACGTGCAGCGCGGCGTCGATCGAATCGTACCGCCAGCGCATCTCGGGCCCGCTCCTCGACCGGCTGGATCTCCACATCACAGTGCGCGCTGTCGACCCATCGGACCTCGTCGAACCGCGGACGCGAGCGCCCGGGTCGACGACGGCGCAGGTCCGAGCTTTGGTGCTCGCTGCGCGGCGGAGGCAGGCAGACAGGTGGGGGGAGGGGATCTCCAACGCCGCGGTCAGTCTGGAGCGCCTCCTTGAGGACGGACGTGTGCGCGGGTCGGGCCTGGATGCGCTGCGCAAGTCCGCCGACCGCCTGGGCCTGTCAGCGCGAGGATTCGCGCGCACGCTCCGGCTGGCGCGCACGGTGGCGGACCTCGAGGATGGCGATGACGTGGACGCGCGGCAGGTCGCGGAGGCTCTCCAGTACCGGGAGCTCGCTGGCGGACTATCCGGCTAAGGTTGCGCCCGAGGGTTCGGCGGGGCCATGCCGCGGTGAGATCGGAGTTCGCGAGCGCTGCCTTCGTACGCTATAATCGCCGCTTTTCTCAGGAGAGAAGCCTTGGTATTCGGCTGGTCCTTCCCCAAGACAATGGTCGTCATCGCGGTGGCATTCCTCCTTTTCGGAGTGCCGCTCATGACTTTCATCATGGTCTTGCTCGACCGGCGCAGGAAGGAGAGACACCATGACTAGGCTTCGCGTCGCAGTCGTCGGAGCCACCGGAGCCGTGGGCGAGGAGATGATGAATGTCCTCGAATCGCGGCGCTTCCCACTGTCGGATCTTGTTCCGCTGGCTTCGGAACGCTCCCGAGGGAAAAAAATCCGCTTCGGTGGGGGAGACGTCGAAGTCCGCGTGCTCGACAAGGACTCTTTCCGCGGCGTCGACCTCGCGCTTTTCTCCGCCGGCGCCGGCATCTCGAGGGAGATGGCGCCCGCTGCGGTCAAGGCGGGCGCCGTGGTGATCGACAACTCCTCCGCATTCCGCATGGAGCCGGACGTGCCGCTCGTCGTGCCCGAGGTGAATCCGGACGCGATCGCCAAGCATCAGGGCATCATCGCGAACCCGAACTGCTCGACGATCATCCTGGTCGTCGCCATCACGCCGATTCATCGCTTGTCCCCTTTGCGCCGGATCGTCGCGTCGACCTACCAGGCAGCCTCGGGAGCCGGGGCGAAGGGCATGGATGCGCTGAAGCGGGAGCAGAACGGCGAGGGGTACACGGCCGACGGAGTGCCCAGGAACATCAAGGCGAAGGATTCCCCGTTCCCACACCGTCTCGCTCAGAACGTGATCCCTCGCATCGACGTCCTCCTCGACAACGGCTACACGAAAGAGGAGATGAAGATGGTCTTCGAGACGAGAAAAATCCTCGGGCTCTCGGCGATACCGATCAGCGCAACGTGCGTCCGTGTCCCCGTGGAGCGCGCGCATTCCGAGTCGGTGCAGGTGACCACTTCGCAGCCGCTCACTCTGGAGCAGATCCGCGCCGCAATCGACGCTGCTCCCGGCGTGCAGCTGCGCGACGCGCCCCGCGAGGACGTCTACCCGATGCCGATCGAGGTCGCCCGCGAGGATGACGTCTTCGTCGGGAGAATTCGCAAGCATCCCGAGGAGGATTGCACCTACGACCTCTGGGTCGTGGGGGACCAGGTGCGCAAAGGAGCCGCGCTCAACGCGGTGCAGATCGCGGAAAAACTATTCCGTGCCTGAGCTCACCCACCGCAAGGTGAGACTCTCCCTCGAATACGACGGGACGCAGTTCCACGGTTGGCAGCATCAACCGGGCGAGCGCACGGTGGAGGGGATGCTCGAAGAGGCGCTGTCGAGCGTCGAGCGCCGTCCCGTCGACGCGCAGGGGGCGAGCCGAACGGATCAGGGCGTGCATGCGCTGGGACAGTCGGCTCATTTCATCTCCGAGGCCCCCATCCCAACCGAGCGCTACGCCGCCGCGCTGAACGGCCGGCTGCCTGCCGATATGCGCGTTACCGGCGCCGAGGACGTGGCCGAGGATTTTGACGCCCGCCGTTCCGCCGTGGGAAAGCTCTACCGGTACTGGATCGACGGCCGCAGCGCACGTTCCGTATTTCTTGCGCGCTACTCCTGGCGCCCTGCGGGGAGCGTCGACGCGGCCGCGATGCGCGCTGCAGCGCCCCGCTTCGAGGGGGAGCTTGACTTCGGCGCGTTCTCGTGCGAGTCCGGAGCCCGCGTCGAGTCCACCGTGCGCCTCGTCCACAGGGTCACGGTCCGAGAAGCCCAGGGCCTCATCGTTATCGACGTCCTGGGGCAGAGCTTCCTTTACAAGATGGTGCGCCGGATGGTGGGAAGCCTGGTCGAGGTGGGTCTCGGCCGGCACGAAGAGGCCTGGATCGCGGATGCGCTGGCGTCGGGGCGCCGGGACGCCGCCGGCCCCACCGCGCCCCCCCAAGGGCTCTTCCTCGTGCGCGTGTTCTACGACCCCCGAGAGCTCGACAAAGCCTGCGTTCGGGGCCAAGATACGTCGGCGCCCGCCTCGCCGTGGGAGGGTGGGGGCGAGAATTGACTTTGAGGGTCGCGATTGGCTATAATCCCCGCAAATCTAAGCTCTTACGCGACTTTGTTTTATAGTTCTGGTTGTGCGTCACCGTGTTCCGAGGAGAGACCGCCTGCCCTGGCGTGTGACTCTGCAGCGCTCGGGAGATGCTCGCAATCGAGGGTCGCGTCGTTGCGCACCCATCCAGCGGGCGCGCGATGACGCCCATTTCTGAGGAGTTGCCATGGCGACGATCCAGATCACCGGACGTGACGGCCAAATCACCGCGCAGAACAAGACTCACGCGCGGGACAAGATCACGAAGCTCGAGAAATATTTCGACGGCACGGAGAAGATCGAGGCGATCCTCACCCGCTCGGGTGGATCGGCCTCCGTCGAGCTCGTGATGTCCGTCCGCAAAGGCAAGCCGCTCGTGTGCCAGTGCGAGGACAAAGACCTCTACGCGGCCATCGACAAAGTGCTCGACAAGGCAGAAGCGCTCCTCACGAAGCGCAAAGAACGGTTGAAGGACCACAAAGGCGGCAAGCCCGCGGTGCGAAGCCGCGTGAGCTCCAAGAAGGGCGCGTCGAAATCCGGCGCGGCATCCTCCAGCGACGATGAAGGTTTGGAATCCTACGACGAGGTCATTGAGAAGAGGAACTTTGGTTAAATGACGCTGGTCGAGCTTTTTCCTCCTTCCGCCTGGATCATGAACCTCAAGGCAAGAGACAAGAAGGCCGCAATCCGTGAGATGATCCAGCACCTTGTCCAAGGCGGCCAGCTGAAGGGAGAAGCCGCCCGCAAGGCGGAAAAGGCGGTGCAGAAGCGTGAGAGCGAAGGCTCCACGGCGATCGGGAAGGGGTTGGCGATCCCGCACGCGAAAGGCTGCGCTTTCCTCAAAGAAGTGCACGGCGTGTTCGCACGCTCGCGGGAGGGCCTACCTTTCGACGCAGTGGATGGCGCGAACGTGCACGTGCTTTTCCTCGTGGTCTCGCCGGAGGAGCAAATGAGCGAGCACGTGAACATCATGCGGCGCATTGCAAAGATGCACACCGATGAGAAGACGCTGAAATTCCTCGCTTCGAACACGATCCTCGAAAGCCTCGAGGAGATCCTCAAGGAAGTCGATGACTCCTTCTCTTGACAGTCGCCGCGACAGCTCCCTGGACGGGGCTCAGCTCGCGGCTCGGCCGGCGCAGGTCGATGCCGGGCCTTCCTCGGTTCGCGCCGTAGCGTTCGGCGGGGGCACCGGCATGTCCGCTCTCCTGGCAGGGCTGCGGGACTATACGCCGAACATCACGGCGGTCGTCACCGTCACCGACAACGGCGGAAGCTCGGGGCGGTTGCGGAACGATTTCAACATGGCAGCACCGGGGGACATCCGCAACTGCCTCATGGCCCTCGCGGACGTGGACCCGATCATCGCCGAAGTCTTCCAGTACCGTTTCCGTGAGGCGGAGTTCAAAGATCACTGCTTCGGCAATCTCTTCATCACCGTGCTCACCCGGGTTGTGGGCAACTTCGAGGAGTCCATCCGCGTCCTGAACCGATTCCTGCACGTGCGCGGGCGCGTCATCCCCGCCACGAGCAGCAAGGTCTCGCTCGTCGCGCACCATCCGGACGGCTCGAAGAGCACGGGCGAGGTGCAGATCACGCGCAGCAAGAAACTCATCGAGCGCATCGAACTCCGGCCGTCGCCCGTGCCGCTCTCGCACGAAATCCGTGAAGCGATTGAGTCGGCCGATCTGTTCCTCTTCGGTCCGGGTAGCCTCTTCACGAGCGTCGTCCCCAACCTGCTCCTGAGCGGGATCATGGACGCGATCAATGCGCGTCACCGCCCCCGCGTCTACATTGGGAACATCATGACGCAGCCGGGAGAGACCGACGGATTCCAGCTGAGCCAGCACATCCGCGCGCTGCGAAGGCACGTCGGCGACGATTTCCCAGATTGCGTCATCGCGCAGGATGGTGAGATCCCCGGCGCGCTGCGAGCGAAGTACGGCGCTCTGGGCTCGACTCCCGTGCTGCAGGACCTGTCCGGCAAAGAGGAGTTCAAGGGCATCCGGGTCATCTCGCGCGACCTGCTCGCCGAGGGGGACACCGCCCGGCACGATTCTGCGCGGCTCGCGCAAGTGATTCAAGACGAGTTTCTCGTTCCGATCTCGCGCGGCAAAGACCCGGCCGCATCTGGAGCCCGAGCATGGAAGTAGTCCGCTCCATCGCCCTCTCCAACAAGTACGGCTTGCACGCTCGCGCGTCGACCCGGCTGGCCCAGACCGCGAAGCAGTTCCAGTCGTCGATCCGACTCTCGCGCATGACGGGTGAAGAGGCCGTGGACGCCAAGAGCATCCTTGCGATCCTGACGCTCGGTGTGGAGCGGGGGCAGACTCTCGAGATCCGGGCGGAGGGCGACGACGCGGAGCAGGCCATGACGGCAGTGATCCAGCTCATCGAGCAGAATTTCGGCGAGGAGTAGGCTCCGGACGCGTACTGCTCCGGGACGTCCCGCACACAGGCATGGAAACGCGGAAAGGCATCCCTGTCTCGCCCGGTATCGGGATTGGGCAGGTCGTCGTAACGGGCCAGGAAGATCTGCGCGTCGACCGGCAGACGGTTCCGGCAGACGAAGTCGAAGCCGAGGTCGAAAAGCTCGACCGCGCCGTCGAGACTGCGGTCCGAGAGATTGACGATGAGGTTTCGCGGTTCGGAGCCGACCTCAAGATCCCGCGTCAGATTCTCGAGAGCCATCGCGACATGATCGCGGACCAGGGCTTGCGGGACGAGATCATCACCCGAATCCGGTCGCAGAAAGTGACTGCCGAGTACGCGCTCGTGATGGTCCTTCGCGGGTACTACAAGCGTTTCGAGCAGATGGAGTCGGAGTACATCTCCGAGCGCGCGCACGACCTCGCGGACATCGAGAAGAAGCTGTCCCGAATCCTGCTGGGGAAAAAGGCGCTTGAACGGCCAAGGCAGGCGGATGCGGGCATCATCGTCGGTCACAACCTGACGCCCGCGGAAGCCGCCGTCATTGATCGCAGCTGGGTGAAAGCGTTCGCGATCGACGTGGGCGGGCGCACATCGCACACGGCAATCATGGCTCGCGCGCTGCAGATCCCTGCCGTGGTGGGCCTCGAGGACTTCTCGCGGTCCGTTGCGGGAGGCGAGCCGATCATCGTCGATGGGTACACGGGACTCGTCTTGCTCGACCCCGACGCGAGCACACTCGAGGAGTACCGGCGCCGCGCCACGAGCTCCGACGACTTCTACAGGAAGCTTCACGGAGAGATTCGGCTGCCGTCGGAGACGGTCGACGGCTACCGCATCAGCCTCGCCGCCAACATCGAGCTGCCGCACGAGATTCACTCAGCCCTCGCGTGGGGCGCTTCGGGCATCGGGCTCTACCGCACGGAATTCCTTTACGAATCGGGCGAGCCCGACGAGGAGACGCACTTCAAAACCTACCGGAAGGCGCTCGAGGACCTGCAGGGGCGTTACCTCGTCCTGCGCACGCTCGATGCCGGCGCCGACAAGTTTCACAAGGAGGCCGTCGGGTACCAGGAGCGGAACCCTTTCCTGGGCTGCCGCTCCATCCGCCTTTGTCTGCAGCGGCCCGAGTTGCTCCGGAGCCAACTCCGCGCGATCCTGCGGGCATCCGTCATCGGTCCCGTGCGGATCATGCTCCCGATGGTCTCGAGCCTCGACGAGCTGAGGAGGGCCAAAGCCATCCTCGCGAGCGTGGAGGAGGAGCTCGAGAAAGAAGGGGTCAAGTTCGACACCAACATCCCGCTCGGGATCATGGTCGAAGTGCCGTCAACCGCGCTGATGGCCGACCTCTTCGCGAAAGAGGTCGACTTCTTCAGTATCGGAACTAACGACCTCATCCAGTACTGCATCGCCGTAGACCGCGTGAATGAGCGCGTGGCAGATCTTTATCAGCCCGCTCACCCGGCGATTCTTCGGCTGATCTACATGGTCGTGGAGGCTGCGCAGCGGCAGGGGATCGACGTGTCGATCTGCGGAGAGATGTGCGCCGAGCCCATGTACACGACTTTGCTGCTCGGCCTTGGGCTGCGCAATTTCAGCGTCAGCCCCATCTCCATTCCCACTGTGAAACGGCTCATCCGGAAGCTCAATATCCACGACGCAGCGGACGTGGCGAAGACCTGCTTGAGGTTCGAGACGTTCGCGGAGAGCCAGGCGTTCCTGGAATCACGCGTCAAAAACCTGCTTCCCGCGTTTTTATAACACCGCGCGGAGCGCAGACTCCGTGCCAAGTTCCGAGAGTGTGGCGGCTGTGCGCGTTCCGGCATCGCCTGACGGCGCGATGCTTGCGGGTGCGTTTGAACACCCTCAAGTCGCATCGTACTCTTCTCCGATCCTCATCGCGTTGCAAGGTCTCACCGAATTGCAAGCCCCGTCACGCGTCCCAGGACTCTCGTGGGTTCTGGGAGGGGGCACGACTCAAAACTCCGTCCTCGGTAGGGTCTATGCTGGGTAAAAAGAAGAGCCTGGTTGGTCTCGATGTCGGCTCGAACGAGGTCAAGGCAATCGAGCTGACCCAGGTCGGCGATCAGTTGAAGATCACCGGCTTCGGTCACGCACCGATCCCGTCGAAGGACGGGCTTCGCGACGCCATTGCGGAGGTGTTCCGGCGCTCCGGAATCAAGACGCGCCGCGTCGCGACTGCCGTGTCGGGTCGAGCCGTGATCGTCCGCTACATCAACATGATGAAGATGGCCGACGACGAGCTCCGCAGCGCCTTGCGCTTCGAGGCCGACAAGTACATCCCGTTCCAGGTCGACGAAGTCGTACTCGACTGCGCTCGGCTCCCGGACTTCGGCGAGCCCACGACGCCGGAAGCGGAGAAAGAAATGAAGGTGCTGCTCGTCGCCGTCAAGCAGACGCTCATCGACGAGCACCTGCAGGCGATCCAGAGCCTCGGGCTCGTGCCCACGCTTATCGACGTGGACACGTTCGCGATGGGGAACGCGTTCGAGCTCAACTCGCTTCACAGTCCTCGCGTCGAGGATGAGGAGAAAGTGATTGCGCTCGTCGACGTCGGCTCCGTCAAGACCAACATCAACGTAATCAAGAACAACACGTCCTACTTCTCGCGCGAGGTCTACCTGGCGGGGAACGATTTCACGGAAGCGATCGCGCGGAGGCTGGGGACGGACAACATTGAAGCCGAGAAGCTCAAGCTGCACCCCCAGGGCAAAGAGGAGGCGATCGAGGAGAGCATCCTTCCCACGTTGGACGACCTGGGAAACGAGATCCACCTCTCCTTCGATTACTACGAGAACCAGTACGACCGCGAGGTGGACGAGGTCTATATCTCGGGAGGCAGCGCCAAGATCTCCGGCTTGAAGTCGGCGTTCGAGCGCGTCCTCGACAAGAGGGTCCATTTCTGGGACCCGACGGAAAACCTCGAGGTCAAGAGCGACAGGGTCGACGTGCAGGACATGAAAGACCACAGCCCGCAGCTGGCGGTCGCGGTCGGCTTGGCGTCCAGGATTCTTGATCGTTAGGAGAGTCGATCCATGATCCGCATTAATTTGCTCCCGAAGGAGCTGCAGCAGGCGGCCAGAACCCCGGCGAAGCTGTTCATCACGGCTCTGACCGGAATGACGCTCTGCCTGATTCTCGTCTGCACCTACGTGTACTTCTGGTTCAGCGTCGTCGTCTTCCAAGAGCGCGTGGAGCGCAAGAAGGAAGAGGTCGAGCAGCTGCAGAAGACCGCCGCCGAGGTCGACGCGCTGCTGGACGACATCGCGGACTACAAGGAACGCGAGAAGGCGATCATCAGCATCAAGACGAACCGAATTCTCTGGTCGAAAAAGCTCGACGAGCTGACTCGGATCACACCCTCCTATATCTGGATCGTCCGCATGGAAATGCGGGAATACGATCCGGCGGAGTACAAGTGGGATCAGAACCAGACCCAGACGGGCGGCTTCCTCCGGCTGAAGTGCTACTCGCTCGGCAACGACGTCGATCGCATGACCAGCTATCGAAAGACGCTGAAGAGCGCTGACGAGTTCTACCTGCGCTTCATGCAGGAGCAGGTCAAACCGGAGAACTTCTACTCGGACTTCGTCAACATCACGCAGCCTGAGTGGAGGCTCGTCCTCCTCAAAGGGTACCGGGAGCCGACGAACATCCGCTTCAGCGTTCGCCTCGACCTCAGGCCCCTCGTGGAACGGAAGGCTTAGCCATGAGATTTAACGAGAAGCAAAAGATCATCATTACGGCCGGAATCTTCCTGATCCTGGTCGGGGGCCTCGGCGCCCTGAACTACTTCAAGTTCAAGGGGCGTTCGGAACTGCTGGCGCAGCTCGACAAGTTCAGCGCCGAAGAGCAGGCCCTGACTGCCAAGATCAAGCAGATCCCCGATCTTCGCGAGAAGCGGGCCAAGCTGATCAACATCATCGACCAGTACGTGGAGATCCTCCCCAAGGAGGAGCACGTCCAGCACGAAGCGTTCATGGAGATCATCGACGCGTACCGGAAGGACACGAAGATCATCATCCAGAAAGCGGAGTACGTGAAGAAGAAGGACGACGAGAAGTCGCCCAAGCAGGAGAACTTCATCCGTCACCGCTACAAGTTCAAGCTCCTCGGCACCGTGCCGGACTTCATTGAATTCGTGAACAAGATCGAGAATCACACCCGATTCCTCAAAGTGGACACGATTAAGATCCGGCCGCTGGGCACTCTCGAAGAGTCCGGGGAGGATCTTGGCGAGAAGCCGGATGACGATGAGTTGACGGCTGCCAGCGAGCCGGTCAAGGAGATCGAGCTCACCGTCAGCACGTATACCTACTCCCGAGGCCAAGCGAAGAAGGTCTGATATGACGCGCAGCTTCAACTTCCCACGAGGATTCTGTCTCGCCCTGATTCTGGCCATCCCGGCGAGCCGCCTGGTGGCCCAGGAGGGAGCGCCCAAGGACCTGGAGTCGGCCCAACGGTCCACTCAGGCGACGCAGGAAGCTGCGGCGTCGGCGCAGCAAGCCGTCGAGGCTGCGGACCAAGCCGCCACGGAGCCGGCCGTCGATGAAAGCGCGGCCTCCGGCGCGGCGGGCGGGGCCAAGTCCGGCGTCCTGAGCCGGGGCCTGTCCGGATTCATCCAGTCGTTCACGGGCGGAAAGAAAGAGAAAGAAGGCGAGGCCGGCAAGGGCCAGGACTCCGCGCTTTCGCCGCTCGAGAAGGGCTCCCACGAAGAGCTTCAGAAGAAAGTAAACGAGCTGATCCGCTCGGCTCACATGAGCGCCGAGAAGGGCCGCATCGCGGAGGCCGTGAAAAACGTCAACGACCTGATCGCTCTGAAGCCTTACGACGCCGAGTACCACCTCGCGCTCGCCCTCTGCTACCGCAGGGAAGGCAAGTACGCGGAGGCGCTGAAGAAGTACCAGGACGTCCTCGACCTCGGAGGCCCGAAGGCGCTCATCGCCGTCCTGCGGGCGGAGGCGAGCGCTGCCGACGGCAAGACCGATAAGGTCTTCGAGTACTTGAAAGAAGCCGCCGTCGGGGGCCGGAACATCATCAATGACGTGAAGATGCTTCCGATCCTGACGAGCTACCAGTCTGACACCGAGTTCATCAAGCTGGCCCTGCAGCTCGAAAAGGTGCAGGTGGCGCCCAACAGGTCCTACGACCCGTTCACGAACCAGTTCCCCACGAACCGGGAATCGAAACAGAGCACGCAAGAAGTGCAGGAAGCGCCGGTGGCCATGACGCCGGAGGAGCAGGAGCAGTTCCTCCAGGAGGCCAAGAAGACAATCGAGCGCGTTCAGTTCTTCATCAAGCTCGAAGACGAATCCAAGGCGATGGGCGCGTACACGTCGCTGCGCGACATGATCAAGAAGAAGGAACTGCTCACGGTTCCGCGCATCGTCAACGATTTCAGGACCCTCGTCAGCCGCCTCGAGAGCCTCGAGGTGGAGATTGAGGGGATTCGACTGAAGTACTACTACAACCAGGCTCAGACCAAGCTGCGCCAAATGAAGGACCTCTTCGCGGAAGGGGAATACAAACGCGTCGAGGGCATTCACTCCGAGATCGTAAAGCTGACGCAGGAGATGGAGCAGACCAACGCGCGGTACAAGCCGGTCGCGGACCAGATTTTCGCCGCTTCGAACCGGTGGGTGACGCGCGCGACGATCCGGCAGGAGTTCGAGGCGCGAAAGCCGAACATCCAGGGAATAGTGATTTCGAATGGCGGAAAGATGGCGCTCCTCAATGATCGAGTGATCAAGCAGGGGGAGCTCATGGACGACATCCGGATTGTTAAGGTGGAGAACAACCGGGTGACTTTCCGATACAAGGGCGAGGAGATTCCGCTGGCCTTCCGGCGGTACTGATCCTCGCGCGAAGCGCGCGGCCCACTCGGGCCAAACCGCTTCGAACCTGAAGAGCTACTCAAGAAAAGGTTGGACCCCCAGGCTGCCTCCGGGTGAGAGGGACGTGGCCCCTGAGGGTGAGGAACGTGGGTTGAGCTCTGTCGAGCTCGACCCCAACGGAACTAATCGTAGGTTTGGGCTGGCTCCGCACGCAGCGCGGAGCGCACACCGTTGGAGGAACCATGCGGTTCAAGAATTTCCGGTCGGCGTTTTCCGGTGGCGGGATCCTTTGGGTCCTGCTGGCAGTCTTCCCCGCGGTGAGTCCGTCGCAAGAGACCGGCACCGTCAACAAGTCTGAGGCCCCGAAGGCAGGAGCCGCGAGCATCGCGGACTACGCTTCCGGCGCCGATCCACAGACAGCCAGCGAGAACCGCGACTACATCTGGCTCGACGTCAAAGACAAGGATCTCCAGGAGATCCTTTCTTCGATCTCGAAACGCGTTGACGTCAACATCATCGCCGACCCGGGCGTGAAGGAGAAGGTCACCATCCAGCTCGATCGCGTCGAGTGGAGGAAGGCCCTCGAAGTGATCGCCCGCCAGACGAACTGCAAGATCATCGAGGACGGCGAGCGCCTGATCCGCTTCACGCAGCCGCCCGCGATCAACATGGAGTTCCAGGACGCGGACATCAAGATCGTGCTCGAGCTGCTCGCTAAGCAGGCCGGCACGAACATCGTGATGAACTCCGACGTCTCCGGCAAAGTCAGCCTGAGCCTCCGCGAGGTGCCGTGGCGTGAAGCGCTCGACACGATCGTGAAGACGGCGGGCTACGTTGTCGTGAAAGAGGAGACGAGCACGGGGAACGAGATCATCCGCGTCGTGCGGCCTGACTCGTTGCGGGAGCAGCTCGAGACGCGCTCCTTCTCCCTGAAGTACGTGCGGCCTTCCGACCCCTACCGCGCAATCATCAGCGACGTGGACAAGTGGGCCACGAAGCCCACGGGTCAGGACTCGTCGTCGGGAGCGCTGGACCAGGGTTCAGCCGCTGGCGGCGCGGCATCGACCGCGAAGGAAGAGGCCGCTTTCACGCTGGAGACGGCTCTTCGCGAGACGAAGTCAAAAGAAGGCGAGGTCAAGTATGACCCGCACACGAACACGTTCATCGTGAAGGACATCAAACCGAAGCTCGACGAGATCGCGAACATCATCAAGCTCGTCGACGTTCAGCCTTCGCAGGTTTTCTGCGAGGTCAAGTTCATTCGCACTACGAACCAGGATCTCCTGGAGCGCGGCATCAAGTTCGATTTGCCCTCCACTCCGGAGCGCGACGGGTTCCAGATCATTGCCCGAGCCGCCGACCCCAACCCGATTGCGACCGACCCGCTGTTCCTCTTCGGCGGGACGTTCCCGTTCGACCTCGGGGCGATCCACAATATCCCGGAGAACTTCGCGGCGCTCGGAATCCTGGATTTCACGCAGACGCGCCTCGTCCTGAGCATGATCAAGGACGACGAGAACAGCCGGATCGTGCAAGAGCCCACGCTCACCATGCTCGACAACAAACCGGCCACGATCTTCGTGGGCGAGACGGTCCCCTTCGCAGTACAGAAGATCCAGTCGGATCAAAACGGCAACATCACGGTCGCGATCGACGAGAACAAGCGCTCGCCGATCAACATCGGCTTTACACTCTTCCTGACTCCGCACGTGATCCCGAGCACGGACATGGTCGACCTCACGGTGATTCCGAAGGTCTCCGCGCTCTCGGGCACCACCTCGGAGATCGAGGGCTTTGAGCGCTTCTCGTTCACGGACGAGGACTCCGACAACCAGTCCTTCATCGATCTGCCACGTGAATCGGCGCAGACGGTCGTCACCTACCTGCGAGTGCACGACGGCCACACGGCCGTGATCGGTGGGCTGCAGACGGAGCGGAAAGTGGAGATCGAGAGCAAGGTCCCCGTCCTCTCGAGCATTCCCATCCTCGGCAACCTCTTCACCTGGAAGCGGAAGAAGAACAACGTTGACTCGCTGATCATCATGATCACGCCGCACATTATTAAGAACGTCGGCGACGAGGACTCGATCCTCGAGAGACAGCGTACGCGCCACCAGGAGAAGGACTTCTTCTACCAGCGCTACGAGAAGGGCGGCGAGGCCAGCCCGCCGAAGAAGCCGGCCGAGCCCACGACGGAGGCTCCTGCGGCTCCGCCGGCTCCGTCGGCGGCTCCGCCGACGGCTTCGCCGGAACCCGCCACGAAGTAGTCGCAGCCCCGGCGGCTTTCGAAAAAAGCTTCGAAAGCCGGCGGCAAATGGATACCATGCGCCGCAGGCGAGCTCAGTGGCTCGCCTGCGGCGTTTTCTAAGTGCCTGTTTCAGAGTGAATTCCGTGAGGCCGAGGCCGTGCGAGCGGCCGCGACACGAGCAGCAATGACGAAGTCGTAGGCAGGAATTACGGCGAGTCCGAGCGACGCAGCAGCGCGGACGTGGCGCTGAGCCGAGGCCCGGATGTCACTCTGAGTCAGGCAGGAAGAGCGTGAGTTAAACGCTGCGCACTCCGCAGGAGCGCGCCACATTACGGGCGCAGCACCTGCGAGCGCAGGTTCCAACAGGGAATTCAAGAGCCCGTCCAGGACATGGCCTGGAGCCAAGATCGAAGAAACTCCACCCAGCGCGCAGCCCGGCAGAAGGCTTTGAGCCACCGGCGCCGGCCACCGCGAGCCACGGCAGGCCGTTCGATTTGCGCTGCGGGTAGGACATCTGGGGCGCGTCGAAGAGCTCCCGAAGCTCCGCCGCGTCTCGGATCATTGGAAGACTGCGGGGCGGCCCGGGGCCTTCCTGTCGACGGGCCTCGCGATCATCGCGCGGAGGTCAACCAGATTGTCCGACAGCAACATTTCCGAGGGGGCATCGAAGGGCGCGGCGGGGTGGGGGGATGAACCATTTGGCTTTGGTATCGTAGATTCCAAAGCACCGCGGAAGGAGACTCGGCCGAAGAGCGACGCCGCACCCGTAGCCGAGCCGGAGAAAGCGCGGCCGATCGCCTCGCCTTCGACCCAGATTCCGAGATCGGAGCCTGAGGTCGACCTGCGGAGCCACCGGTCCGAGGCGCGGCCTTTCCGCGGCGGTTTTCCGGACACGCGAGAAGATCGTCCTCGCAGGGAACGACCGGCTGCGGCGCCTCCGCGGGAGACGCGCCGCGCGACGGAGATCGAGCCGGCCATTCCTCGCCCCTCGCGGGCCGAGGTCGCTCCGGCAGAAAGCGACTTGGCAGGCCCCGTCGCGCCGGATCGGCGCGACGCCGGCCATGAACAGAGCGAGAGGGGCGACAGGAGGGGTCGGCGTCGCCGCGGCCGGGGCCGCGGTCGCGGAGGCGATGGCCGCCGCGAGTCGACGGGCTTCGCGCCGGAGCGCTCGGGGCCGGGAGCTCCGCCCGCCGCAGGCGATATTTCCGGCGACGCGCGAGAGTACTCCGCGCCGCCGTCTCCCTGGGCACGGAGTCGAGTTCGCGACGACGTGCGGGACCTTGACGAGCGCGCCCCGGCGATCCGGGAGCACGAAGCCGAGCGCGCGCCGATTCCGGATGACGAATGGTCTGCAGAAGCTCCGGGCACAGACCTGAGCGACACCGAGCCCGAGCCGGACACCGACGGGCCGCGTTGGCCTCCCCTAGAGCCGGGGCCTCGCCGGTCGGAGGGACGCGGTCGCTTCGGCCAGCGGAGGGGTGGCGATGATTCCCGAGGCCGCACCGATGGCCGCCGTCGGCGCGGCCGTCGAGGGCGGCGCGGCCGGGGTTCGGGCGAGGAGCGCGACCGAGCAGGACCCGCTGCAGCGGCGCGTCCGGAAGCGCCACGCGGCGATCTACCACGGCCGCCGCCGCCGCCGCCGCCGCGGCCATTGCGCGAGAATCAGAATCTACGTCGCATACCTGTCCCGCCCGAAGACCTGGTGGACGAGCTGCCGGAGACTTTCCCACTACAACCATCCGATGCCACCGACCTGCCTCCCGAGGATGAGTTGCCCCCCATGGATCTCGCTGAGTCTCCGGAGCCGCTGCTCGGTGACCTCGCGCCAGAGGGCGATGACCTCGCACCCGAGGGCACGGCGTTCGAAATGGAGACCTCACCCGCGGAGCCTGCCCCTGAGATCCCACGCTGGGTGGAGCCGGAGCCCGACGAAGAGGGCGGCGGGCGATTCAGGAAGTCGCGGCGGCGAGGCGGACCGGAGCTGCTGCCTGCGGGCGAAGGCATTGATCCTGCCGACGAGGAAACCGAAGCGCCCGCCGTCACCACGCCCGTCGTGGTCCGGCCCGAGCGGATCCTCGTGCACAAGCGCATCCTCGTGAACGCTCTCGAGCCCGAGGAGGTCAGGATCGCGGTGGTGGAGAACGGCCAGCTCGAAGAACTGTACTACGAGCGTCCGTACGAGAAGAAATACCTCGGCAACATCTACAAGGCCCGAGTCGTCAACCTCGAGCCTGGCATCCAGGCGGCGTTCGTGGACCTCGGAATCGGCCGGAATGGATTCCTGCATGTGTCCGATGTCCTGCCGGCTTACAAGGACGCCGCCACGATCCCGATCGACAACCTCTCCGTTCGACCTGCGGACCGCCGCCGCCTCAAGATCCAGGAGATCCTGAGGAAAGGGCAGGAGGTCCTCGTCCAGATCTCCAAAGATGCGATCGGCGCGAAAGGCCCGAGCCTCACCACCTACGTGAGCCTCCCCGGCAAATATCTCGTGTTCATGCCGGGAGTGAGTCGCCACGGCGTCTCGAAGCGCATCCATGATGACGAAGAGCGCTCCTCGCTGCGGGAAAAGCTCTCGCAGCTGAATCCGCCGAAAGGCGTGGGGTACATCGTGCGGACCGCGGGGAGGAGCCGGCCCATCGAGGACCTCGAGAAAGACTTCCAGTATCTCGCGAAGTGTTGGGAAGACCTGCGCGCGAAGACGCTGTCGGATTCTTCCCCGAGCCTCGTTTACGCCGAGAGCGACCTCGTCACGCGGACTATGCGCGACCTTTTCGGCCCCGACGTGACCGAGATTCTCGTCGATTCCGCGGAAGTGTACGAGCAGGCGAGGAAGTTCTGCGACGAGGTCATGCCCCTCGCGGCCCGGAGGCTGAAGCACTTCACGGGCTCCGTACCGCTTTTTTCCCGGTTCGGCGTTGAAGACGAGATTGAGAAGATCTACAATCGCCGGGTTCCATTGCCCAGTGGAGGCCACATCGTGCTGGAGCAGACCGAAGCTCTGGTCGCGATCGACGTCAACTCGGGAAAGTACCGCGACGAAGAGGACCTTGAAGCGACCGCGCTCAAGACCAACCTCGAAGCCGCGCAGGAGATCGCCCGGCAGCTCAGGCTCCGGGATCTCGGCGGGGTGATCGTCAACGACTTTATCGACATGGAGTCGGAGCCCAACCGCCGGGCGGTGGAACGCGCGCTTCGGGTGGCTCTGAAGCGGGACCGGGCCAAGAGCTGGATCTCCCGGATCTCCCGCTTCGGGATCATCGAGATGACGCGGCAACGCGTGCGGCCGAGCTTTGAGCGATCGAACCACGAGCCGTGCAAGTTGTGCCGGGGAACCGGCGTGGTGAAGTCTGCACGGAGCGCGGGCATCGAGATCCTGCGGCAGGTCCGAGCCTCGCTGGGAGTCCGGCGTCGTGACACTTGCGAGATTATTACCCACCCCACGGTGGTTGATTACCTCCTCAACGATCGGCGCCGGCAACTGGTTGACCTGGAGACACAGTTTCAGAAGACGATCCTGATTCGCGCGGACGCCGGGATGAGCCCGGACCAGCACGTGATCCGCTTTCACTGAGTTTTGCCGCAGGCCGCGGCTCGCAGCCTCGCGGTTTGGCCTTCGTCGATCTCGCCTCAACCCCTCCATTCCAAAACTAGACCCATGGAAGCCATCATCCGTCACAGCGGCCGGCAGTTCCGAGTCCAAAAGGGCTCGAAGATCGAGGTCGATCAGCATGCTTTGGAGCCCGGCAGTCAGATCGAGTTCGGCGAGGTCCTCTACATCGGGCGGGAAGGCTCGGCCGTCAGCGTCGGGAAGCCGCTCATCGCCGGCGCCCGGGTCGTCGGCAAAGTGCTCGGCGAGTCCCGCGGTCCGAAGCTGATCGCTGCCACGTTTCGCCGGCGGAAGAACTCCCGCCGCCGCGTCGGGCACCGCCAGCGGTACACCAAGGTCGTGATCGAGTCGATCGAGGCCTAATTTCCTCAAGGAGCGCTGCAGAGATGGCACACAAGAAAGGTCAAGGCGCCACAGCGAATGGGCGCGACTCCAACCCGCAGTTCCGGGGAATCAAGGTCTACGGCGGTGGGGCAGTGAAACCGGGCCAGATCATCGTTCGCCAGTGTGGCACGAAGTTTCGGCCGGGCTTCGGCGTCGGCATGGGGAGCGACTACACGATTTTCGCCGTGATCGGCGGGCGCGTTGCCTTCGACAGCCGCCGGCGCGTGAGTGTGGTCGCCAGCTCGGAGAGCTGAGCGCCGATCGACTGGCCCGTCGGGCGCTACACTCGCCATGTTTCTGGACGAGGCCGTCGTAACAGTGCGGAGTGGCAAGGGAGGTGACGGCTGCGTCAGCTTCCGGCGCGAGAAGTTCGTCCCTCTTGGCGGTCCGGATGGCGGGGACGGCGGCGACGGTGGGAGCGTCTACCTTCGGGTGCGCGAGGGCTTGACCACGCTGAGTGACGTCTCGCGCCAGACCATTTACTTGGCCGGCGACGGCCGGCGCGGCCGCGGAAGCAACAAGACGGGTCGCAGCGCGGAGGACCTCTACCTGGACATCCCCGCTGGCACGGTTGTCCGGGAGGTCGATCCGAACCTGCCACCGGCTGAGGGGCGGCTGCTCGGAGAATTGCTCCAGCTCGGCGAGGCCCTGCGAGTCGCGCGGGGAGGGAAAGGCGGCCGAGGCAACAAAGCATTCGCCACGTCGACGCGCCAGGTGCCGAGAGAAGCCGAGGACGGCCAGCCCGGCGAGGAACGGAAAATCTACCTCGAGCTCAAATTGCTCGCGGACGCTGGCCTCATCGGGCTGCCGAACGCGGGTAAGTCGACGCTTCTGTCGCGCGTCTCGGCCGCGACGCCGAAAATCGCCGACTACCCATTCACGACGCTGCGCCCGAATCTCGGGATCGCCGAAGTCGGCGACCACGAACGCATTGTTTTCGCCGACATTCCCGGTCTGATCGAAGGCGCGCACCAGGGCGCCGGCCTCGGCATCGAATTCCTCCGCCACATCGAGCGGACGCGCATCCTCATTCACCTGGTCTCACTCGAGGCCGCATCGCCGGAGAAGATGCTGGCGGATTATCGGACCGTCGAGGCCGAGCTGGCCTCGTACAGTCAGACGCTGGCGCAGAAGCGGCGGATCGTCGTGGCCTCGAAAGCGGACCTCTTCCTGGACGACGAATCGCGGGCGCTCGCTCGAAGCTTCTCCCAGCTTCTGGGGCAGGAGGTCCTGCGGCTCTCCGCGGCCACCGGGAGCGGCCTCAAAGAGCTTTTGGTGGCAACTCTGCACCTCCTCCAGGAGCAAGGTCCTGTAAAGGAGCCTCCCGCGGCGAGCGCCTGACCTGCGACGTAGGAAGCGGCTTCGAGCGCACTGGTTCGCCGCCTTCCGAACGCCATCGTAGACTTGTCCGATCGTACCCCGGAGGAGGACTGCATGGAATTCCACGAGATGTTGCGAAAGATGGTCATCGAGAAGGCGTCGGACCTTGTCCTCAAGGTGGGCAGCCCCCCGACCCTGCGCATCGATGGAACCATCCATTTCCTCGATACAGACGAACTGACGCAGCAGGACATGCTCGAGATCTTCGAGATCATCGAAGACTCGAAAAAAGATGGTCTCGACGTCAAGTCGGACATCGACGTTGCTTACGAGCTCCCTGGGATCGGCCGTTTCCGAGTGAACATCTTCCACCAGAAGGGTCACCTCGGATTCGTGCTGCGCCACATCGAGAGCCAGGTGCCTCCGTTCGAGGAGCTGAGCTTGCCCGCGGTGGTCCTCTCGAAGCTCGCGAGCGCCACGCGCGGCCTCGTGCTCGTGACGGGGCAGGCCGGCAGCGGCAAATCGACGACGCTCGCTGCCATGATCAATTTCATCAACGAGCGGTTCAACAAGCACATCGTCACGATCGAGGACCCGATCGAGTTCGTTTTCCGCGATCGCAAGTCGATCATCAACCAACGCGAGATCGGGCAGGACGTCTCGAACTTTATCCACGCGCTCAAGATGGCTGTGCGCCAGAGCCCGGACGCGATTCTCATCGGCGAAATGCGCGACCGGGAGACGGTGGAGGCGGCGCTCGCGGCCGCGGAGACCGGACACCTCGTGCTGAGCACTCTCCACTCGGTCAACGCCGTCCAGACGGTGGAGCGCATCATCCAGTTCTTCCCGCCGCACCAACACGACCTGATCCGCCTGCAGCTCTCTCTCGTCCTCGTGGGAGTCGTCTCCTTGCGCCTCCTGCCGAAGAAGAGCTCCGGAGGTCGAGTGCCCGCGGTCGAGCTCATGATCGAGTCTCCGACGATCCGCGAGATGTTGCGGAAAGGAAAGACCGAGGAGCTCTACGGTGCCGTCAAGGAAGGCGAGTACTTCGGCTGCCAGACTTTCAACCAGTCGCTGAAGCGCCTCTACCAGGAAGACCACATCACGCTCGAGCACGCGCTCGCGGCCTCCGACTACCCCGAAGAGCTCAAGCTAGATCTGAAGGGCATCTTCAAGGGCGCCCGCGCCTCGGACTTCAGCTTCAACTACTGATCGGCCCCGAGCTGCGCTCGCGGACGATCAGGCCAGCCGGCACGACGAGGAGCGCCGCAGCATCCCGCGGGCGGCCGCGTACAATGCGGCCATGGTCCTCGGCCTGCTCCTCGGTAATACGAGCCTTCGCTACGGACTGTTCGACGGAGACGCTATCCTCGAACCAGGAAGAGCTTCCTGGGAGGATCTGCCGCTGCGGGGCCCCGAGCTCACCGAGCGTTTCCGACAACAGGGCGTGGACACCGTCGTCGCCGGCTCGGTGCGCGACGACCTCCTGCCATCGGTGTCGAGATGGCTCCCGAGCGGTCTGCCGCCGATAAAACTCGCCCGGCGTGATTTCGAGCTGCAGATCCCCAACCGCTACGCCCGGCCCGAGGACGCCGGCACCGACCGGCTCCTCAACGCGATCGCGGTCCGCGCCCGCAGCGGCGGGCGGTCCGCGGTCGCGGTGGATTTTGGGACGGCCGTCAGCTTTAGCGTCGTCTCGGGGGAAGGAGCTTTCCTGGGCGGACCCATCGCCGCCGGCGGTCGAGCCATGCTCGCCGGTCTGCGAGCGGTGACACCGCGGCTTCCCCCCGTCGTGCTCGAGCGTCCGGGCCGCCTCTTGAGCCGCGAGACGCGAGCCGCCCTCGTCGCGGGGCTCTACACGGAGCTCGCGGGCGGCGTCCGATCGCTCCTCCAAGGATTGCTCGGCGAGCTGGAGCCGGGCCCCGCTCTCGTCCTGGCCACGGGCGGCGAGGCCTCGCTCATCGCTGCCGAGATCCCGGAAATCCACGAGGTCGTGGAGAACTTGACGCTCGAAGGGCTGCGTATCGCCTGGTCCAGCCACCGGTAGCCGTGGAGGCACTATTTCATTTTTTTCGCGCCACGCCGGCGGGAGAGGGGGGCGTGGCAGTCTTCGAGCTCTATGGACCGGGCGCTCCCGACGCACTGCGCCGGGCGTTTCGACTGCGCGGTGGCGGCGAGCTGCCCCGAGCGGGTCAAGCGCGGTTGGGTGAGCTTCGCAACGAACACGGCGACGTCGTGGACGAAGCGATTCTGGCCCGAGTGGACGCCGGCGCCGCATGGACCGGCCTTGCGACGTGGACGCTCTCCGTCCATGCGGGCCTCTGGGTCCAGAGCGAGGTTGAGGCTGTGCTTAGCAGGCTCGGAGGCGCTCGCCTCGACCTGCGCGGCGCACTCCGGCTCGCCGTGGAGCGCAAAGCTCTCGATGGACCCCGTGCGGCGGCCTACGAGCTCCTCGTCGAAGCGCGCACCGAGGCGGCCGCGCGCTTTTTCTTGCGGCAGCACGCCGGCGAGCTGTCCGATAACCTGCGCGCAGGGCAAGAATGCGCCGAGTCCGGGGACAGGGACGGCGCCCTGGCTCGGATCGACGCGCTGCTGGAGCGCTCGCGATCCGCGCTGCGCCTCGGCTTTCCGGTCCGCGTCCTGATCGCGGGTCCCCCGAATGCGGGCAAGTCCACGCTGTTCAACCGGCTTGCCGGCGAGGAGAGGGCTGCCGTGACGTCCATCCCGGGGACGACA